>Ga0180431_10005047_pt1 | contig 16244 bp, 16 predicted proteins | sample SS_ome_11_FD_132459 | JGI IMG/M metagenome (GOLD analysis project Ga0180431, IMG submission 132459) | Hypersaline lake sediment archaeal communities from the Salton Sea, California, USA - SS_1_MS_1 metaG | ecosystem: Environmental > Aquatic > Non-marine Saline and Alkaline > Hypersaline >... | reverse complement strand
TATGCACCAACTTTAAAAAATAAATCTAAAATTGAAAAAAAATGACAACTGAAAACTGGATAAAAGATAAGACAGTTATGATAACGGGAGCAAATTCCGGGATAGGTAAGCAAACCGCCCGAGAATTAAATCAAATGGGTGCCAAAGTAATTATGTTTTGTCGAAACAAGGAGCGAGCAAAAAAAGCAATGGAAGAAATCATAGCTGATACAAGTAATACTGATATTGAAATATTGATTGGAGATTTAGAATCTCAAGATTCAATTCGTAATGCTGTATCTGAATTTAAGAAAAAGCACGATAAATTACATGTGTTAATAAATAACGCTGGTTTCGTTAATTTTAAGAAGCAATTTACTGCTGAAGGCTACGAAAGAACATGGGCTACTAATCATCTTGGCCATTTCATCTTGACAAACCTATTACTTGATGTAATTAGAGCTAGCAGTCCTGCAAGAATTATAAATCTTTCTTCTTTTGGTCATAAAATGGTGGATGAAAAACCTCTTGAGGATATGAACTACGAAAATAAGAAGTATAATCATATTAAAGCCTATGGCAATTCTAAATTGATGAATATATTATTCACTTTTGAGCTAGCAAGAAGGCTGGAAGGTACAAGTATCACGGTGAATGCGGTCCATCCCGGCCCAATCAGATCAAAATTTGGAAGAAGTAAAAATAATCCATGGTGGTATAGATTCGGATATAGCATGTCATACCCCTTTTTGAAAAGCGTTAAAACGGGTTCAGCAACCTCCATACATTTAGCAACTTCACAAGAAGGGGGAGAAATTACTGGGAAATATTGGACTAAAAGCAAAATAAAGGAATCTTCAGAGCACTCTCAAAATGTTGAAATGCAGAAACAACTTTGGGAAATCAGTAAACAATTGATAAAAATTTAATAATAGTATCCTTTAAAATAGTTAATAGCGATAAAGAGAGTAAATATTATGAAAATTGCTGTATTTGGTGCCACCGGGAAATTAGGGCAGCACTTCGTGAAAGCTGCATTGAATAAAGATCATATTATCGTTGCATATGCTCGGTCTCCTCATAAACTAAAAATTACGCATAATAGGCTTAAAATTATTGAAGGAGATATCTTTGATACTGATAAAATCACCGCATTTCTTGAAGGGGTGGATGCTGTACTCACCTGCTTGCGTTTAAAAACACAACGCATCCCATTATTTTCTCAAGGAACACAAACCATTATTAACGCAATGAAGAATCAGAATGTCAAACGATTGATTCTCATCTCTGAAGCGGCATATGGTGAACACATGAGAAATTTTGGTTGGATTACCCGAGTGAGCTTTAGAGTCTATGGCGCGTTTCAAAAATTTCAATTGAATGAGCGAAGAAAGCAAGATTCAATCGTCTATGAGAGTGGACTTGATTGGTCTGTTTTCCGAGTGCGGACATTAACGAACAAATCCAAGAAAAAGTCATTACAAACATCATTGGAGCCAAAAAAATCGTTTTCTGGTGGTACTTTCAGGGGACATTTAGCGGAAGAAATATTAAATCAACTCGATAATCCCGAAGAATATTTACAGAAAAATATATATATCTGAGCCAAAGAAGGCTCTCTACTTTTATATTTTTTATTAATTCCTATTATAATTTTAATATCACTCTGTTCCTAAAGAAAGATTAATTAAATAACGAATAAAAAAAAATAAAAAAAAGAAAAAGGCTTATAATTTTTTAACGATCAAGTCAGCTAATCGGTTCGAATATCCCCATTCATTGTCGTACCAGCTAACAACACTACAGAAAGTTCCGTTAATTACCTTAGTCCATAAGCTTGAGAAAATAGAGCTTGCAGGATTGCCAACGATATCTGCTGTTACTATAGCATCATCAGTATATTCTAAAATTCCCTTTAAAGAACCTGCTGCGGCTTCTTTCATTTTAGAGTTAATCTCATCTACTGTTGTAGATTTCTGTAAGTTTGCTTTTAGATCAACAACACTTCCATTTGGGGTTGGAATACGCATGGCGATCCCATCTAATTTACCCTGTAATTCTGGGAATACCACGCCAATTGCTTTAGCTGCGCCGGTGGATGTTGGTACGATGTTTGCTGCACAAGCTCGACCCCGAATCATTTTGATAGGATCTGCAGCTCTTGCGGTATCAACAGGTTTTTGATCGCCTGTATAGGAATGAACTGTTGTCATGATTCCGTTTTCAATTCCAAAGTTATCTTTTAAAACTTTTACCACGGGTCCTAGACAATTCGTAGTGCAGGATGCATTGCTGATGATTTTGTGATCGTTAGTTAGCTTTTCATCGTTGCAACCTAAGACAACAGTGATATCGGGGTTGACTGCAGGAGCTGAGATCAATACCTTTTTTGCTCCTGCTTGTAAATGCTTTTCAGCTCCTTCTCTTTTAACGAAGAATCCTGTTGATTCTACAGCAACATCAATATCGTTTCTAGCATGTGGTAAATTAGCTGGATCTCGCTCAGCCGTGATTGGAATTTCTTTTCCATCAACAATCAAAACACCTTCTCTGGCTTCAACAGTACCATTATATTTTCCAAAAACGGTATCATACTTTAATACATACGCCAAATATTTAGGCTCAAATAAATCGTTAATAGAAACTATATCTATCTCGTTTCTATACCTAGCCATCACGGATCTAAAAAAGTTTCGACCAATCCTGCCGAATCCATTAATTGCTACTTTTTTCATATTGTTTTCACTTCGCTTTTTTTCAAAATTAGTTCTTGTTATATTTAGATATTTGAAGTAATAGGTTATTATGTATTTTGTAATTTAAAATATTTTAGTTTTAGATTGAAATTGCTTAAAACATGTAGAATAAAAATTAGGAATAGAATAATTTGAAATGATGAATTTTACTCTTCCTCTTCATCACTTTCAGGTCTTCCTAACAACCTAAGAACAGAATCCGCAAGTTTATTTTGGCTGCGGCTCATGATTCCCTTGATTTTTCCTTCCTTTCCAAGAACTCGCAAGCTAATACCGTTCCATACGGACGAAGGTTCACCTTTTACATCTTTAAAACGATCTCTGAAGATTTTAACTTCAATATTCTCGTAATTTTTCGCAGCATCGCTACATTTGAAGCACAGAATGCACTTATCCTTATCTACTTTTATCTCCTTGCCTTCCTTTGACATAGCTTGAACGGCACATTCTTCCGTGAATGCTTCAATTACTTTATCGACTTTTTCATTACAAGTTATCGTTATACTTCCTTCAACAACTTTTCTGACTTTTTGACCGTTATCGAGCGTTCTGACTTCTTCTTTAAATTCTGGAAGAGATCCGTTTTCTACTAATAAAAGCTTATTTTCTCCATTAATTAATAATTCAAGCGTGTATCCCGGACATATCCAAGTGCAACATCCGCACCAAATACACTTTTCAGTATCAACCACGATCTTTTTATCTGATTCCACGCCCATTTCTTCTGGCGTACCAATTGCTGTCTTCTTTAGAGGTTCATCATAGATTGACACTGTTACCGGACAAACGCGATGACAAAAGCCGCACTGAATACATTTACTTTCGTCATATTTTAGAACCATATCGTGATTTAACATTCGGTATTCATAATGAGTAATGTTATCATCAATTTCTATTGCTTTTTTTGAAGGTAAACTCATACACTTTCGCTTTTTTTCTTTTTTTAAAATATCAATATTCAATATTATTATTTATAATTTTCAAAATAAAATGGTAAAGAAATTATACTTTTTCTAATTCCATTTCGGTTATTGATTTAGCGCTTCTAAAGGGCGTGTCTTCAAGTTTTTCTCCAGGAGTGTATCCAAATTTTTCTTTAAATGCTTCGTTTAATGATTGGAAGTAGAGCGACAATGGTAAGTTTTGTGGACAATTATTATCGCAGTTACCACATTCTACACAACGATCCGCCACGTGAGCGATTCTTGTTAATTGATAGCTTTCTTTGTTAATCATCTTTTCTTTCCGTTTTTTCTGGAGAATACAATCAATGCAATAGCAAACCGGACATCCGCGAATGCACATTCCACACATAGTACATTTCTGCAGTCGAGAAATCTTTTCATCCTGAGAAACTTTTGTCCATTCTTCGAGATCTTTTGCTCTTTTTGCTTTTGCTTTCTCAATGATTTCGTTATATTTTTTCGAATGAGCATCGCCCGAAAGTTTTTTCTTTGAGATTCCCGACTTTTCTAAAGCATCGTTGCCTTTATCAGAGTAGATTTTTAGGATTATCTCATCAGAATCTATAGAAATACCAAGATCGGTGATTGATAAATCAGCTATAACTGGTAATTTTCGAATACATCTGAGGCAGTTTTCAGCAATGGCTAAATCCAGTTCTTTCGTGCTTCCATCCTCTAATTTCACAATTAGACCATTATCGCCAACTTTTTCTTTCACGATTTTTGCAGGGTCAACATCCTTAATCTTTTTGATATCGCGACCGGCTTTTGGAATCATGCCTCTATCTTCTATAGCAATGATGAACAAGTTATCAAGATTGATTTGTTTAATCTTAGCTAATTCAATAATTGCTCTCGTATCGCAAGGTCGTGCAATTAGACCTATTTTTTCGTTCTTTGCGCCATCCATCGATTTATGTAAATATTTTGCTGCTGAGTCGGTTCTAGCATACCCGTAAGCAATCAAATTAGATAATGGAAAAACCTCAGAATCTTCTGGTTTTGCCACGACCTTTGGTACAACTGTGAATCTATCTTCTAGTTTGGTTTTGGCATTGACCTTAGTTTCAGCACTAAGTATTTTGTCGACTAATTTCTCTTTTAATAACGAACTCAATAATTTTGGAAAATCTTCTACTTTAATTAGATATTCAGCTTTGACATCCATCTGTTTCATCTTTTTTATTACTAAATTTTTTTATTAATACTTGCAATTGATTGTTAAATTAACCTTTTTTTTCATTTGCTTTATTTCATGTATAAAATTCCGAAACTCTTGCAAGAGTCGTCGTTTTGTAACTATTATTTTTTTACAAAATTCATTCATTTCGGTTCAATTTACTTTTTTTCTTTTTTATGAGGAGTCTTTATTTGAAAGCCGCAGTGGATTTGGTCCAAGATTTCTAATTTCTTTATCGAATTCAATAGCAATTTCCTTAAACTTTTGACCTTCAGCAGATGAACAAAAATACATTTTCAACCTATTAGCATTAATCCCTACTGAATTTAGAATTTCGTTCATGTATTCTTTCTGTCGATAGGCAAAATAATTACCCGATTCGTAGTCACATTCTCCCGGATATCATCCAACAATTAATACTCCATCAGCTCCGCGTCCAAATGCTCTCATAATTGCATCAGGATCTACTCTTCCAGTACATGGAACTAACACGGTTCTAAGAGAAACTGGATATTGTGCCCGAATTGTCCCCGCCATATCAGCTCCCCCATACCCTCATTTAAGACATAAGAAAGCCAGGATTTTAAATTTTCCATTTTCCATTTTATTTCCCTCTTTAATTCTCCATCGGTAACAATTCATTAATGTATGCCACATATTGTATATCCTTGTAATGCGCTAAATCAATAGCTTTTGAAGGACATGTAGCTGCACAAATTCCACACCCTCGACAGCTAATAATATCAACTTCAATTTGATCCTCTTCATTAATTGAAATAGCACCATATGGACAAGCTTCAACGCATTTATAACATTTAGCACATCGGGCGTTATCAGGTTGACCCCGAATTAATTCTATCGTATATTTTTCATGCTTCATGGGTATGCTTGCCGTTGAGGCTGCTCCTTTCGCTTGACTGACTGCTAGTTCGATAGATTTCTGCCCTTGACAAGAACCCGCTAGATATATCCCTGCTATTTTTGTACTAATTGGATCAAGTCGAGCATGTGCCTCCTTTAAAAATCCATCAGGTGTCTTTTCAAGATTCATTACAGACGCAATATTATTCGTACCTTGCGAAGGTAATGATGCGGAAGATAAAATAACCATGTCGAATTCCATTTCAACAACAGAATCCGTTCCGACAGGTTCAAATTGTACTATAAGATTATTAGTAAGCGGGTCTTCTCTCATTTTTCCAACTAATCCTTTAATAAAGAGAATTCCTGAATCTCGCGCTCGTCTATAATATTCTTCGTACATTTTTCCCGCGCACCTCATGTCTATATAGCACACGACAATTTCAGAATCTGGGTATTCGGATTTTATGAGTTTTGAATTCTTGACAGATAAATTACAGCATACGACGCTACAATATGCATTCGTATCAACATTTCTTGAACCAACACAGTTAATGAAAAGGATTTTTTTAGGACGCTTCCTATCTGAAGGACGCTTTAAATGGCCAAAAGTAGGCCCATTAGGTGCAAGAATCCTTTCCAATTGGATCTGTGTAATTACATTGTCATAAGTTCCATATCCATAATCATCGCCTTGATAGAGGTCCCAACCCGTAGCAACTATTATCGTTCCAGCTTCAATTTCTATAATCTCATCTTTTTGACTAAAATCAATCGCTTCGACATCACATGAATCGACACATGCAAAACATTCTACACACGAACTCCGTTCAATATTAGAGACTGCTGGAACTGCTTGAGCGAAAGCAATATCTATGCATTTTCGAACTGAAAAATTTTCATCAAAGTAATTTGGGACATAAATGGGACAGACTGATGTACATTGTCCACACCCCGTACATTTATTCTCATCTACAAATCGGGCTTTTCGCTTTACTTTCACCCTGAAATTACCAATATATCCCTCTACGTTAACTACTTCGCTATATGATAATATTTCAATATTGGGGTTTCGATCAGTTTCAAGCATTTTAGGTCCCAAGATTCAGATACTACAATCATCTGTTGGGAAAGTTCTATCAAGCTGTGACATTCTCCCTCCAATTGTAGTTTCTTTTTCAATTAAATAGACTTTATAACCTGCGTCTCCCAGATCATTAGCTGCAGTTAAACCTGCAATACCCCCACCAATTACTATTGCTTCAGGTTTCACAATTACTGTCTTTGTAGGAATATCTTCTAATAATTGTGCTCTTGAAATCCCTGCTTTAACTAGTTCAATGGCCTTTAATGTAGCTTCATCTCTAACCTCTGGTGCTTGATGCACGTAGCTACAATGCTCTCTGATGTTAGAAAATTCTAAATACCTCTGTGGTAGCCCTGCTTCTTTCATTATTCCGTGAAATACTGGTTCATGAGTAAGAGGCGTTCAAGCGGCAATTACTACTCGCTCGAATCCTTTTTCTTTTATCTGTTCTTTAATATATTCTGCTCCTCCTGATGTACACATGTTTAGATATTCATATGAACTTACATTGTCTAATTTGTCAATTTCCTCAACAATTTTAGGAACATCTAAGATACCAGCAACGTTAACTCCTCATCTACATATAAACGCTCCAACTTTAGGTTTTTCATTGGTCTGTTCTACAGACAATTTCTTCACCTTTATTTTACAAATCCTCCAAATTTTTGAATAATAAATGATAGTTTAGTAAAATAGTACATTTTTTATAAAATTCATTCTCTTTTAATTAATATAAATTATTCTCTTTTCATCGATCAAAAATTTTCAATGTGAGTTCTCAATTTCATTTTGAATAAATTATTTTTATGTTTGAATTTGATATCAAAGCTCTAAGTTAAACTAAAAGAGTTTAATAAAATAAAATAAAAGAAAAATAAAAAGAAAATGAAATTATTTTGTTTCATCAAGCATGTCGCTAAAGAGCCTTTTTGCTGCGTCAATCCGAGTTTCTTCGCCGATTTGTACCACATTTTTTAAAGAAATCGCTTCCTTTGGGCAAACGGCAATGCATTGAGGTTCTTTCTTGCCAACTTCAGGATCAATAAATTCTTCCTTCATGTTCTCGCATAAATCGCATACTAGAGCTTTTTGGGTCCTTAAGTGTAAAGACATTACCCCAAAATCGCAAGCTCGCACGCAAAATCCACAACCATTACATTTATCCTCATCAACTACTATTGATGCATCAGGACCATGTTCTAAAGCTTTTTCAGGACATGATCGAATGCATGGGGCGTCTTCGCATTTTTGGCAAGCTAATGCCACATTTAAAATAGGTTCGATTCTTATCCTGTGAATTCTCGTGTTTATAGGATTGAATTCTCCATCGTGAACAAATGAGCATACAGACTCGCATGTTTCGCAACCTGTACACAAATCAGCATTCACGACTATAAATTGGTGATGTTTTTGAGCTTTTGGTGACATTTATTTCTTACCTCCTAGCTTACCAATTACGAAATCCATTCCAAGTTCTTTCAATTTTGCGTCAGTAGGGATTCCAGTCTCTTTATCCCACCCTCTTACATCATAGTAGGCGCTTAAAACAGATTGGTATCCTTTTTCCTCGAGCGTGAAGCCTTTAGCTGGTCCTTTAGTATGTGCTTGTTTAAAGAATCTCTCAGGAGGATGATCATCTGCTCTTGTCCATCCTTCTCTAATATTGAAGCATTTAGAGAGAGTCACTATGGCATCTCCTCGTCGATTAATTGATTCGCCTGTGGCTGGAATTCCCGTAACGAGTTCATAAACTTTCGCCATCTCATCGTCGTTTTCGTAAATTCCTCTCGTGAATTTACATATAATATATGAATCAACAATCGCATAAATGTCTTCGGTCGCTTTAATCTTCTTACCGCGTTCTAGGGGTTTATCGTATCCAAATCGGTCAAAGGTACCTTTAGCGTCTAGACCATACGCACCATTTCTTAAATGGCAAGCGCCTCTAATTGAAACACTTTCTCCGACCGCAAAACTTGTCATGCCATGAATATCAAAAGCAGGCATTTCTAAGCCTTTAATTTGCATTCCATAATAGCTGGCGTTTTTCCGTCCCATTTCTTCCAATCTTTCTCCTGCGGCTTTACAACCGTCTCCGAAGATTTTTCCCGGGAATCCTTCGCCAAGAATCATCTGTTCGTTGAATTTTACTAAATTAACTGTAGATCCAAATGGCAACTCATAGCCTAGATCTTCTTTAGTAATTAAACCTTCTTCGTAAAGCTCACATGCCATTGAACAAGTGACTCCACCTGATATTGCGTCAATTCCTAAGTCGTCACATTGTGAAACGCACTTAAACACGGTTGGCCAATCATCACATCCCGTATTAGATCCATAAGAATAACACATCTCGACATCAATCGAAGAATACAAGTTTGGCCAATGAGGATGCGTCTTAGGAACACGAGTGATATGATCACAAGCGATTGAACATTGAGAGCAAGCAACTTTTTTAACTACCCAATCTTCATTGAGGGTGTCTCCTGTAAAGGTACCGTCATCAATCTTATCCCACGTGCCTTCACGATAATTACGAGTAGGAAACATTCCAAGTTTATTATAGCTTGTTATACCAGCTGGCGTGCCTAAATCTCGATATTTGGCTGTGGCTGGACCATTAGCAACTTTAATTAATTTCTTAGCAAGTTTATAGAATTCAACGGGTTGAGCTACTTTAGTTCCTTTTGTACCCCTGAAGGCTACCGCTTTCAAGTTTTTAGAACCCATTACTGCACCCATACCTGTCCTTCCTGCTTGACGATTTCGATCGTTTGTTATGCATCCTAATCGGGACATTCGTTCTCCAGCAGGTCCGATTGCCATTACTCCAACGCGTTGGTCTTGAAATTCTTCTCTAATGATTTCTTCGGTATCAAAACAGCCTTTGCCCCATAAATCTTTAGCAGGAGCCAAGTATCTATCGTCGTCATCAACGACTAAATAGACAGGTTCTGGAGATTTTCCTTTGAACACGATCATGTTAACTCCTGCTCTACGAGCTTGAGCGCCGACTGACCCCGATGAAATTGCCATTCCAAACATTCCCGTTAAGGGAGATTTAGCAAATACTCCGTATTTAGAAGATGTTGGTAAAATCGTAGTTGGAAAAGGACCGTGAGCATAAACAAATACGTTGTCGGGACTTAATGGATCGACACCCGGTGTTAATTCATCCCATAATACTTTTGCACCAAAACCATAACCTCCAATCCAGTCGCGGCAGAACTCTTTTGATATTGTAGACTCCTTGATCGTCCCATTTGTCAAGTCTACATCGAGCCTTACCTGCGTATAACCAGTAATTTCGTCTGGAATTGGTACATCCTTAGATTTACTCATAGTTTTTCATCAAATTGTTTTTTTTAATAAATTAAAAAATTTAATATGTAATTATATAATCAATCTAATTTAAAATTCTCATGTTTAAGTAGGTATGATAGAGAAAAGAATATTGATTGGTATGCTCAAACATAACGATTAACCAATTATCATCAAAAAGTTTTCACACTATTTATAGTTATAAGCAAATCATTCTTTTTTTATTAGTATGGATCCAAAGGTTGATGAATATATCGAGAAACAGAATTCTCCTCAAAAAGAGCTCTGCCGGATTTTAAGAGATATCATTTTAAACACATTTCCTTCTATAAAAGAGGAAATGAAATGGGGTGTACCTAATTACGGAAATAAATTCTATATTGTTGCCTTAAAAGCTCATGTGAATTTAGGTTTCTCAATTAAGGGATTAACTACAGAAGAGATAAACCTCTTTGAAGGAACTGGAAAAACAATGAGGCACTTAAAAGTTAGATCTAAAGACGATATTGATGAGGATAAAATTAAGAAATTATTGATAATGGTAAACGAGCGAAGTTAATTTTTATCTTTTTTTGGATGACCTTGTGGACAAATTTTAAGACATACACTGCAGTAAGTATTATTTAAAATGCTTTTAATACATTTTGATCTTTCTATATGCGTTAAAACTCCACTTCCTGCCACTTTTTCAATAGGTTCTTCGTAAGCTGCTCCACCCTTACAGTTTTTCACGCACGAACCACAGGTTTTGCAATACTCCTTCATTTCGTCGAAATTTCTCTCAACTAAATCGGGTAATTCTGCGTCTGTAGTGATTATTCCCCATCTTTGACGTGGTCCGAATTCTGGAGTTATCACGATACCGTTCCGGCCTACGATTCCTAATCCTGCTTGTACAGCATGAGGAGGAAATAAAAGCTTGCCCCCAAAGGGATGATGTGCTTCGGTTTTATACCCTTGTTCTTTTAAAAATTCTGTCATTTTAATCGTTATTTCTCCAAGTTCGTAATATACTCGAAAGCATTCTATTTCCGTATCAACGTGAGGTGCTTTTTTCATTTCCGACCAGAGCATTTCCATTCCAAGGATGATAGCGTTTTTTCCAAATACTTTTAGATCCTTGAAAATGAAATCTTCATTAACGGGGGTATATCCTATGAGATCAACACCCATTTCTTTTGCTTTTTTTTCAAAATCTTTCCAAAATTCTGGAGTTGTTTCAGTCTTGGTGTTATTTTCATTCCCATACTTTGTTTTTCTAGCTTTTTGAAATCCTTTAAAAGTTCCCCGTATGTATTTGCTGAAGTTCTTTGCCGCCTCTCTCTCAATCTTTTCTGATCCCACTCCCATCGTGAAGAGTTCTTGTGGTACCACAAATACCAGTCCTTCATTTTTTCCGACATAAGTTGGTTTAATATTTATACTCATGATTGATTCTTTAATTAAATTTAATTATAATAAGCTATATTCTAATTTTTCTATAATATCTTTAAATGTTATCACTTTTGACTTTATCTTTTTTAGGATGACCTAAGCTGCAGATTTTTAAACATAATGAACAAAAATTGTTATTCATCAAGCTTTCGATACATTTTGAGCGTTCAATGTGAGTTATGACACCAGAATCCTTTACTTTTTCAATAGGATCTACTAATACAGCTTTACCCTTACAGTTCTTAACACATGCTCCACATCTTTCACAAAAATTCTTCATTTCACTAAAATCTCTTTCAGGACTTTTTGGAATATCCGCATCGGTGGTTATAATCGCCCACCTTTGGCGTGGACCGAATTCAGGCGTAATAACAAGTCCGTTTTGCCCTCTTATTCCTAATTTTGCTGCTACGGCGTGATATGGATAAAGAAGATTACCCCCAAATGGATGATGTGCTTCGCTTTTATATCCTAATTCTTTTAAATATTCAGTTAATTTGAGCGTACTTTCTCCAAGTTCTTGATATACACGAAAACATTCGATCCCGCAATCTACGGAAGGAGCCGTTTTTATTTGCGACCATAACAATTCTTGTCCAAGCACGATTGCGTTTTTTCCATAGATTCTCATGTTTTTAAAAATGAAATTCGGGTTAACAGGGGTATATCCTATGAGATCTACGCCCATTTCTTTAGCTTTCTTTTCAAATTCTTGCCAGAATTCGGGAGTTGTTTCGGTCTTGAGATTATTTTCATTTCCATTTTTTGATTTAATGGCATCCTGCAATCCCTTAAAAGTTCCTCTAAGGTATTTACTAAATGTCTTCGCTCTTTCCTTATCAATATTGTCTCCTATCTTCATTTTAAAAAGTTCTGATGGGACTTTAAAAACTAATCCGTCGTTTTTACCTATATAGGTTGGTTCTATTTCTTTACTCATGATTAATACATCTTTAAAATTTTAAATTATAATAAGCTATATTCTAATTTTTCTATCATATCATTAAATACCTTCGCTTTTGGCTCTACCGCAGGTGGACACACCTTTAAACAGAGTGAACAATAACTTTGTGTTCTTAGTGTTTCAAGACATGCATCTCGATCGATATGTGTCAATATTCCCCCCTCTTTTGCAATTGGTTTTTCAAAAATCGCATCTCCAAGACACGCTTCTACACAAAGATTACACCCGTCACAAAACGCTTGGAGTTCGCTCAAATCTCTTTTTTTAGTTTCTGGAATGTCGCAATCAACAGTGATAATACCCCACCTCATCCTAGGTCCGAATTCAGGCGTGATCGGAAGACCCGCCTTTCCCTTAATTGCTAGTGTTGCAGCTACAACATGAGGTGGAACTAAGATCTTCCCTCCAAATGGTACGTGAGCTTCTGCTTTGTATCCTTGTTCTTGTAAGTATTCTGTTAACTGTATAGTGGTTGCTCCCAAGACATCTTGCAGTCGCATTGACTCCCATGCGGCTAATGTACTATTAGCAGTTTTAATCCTATCCCACCTCATCTCTTGACCCATTATGATCGCGTTTTTCCCGTACACCTCAAGATCGTAAAATACAAAATCTTTCATGACAGGCATGTAATTGATGATTTGTACTCCCTTCTCCTTAGCAATTCGTTCAAATTCTTTCCAAAACTCTGGCGTTGTATTTGTTCTTGACAGTGCTTCCCCGTTTTTGTTAATATTTCCGTATTTTGTTGCTCTAGCTAGGTTCCAAGTTTTAAATGTATTCCTTACTGAACGCATGAACCCTTTTGCGGTTTCTGGGCTCACAACCTCTCCTGGCTGTGGAGTTAAGTCAAAAAGTTTATTACTTCCCGTAAACGTGCAATCTATATTTTTGCCCTGGTAAGTTGGTTGTACTTTCGCATCCAATTCTTCCTTAGTAATGTCTGATTTAAATTTTTTAAACATTGTTTTAAAACCACATTATTAATGTTTTCTTATTATAGTATATTCGTAGATCAATATAAAGTTTACACCATAGTAAAGATAAGAGAATTAACAATAATGAAAGAAGATGAGCTTAATTGAAGAAAAGAGCAAATATTATATTTTATTCTAATTTCAAAAAAATATCGAGTAATTAATGTGTAAATATGAGAATGGGTATTATTCATGTCGTCTAAAAAAATAGTCGTGTTTGGATCTTACGTTACCGATTTGATGTTCAGGGTCCCGAGATTACCGGTAAAAGGGGAAACTCTCATTGCATCCACTTTTAAAATGGGTCCCGGAGGAAAAGGTGCTAACCAAGCAGTTGCAGCTAAAAGGGCTGGTGCAAAAGTTTCCATGATTACAAAAATTGGCAAGGATAAGTTTGGAGAATTAGCAATGGAAAATTTTCAAAAGGAAGGAATCGACTCCAAGTATATCTTTTTAGACGACGAATATCCAACGGCCTGTGCTACTGTTTTAGTCGACGAATCAACGGGCGATAATCAGATTGTCATAACCTACGGGGCTACAGAACAGATTGCCCTTGAAGAAGTCGAGACCGCCCGGCAAGAAATAGAATCAGCAGGAATATTAGTTACTCAACTAGAAGCTAATCTAGATGCCACTGAAAAAGCAATTGACATCGCAAAAAAGAACAATGCCATAATTATTTTAGATCCTGCCCCCGCTCGCCCCCTAACAGATGATTTCTTGAGTAAAATTGACATTATAACCCCGAATGAAATTGAAGCGTCAATGCTATGCGATAACATGAAAGTTGAAACCGTCGAAGACGCTAAAAAGGCGGCAGATATCCTATTATCTAAAGGTGCAAGGAATGTAATTGTTACTTTGGGGGAAAAAGGTGCCTTGCTGGCCAATGGAAACGGTGAACATTATATTGAGGCCTTACAAGTTGATGCTATTGATACAACAGGCGCTGGAGATGCATATAACGGAGGTTTAGCCACTGCATTAGCAGAAGGTAAGAGTTTGTTATATGCGGCTAAATTTGCCAACGTGGTTGGAGGATTATGCGTTACAAAAATGGGAACGGCTCCTTCCATGCCCTCCAGAAAAGAGATAAATAATATATTTTAATAAGATATGAGTACTTTTTTCAATTTAGTATCAATTATCTTGTTTATGAAATATCTTTATTACCTATTAGAGCTAAATATTAAATATGAAAATTTATAATAAAGGTCTGATTTTCTCTTTCATTATCCTCATAATGGCTATTTTGCCTTTTGTAAGTTTTATAGCTATTAAAAGTGGTTCTCCTGAAGATCTATTGGATAGAACGCTTCAGACTTCTGAAAACATTTCATGGGAAGCTAATGGAACCATCATCTGTGACGCAGATTTCGCTCAAGTATCTCCTAAAATGATAAGTGATGGTTCTGGAGGTGCAATCATTGTATGGATAGACAGTAGATTTTCTGGTACTACTGGTTTTGACATCTACGCTCAGAAAATTAATTCTGCGGGGGCAGTACAATGGACAACCAATGGAACCGTCATCTGTAATGCAACAGGCAATCAATTAAATCATCAAATAGCAAGCGATGGTTCTGGAGGTGCAATCATTACATGGGAGGATATTAGAAATTCAAATGTAGCGATATTCGCTCAAAAAATTAATTCGGCAGGGATTACACAATGGGACGCCAATGGAACCGTCATCTGCAATGCCACGGCTGACAATTACAAGCCGCAAATAGTAAGCGACGATTTGGGAGACGCAATCATTTCTTGGGGTCATGATAATGGAATAACAGATATACATATCTACGCTCAAAAAATCAATTCTGCGGGAATTACACAATGGGACGATAATGGAACTGTCATCTGTAATGCAACAGGTGATCAAGAGGTCAGTCGTATAGTAAGTGACGGTTCGGGAGGCGCAATCATCACGTGGGAAGATTTAAGGGGGCCTAATACTGATATCTACGCTCAAAAAATCAATTCTGCGGGAATTACACAATGGGACGATAATGGAACTGTCATCTGTAATGCAACAGGTGAACAATTATATCATCAAATAGCAAGCGATGGTTCGGGAGGCTTAATCATTACGTGGAGGGATAATAGAAACTCTGGTATTACTAATACTGACATCTACGCTCAAAAAATCGATTCCACGGGGATTACACAATGGACTACCAATGGAACTGTCATCTGTAATGCTACAAATGTTCAATATAATCCTCAAATAGCAAGCGACGGTGCGGGAGGTGCAATTATAACTTTTACGTGGATTTATGACATCTACACTCAAAAAATCAATTCGGCGGGAATTACACAATGGAACGCCAATGGAACTGCCGTCTGTACTGACACAGGTGATCAATTTGGCCAAGAAATAGTAAGCGATGGTGCGGGAGGTGCCATTATTACTTGGCACGATTATAGAGGCCCTGATTCTGATATCTACGCCCAGAAAATAAGTGATCCGCCCTCAAATGGAGGAAATGGAGGAAATGGAGGACCAATTCCGGGATTTGATCTCGTGATAATTGGCGTGATATCTGCGATTTCTGTAATAATCATAACCAAGATGCATAATAAGAAGAATAAACTGATGTTTAACTAATTTCAATCCAAAATTTTTTTTTCTTGCTCTTTATCTTTTTAAGATGAATTTAATAACTTCTAAAATGAAAAGTAATAATGGTTTGTTTATGGCTTTGAATTTATAATCG
>Ga0180431_10005046_pt1 | contig 16248 bp, 15 predicted proteins | sample SS_ome_11_FD_132459 | JGI IMG/M metagenome (GOLD analysis project Ga0180431, IMG submission 132459) | Hypersaline lake sediment archaeal communities from the Salton Sea, California, USA - SS_1_MS_1 metaG | ecosystem: Environmental > Aquatic > Non-marine Saline and Alkaline > Hypersaline >... | reverse complement strand
TTTGCATTAGAAATGTTAGTAGTACCATTAAAGTTGGTAGTTCCATTGTTTGTAATAGTAGAACTGTTGTCGTATGTCTCAGTAACATTCGTATTCGTGACCGTATTGTTTGTGTTGTTTATTGCGTTACCATTATTGTTTACTGTTGTAGTGTTGTCATAATTTGTGACACTGTTATTAGTATAATTACTTGTTACATTATCATACGTAATTGTATTGTTCGTAAAGTTAACAGCAGACTCTATATCTACAGTCAACGATGACGGGAACGTCAATGTAGGTCAAGCTGGGTCATACTCTATAACACTTTCCTCTATTTTATCTGCACCAACTCCAAATGAGAATACAAGTTTGTCTCCTGTTGTTGGAGAAGTTTCGTATGATACTCCTCAACCTCCTCAAGAGATAAGATTCCAAGACGAGCCATCTCGGTAGTATAAGTCACCTGATGTTAAGTCCACATACATATCTCAAGGATTTACTCCACTTCCTACAGGAGCTCATGCTCATGCAGTTACTTGGTTACCCCCAGAACCACTACCTCCTCCTATAAGAGTCCAATAACCTAATGCCAAATCTGCAGCAAAAGAACCACTAGATTGGTGTGTTACAATACATTTATATATGTTTGCTCATACGGTAACTATACTGTTTATTTGATAGTTAGTAGAACCTGTGAAGTTATAGTTTCTATAGTTAATAGATGGTTGCCAAGTTTGGATATATCCAGCATACCAAATAAGGTTAGTCTGATTACTTACTCTTTTAATTTTATCTCCATCAGAACTATCTTGGATAACTGTTTGGTCTGCTAGATGAAATTGTATATCAGATTTTTCAGTCAATGCACTAAAGTTACCAGCTTCTCTTGATAGCTGTCTTTCATCTGCAACATTACCTAATCATACATCTGTGTTAGTGACTTGATGTGGATTACCAGACGTTTGCAATGCGTGTGAATATGCTGTTGCTAAGTTAGCATCCTTTGCGTCACTAAAGTTATTCTCAGTTTGTTCGTATGTAGTACCGCTTGGTATGTCGTCTTGTGTTAGTGTGACGTTTCCTGCAACTCCGTTAACGGTAGTAACTGGGCTTACGTCTGCTCATGGAGCTATACCAGTCAACTTCGCCTTCTCTGCTGGAGTCATATACAAATTTGTTGCTCATTCAGGCAAGTCATCAGTATCTCATTCATTCAATAGTGGTCAAGCCAAATTCTGTAACTCTACGTCTTTCAGGTTATCAGAATCATTAGCATCACCAAAAATGAATCTATCGTTAGCAGCAGGAGTTGCACTTATTCAAGTAGGTATAGTTTTTGCCATGATTATATGTTATGTAAATGTAGATTGTTTCTCCCATACTGTATCTATTGTTTCTGGCTCAGAAATCAACATCACCTGTTCTCCGTTAACATCTACTATCAATTCTCAGTCAACGTCTTGAGCTCTGAATACAGTATACTGTGGTCAACTTTGTTTGTTTCGGTTATTTGTCATTTCCTAATCCTATAAAATTACTAAATTTCTGTATTGCTTGTTGTAATCAACCCATAACGTTAATAGGCAGCTCTGCTCCACCCACTTTAGCTCATTGATATAGCTTTGGATTCATAGGAACAAATTCATCAGAGTAGTATTTAAGAGTGTTAGGACTTTGTAGTGCCTGTATTCAAATTCCTCATGCAGCTTTTAATGCTCCAGCAAGAGATGGTCGGAGTTCTACTCATTCTGAAATCTTCATTATTTTTGATATGTATGTAGCTATAGCTATATCTGCTGTATAATCGTTTCAAACAAATTGTTGGAATTGGTCAAATATAGCCCTATTTGAATCCGCTCAAGATGTTTTTTCATTGAACAGGAAGTTAAACATATTTCACTTTATATCCACATTATCTCAATCTATGTTCGCCACAAACGCTTTTTGGAATTTGTCAGAAATTTGTTTCATATTGCTATATTCGTCTAATAAATTTACTAAATCACTAGGCATTTTGTTCCTAATCTGTTTCTTTAATGTGTCAATTATATATCTACTGTTGGCGGGAACATTGGTGTAAATTTCATTTATTTGTTCATATAAGTTTACTAATGATTCTGGGTTTGGATTATCGGTGTAAGTTTTAACTGACTGTATAAAAGACTCTCCAGACTCTTTTGCGTTATTCAAAAAAGATACAAATCACGGTTTAGCTCAAACAACTCATGGCTTAGATACTATATCTCATTTATCATTTACCAAGTATCACATTTCGTCTATAGCTCACACAACATAATCGTACATAGTCGCCAATCATCATTGTGGTGTTTCAATCACTGGGCTTGTATCTACAGAAACAACTCATTTTTTGATTGCATCTTTCAAGTTTGTGACTCTTTGTCACACATCTGATACCTCTCTTCTTAATTTATTGTAAGCCATTCAGATAGAATTTCTCACAATTCACATTGGTCAAACACCTACGAGGTCATCAGAATATTGTTTTGCACTCTCTAGAAATCATTCTAGTTTTTTCAAAGGCATTCTTTGGACAAACTTTTTCATTTGATCCCCTCATTGCAGTAGAAATTTTTGCAATGCTGGAGGAATATCTTTTATGGCAAATCATCATGCCATTGCCATAATATTTTCTGCCATAGATGCAGAATCACCTCATTCAATATAGGAAGCTATATTTTGCTCTACAATATCTTCAACTCTATTCATTGAAAATCACAATAATTTATTAACAAACTTGGAACGATTTATAAATTGTCATATTTGTGGATATTTTTGAACTAGTCTTACGAGTCAAGCTGTACCAGTTAAGTTACTTAAATTTAATTTCTTAAAAAGAGTTGATGTCATACCTATTTCTGTCAGGAACTCTGCGGCATTAAATCGGTCTTGGTCTAATAATCAATTTTCTATAAGGTCATTATTTAAGTTTTCATAAGCATTATATATAGATGGTTCTACCTCTGGTTCTCATTCTATATTAAACTCTTTTTCAGCTTCTTCCAATATACCCAACAATGGATTTACATCTCTTAATGGTTCTGTACCTCCAAGGACAACACTAGTAAGTGCATTCATATCTTCTAACACTTGCATAGCTTCTCATTTTACTCACTCAGGACTATTTGCTCTTCATTCAATATATTGTTGTAATGTTGGAGCAGAAGTTTTTCCAAAAAGTGCGTTTACAGCTTGTCCGAAAACAGTATCTCACTTAACTTGACTAAATGCTCTTTTTCTTACCCTATTGATAATTGAGTTACTATTATATTCTTCTAGGTATTTATCATAATCGGTTTTAGAAACTCACATTTTATCCCAAGGATATATTTGGTAACTAAACATTTCAGACACAGAGTTTCATCTATCGTCTTTTAGGTCGTTATATAATGACGCAAGTTCTGGCATTTTTTCAATCATTTTAGAAGCTGTGATACCAGTGAACTGAGGGTTCTTAAATGAGTTTTGCAATCCACTAATTAATTTTTCATAAGAAGCATCTCCCAACTGTTCTCTAAGCGGGCTATTTTCTAATAATGATTGGTCTTGTCTATATACAGCAGAAAAGAGTTCTTGCATACTATTATGGTTTTGGTTAACTCACGTTAACTCTTGTGAAGCAGCGTCCATAGTTGGTATGTTTTTATTGGCGGATTCTATATTTATATTAGGAGAATCTATTCACATGTTAGATTTAATGGCATTGTAACTGACTATCGGATTTACAGCACTTTCTGTTTGTTGTGACTGTTGAGTCTTTTGTCATCAACGAGAAACATATCACGCCTGAGCTCATTGAGCTGTAGACATCATAGGTGTCATTTTTGATTGCATTTGTGTCATGTTTTGTGCCATTTTATTAATCATCAAAACTAAAGTCGGCTTCTTCTGCTATAAATTCATCACTGAAGAGTGTTCCGCCGTATAATCTATCCCATGCTTTATCATTATTTAGATTGTTTTTATATGTATCGTTAGTTTGGTTGACCATTCTATTTATTAGGTCTTCCATAAGTATTCTGTCTCTCTTAACTTCGTTCCTTGTTCTTCATAAACCACTTTTTGGGAAAAGGTCTTCGTAGAACTCTTGTTCATCTTTTGTTAAAGCAGCACCAGTCTGTCTTCTTACTTCATCATCCAATAGATACTTAAATGCAGACCTTAGTTGTAATGCGTGCTGATATTGTTCATCACTCATGTAGTCTGGTTTTTTTCATACGGTTTTGTCTACATTCTCTAATATAGTATTAAGAAAAGCATTATCAGTTTCTCATGCAGTATATTCTCAAGAATTTATTTTTGCTTCATAGTCAGCCCAAAGCTGATTTGTTCTTATCATTTCTGGTATAATATTTCTCCTAGAGACAAATTTTTTAGCTTCTTCGGTCTGCATTTTTGCAACAACTTCATCATATATCTCTGTCATAACCGATGATACATCTCATTGTTGTATCATCTCTTCAATCATAGCTATAGAATCATCTTTTTGTGACGTAGGTCACGAATATGCACTACTAAATGCGTTTCTTAATAATGATAAATTATCTTCAGCAATAAGACTTCATTTAAGTATTTTATGTGCTTGGGAACCTAGTACGGGATTTCATAGAGAATCCCTTATCATAACATCTAAGTGACTACCATATCATTGAGATAACGCCTCTTCTTGTCATGGCATTACTTGACCATCTTTTCTAAGTCGTTTTCCTAACACACTAGAATATACATTTCATGTATTACCAACATATCAAATAACATCTCATACATATATGTTTCATCATTTTTGTATTTTTCAGCTATCTATTAGTTGTTTTAGTTTGTCATAATCCAAGTGGTTGTATTGAAGTGTATGGTCTCATACAGCTGTTCTTATTCTAACATAATTATTTCTACCATAAGCATCTAGTCTATAATCTTCTATTACTCATTCATAAGAAGACTGTATTTCAGTTCATCTATCGAGAGTAAAGTCAACTCCAAAGTTGCTACCGTCTCTTCATTCCAATAAATTACCATTTGCATCATAATCTCCATACGAAACTGGCATATTATTATATATATCTACAACTGAATTTAATCATACTTCAGAATTATCTCAATCGTGATAGTTTTGTACTCTTATCTCTCATGTGTCTTCATTGAATGCAATATGCAACCCATTTTTTGTATCTAGTGATTGTTTTCGTCCAGATGATTTAGACATATCCAAATTCTTTATCGCAGCTAATTGATATTCCACGTATTCTGGAGACATGCCAAACAGAGATGCTTGTGTTAATACACTTTGCTGTAGAAAATGTTGTTTAGCTTCTCAAGATATAGCAGCATTCATAATTTGTATTTGTTGATTGTAGAAATCTTTTTGCAATCCAAGCATTTCCATTTGTCTATCTTGCTCCATTTCATATTCTTTCATTGCTATATCAAACCTATCTTTAGCAGATTGTATTTGACTATCTACTGATGCTTGTAGCGTAGATTGTTCTGCAAGTAGCGTAGACAATTCAAGATTCAAGTCTTCTACTTGGTCTCTATATACTGCATCTAATATAGCTTTATCTGTTATTTTATTCTCTAGCTTTTTATATAGTTTGCTCTTTTCATTTTGAAGTTTAGCAATTTGACCATTTACTTCTGTAAGTCTATCTTTTTCTCCTTGTAGAGTAGCAGAACCCATCATTTGGTCATACACTCATAATAATCATTTTGCTTCAATTTGTTCTAATGGAGTGTCATATTCTTCTGATACTTGTTCCCCATATTCTTGAGCAGTAGGAACCATTGTTTCTGTATCATAGTCTTTTGCTTCTTTGTCTCACGCAACTACATTAGATGTGTTACTTCTTTTTAATTCTGAATATTGTCTTATAACGTCTTGATATTTTTGAGGATTGAAAACCTGCAGACCTCTTATGTCTCTATATTTAATTGTACCAGATTGTAATGCTGAAGCTATATCAAAATTGTCCATCTGATTTAGTAGCTGTGTTCTTTGGAAAGTATTTTGCATACCAGAATATACATCTTCCCATCTATCTTTTTGAAATCATAGAAGAGCATTTTGATATACCCTATCTCTTAATCTAACAACATCAGGATTGTTTATATCTAGTCTACCTCACATACCAGATACGATGTCTGAGAATATTTGGTCTCTTAACTGTCAATCAACCTCTTGTCAATCTTTTTGTGCTTTTGTAAGTCTATCTCTAAGGGTTTGTCACAAATCTTGTATAAAATTTTGTTGTTCTTCTTCATTTAATGGAAGTACTTGCTGTACGTCTTGTTCCATTCATTGTGAAGATTCTTTTTGAGAATCCATATTTATAATGTCCTGATTGGCGTTTTGTGAAAAAAATCACTGTCATTGTGGAGTAACAGTATCTGTAACTTGTTGTCAATCAGCACCCTGGGGAGGTGTTTGTCATTGTCAAGATTGCTGAGAATCCATATTTATAATATCTTGATTAGCATTTTCTTGGAAAATACCTTGTCATTGTGGATTTGGCTGAGTGTTAGTTTCTGCCATTATATCTTAAACAGAAGTAAATATGCGGCACAGTTCAGCGGTCATCAACTATCTTGTTCTGCCCTAAGAGATAATATATCTCATTCGTTCAAATATGCAAGCCGGTCTACAGACGCAGGATTTTGCATACTTGCTGCTGGTATATTAACAGTACCACCTCATCAACCACTAACAGGAACGCTTTGTGCTGGCACTCAAGGTATCCTGTTAACGGCAAGCTGTGTAACTCCGTTATATATACTTACTTCTCTATATCAAGTTCAGGTGTCGCACAGAACGTATCAATGGAGGTAGTAATAAGCAGATTCAGTTATTGTAATAAATCATGCGTTTGCTTGCAGTCATGGGTCGTTGGTAGTGTAGTTACTTAGTAATACTATAGTTTGCGTCGAATCAGGTACCGATATAGCACCACTAGCGTTACAAACAATAGCGTTTCAATAAATGTCATTCGTTTGAGAGTTGTAAAAGATTACTCTTCTCGTTGCTTCATCTATATAATAGTCTCCGTTTTGTAGTGCCTGTGGTTGTGAAGTAACGACTCATCTATTTCTTATTCATCTAACCTCTATACCTGTAGATAGTTGAGGGTCTTGCAAACCATACGCAAATCATTGCTCAGTAGCGTTACTGGGTTTATCAGTGAACGGTGTAAGTCCTTTTTCTTTTTTTAGGTCTTGGTCTTTAACCATTGACAGGTTCTACTTCAAATGTAAAGTCATATAGCTTGATTCTCTCAATTCCTAAGTGGTTGTTAAATGTAAACTTAAATGTTATTTCAAAGAAATCATCTATTAGGTTTATAGGATATAATCTTGTTCTATCTAGTGGTCACGATATTGTAGTAAGTGTGTTATACGTTGTACTACCATCTAGTGCATACTCTATATCTATAGAGTAGTTTGCGTCTGGTATGTCTGCTCTTATAACTGCCTGTGTTATACGTTTTTTTGCGTTCTTGATTCCAAAATCAAACTTTCTTGTATAGAAGTGTCAAGAAAATGCATAAGCGTTAATACCTGGTCATGGTATATAATTAGAAATTTGGTCTCATAAATATATATACCCTATCCTTCCGTTAGAGTCTTCATCTAGGTAAGAAAATTGTAATAATTGGGAACTATCAGGTTTAGCAAATATAGCTCATACTTCTGATATTTTTTTATTATTGTAGTCTATAGTAGCATTTACAAAATATGCCATAGGAAATCAGTCATACTCTTTACCAAACGAAACTATACCAGCATTATCAAGGTTTCAATCTTTTACGATAGCAGACATGTAATATTTGTTTCTGTTCTTATGCATAATATTGTTCCCCCTGTATCATGCTATATCAAATTGATATTTAGCTTTTTCTATCTCTTCATCGTAAACAGCTCTTTTTATCAAATCTACATTATACCCGCTAGATTGATATAATGCTCATTCCCAAGGGAAAAAATTTTCATAAAACAAATCCATTCTGTCGAAGTTTCTGACACATAATATCTTTAGGTTGCTATCTATACCAGATTCTGCACTTTCTGCAAATCAGTCCCAAAAATATATTTTACCATTTGCTAGATATACTCTAAATAATGGTCATTGCCTTGTTATTCAAACTACGTTGTCCTCAAATTCTATGTTAGATTGCACAACAGTTGTTGCACCCCTCTCTATTCTACCTATAGTGTTTTCTGTAGCTACAAATAAATATCTATCAGCAATAACATAGGGACAATATGAAGAATAATTATCTATACCTCATGTATATCATACACCAGTATATGCATTTACTGTAATATTAGCGTTCCAAGAACCTGTAGTAGTACCTACATTTACCAAATCTATTTCTGCAATCCTAAGCGAACCAGAAACCGTATAGAACATCAATATTTTGTCATCAAACCTCGCACAGTTATATATTGTTTTTGGTCATCAGTCGTTTAATGTACCTACATTTACTCACGTAGAACCGTCATCGTGATATATTTGTCAACTTTCTCAAAACCAAAAAACATCACCCGTTAATCAATCACTATCAGAACAAGCACATAACATTAAATCATTTCATGTACTAATGGTAAGTACTCAGCTAGTTCATGTACCTTTTACTGCATGTGCAACTTGGATGCATTCTGGGTCTGATTGTCAATCAAGATTTTCTCAATACAAAAATTGTTCTTCAGACATAAGTGTTCTAACGTCCGACATTCCACCATATCGTTTATCTACGTTCACTGGTGTAGCCATATCATCGTTCTAATGAGGATAAATCTTTAGTGTATCCTTGCACTGGAGTAGTCTTTCTTGTAGAATGGTCTATAAGTTTCTGCTCCTTTTTACGCAAATACGTTGCTTCTGCTTCCTGTCTTCTGTCTGCTTGTTGACGCCATTGATATACCCAAGGTATCGTTCACCAGATAAGCAACTCGTGCATATCAAATGGTAAAAGAATATCTGTACTCTGCATAGTAGCTGTCAAATCGTATGGGTCTAGTGTTGAAATAAGTTTCAACCCATCAGCAACAGTATTTCTAGGTGTTGGATACATTACTAGAGAATAATTGTTTATAATAACGATAGGACTAGACGCAGGTCGTCTTGTAGCGTAGTATTCTAAATCATGGTCTAAGTTATCCCATGTTCTTAATACTGCTTTTACATAATCGTTATTGTCTGAGTATTTAATATATACAGCTTCTGGTTTTAGTTGACCAGCTCTTGCGACTGTCTTGTCATCTATAAGAAATCAGCCGTTTCCAGAGTCAAGGGTGCTATCATATACCAGTGTGACAAACAACTGGTCGTCTAAGTAATTGTTAGTCACTTGAGTACTGGAGTTTATGTAGATATTCTTAGCTCCTTTACCATTTACATTGATGGTTGCATTCACATTCGTGTCTTGGTCGAACTGTGCATAGATAGTTTGTCCATCTGTGAACTCATTGAATTGACCATAACTTAACGTAAATGCAGAAGCACTTCAACCAGTAAGCTCATACTTAGATGTACTTCTTAATAGAGAATATTCATTTGTACCCTGTGTGAGAGGTGTTGTCCAAATGTCTTTTGCGTAGTTTTGGTCTAAGTCAATCAAGTCAAACCACAACTTCTTGTATTCATAATTAACTCGACGCATGATTTCATCATCTGTAATAGAGTCTGGAGCTCACGACGCCTTTCTGATTTCTTCTATAAGAACTGATACATCCATAGGTTATTAGTCTTTAAGAGATAGAATTCTGTCCACCATGTAATTCTTGTCTTTCATATATCTTGGTGCAACATTTTTACCTACCTCATCTTTATAGATTTCTCTTAAGTTTTCAACCGGCTCATTCATCAGTTCTTCTCTTCTACTTACTGCTTCTTTTTTAGCTTTCACTTTTTCTTCTAGTTCGTCAGTAATTTCAGAGATTTGAACTTCTTTAACTTCAAAAGCTTTTCTCTTTTCAGCTTGAATCTCTTCCTGAGCTCTGATATCTGCGTACTGTTCGTCAGTAATTACCATACCTTTGTAATTTACTAACTTGTACTCAGTTTGGTCTTTTACTTTCTTGTTCTCTTGACTGTGATATGCTTTCATAGCGGTTAATTAGATAATAAATACATGTGGATACACAACCCCGAAGGGCTGTGCATCTCATGTAGCCATTATGCGTTTTGAATATCTGTGGCTGTGGCGATTTCCCAATCTGGGCTGTTTACACCACCAAGTCCCCAAAAGTATTCGGGTGCAATAGTGACCAAGTCCCCATCAGCTACAGTCTGTTGACCGTACCCGTTTTCTATGGTAAGACTTCCTCCTGATACGTTCTTAATAATCATTATGCAATGCTGTTAAGATATAAACTATGAACCTGCGTTGTAGAGGTAGTTGAATGGTTGGTTTTGTACTCCAATCTTGAATGAACCTACTACTGGGTAGATGTAGTCAAGGTTGTCGTGGTCAACCATCATTTCTTCTACGTGAGGAGCATCGATAATGTCTATGAAGAATGGGTTAGCGTACTGTCCTCCTTTAGATAGGAAGTGGTACTCGTTACCGTCAGTAAGGAATGGTGTTTCGATTACTGTAAATTCTCCGAAGTAGAGGTTAATCGCTCCAATAGTTGTAGCTAGGTATTGGCTAGCTGTTCCAAGACCAAGAGTTTTCTTGATTGCTCTTGAAGCTGCACCACCTGTCTTACAAATGATTGTGTCAAATGAAACAGGCATTTGGTCTCCTGTTGGAGATTGGAATGCTCCACCGTATGCCATAGCTGCATCAATTACTGATGTAGAGAATGGTGCTGGTGTCATAACATTACTCCATGTAGCAACAGATGAGTTCCATGTATGTGCTGCATTAGCAATAGATAGAGTATCTGGAGCTTGGAAGAATGTTGTGTTTGTTACGTTGTTAAGAAGTCTGTGAGATTCAACTTCCATAAACATGTGAGCTGCAGCAATAGCGTCATCTCTTTCTGTAGCAATGTAGTCAAGGAGGATGTTTTCATTATCTCTCGCTTTGTTTCTTGCTTTTTGTGAGATGATGATTCTGTGCCCAAATTCGTCAGATTCGTATTGAACCTTGAACCCTTTCTCTAGTCTGTTTTGAGTAAGGTTTTGACTTTCGTTAAGCCAAGTAGGTTTTTTAACACCTTCTGTACTTGTGATGTTAGTAGTATACTCTGAAGTACTTCTAACGTCAAAGATTTGTTGGTACGCACTGTTAGATGCTACCTCACTTCGGTAGTTATCGAAAGTACGTTGGATGTCTCTTGTAAATGCGTTATCAAATTGTGCTACCTTCATTTAGATATAATATGATGTAAAATTACAGCGGTTGTAATAATACAGCGTTTGGTTTTAATGATTAGTCGTCAAATAGGAATTTGTTAATCTTTACGATTACTCTTTCTTCTGAACCAACTTGGTTAGATTCTCTATCTGGTTGTGCAGGCATAACCTTTAATACATCAGTAGATGATGCGTCTAGGTCGATTTCTTGTACACCTGTGTTAATAACGATGTCTACTTCGTTGTTGAGGTCAGTAGCTGCATAAGCTCTGTCCGCAGTACCTTGGAAGAATACATCATTTTTCTCGTAAACAGATACAGTTGTTTCTCCAGCTGCTGCTCCATCTTCAGTGTAAGCGATTGCTGCTGTTGTTGCATCTGCTTCAATAGCTTCCTTGCTACCGTCTAGTCCTACGAATGTTCCAGGTCTAATAACAGTTGCTGAGTCTTTTGGAAGCGTTACTTGTCCAAGTTGTTTGTTTGGTTTGTAAACCTTAAAATCTTGTGCTACCATAATTATTTTCATATAACAATGTAAAACTACAGCGTTTAGACATAAGACTATTTCCCATATCTAGTGTTTTTGCGTTCCTGAATATTCTTCATATTCTGTAGGAACTTAGGTGGCTGTTTGAGTCTTGAGTTTTTAATGTCAGACTCTTGTTGGCGAAACGGCTTTCCAGAAATGTTATTCTTATCTGCAGCTTTTTGGTTTTGGAACCCCTCATCTGCATATCTATCAAACATAACTAGCTTCATAGATTCTTCTAGTGATAGCGATTTCGCATCAGCCATCTTGACAATGTCTTTCTCAAATTCCTTTGCGTTTGGATGGTCAATAAAAAAGTTTTTGAGCTCTAGGTTACGAATTCTTTGTTCATAGTCAGCTTCAGTTTCTCAAACTTTTTTTTCTACAGTTTCAGATACCTTTTTCTTGCCTTTCTTGAACCTTTTCTTTCGTTTCTCAGCTTGTTCCTTTTCTTTGGCAAGCTGTTCCTCTAACTCTTTAATCTTTTTATCTCTCTCATCCTCTTCATCAGAATCGTCGTTGTCATCGTCGTTGTCGTCATCTGCGTCGTCTTCAGAATCAGACTGGTCTTCATCATTTGTATCGTTACCATCTGTTACTTCCTCTTTTTCATCACCTTCTTCATTTTCTTCTTCATTGGTGATTTTTTCATCATTTTCTTCTTCGCCTTGGTTGTCTTCTTGTACATCCTTTGGCTGGTTCTTAGAAGATAAAATAGGGTCGTCTACCTTCCCTTTGAATTGGTCTGTTATTCACATTAGCGGTATTTTTTAGTGGATAAATGCGTTCACTACTCGCAAAAAACGGACTTACTCAGACGCTTTTATATCGTCGATGCCAAGAACTTCTTTTATTTTATTAAACATTCTCTTGTTAGAAGTCAAGCTGTTTTGTAATTCAGACAATTCTTCATAAGAAATTGCTCATTCAACTTCTGCTAGTATTTGTACTGGCTCTTTCTGTATTTCGTCAATAAGCCATATTATCATCCTGATTAAATCGTTCTTAGAATATTTAATCTCATTATTCTCTGACAGCTTATCACTATATATAATAGAACCAGTCAGTTCTTCTTTCTTCTGTTCTAAGAAGTCAATCCATGGTTGGAAATATCATTCATCATTCATTTTGTTAAGGAGCGACAACTTCTCTGCAGCGTTTAATTGTGACATTATCCTTTAATATCAGCTAAAGTAGGTTCTTTATTATCGTCTGCCATAGACTGTATAAAGTTACTTGTCATTTGTGATGCGTTACTTGCTGTAACATTCTTCTGTGCTATGTCTGGCATTTGATCTCCACGAGGAACCTGTTGTCCTTCTTGGAGTATTCTGCTTTCTAACTCTAGCATTATGTCTTGTTTTATTTCGTTGTCATCACAATATGATACATATATATAATATGTTTGCAAATCCATACCAGGTTTGAAAAAGTTTCTCGGTCTCTCACCTGCGTTTATCATCTTACAATAATTTTTTGCTCTAATCTCATCAGCAGACATAGGATTGATAATATATATCAAATCTCTTTCTAGTCCGTTGAGCTTATCAATGTATCTAGCCAATATCCTTTTAGATACTGCTGGAGTGGCTGGGTCTGCAGCTAATGTTTGTTGTTTCGCAACCAAATATGCGATTTCTTGTTGGTTCTTAAGTTTCTGTAGTCTTGTAGATACTACTTTAATTTCAGGGTCGTACATATATCTGAAATCTTGTTTTCTTAGTTTAACAGTAGGTGCTCCAAAACCTCTACTTTGTCTGTATATCTTTTCGTCTACTTCTGTAAGGTACTCCAACATACTCTTATACCAGATGTTTTTCCAGAAATCTATCTCTCAGTGAGACAAGAACGTGTAATCCATAAGAAATAAGAGGTTTGCGTTTGTCTGTAGCTGTCTTGATTGCCCTAATGTGTTCGCTGCAGCATCAATACCTCTCATTTGGTTCGTCATATTTGTATCTAGTTGGTCGTATTGGTCTATTTTGTCAACAAGATTGATAGTGTTCCCATCCATTTTCTCCTCCTGCACAGGTGCAATAAAGTTAGATAACGGACTACCATCCCTAGATTTAGCAGGAATAAACGTAGGTCACGTCTCACTTCTTGTCGCCAAAAGGTCTCCATTTGTAATCTTTTTAGGGTCATACAGGTAATTTTGGAACCCTGCACTTCTTTGTTCCTTAAATAATGCCAAGTTAGCTAACTTATTCATCGCATCCTGTTTAGATAGAATGATTTCTGAATAAGAAAGCCCAAATGGGTCGTATTCTATAGGAAATAGGTTTGTAATAGATATAGGGAACTGCACAAGGTGTGGGTTTTCCTTCTCTTCTTGTGTTGTGGGTTTAATTTCGCTCCATTTAATAAGCAATGTACCCATATTAGCAAATTCTGCGTAATACTTTCTTCCTCTAAACGTCAAATAGACACATAATATCTTTAATGCTGTATTCCAATCATCTGATGACAGCATTCTTCGTTGCTTTTTGTTATAGTCAATGTCATCTGTGTACAAAAATGAACCTGTCGTTACTTCATCTAGATTGAAATACACGTCTTTGTTACAATCTAGGTCATAATATGACATCTGTCTCTCAAAAATGTGGTACTCGAAGTTGTTATCTACAACATTACCATGTCTATCAGGTATCCAACTATCTGGATGCATTTGTTCGTATGTCGGTACCTTTTTAATCTTGTCAAATCCTGTTCTAATTCTAATACCTGCACCAAATTGAAGTGCATGCCTTAGGTTGATAGGGTCTTTTCTATCTTTACGCATAGTAATCCTATCTCATTGTGCTGCTTTCTCAAAGAAATGAGCCAAATCCTCCTCTATGTTGAAGTTATCTTCAAAACTTACAGTCATAGACGCATCATTATATGCACCCATAAACGACCTAATGTCTCTAAGAAGCACAAATAATCTAATTGTGTCCTTGTCGTAGTTCCTTGGATCTGTTAATTTCTTCTCTACCTCTCTAAAAAAATCTCTCTTCTCGTTTACAAAGTCTGCGTTGTCGATATATCGGTTCGATACCATATCAGTCACCTCTTTCTGTAGACTTTCGCTATTCTTAATTTGCTCAGCGGTGATAACTGGGGTTACTGCCATAATTTATATAGTATAATAATATGAAAGGAGATACATTATATATGTAAATATGTTTTCTACAATAAATTGCAAGTATTATAGTTCTTTTATAACATCGTCTATTGTCTGTTTTGGTACAAAATCATATTCATCTATTCGTATCTCTCTTGTTTTCCCATCTACATCTATCAATTCACACTTAACTTTTGTTCATTTGTTGTTTATTTGTTTAGGAATGACTGTCTGTCATTCATAAAATCAATCCTTCACCTCTACTGGTTGGTTAAACTTCATTTTTTTAATTGACATTTTTTAATATTTACAGCGATAAAATTTTCCTGTCAAGAGATTTTTCTAAACGAAACCTCACATCTTAGGTAGTATAAAAAAACTCTTGCAATCTACAACCTTTTTTTTAATGTAAAATTGATTTTTCTTTTTCTTTTTTTTGGATTTTTTTTCTTTTTCTTTTGTTAATGTTCTAATTTCTTATAAACTTATAATAAACTTATAATAAACTTAATAATATATATACCAAATTATAAAAAGTTGCAAAATATTGCAAAAAATATTTTACAACCAATTTGCAACGATGGCTTTATTCATAACGCTATCATCTAATTCTTCCTGCAAACTTACAGCCATATATCTCATAGCATCTGCTCAGTGTGATGCCCAATTATGTAACGGTCTTTGCTTAAATGTCCCTCATTTATCATCCCATTCTCTTCTATAATTCTGTAAACACTTAATTCACTGCTTACATTTACTCTCATCTATCCATAAACTTCAAAACACTTCCCTTACCGCTTGGATACCATCCGCTATACTCAACTTAGGCACAACTTCACACTCTAATCACAAATCTTCTAAGACCTCTACACGACTCTTACCTGTACCTAGCTCCACTACGACTGCATCGTGTGGCAGATAGTTAATCTCTAGACGGTATCACCTAGGTTTTAGTACCGTATATACAATTTCAGACAAAGAATTACCTGTCCCTTCTCGGTAATCTATCACTCTTATCTCTTTTCCGTACATCTGATAAAACCAGATAGCTGTTTCGTCTCCTCATCCTGCTCCTCATAAATCCCATGCTGTATATACAGGCAGATTTTCGTCATACGGTACTTTACATATCCTTTTCTGTTTCCTCGCCATCATCAACTCTTTCTCATAATACACTCACTCCAAAATAACGTTAAACGCTTCCTCTGGATAGCTAGGATACTCCCTATGCATATCTTTCCCTAATATGTCCAATTTCTTTACATACCGTTTCTTCTGTTGCTCCGTAACCTCTATGCCATACTTCTCCTTCAACAT
>Ga0180431_10005045_pt1 | contig 16249 bp, 7 predicted proteins | sample SS_ome_11_FD_132459 | JGI IMG/M metagenome (GOLD analysis project Ga0180431, IMG submission 132459) | Hypersaline lake sediment archaeal communities from the Salton Sea, California, USA - SS_1_MS_1 metaG | ecosystem: Environmental > Aquatic > Non-marine Saline and Alkaline > Hypersaline >... | reverse complement strand
GCTCCAGCGAACGCTGCCGTCCCGAATCGCGAGGCTGCGCGTGCTGCCCTGCCAACCCGCGATGACCGCCTCCTCACCAACCACGAAACCGCTGTCAGTGCGGGACGGCGGCCCCAGCCAGCGGCGCTCCGGCGTGCCGCCGGCAAGGTCCCAGCAGTAATGGCGGCCCAGGTCGTCCATCCCGACCAGCAGGCCCCGCGGATGGAAAAACAGCGACCCGAACGACTCCGGGAGGTCGCGGTCGAGGTGCTCGTAGACATCGACGTTGAACAGCCGCTCGCCGCTCACCACATCGATGCCCAGCAGCTGGGGGCACCGCGCCGTCACCACCAGCAGCCCGTCGTGGTGCACGATCGAATTCGGGTGCGCGTCGCTGAACTCGCTGCCGTATTCACAGACCCAGGCGGGCTCCCGCTCAAGCGGCAGCCTGAGCGCCGCCCGGCAGTAGCCGCTGTCCGCCGCGTCGCCCGCCGCCGTCGGCCACGCCCGCGTGTCGCCACCAAAGAGCGCCTCGCCCGCGGGCAGCGCGCGGGCCTGAGCCTCGCCGGTTGCCGCCGCGGCCCGCACCTCGGCCCCCGACTGGTCGCAGCCGGCGCATAGCATGCCCGTCGCCACCAGCAGCACGGCCAGCGCAGCTTGATCCCAGCGGACCATCACTCGCCGTCCTCGTCGCGCTTGTCCTGCTGGCGCCGCTTGCGTTTCAGCAACCGGCTGGTCATCTCGCGCGTGCTGAGGTCCTCGTGCCGTTTCGGTGGCGGTTTCGACGGCGGGCTCTTGTCGGCGGCGGGGGTGAACTCGCCACCCGGAGCGGCTTTGCCCGGACGGTCATCGCGGCGGTCCAGGCGCCGCCTCAGGTCCCTGAGCGCCGACTGCCCGGCGTCCGCCGCCGATGGCCGCTCCGGCGGCACGATCGCGCCCGGCGTGCTGTCCGCCGGGGCCGCAGTGCCGCCGGCGCGTTCCCGGGCCTCCGCTTCATCGCTCAGCGCCCGGCGCCGCGCGGCCACGTCCGCGCCGGGATCGGGCCGGCGCACCCGGGTCCGGGAGCGCGACTTGACGTCCAGCAGCCCGGCCAGGCTCTCCCGCGCCCGGCGTGCCCGCTGACCGGCCGCGCCCTCCAGCGCCCCGACCGCCGCCACGCGCAGCTCGCGCCAGTCCAGCGCCAGCCGCCGCACGGCCACGTCGAAGAGCCACAGCAGCAGCGCGATCAGGGTGAACAGCTCCCAGGCGTCCTCCAGCCGGCGCTGGGGCTGGCGCTGCTGGGTGAACAACCCCGGCAGGCTGACCCCCTCGGGCGCCAGGCTGCCGGCGCTTAAGTGGCTGAGCAGAAACGCGTTGGGCTCGAGGTTCTTGTACTCCGGCGAATAGGAGACCGACAGCCCCGCCGCCTGGGCCCCGGCCGAGACCGGATTGCCCCTCTCGTCCTCCGTCAGCTGCACGACGTTCATGAAGTAGTTGCCGTTGTCGCGCAGCGGGAAGCGGCCCTCGTACTGCCCGGGACCGGTCTGTGAGAGCGGCAGGGTGCGGGTCTCGAGGTCGGGCCCGGTGATCCGCGCCTCCAGCCGGCCGTAGTTGATGAACTCACCTTCCTCGCCCATCGCGCTGACCTGGATCAGCCCCTCGCTGCCCGTGACGCTGGTGGTCACGTCCACCCCGCTGGAGTCCAGGTCGCTGCGGATCCAGCGCGCCACGCCCGTCCAGAAGCGCTCGTAGCCCGACCAGTCCAGCCAGTAGCGCGCCCAGCGGTTCTTGGCGTCGCTGGTGAAGGCTGCGCTCTTGCCCAGCCCGTAGCGCCAGACGGCCAGCAGCGGATCGTCCTTGTGGGTGATCAGCGGCACCTGGGCGTTGTCCTTGGGCGAGGTGGCGACGTAGCCGTAGAGCGCCGGCGCCGCGCCCCAGGGGATCGCCGCCACCAGCGGATGATCGCTGGTCGCCCGCGCCGCGAACGGCTCCTCCGTCAGCGTCGCCTTGCTGGCCAGGAACACCTCGCGGGTGAAGATCTTGGGCAGGTCGTGCAGGCTGCCCGCCTCGTACATGTTGCCGCCGCCCAGCGCCGCCAGGTCCTGCATGAACGGCACGTCGGCGTCGGTGCCGAAGGCGACCGTCGAGATGGTGTAGTTGTCGCCCTGCATCTGCCCCACGAGGCCCTGGAAGTCGCCGGGCGCCACCATGCCGTCGCTGAAGACCAGCACGTGGCGAATCTGCACCGGAATGCCGCGGGTGGACTCGTAGGCCGCCTGGAGCGCGGGATAGAGGTCCGTCCCGCCGCCGGCCTGCATCGCGCTGATCTTGGCCAGCGTGTCGGCCTTGTTGATGCCCTTGGTCGGCTGCACCACCCACTGCCCGACGGCGTCGAAGCCCATCACCGCCACCCAGTCGCGCTCGGTCTGCAGCGCCACCACCGCCTTGCAGGCTTCCTTGGCCATCGCGACCTTCGTCACGCCGCCGACGGTGGCCCCCATGCTGCCCGACTTGTCGATCAGGCAGATCACCAGCGTGGAGGGCGTGATCCGCTTGCGGCGGAAGTCCATGTCGACGGGCAGCGTCTCCTCGATCGGGGTGTCGAAGTAGCCGCCGGGGCCGAAGCTGTGCTCGCCGCCGATCATCATGAAGCCGTGACCCTGGTCGCGCACGAAGGTCTGGATCATCTTCATCTGGTCGTCGGTCACGTCGTAGGCCGCGACGTCGCTGAGAATCACGGCGTCGTAGTTCAGCAGGTCGCCCATCGCGTAGGGGATGCCCCCCGGCGCGACGACGTCGACCTCGATGTTGTGCGCGCTGAGCGTCTGCGGCAGAAACGCCGCCTCGCCGCGGTCGCCGGTGGCGTAGAGCAGCCGCGGGGTGCCGCTGACGACGCTGAAGGCGTAGGCGCGGTTGTTCTCCGCGATGGTGTCGTACTCCGGCTCGATCGCCAGCTCGTAGGTGAAGAACCCGCTGCGGTCGATGGTGATCGGGAAGTCGTAGACCTCCTTGCCGGGGCGGATGTTGATCGGCACCTTGTCGACGAACTCGCCGTTGCGGATCAGGCTGACCTGGGCCGGCGTCGCCACGGTGCTGTCCAGCACGAAGCGCACGTTGACCGTCTCGCCGAGACTGGCGCGGCCCGGAGCGTCCAGACTGGCCAGCACCACCTCGGCGCCGGTCTGGCTGCCCAGCGGCACGACGTAAAGCTCGACGCCGTTATCGCGCGCCACCCGCGACTCGGCGATCGCGCTGCCGACGTTTTCGTTGCCGTCGGTGATCAGCACCAGCCGCTTCTGGGCGTTGTCCGGAAAGGAGGCCACCGCCAGCTGCAGCGCCTCGCCGATGTCGGTGAAGTTGCCGCGCGGGGTGGTCTGCCACTCGGCGAGCATCCGCTCGTCGACGCCCGGCGCGGGCAGGAACTCCAGGTAGGCGTCGGCGCCGAAGTTGACCTTGCCCAGGCTGTCGTCTTTCCTCATGGCAGTACGCGCCTCTTCCAGCGCGGCCTGCACTGCCGGCAGCTGGGCGCCGTCGATCGAGTCCGAGCTGTCCAGCGCCACCACGACGCTGACGCGGTCGCTGAGCCGCACGAACTGCACGCCCGCCAGCGCGCAGACCAAGAGCGTCCAGACGATGATCCGCACGCCGAGGCTGATCCACTTCTGGTACGGCCCGAGGCTGGCGAAGCTTAAGCGCAGCGCCAGCCAGCCGATCGCCGGCAGCGCCAGCAGCAGCAGCAGCCAGACTGGCCGTGAAAACTCAAGCATCGCTTTCCGTTATTACCATTGCCGCCCGCCCTCAGGCCTGCCGCTCGCCGGCGGCCAGCTCCGCCAGCCGGGCCTCGGCCAGCGCCAGGTGGGCGAAGATCTTGCTGTCAACCAGTTCACCCGCGGTATATTTTGCCATCAGGAAGGGCGCCAGCTCCGCCAGCGGCACCAAAGAGACCTCGATGCGCTCACCGCCCGTACCGCCGCCGGCGCTGACCTGCTGCAGATTAAGACAGAGGTAGGCGCTGAATAGTTCGTCCGTCAGGCCCGGACTGACGGTGCCGGTGAACAGCAGCTGCACGTCGGCAGCACGCCAGCCCGTCTCCTCCTCCAGCTCGCGCCGCGCGGCATCCTCCGGCGCCTCGCCCTTAACGTCGCACAGCCCGGCCGGCAGCTCCCAGACCCAGGTCTCAAGCGGCGCACGCCACTGCCTCAGCAGCGGCACCTCTCCGTCTTGCGTGATGCCCAGCATGTGCACCGTGCGCGGATCGGGCCTATGCGCGCTGTACCAGATGTGCCGCCGCCCGTCGGGCCCGTCGAAGCTGCGCTCCTCGACGCGCCACCACGGGCACTGCCAGACTACGCGCGGGCCTTGATCCGCCATGCACTGAGTATAGCGGCGGGCCGGTGGCAAGCCGGCGGGACCCATCATGCGCAGGGGCGGCGTATACGCCGCCCACATTTCAAGGTGGGCGCCATGAATGGCGCCCCTACCCGAATTCCTCTGTGGCCTCTGCGATCTCTGTGGTTAGTCCCTGCATCGCGGGCGAAGCATGGCGTCGCCCCTACAATTCGGGCGCACAGTCCCGCTGTCAGCGGGACCTGCGATTCCCATTGGCCTCCCCGGCTCAGTAGTAGGCGACGTAATGCAGCCGGCGGCTCATGCCCTCGTTGAGGTAGGTGACTGCCGGGAAGCCGGCGACCTGCGCTACGGAGGAGCTGTCGGCCTTGACCTCCTCGGCCACCAGCGCCGGCAGACCCCAGCTGGCGCCGGCCGGGTCGTTGGCCACGATGCACTCCAGGCCGCCGTCGCGCCGGAACACGATCGCCGGGCGGTCTTCCACGAGGACCATGCCCCGCGGCCTGCCGTCAAGCACCAGCAACCGGGAAGAGCCCCACGCCGTACCTTCGGCATCCAGCGCCCGTACGTAGCGCAGCGCCCCTAGCGTGCCGTCGTAGTAGGCAATCGCCGGGTGGCCGTCAACCACCAGCAGCCGGCTGTCAAAACCGGTGTTGCCCTGGCCATCCACTATTGCGGAAGCGCCCCACTGCTGGCCCTCGGCATCCGTGGCACGGACGTACATCAGGCATCCGTTGGCGTTCTCCTCCCAGTGCCCGCGATATGAGATCGCCGGCCTCCCGCTCACGATGTTCAGCGAAGGGTAGGTCACCCCCGCCTCGATGAGCCCGTACACGTACGTGGCAGCTTCGCCCCATGCCTCGCCCGCCGTATCGAGCGCGATCGTGATTCGATCATCACAGGCCAGAGCGGGCCGGCCGTCAAAGACTGCAAATGAAACGGTGGCCGAGCCATACGGCGTGAAGACCGACGGCACCGGCCACGCCGCGCCCTGACCGTCCTCCGCACGCGCGAACAAGTTGTTGTAGACTACCGCCGGCCGCCCGGCTACTTCCGCCATCGCGATGCATTGTATGGTGTAGATCTCATCAATCGTTACGGGCTCAGCCCAGGCCGTACCCTGCGCATTCAGCGCCCGCATATAGTTCGTCCAGTACTGCGTCGGATCAGTGGTCCGGGAATCATAGGCCACCGCGGGCAATCCCTGCACTTCCGCCAGTGCCGTGTAGTATCGCACCTCGCCCGTGTTCTGCAGCGTGTAGTCCTGCCACTGCGCGCCCGCTTCCACCGTGACGTCCACGCTGGCCGTGGCGGTCAGCCCGTCGTCGTCCGTAACGCGCACTGTGGTGGTGAATGTGCCGGGCTCGTAGTAGTAGCAGACCGTCGCGGACTCAGGGCCCGAGTTGTAGGCGAAGTTGCCGCTGCCGTCGAAGTCCCACTCCCAGCTGACGATCTGCCCGTCGGCATCCCCGCTGGCACCGGCGTCGAAGTCAACCGCCAGCGGCGCAGGGCCGCTCAGCGGAAAGCGGCTGAGCATGGCCGTCGGCCACACCGGCGTCTTGACCTTGATCAGCACCTCATCGGTAGCCGTCATCCCGCCATTGTCCGTGACGCGCATCGTTGCCAGGTAGTCGCCGACGGCACCGTAGGTGTGCTCGGTGACTCCCTGCGAGCCGGTGTCGACCCACTCCTCGCCGCCCACCGGCCCGTTCCAGTCCCACTCGTACTTGACGATCCAGCCGTCGAGATCGCCGCTGCCGAGCCCGCTGAGCGTCACCGTCAGCGTCTCCAGGCCCCTGGTCGGGTCGGCGCCGAGGATGGCGATCGGGGGCAGATTGGCCACCAACGGCTCCACCACGTTGCTCGCCGCGCCGTCGTCCGCGCCGTGATAGGGACGGACCCAATAGTACAGGTCAACGTCCGCCGCGTCGATCGGCTGGCTGAAGATCAGCCGCCCGGCGGTGGAGTCGCCCGCGCTCAGCGCCACCTCGGCCAGCAGGCCGGCGCTCGGGCCGTTGGGCTGATCCGGCTCCATCGGGCAGTCGCTGACCTCCGCGGAGCAGTAGACGTGGTAGCCCTCCACCAGCGCGTCGAAATGCTGGCCGATCGGCGTGATGTCACCGAGGCCGATCAGCCCGTCGCCGCTGCCGTCGATCGCCGCGCCGAGGCTCTCCGGCGGGAAGGGCTCACCGGCGCCCGCCGGGCTCTCCTCGCCGAAGTGCTGGCCCAGCGGCGTCAGATCCGCGACGCCCACCAGCCCGTCCTGGTTGTAGTCGCCGGTGTTCCGGTAGAGCCACTCAAGCGAGGAGTCCGGCTCGCTGAAGCTGAGCTGCGCCGCCCCGGCCTCGCCCGCCGGTGGCGTGCTGACTGCGCGCGGCGGTGTCTCGCGCAGCACGCGCTCAAGCTCGGCCGTCAGGGCGGCCCATAGGTCCGACGCCACGCCGTCAGGCACAGCCAGCGCCTCATACTGAATACTGCCCGCCGCATCCGCTGTTGCCGGCGCCCCCGCCGAGCCGCCGCAGCCCAGCAGCGCCAGCAGCATCACGGCCGTGCATGCAAAGGGGAATGCGCGTCGCGTGAGTACCGATCCCATGTCGTCCTCCCAAGCCGGCATTAAGCCAGCACCAGCCGGCAACCCAAACCGCGTGTCCATTCACGTTATACCAGACTGCGCACCAGCCCGCCACATAAGATCAGGGAAACGGCAGGCCGGTAGGACCCCTCATGCGCAGGGGCGGCTTGTACGCCGCCCACATTTCAAGGTGGGCGCCATATATGGCGCCCCTACCGGGGAGAATGGCAGGCTGGCAGCCTGCCCCACTAGCGGTGGTAATGGGCTCGGTATGGACCGAGCCCGACTGCGCCCGCTGGTACAATCACTGCATAGCTCTTGGGAGGTGTACAGTGCGTCCTGCCTCTTATAGCTGCATTTTTGGGCTGCTGCTGCTGCTGTGCGCAAGTTTGTCGACCGGCTGCCACCCGTCCGGCACGACTGCGCCCGATCCCGCCGATAGCCCGAGCACCGATCCGGCCGCGCTGCTGAGCGAAAGCCTGCCCGCGCCGTCCACGCTGAAGAGGCCGCAGGGCGTGGTGAGCGACGTTTTTCACATGGGCAGCGAGTTCATGGACTCCTGGCCCTGGCAGCGCGTGAAGGCCGCCATTGGTGAGCACGCGATCTTTGATCCGGAATACCCCTCGGAGAGCGTGTTCAACTGGCCAGCCTTCGGGATCTACTACTTCGACGCGACCGGCTTCGACCACGCCAGCACGATCACCGTCAACTGGGCAACCTCGACGGCCAACGGCGATGCCTGGGTGGGGCTGGCGGACTTCGAGGCCGACAGGTGGTGCTGGCATCTGCTTAGCGAGGACGGCATCGCGCACTTCGATCCGGCTGCCTGCCTGGACGGCGGCGTGGCCTATGCAATCGTGCTGCTGACCGGCACGATCCGGCAGACGCTGGAGTCCGTGCACCTCGGCTTCGACCTGCCCCCGATGATCATGGGTGTCAGCCCGATCAGCGGCGAGACGGGCGCGGAGGCAGTGCTCAGCACGGCGCTGAACATCCCGGAGGATCAGGTCGGCAGCTGGCACTGGGACTTCGGCGCCGGAGCCGTGCCGGGTACGTCGGATCTGGCCTCGCCAGCCGTCACGCTGGGGGCCCCCGGCGTGTATCAGTGCCAGGTGCGCGCCGTCAATGCCTGGGGTGAGTCGGAGCTGGATTTCCTGCTGGCGGTCAACCCGGCGGGCTCGGCCTGGCAGATCGAAGGCGTCAACTCCGTCGGTGAGTACAGCGGCGCAACGTCGCTGGCGCTGGAACCGACCGGCGATCAGCTCCCGCACATTGTGTACGCGGACTACGGCGCGGATCATCGAGTCGGCCACTCCTGCTATGGCGGCGCCTGGATTCACGAGGAGGTCCCGGCCACTTCCGACAATGAGATCACCCATGCATCACTGGCAATGGACGGCGCGGGCAATCTCTATCTCGCCAGCTGCGGATTCGTCTTCGCATCGTGCCTCTTCACATGCTACGGGGAGTGGGTCTACGACGGCGGACCCGACGACGACTTCGGCGACACAGACGCCCTCTTTCACGCACCCTACATGGTGCTTGACGTCGCCGATCAGCCGCATATCAGCTACGAACTGGAGGAACACGCGGCGGGCCACACGGAGCAGCTGATCTGCTACAGCGCCCGCAGCGACGAGGGGTGGCCCGAGCGCAGCTGGGTGGCCCAGCAATCCAACTCATCCGACGAGCTGTACTTCGAAGGTCTCAATCCACTGGCCCTGAATGCGGAGGGCCTGCCCCGCATCGCGTACCATGACAACCGGGCGCCCGGCGTGGTCACATTCCTCGAACTGGATGGCGGCGGCGAGTGGCACGACTACGAGGTCGAGACCGGCGTCAATGTGGAGGCGATGGATCTTGTCATCTCCGACATCGATGACACGCCGCTGATCTGCTACATCGTGTATGCGGGGCTGCTCAGCGGCCATATCCACCTGGCCTACCACGACGGCAGCAACTGGCAAGTGGCAACGCTGGATGTGACCGTCGATCCGAGTGGCTGGCTGTCGCTGGCGCAGGACTCCAACGGACTGCCGCATCTCTGCTACTACGATCAGCTCCTGGGTGAGCTGCACTACGGGATGTCGGACGGCGCAGACTGGTACTTCGAACTCGTCGATGGCGAGGGCACCGTGGGCGAGGGCTGCGACATAGCGCTGGACAGCGCCGATCGTCCACACATCAGCTACTACGACAGGACGAACGGCTGCATCAAGTATGCCTACAGGCCCGGCAGCTAGCGCGGCGCTGGTACAATCACGACATAGGGTCCGGGAGGTGTACGATGCGCCCGAGTATTGGCCTGCGCGTCCTCTGCGTTCCGCTGCTGTGCCTGTGCCTGGCCGCCGGCTGCAGCCAGTCCGGTACCGCGATGCCAGCTCCCCCTGACAACGCGGGCACCGACCCCGCCGCGCTGCTGCGCGATGTGCTGCCCCCGCCGTCTGAGCTGAGAGCGACTCAGGACGTCTTCAGTGACGTGTTTCACGAGGCCGGCGACTATGTCGAGCTGTGGCCCAATGACCACGTGGTGCCAACCCTGGAGCGGCAGCTGTGCTTCCGACCCTATTTCACCTCCGCGGAAGACATCTACCAGACCGCCTACGCGATCTACTCCTTCGACGTCACGGGCTACGAACACGAGAGCACCCTCAGGCTCTGGTGGTCAGGCAAATCCGGGAGCGGCCAGGTCTGGGTCGGCATGGCCGACTTTGAGCACAACGCCTGGCGCTGGTACAGGCCCGACAACAGTGACGCCGTGATGTTCGACGAGGCGGCCTGCCTCGAGGCCGGTCAGGCGCACGCGGTCGTGCTGGTGACCGACACCGAGCAGTGGACGCTGGACTACGTCTACATGGGCAGTCGCTGGGCGCCGGTAGTAGAGGGTGTCAGTCCCCGCCACGGCACTGAGGACGAGACGATCACGGTCAGCCCCTTTCTCAAGGCTGTAGCCCAGACCGGCAAGGGGGCATCGGAGCTTCTCAGCTGGCAGTGGGACTTCGGCACCGGCGCCACCCCCAACACCCCCACCGGCTCAGCGCCGGAAATCACCCTCGGCAGTGCCGGCGTCTATGGCTGCACGGTGATCGCCTCGGGCCTGGCCGGCGACTGCGAGCACGAGTTCCTGCTGACGGTCAACGCGCTGGGGACCGTCTGGGACATCGAGGCGGTGGCGCAGACCGGGGCGGCCGGCGGCCAGACCTCGCTGGCGCTGGAAAGCAGCGTGGACGAGAACCCGCACATCGGCTTCCAGAGCCTGGACGACAACAACCTCTACTACACGTACTTCACCGGCTCAGCCTGGATCACCGATCTGATCGGCCACGTCCTGCCGGAAAACGGCTTCAGCGAGACGGGGCTGGCGCTGGACGCCTTCGAAAACCCTCACCTGGCGTATGTGTCCGGCCAGAATGCCCAGGTGTCTCGCCGCTTCAGCAGCCTCTGGTACGTGGATCCGGTGGATGGAGCCTATCTGCCCGGCACCCACTGGTTCGAGGCACCATCGCTGGCGATTGACTCCGCGGGCAACCGGCACGTCGCCTGGCACGAGACACTCTGGGACGGCGACTACGCCGCCGACACTGTGCTCTACTCCTGGGAGGACGGCGAGGACTGGACTGAGCCCGTCGCCGTGGCCGCCTCGGGCGGCGAGATGGATATCGACACCATCCTGGCCTCGCATCCACTCAGACTGGCCAGTGATGCGCCGCACGTGTGCTACTTCGACGGCCAGGCGCCCGGCACGGTTTCCTATGCCAGCTACAGCGGCGGCTGGAACGGCGAGGAGGTGCAAACCGGCGTCGACCCGGTGATCATCTCAATGGTGATCGATCCGGCTACGGGCTATCCCCACGTCGCCTACGTCGACAAGCCCACCGAGCTGTTCCCGGGTGAGCTTGTCTACACCTGTTACGACGGCAGCCAGTGGAACGAAACGATCCTGTCCGGCACCGGCGACGTCGGCAAGTACTGCTCGATCGGCCTCGACCTCGCCGGCGGACCGCGGATCTGTTACTATGCGGCGCTCAGCCACGACCTGGCATACGCCTACCACGACGGCCTGAGCTGGCAGCTCTCGGTCATCGACCAGCACGGCGACGTCGGCCAGTACTGCGCGATGGCGACGGGCCAGGACGGCCGCACCCACGTCAGCTACTTCGACGCCACGCAGGGCTTCGTCAAGTACGCCCGCATGCCGGAGATGTAGGCGGGCTGCAATGCCGGTACGGCGCTGGTACAATCCCGGCAGAGACTGGGAGGTGGATAATGGGATCAGTTGCCCTGGCAAGCCGTCTGCTGATCTTCGCTGCTGCCTTGTGCGCCGCCACGGGATGTGCAACATCCGGCTCCGACCTGCCGGCCGCGCAACCGCCCTCTGAGGCCGGCCCGCCCCAGACCCTGACCGCCGACCTGCCCGCGCCGTCCACGCTGAGACTGCCGCAGGGCGTGCTGAGCCACGTCTACCACACGGGTGGCGACTTCATGGAAAGCTGGCCTCGCGCCCGCGTCTGGGTCGATGACGAGAGCATCGCCGAGTACCGCCCGCTGGAGGACATGGATCCCTTCTGGGAGGTGATGGTCTATCAGCCGGCCTTCGCCATCTACCGTTTCGACGCAACGGGCTTCCCGCATGCCTCCACGCTCACGGTTGACTGGCTCAGGAAGGGTACCAGCGGCGATGCCTGGGTCGGGCTGGCGGATTTCGAAACCAGTGCCTGGCACTGGTACCATCCCAACGAGGAGGGGATGATCCACTTCGACGCCGGCGCCTGCCTGGATGATGGCGTCGCTTATGCGCTGGTGATCGTGAATGGCACCTCCCGCTGGCAGCTGAAGTGCATCCACCTTGGTTTCGAACTGGCGCCGCTGATTTCGGGCATCAGCCCGATCCACGGCGAGGAGGGGGCAGAGGTGGAGTTCGCCGCGCGCCTCAACATCCCGGCCGAGCTGGTTACAACCTGGCTCTGGGATTTCGCCGGCGCCGGATCGACCGCGATCGCCAGCGGCCCGACCCCGACGCTGACCCTGGAGAACACCGGCATCCACGAGTGCAACGTGAAGGCCTGGAATGCCTGGGGCGAGACCGAGTATCCGTTCCTGCTCACCGTGAATGAGACCAGCGGCGACTGGCACTACGCCGCCGTCGGCACGTCGAGCGGCATGAACTCGCCGACCTCGCTGGCGCTGGCGCCGGGCGGCGCGGCCAGCCCGCACATCAGCTACTTCGATTCGGCCTCCCCCTCTGGCCGAGACCTCAAGCGCGCCTGCCGGGACGGCGGTTTCTGGCTGACGGAAACCGTGGCGGTGCGCGCACACACCATCAGCAGTTCGTCGCTGGCGCTGGGCGCCGACGGGGCGATGTACCTGGCCTACACGATCGAGGAAACCCCGGCCTGGGACGACCACCGCAACGTGATGCTGGCCCACACCGCCGCTGGAGCCTGGGAGCATACCCTGCTGGCGCAGTTCGTCAGGCCCTACGACCTGTTCATCATCGATCACGAACTGGTCGAGCCGTCGCTGGCGCTGGGCTCCGGCGGCAGTGCCGGGGTCTGCTACGAGGACCGCCGCTACGAGGAACTCATCGACGAACTGGAACTAGTGTCCGAGTCCGTGAAGTTCAAGGGCCAGGCGGCGACCGAAACCCTGGTTACCGCGGATCCGGAAATGCTGGCCGGGCACGCCGCCGCGATGGATACGTCCGGTAATCCCGGCGTCGTCTACGTGTTGAACGACGTCGGCTACGGGTTGCACTACGCGGTGCGCACCGGCACCGACACCTGGACTGACGAGGTCGTGATACCGTCCCAGTGCGTGGGCCCGGTGGCCCTCGAGTTCGCCAGCGCCGACGGCCAGCCGCGCATCTGCTTCGTGTGCAACGTTGGTCCGGGCGACTGGATCATCCGCGTCGCACGCTTCGACGGCGCCAGCTGGGACATTTCGGTAGTACCCGGCACTGGGGACGTCAGTACTCACATGTCGATGGCGCTGGACTCCGAGGGCCGGGCCCATATCTGCTACAAGGACAAGACGGAGGGGGCACTGTATTACGCGATGCCCCACAACCTGGGCTGGGACGTCGTGTGCGCCGACGATCACGGCAACGTCGGCCAGGGCTGCGACATCGCGGTGGACAGCGATGACCGAGTCCATCTCAGCTACTTCGACTACACCCACAACTGCGTCAAGTACGCCTGGCAGCCGGCGAGCTGACCGCGGCGCTGGTACAATGCACACAGAAGCACGGGGAGGTGCGCGATGTCTGCATCGCTGCTCAGCGAATGCCCTTGGGCTCTCACATTGCTCGGTCCTCTTCTGCTCGCGACACTCATTGCCGGCTGCAGTCCGGCAGACCGACCCGGCACCGAGGTGTTCGCGCCCTTGATGTCGCCGCCGGCCTCGGGCCCGCCCGTTGCGGACGCCGACATCCCCGTACCATCGGAGCTGCGAGCATTCGCCGACGTGACCAGCACTGTCTTCATGACCGGCAACCTGTTTCGAACGACCTGGCATCCGTTGCAGCTGGTGACTGAGTCCGTGCCGGACAGCGCCGTATTCTCACCTGACTACAGCCCCGGCGGCGGCACCGAACTGGCCTATGCGACCTACCAATTCAACATCGGCGGGTACGCCCACGAGAGCACGCTGACCACTGACTGGGCAGCCGCCGGCGATTACGCCGACTGCTGGATCGGGATGGCCGACTTCGTCTACGACACCTGGCGCTGGTACGACTTGACTGCGACGAACGAGATCCAGTTCGATGAGTCGACCTGCATCAGCGGGGGCACCGCCTACGCAATCGTGGTGCTGACGGGCACTGACCCCTGGGAGCTCAGGAGCATCTACCTGGGCTCCAGCCCGCCACCGCATATCATCGGCGTCGACCCGCTAGTGGGCTATGCCGGCGACGCGGCCGCGTTTGAGGCAATCCTCAGCCAGACGCCGGGGGCAGGTACCACCTGGAGCTGGAACTTCGGCAACGGCGCGGCACCCAACCAGACGACTGACGCGCAACCGCTGGTAGCCTTAGCTGGAGAGGGCGTGTACCAGTGCACCGTCGAGGCTTCAAACGCCGCTGGTTCCTCCAATCATGAGTTTATACTCAACGTCTGCGCGGCGGACTCGGAATGGCACATCGAGGCAGTTGCCCCGGCGTCAGCGATCGTCGCCGTTCGCAGTTCTCTGGCGCTAGACCCTGGGACCGGACGGCCGCAGATTGCCTATAAGGAGGCCTGGAGTAACCGCTTGCAGTATGCGCGAAGCGACGGCAACGCTTGGTGGATCGAGACTCTTGATCCCAACGTGATGGGCTTCGGTTTCGGCAGCCGTTCACTCGACCTTGACAGCGCCGGCAATCCCCATGTCGCCTACTACAAAGCACCTCACCTGATCCACATCTGGCACGAAGATCTTGCCTGGCGCTTCGAGAATGTGGTCGACGCACAGGTGGAACCACAGGACTACGATTACTACGCTAATTCGCTGGCACTGAACTCGGCAGATCACCCACTGATCGCGTTTGCTGGTCAGGGCGATACCAGCGATGTGCACTTCAGTCTGATCGGCTTAGCTGCCCAGAACGGGGGCGACTGGGTCACGCAGGAAGCAGCCTTGCGTATGGGTTTTCCATATTGCATCGAATTCCTCTGCCCGATGGGCCTGGATCCGTTTGACATTCCGCACATTGCCTACCACGACCTTGGCCCACCGAACGAGCTGCGCTGCTCGATCATGCAGCCCGGCGGCGAAGACTGGGATGACAAGCCCGTCGGTGACGGCACAGGTCTGCTTGCGGCCGATCTGGGAATCTCCCAAGTAAACGGGACCCCCCACATCTGCTATGCGGTGGAGATTTCTCCCAATGTCGGCGAGCTGCGGTACGGTGTCTTCCTCGAAGGCGTCTGGAGCGTGTACACAGTCGCCGGTACCGGCAATGTCGGACCGTACGTCTCGATGGCGATCAGCTCCACCGGTAAGCCATCCATCTGTTACTACGAGCAGGGCTTAGGTGACCTGTGCTATCTGGAGCGGGACATGATCAGCTGGCCCATGAGAATTGTGGATGCCGAGGGTAACGTGGGGCTACACTGCTGCCTGGCCCTGGACTCATCGAGCCACCCGCACTTCACATACCAGGACCAAACGCAGGGCTATCTCAAATACGCTCGTCTGCGCGTCGGGATCGGCGAGACTTAGAATGCACTCGTGGACGAGTGGCACGGTTTCACGCATCGCTGCACACCAGCAGCGTGGAGCCAGCCATCGTGTGCTGGTCGACGAGCTGCAAAAGCAGTGGATACCAAGCAGGAACTGAACCGGCCGGGCTGAAGCTGCTGTTACAATCCATCCGGTCTTCCTGGAGGAACCCCAATGCGTGGCTTGGTTACCAGACTATCCCTGCCGACAGGCTTACTTGTCCCGCTGATCGGACTGCTGCCCCTGCTGGTGACGGCATGTGGATCAGCCGACAGACATCCCCCCGAGTCGACGAGCGCAGCGCAGGATACGTCCGCCGGGATCGCCGCCGGCCTGCCCGCGCCTTCCGCACTCAGGACTTCCAGCTATGTCGACAGCGGGATCATGCGCACCGGCAGCCAGTACCGCGACGACTGGCCGCATGAGGACGTGTATCCCACCGGGCTGGAAAGCGTGGTGCTGGCGCCCGCGCTGGTAGACGTCGGCCACAACACCGACATCGCCTACGCGATGTACAGCTTCAACACCGGCGGCCAGCCGATTGACAGCGTCGTGAATCTCGAATGGCGGCAGACCGCCAGTTACCAGGACTGCTGGGTCGGACTGGCCGACTTCACCGGTGACAGCTGGCGCTGGTATACCGTTCAGCCTTCGAACAGCATCACCTTCGACGCAGCGACCTGTATTGAAGGAGACTCCGTCTATGCCGTCGTGGTCTGCATCGGCACCGCGGCCTGGGAGCTGGCCAGGATCTACCTCGGCGCCGATCCCGCGCCGCAGATCCAGGCCGTCACACCACTCAGCGGCGTCGCGGGCGCGGAGGTCGACTTCGCGGCCGCCCTGAACATCGCCGCCGAGGATGTCGACACCTGGGCCTGGGACTTCGCGGTCGGAGCGACGCCGGGCACCTCAAGTGAGGCGGCACCGCACGTCACCCTCGGCGCAGCCGGCATCCATCACTGCGAGCTGCGCACCACCAATGCCCTGGGTGAATCCACCCTGAGCTTCCTGCTGACGGTCAGTGAGCCCAGCGCAAGCTGGCACAGAGAAGCTGTCGATTCGATCAGCGGGATGACCAAACCGACTTCGATCGGCATCGGCCCGACCGGCGCGGAGATGGTCCACATCGCCTACATCGACGACGACCCCGGCGACGTGTGCCACGCTTACCGC
>Ga0180431_10005040_pt1 | contig 16260 bp, 19 predicted proteins | sample SS_ome_11_FD_132459 | JGI IMG/M metagenome (GOLD analysis project Ga0180431, IMG submission 132459) | Hypersaline lake sediment archaeal communities from the Salton Sea, California, USA - SS_1_MS_1 metaG | ecosystem: Environmental > Aquatic > Non-marine Saline and Alkaline > Hypersaline >... | reverse complement strand
TTGATCCACGTCCTGAAATTATAGTCATGGGCAATGAGACAGGAGTTGTTGACTTCTGCAAAGAAATGGGCTTCAGGCAAGCAGATATTGAATACAGCGAACATGGAACACCTATGCTTGATTCCATGATGTCAAAAGCAGAAGAAATTGCTGTCAATGATCACCTTTTGCTGGTGAGTAGTGATGTAATTTTGTTTCAGAACACAATAAAAGCTCTTAAAGCCTTAAAAAAGATAGAGAACTTCTGTGCAGTGGCACGCAAAAAGCAACAACAGTTTTTTCAAGAACTAGATTTTGAAAGAGATTGGAAGGGGCAAGTCAGAGAGGCTTTGAGATGGAATCTGATTACCAGTGGCGATTTCTTCATGTATCCCACAGGGTTTTGGGGAGAGATACCGCCTTTCATCATAGGAAGAACCGCTTGCGATAGCTGGCTTTTTTACGAAGCAGCAAGACGAAATGCATTAATTGATTTAACTGCTGCTGTGGAAATCATTGATTATAAACACAGCTACAGTCATCGACCTGAAAATTGGGAAAAAGAAAGACAGCATAATCACAATTTATTCAATGGAAAAACATCTATAAATGACGCTAATTGGATTATGACAAAAGACTTCGAGGTAAAAGCCAAATGATTACAATTTATTCAACATTCAGAAGCTTCGAACATGAGAGGTATTGCGAAATACAACTAGATGCTTTCAGAAGCTGGGTAAAATTAGATCCTAAACCACAAGTTATTATCATGGGAGATGAACCCGGAACAGCAAGAATTTGCAGAAACAACAACTTTTTGCACATTCCCAAAATCAGATCTTCTAAAGCTGGAACACCTTATGTGAATAGTTTGATAGAAACTGCCGAAAAACATGCTGAAAATGATATCATGCTGTTGGTAAGTGGCGATATCATCATTGGGCAAGAGACAATTGACATTGCAAAAGCAGCTAAAAAACAACTTGATGAATTTTGTGTTTGTGCTCGTAAAATTCATGTGGCCAAAAGACGCAATGGTTCATTTAAACATGAGCGATGGGCCACATGGCAAGCAGGAGATTACTGGTTGCACACAAAAGGTTTTTATTCTGGAATGCCAGATTTTCTTATCGGAAGGCATCTTGTTGAAAGATGGATGTACAGACATGCTTGTAACAAAAATGGTTTAGTGGATGCTACTGGTTTAGCAACAGTTTACCATCAAAATCACCCTCGTGATTTCAAACCAAAGAATAAAGAAAAAGACTGGAACAGAAAAATGTGGGATGAAAACTACTTCGAAGTTGAGAAGTGGAAAAACCATGAATGTTACGAAGCACACAAATTATTTAACATTGGAATAAATCACTCAAACTGGATCATGAAACCAGATTATTCTCTTGTGGATAATGTTGATCCAAATGACAGATACTTTGGAAAAGAAGTTCTTTAAGATAAATCATATCCAACTCGATTAGCAAACTTGATGATTTCTTCATTCAAATACTTTTTGTATGATTCATCTTCGTTTCTTCGCACATTAGCTTCTTTATAGCCTTCTGCGAATCTCCGCATATGTTCGTCATCAGAATTAATGCCCAGCCAATTAAACAGTTTTCTGCCTTCATTAATTGGATCTTCGCACAGATCTTCATGTCTCACCAAATAACAATCATTATTCTTTTTTAATTGACTGTGAGCGTGAATTGCTTCTTTCCATTTAGATAGAAATCCATTGACCCAAGGCCCTTCTGGCTTGTTCTTTTTATTGTGACGAGGCATTTTGTGCCATTTAAGAACAGAAAGAATAACTTCTCGGGGATCACGAATGATAGTTAAAACTTTAAAGCCAGAACCTTCTAGCTGATTCCACAAATGACCGGGTAAATGATTGCGTTCTATAAGTATTTTTGTTTGCCTTTCAAACAAATGTTCTTCTTGAGCACTTCTGGGCTCATTTTCAGCAATCACACGCATCATTGGAACATAGAGATCAACTATTTGTCTCTGATCAAACCCACTTGCTTTGTGTATTTTCTCAGACAAATTCATGATGCCATAAACTTCTGGGTGCTTAAACAACGAAAATGACAGAATGCTTGTTCCGCATCTCATTGGACCTAATACTGTACAAACCGCAGGCATAAAAATCTTTCATTTAATCGTGCTGTGTTTAGGTAAAATAAAGTCATCAGCAGCATCTTTCATCTCCTGAGTTACTTCTACTTCTAAGAAATCTCCAAACTTCTGTATTTCTCCAGAAGGCTGGGTTTTGACTAACCCATAAGTTGTTCTCAAAGTAGGAATGTGCTTAAACTGTTCCAGTTTTTTCTCCAAAGCACGAACAGATTGCTGAACATCTTCTATGGCATGTTCAATAGTAATATTCGTGCCATAAACATCTCTTCGATGAACAACCAGAGATTTAGCAGCATCATTAGTGTTACGAGTGACGACAACAAAATGCGGATCTTTCATGTGAGGAAGAAAATATTCAATGTTGTAATGCGTCAAGGCACTTTTCCAACCCCAAAGCCCATCTTCTGATCGTCTTGTTAGAAGAGCTTGAATCTTTTCATCCCATTTTTCTTTCATTTGTTGAGGTGTGAATCCTTTTTTGAAATCGATGTGCATTTTGGAAGTAATTCCATTAAATGCCCTGTCTTCAAAAGCGCCTCTTGGGTTTTGATTAGATGGATTATCGACTTGGTGAAGTATAACTCCCAAAATATTTAAAAGCCCAGCGGTCATTGATGTACCGCTTCTAGCTTGACCAAGTACTACAACAGTTTTTTCCATGATTCTATTCCGTGCCAATAAGTTCTATTAACATTTTGTTGGGCATAAGCAAAAAACACACACTGCGATCTTTGAAAGCAACTGCTGGTTTAACAGGAGACGCCATGTAAGCACCCTTTTCCAGCAAATCTGAAGATGTATCATGTATATTGTCACACAAAAATCCCTGATGGTACATTTGAATTCCACGTTTCAAAAATGAACACACAGGTGAATCCTTTTTAAGAGGTTCTAACAATTCGATTTGCATTCCAGCATTTTTCATGAAAACACCTCGAATTCCCTGATTGGGGTCTTCAAATTTATCTGCTGACAAGGAATAACCAAGTTCTTTATAGTTTTCAATTTCTTCATCGATGCTTTCACATGCGATGCCAATGTGATGAAATGTCAAATCATTCATACCCAAGCTCTTTTGCCATATTTAAAATAGTGTCCTTCTTACGTCTTTTAACGGGCCTGAGAGGGTCTCCAGCATAAATCATCCAAGGTTTCAAGTTTTCCTTGACAAGTCCTCCTGTGGCCACTACAGAGCCTTCTCCGAGCGTTACGCCGGGCAATATAACCACATTCGTGCCAACTCCGACATAGTTTCCTATGTGAATTGGTTCAATTGTTGTAGAGTCACGATATTTCTCGGGTACCATAGGCACTTGAAACCCATCACCATTGTAATTATCAGTCCCTGCAATAACACGGCAACCAGCAGCAAGCGAAGAAAAATTACCCATTTTTACAACCGCATCAGCACCGCCTATGATACTAACATGAGGACCAATATGAATGTAATCACCCATCTCTAATGCTGTTGTGCACCAGAAAAACCCATCAATAGCACAATGCGATCCTATTTTGCACAGTTCTGGTCTTTTGACCACGCATGTTGAATGTACAAAATTGTCTTTAGATGCATCTCCGGGCCATGGAACAGATTGCAGAAATTCACTCATTTTCTATTTCCTTTAGAATGGCCTTTACAGAAACCATGTCAGGTATCTTCTCTGAATTAAATTTCAAATTCAATTCTCGCTCTAAATCCATCATTAAATGAAGATGATTTAGCGAATCCCACTTTTCCAAAGTTTCCATTGTATCATCAATAGACGGCATTTCATCTAATTGCAAAGACTGCATTATAATTCTGAAGATATGATCGTGATCCATTCTGGCCTTTCTCTTTCACGAACTATAAAATCCTGAGCTGCTTTGTTTTTCTTGGTTTCTATAAATTCTATCTCAGGATTAAGCTTATCACAAATCATAGAATAAAACAAGTCTTCAACACCACGTCCCAAAACTCGACAGCTCATAACAAAATTTTCCAACACCCCTCCATGAACAACTGCGGCTCCAATAATTCCTTGATTGCCAAAACGATCACAATAAGAGATGCAATATACAGAATCCTTTTCTTCCAGTTCCTTTACAGTGAATTTCCTGCCTGTAAAATTGAACTGATTTGTGCGTTCAGTTAACTGAGATATTCGATTGATGTTCATTCGGTCCATTCCATAGATCACTACATCAATCCCCAGTTCATCAAGAAATGCTCGATAATCCTCAAAAGACTCACGTTCTTCATTGCGTGAACGTTCTTGGACATACATTTCATTTCTCTGTTTGTCCTCATCAGTCAATTCAAATGCTTCAAAGAAAGGAAGAGAACAAAGTTTTTGAACGTAGTAAGCAGGATCATCTGGAAGTAACACACATTCAACGTAAGGACAAACAGCCTTTACAGAATTTATTTCAAACTCTGAATCATCTATGAAAACCAAGCTGTCACGTCCGATGTTAAGCTCATTTGCAATTTCTGTTATGTTTTGATGCTTATCCTGCCAATTGATTCTCCAAGCGGCAAAATCTTCTTTTCGTAACAACATATAAGGGTGCTTTTCGATTACTTCGAAAGCCTGTTCTTCATCATTTTTACTGCATATCGCAAGAATCACCCCGGATTCAGCAAGTTGTTTAATGTGTTTTTGAAAATCATAGAAAGCTTTTCCAACACCATCATCTGACAGCTTTAAGTTTTCAATGCCATCAGCAACAAGTCCTCCCCATAATGTATTGTCAAGATCAAGAACTAAGCACTTTTTGCGTTTACCAAATCTGATATTAATTGCTGTTTGCAACTGATCTGCTAATGCATCCAAAGCATCCTGAGTGTAATACATTTTTGCCAAATAGAAATAGCGTGGATCAAATGCATTTGATCCAAGGTGAGAAATTGCATCCTGAACATTAAGTACATCGACATTTGAACAATTTCTTACTCGGTAATAAAAAGACGACAAATGGGTAATTGACTCCAGTTTCTCATCTGTAAGCAAAGAAAAAAGACGAGGTTCTATCTTGTAAGGGCTGTGGATAAAAATCCGAGAATTAGGGAATTTTTTAGACATAGAATCCATGTGATGAAAAACTAAATCAAACCCATCGTAATCAGACGAAAGAAGAATTACTTCTGGATCAAATTTAACTAAATCAGACTGGGGTTCAAGTAATTGTTTTTCCCATTCAGAATACTTGGAAATATACCATTCATGATGGTATTTCTTTATTCCATCAATTGTGTATGTACTTAAAACAGCAACTCTCATTATCCTCTCCTATGGATTACGAGATTGGTATTTTTAAGATGATACAAAGGAAGGTTTAATTCGCCAAGGTATCTTGTGACATCAGGGCAACCAATGTCATCATAGTTGTCCCAAATAATAACGCCTTTGTTTCCAATCATTTTAAGGGCGTTTTCAGTATCAATTTTCTTGGTCTCGTAATCATGAGCACCATCTATCAAAACCAAATCAACTGAACCGTAATAAGGTGAAAAATCAAAAGTCCGAGAATCTCCATAATGTTGAACCACTTTGCTTTCAACAAGCGAATCTTCATATCTGCGCTTTGATTCCGGGTCGTAAAGAGTTCTGAACATGTATGTGTCAATTTCAGACATCCCGGATATTTCTGCATCTGGCGGCAAATCTAACGTATGAACCTTACAGTTATTCGGTGAATTCAATGCCATTTGGAAAGATGTCATTCCATTAAATGAACCTATCTCAAAAATAGCACTCGGTTCAATATGACGGACAATTAAACAAATTTTACTGACAGCTTCAACAGAAAGATTCCCCCATTGGCCCAAAAAATTCTGCAACGTAATTGCATTATGCTCTGCTTCTTCTGAAAAAATTTGAAACAACAAAGCCTGTGGGATCTTTTTAGAAGCTTCTTTTTTCCACTCTGCAAACTGATCTGCATGAGCCAGAATGTCTCGTTCAATCATCCCTCTTAATTGATGATCGGGGATGAGTCTTTTAAGCTTCTGGTAATGTGGAGTTTCTTCTACTTGCATTTTCATACCATTCAACTGTCTTTTTCAGCCCTTCTTCTAGTGATGTGAATTTAGGTTTATCTTCTGGATACAATTCTTCAAACATTCTATCAGTATTTAATTTCTTTCTCAATTGCCCATCTTGTTTAGATGTATCCCATCGAATTTCGCCTTCGTATCCAACGACTTTAGCAGTTGTTTCAGCAAGCTCTTTGATGCTCACTTCAATGCCTGTGCTGAGATTAAGCGGAAACCAAGGATTACAATATGACTCTAATGCTTTAACAATCAGCTCGCCTGCATCTTTGCTGTAAACAAACTCACGTAAGGGCGAACCAGAACCCCAGCATTCTACAAATGGCAAATTGTCGTTTTTGGCATCAACAAATCTTTTCACCATAGCACCTACAACTTTTGTTTTATGTGGGTCGTAGCTGTCATATGGGCCATAGCTGTTATTGAGAACAACAGATGTTGCACGAGTGCCTTCATGTTGTTTGGAGATCTGACGTGAGAAAGCATCAAGAAATCTTTTAGCATGACCATGACAATCTACAGAATCATTACTTGGGCCATTCCAAAAATCTTCCTCTTTCAATTCTTCAGCATCAGTGTTTGGATACGCACAGGAAGAAATTATTGATTGAACTCTACTGACAGAAAATCTATGGCTCATCTCCAGAACATTAAGCCCCATCTGAACTGTTCTGTAAAATATGGTTGAGGGGTATTTTTTGTTCCACTCTATACCACCGTTGTAGCCAGCCGCATGAATAACATAATCTGGTTTAAATTGCTGGAACCTTGATCTGACCTGATCAATATCAAGTAAGTCACATTCAGCATGTGGAACCACATCAACTAAATCTACATGATTCAAACCTCTTTTGAATAACGTGTCAACTACAGCTCTGCCAATCATACTGTTGCCACCAGTAACCATGACTCTCTGTGGAACTTCCCAGTTTATCACTCCACTCATAAATTTGTGTACTTTCTGTTACTGTGAGTGATCATTCTATATGCTTTGATCAACTCTTTAATCCCATGATCAACAGTTAAATCGCATTTCCAACCCAAACCTTCAAGTTTAGCATTAGAAACAATGTAGTTTCTTTCATCTGGGTCAGAAGCAAATTCTTCTTGATGAATAATGAATTTGGGAACATGTTCTTTAATTTTCTGAGCTAGTTCCATTTTGCTCATATTCCCAGAAGAAAGCCCAGCGTTGTAAACTTCACCTTCCATTTTATCATAGTTTTGAATTGCAAAAACAAAAGCATTTGCCACATCCTGAACGTGGATAAAATTCCTTTGGAAATTACTCTCAAATAAAACAATATAACCATCATTGACGGCTTTGTAGGTGAAATCATTTATCAGTAGATCCAGCCTCATTCGAGGCGAAACACCAAAAACAGTAGCAAGCCTTAAAACAACGCCGTGTCCAGCATCTAAAATCAATCGTTCACCATCGGTTTTTAGCCTGCCATAATGACTTGTGGGATTAAGTGGTGTTTCTTCTGTGCAAAGATCATCTCCCGGTGTTTTCCCATAAGCTGAATCTGTATTAGGGTATACTATTTTTTGGTCTTTACTGGTATTATTCAAGATGAATTCAATTTGACCAAAGTTTACCTGTGTTGACTCTTCATAGTGCTTATCGCATGCTGGAAACCCCACGTAAGCCGCCAAAGGCACAATAACATCAGCTTCTTTCAGCAAAGGGAGAAATTCTTCTTTTCGACGCACATCACCGTTAATGAACTCAAAATCATCTCGATAGCAATATTCAGCCAAAGATACCTGTTTGTATATCAGGTTGTCAAATACGGTAATTTTATCAAATTTTATATCCGATTCGTACAATTTCCTGACTAGCATCGAGCCAATATAGCCAGCACCGCCTGTTATCAGTATATTCATTTATTCTTCCTTTCGATACAAATAGATATGGATTTAAAGCATTGGAAGTTCAACATTTTTCTTAATAGAAAAGTCCTGTCTCATTGTATAATTTGAATTCTTAACCTGAAAACCTGAGCATTCTTTTAAGTGTGGATTATTGCTGTAATTATCTTCACATTCTGGAGGTGTTCCCAATTGTCTATTTGTCCAGTGTTTATGGCTATGCTTAACATGATACATGGAAACAGCTTGTGTCATGTCTACTAAAAACCCTGCTTGTTTTGAAAAATACAATAACCAACTATCGCACATTCCTCTCCCTATAACAAATGGCGGCATTGGCGGAAGTGCGTCTAAAAACCCTTTGGGGTGCATAAAGAAATCCCCACTTGTAGAAACTGTTTTTCGATTTAAATTCTTTGTTCTTTCAACCCAATTTGAATTGAAATCAATAGGTGGCGAATTTACATGACAATCTGTTTTTTCAATGCAGGCACAAAACATATCAAGTTGTTTTGGAAGAGCCTCTGCGGCAATTATAGTTTCCTGATAAAGGACAATATCTCCACTTACCAAAAGCATAATATCATGTTTAGCATGCTTTTCAGCATTCCTCATCATGGGCTCTAAAAATGGCGTGCCGTATTCAGAAAATTCTGATTCTATGATTTCTAAGTCAAACTCTTCGCAAACTGACTTAGTAGAATCATCTTCGCCCACAATGAGTATTTGAGGCTTTGGTTTCAATAAAAGCCAACTTCTAATGGCGTCTCTTTGATGAACAGTGGTATGCTCTGTGTAAAATGGTCTAAATGTCGAATAAAGTGTTAGCATCAAATTTTCATTGTTGTCACATAGAAGTTTTTGTTTTCTTGAAGTTGATGATCAGCAGTCAGTTTCCAATTTGCATTGTCCATTCGAGCACCAATTGTCTCATCTCCAAAGGCTCTGTTGTTCATTAACTCTGGCGACATTCCATTGAATCTTTTGACATGAGAGTGATCGTGATATTGATGGATAATCGTAGTGGAATCTGTAACGTTTACTAAAAATCCAGCCTTGTAAGCATGATAGACAAGCCAACTGTCACAACGACATCGACCAATAGCAAATGGTGGCATCTCCGGCATAGCTTTCAAGAAGCCTTTTCTATACATAAAGAAATCACCACTTGTAGGCACGCTGCTTACCAATAAAGATTTAGCAAATTCTGCCCAATTGTTTTGGTGTACTAAATCACCATTGATTCTTGGGTTATCTTTTTTGATGCCAACTCCTAGAAACATATCCATTGATTTCAACGCATTCAAAGAAGATATGACATCCTGCAAAAGAACAATGTCGCCGCTTACCAAAGCAATGTATTCATTACTTGCCAATTCTTCTGCTTTCTCCATCATGTCTTTTAACATGGGAGTTCCAAATTCGTTTACTTCAACTTCAATGTATCTTAGGCCGAATTCTTCACAAATTTCCTGAGAACCGGGTTCATTGCCCATAACCATAATTTCAGGTGTAGGTTTTAATTCAAGCCAGCTTTGAACAGCATTGCGTTGAATGTCATTGATACGTTCTGTAGAAAAATCTCGAAAAGTAGTGTAAATGGTAAGCACTACCAACCCCCTTTCACTGAGTCTATGATGTAATTATAATCTTCGTCTGTAAGGGCATCATGAACGGGAATTGAAACTTGTTTTTTATCAAACGTTCTTTGACCATGTAAACCTTTGGTTAAACCTCCAAAGACGGGATGTTCGTCAATTCTTCGATCCACAACAGAAACATTAATGTTTTTGTCCCTCATCATTTTGATGAAATTTTCTCTGTCCTCTACCAAAACCGTATAAAGCCAATAAGATGATTTGGTTCCGTATTTGCCTCCCGGATCAACAATCATAGGATCAATTCCATCAACGGGTCCAAATTGACAATTATAGAACAAAGCTATAGTTTGTCTTCTTTGAAATCTTTCTTTAGCATCAGAAAGATTTCCGACACCTAATGCCGCAACAAAATCATTCATGTTATATTTGAACCCAAGTTCCTGAATCGCAACGTTTCTATCGCCTTCGAAACGACGTGTCATCTTAGAACGATCAATACCAAACCATTTTCGACGTGCAATCTCTTCAGCTAACTCTTCATTGTTTGTGCAAATAGCACCTCCATCGCCTGATGTCAAAAACTTGATTGCCTGAAAAGAAAAACAAGTGAAATTAGAAAGCTCTAAAGACCCAATTGGTTTACGTTGATAAACAGAGCCGAAAGCATGTGCCGCATCTTCAATAATAGAAATTTTATCATCAGCGTAATTTCTAATACGTGACATGTCACAAGGGTTGCCACCCCAATGAACAGGAATAACAGCCTTGGTCTTCTCTGTGATTTTACTTCCAAAGCTTTCTGGAGACATATTGCCTGTTTTAGGATCAATATCACAAAAAACAGGTTTTGCACCAGTCATAAGAACTGCCATTCCTGTGGCTACAAAAGTTTGAGCAGGAAGGATCACTTCATCTCCCGGACCAACTCCCGAACAGATTAAAGCAAGATGCAAAGCCGATGTACAACTATTGACCATATTAGGATTTGCAAATCCCCAATCTTCTTTCAATTTGGTTTCAAATTGTTTGACATAAGCACCTTCATTAAGCCAAGTTGAATCAAGGACATCATTAACGTTTGATTTCGCTTCGTCTGTAACATGCGTATTGAAGAGTTGTATCATGTGCTTCCTTCTTAGTATGGATATATAATAATGGCCACTGCTGTTAGCTTAAAGGAGGACCACATGCCTAAAAAAGCCAAGAAGGCTAAGAAAAATAGCAATTTTAAGTGCAAGCTGTTCCCTTATGAAAGAACAGAATGCCTTTCTATACAGGATGCTATGCAAAAATCAGGCTGGGGGATCAGTGCTTTTGATTTACCAAAAGCATGGAAACACAGCCAAGGAGAAGGGGTAAGAATTGCGGTTCTTGATACAGGTTGCGATTTAGACCATCCTGACCTAAATGATAATTTAGAAGAAGGATACAATGCATTAAATCCCAAGAAAAAACCATGGGATGGGAATGGTCATGGAACACATGTTATAGGAACTCTTGTCGCAGAAAACAACGACATTGGAGTTGTAGGAGTGGCACCTAAAGCCAAGGTTCTTCCAATTAAAGTATTGAAAGATGATGGCTCAGGGGATATGAGAAATGTAGCAAAAGGGATACATTGGGCTATTGAACAAAAAGTGCATTTAATCTCAATGTCACTTGGTTGCCCTGTTCCTATTCAGCAAGTCAGAAAAGCGATTCAATCCGCAGAAAGACATGGAATTCCAACTTTTGTAGCTGCTGGTAATGCAGGAAATACCAAAGAGGTTTTCTATCCAGCCGCTTATCCTGAAACAATTGCTATTGGTGCAATTGATCAAAAAATGAAACGAGCAGATTTCAGCAATACTGGTAGAAATTTGGACTTCATGGCACCCGGTGTTGAAATTTTCAGTACTGTTCCTGACAACTGGTACGCAACTTTGAACGGCACATCGATGGCCCAACCATTTGCCTGTGGCGTTGCTGCATTGTTGTTATCTTGGGCTTGGAAGAATAGCCCTAACACAAGATTAAAGAAAGCTCAGGATTATCGAGACATTTTCAAAAAGCACACAATTGCTGTAAATGAAAATTACAATGACCCCAAGTTCCATCAGGGATTTGGGATCATTGATCCAAGAAAGTTTATAGAATCAATTGAAAAAGAAAGAAAAAGAATCAGGAGGCGGGCTCGTCGGCGTCGGCGTCAAGGCGATTAATTTGCTCTACGATTTTTGCTGCCTCTTCATAGTTTTCTAACTCAACTGCTTTTGCTTTTTTGAGCAAAAGCAGTTTTTTACGTTCTTCAGCGGTTTTTGGTACGTGTCTATTTTTTGGCCTCTTGCCAACATGGGTTGTGTGTCCATCATGATGAGCTTTAGTGATTGGGACAAGTTCTTCCCTGTAATGCTCATAACAATGTTCGCAGCCAAATTTACCCACTTTGAAAAGCTCTTCCAAAGACAAACCACAATCAGGACAAGGTGCTTTTGTTGGAAGTTTTGGCTGTGGTGGTGATGCTGGCAAACCTGTAATCATATCAAGCAGCTCTTCTGCTGTTTTGATCATTTCAACCGTTGATTGAACATGAGGATCAGGCTCTGTGTCCCCATTTAACATCTTTGTTGCACATTTATTGCAAGCAAAAAACAAAACAGCTTCGCCATTGTCAAGTTCTGTAATTTTTGCCCCATGATGCCATGGGCCACCACAGTAATCGCAATTTTTCATGGCTCAATCGTTTCCATTCTGAATTTAACAGTAAATCCATCACTAGGGACAGAAACAGCACCTGAAGGTGTTGTTCTTCTGGCCCACATTGGGAAGCCTTCTCCCGGTAAGAGTCTATAAATTTGAATTGGTGACAACTCAGAAGCTGCATAAAAATTCACATCTTCTGGAGAAGTTGCATCATTTGCTATACTTGGAGCTATTCGATTAACAGGTGCTCCTTCCTGAGTTGTTGTAATGGTCCAAGTGACATCTGTAGGAACATGAGAATCGTTTTCCAGCACAATTTGAGCATGATCTTTTTTGCCATCATTGTCAGTAAACAAAACATCAAAAATGATTACAGATGATCCCAAAGATGAAGGCGTGGTGACTTCTACTGTTTCAAGTAATTGATATCCTTCATCATTCACCAATGAATTCAAACCATCTTGAATTTCAAGAGCTGCTTCGGCCAGATCATCGATGGCTCCGATGCTAAAGGTTTTACCTTCGTATGAAAAAGTTGCTGTGCCTGCGGTTGGTAAACCACCACTCAAAGTCAATCTTTGAAGTTCGTCTCTGTCAACAATTCCAATTTCTACACTTGATCCTTCGTCAACTTGTGATTCAATCCAAACTTCAATGTTGTAAGCTGGTTCATCACCATCATTGAAAACATAAAAACAACGGTAATCCTCATGTCCAGCTTCGGCTTCAGCCGGGATTACGTCATTGAATAAATTGTTGATTTGATTATTGACAATCGGAGCACTGGAAGGATCGCCACCAATTGAAAGATTGGCATCAAGATTTCCAGATCCCCCGGAAAGAACGATTGAAATGTCATCTGCTGTTATTGGCATCATTCTCCTTTGTACTTTGTAAACTGTCTACAAAGTGGTCGCAAGTCTATTTCACGACATTTTTGGCAAAGCCACTTGGAATGCAAACTCTTGAAAATCTTTAATTCTTTCGAAAACCGCTTGTGGTGAATGAAGTGTTTGGATTCACAATTGCCACACCATACACATACATATCCCTTTTTTCGACACTTTCCCGATCCCTTTAAGCTTGAGTAAAACTTCAAAAGCCTTTTTGGCATTTCAGGGACAGGGAATTCACAGTTAAGCCAACTGTACGAAATTCCCTGATGGTGGCTGGGAGGAAGAACTGATTGGTGTCGAAAACCTCGAAATTCAATGTTTTGATGACGTAAAATACGCAGTTTTGGATCAGGATTCCTGAACAAATGATGTACCGAACGTGAACTTGTGTAGCAGGGATGAGGATATTTACCTATTATATCGAGCAACATATTGTTTGCGTGTTCACTGTCACCTTCAACGTCAATGATGTCTCCAAGTAAGATTCCAATATTTGCATCAGGATATCGTTGGAGTGTTTCACGGCATAAACCTTGATCCCATTTAGTCCATGCTTTTTGCATGGGAATTTTAGAATTTGAACGAACAGGGATGATCTGGAGACCTTTTGAAACAAGATCATCAAACTGTTGAACGATTTCTGTTTGCATCGACGAAGGGTTTCCTTTCCCAATATCATAGCACGAAAAACACCAAAGTCGTCATCATAGAAACATCTAATTAAAATTTCAACCCAAAATCAAAGCATAAAAAAGGCTCTCGCATTGCGAGAGCCTTACACCACTTTTCACAAGGAGGTCGTGAATTGTATTAGTTGCCCAGTGTTGGGAGGTCGATGTCATCCATGGTGTAACCACCACCAACATCACCAATTTTGCTTTGAGGAGCAAATCCAACTTCACCCGGCTGAGGTTCAGATTTTTCTTCTGGTTCCTGCATAGCCAAAAGAATTTCTTCTTTCAAACCAGAAAAATATGTGTTTGTCTGATCGCCAGAAAGTTGCTCGCATAGACTTTGTGCAAATTCATCATATTCTGTATTTTCTTTTGCCATGTGCTTTTTGCCACCACAGCACTTGCCCATGTGCTTACGCATTCCAGCACGTCTACGGCCTTTTTGGAATTTAGCAAGTCTTTCTGCACGATCCATTGCCGCTGCATCTTCTTTTGAATTTGGATTCAATTGCGTGATGTGTTGACCGCCATCCACTGATTTAAGATCACTATGAAGATCGCTCATTGCGTCATCTTCATGATCACTGTAGCCACTGGTATAATAATCAGGGTTGTCTTCATCTTCAAGATCATCGTGCTGCATGTGCTTACGCATAGGCTTCTTCATGAAGACCATTTCTTCATCTTCAAGATCTTCATCGCCCATATCGTCGATCATCTCTTCCCCGTCATCTTCACCATTCATCAGAGGATCATCAACCATCTCTTCATCTTCGAGACCTTCATCAGGTGGAAATTCTCCCATTTCGTCACCCATCATCTCGTCGCCGAATTCATCACCCATCATTTCTTCGTCGCCAAACTCGTCGCCCATCATCTCGTCGCCGAGTTCATCACCCATCATTTCTTCGTCGCCAAGCTCGTCGCCCATCATCTCTTCATCATCGATCATTTCCTCATCTTCAAGCTCATCATCCATCACTGAAGGCTTTTTCATTAGAGCTTTTTTATCAAGGCCCATTTCCTGAAGATTAGAGCCAACAATTCCCAAAGTAGGGGTTTGGCTAAGGCCCATATTAAAAAATGATTCATTGATCATTTTGTATGTCTTGTAAGATATCATCTTTTCTCCCGACAAAGTTTCTAAAAAGTGGTTACATTTATATACACCTTTGTGGGAAAATCCTAAGTCTCTTTTGGGTTATATGTAACGGAAATACCTGCTGTATTGTTTTCTGGATAAGTTTCATTGTTAAGCACATTGTAGATGGATTTGATCGTGACGCCGAATCTCTTTGCCAAATTTTCTATTTTGACCCCTTTATTGGAGAAAAGCGCCCTAATTTGACGAGCAGATTGTTTGTTCAACTTGCAGGCACCAGAGTTTTTGTTGTTTTTTAGTTTGACTTTGGCAGTGTCAACCTTGTAGTCAAAACATCTCCAATCGATGTATGGAGAAATGAGATCAATTGCTTTTTGATATTCATAGGCTCCTATGTTGATTTTTGGATAAATACCATGTTTCATTTGAAGAGTGGTTCTGAGTCCTAAATCGACTAAAATCCTACTTTGCAAAAACTTTGTGTCACTTTTCGTAAAACAATCTGTTGCTAGAATTAAGCTTTTTTTAGCTTGGTTATTTGTTCCATCCTGAACATGCCAATGTGCCAGTATTTGTGGACTTAACACAATATCTTTTGGGATAATCTTTTTTCCTGCTGGATACCACTTTTGTCGCAAATCTTTGAATACAGAATGTGTAATTGTGTAAAATCTGAAGGAAGGGCCACACTTGTATACTTCTTTTGAGTATGGGGAAAGTTCCTTCTGTAACCAATCAACATATTCCTTCTTATCTCCAATCATAGTTTGACCTAATTTAAATCTACCTCCTTTTTCCAATCCACCATCGCCAAGCAGACTCGCAATCAAAAGCTCTTTTTGCTTTTCGTTGATCAATGGATAATTTCCATATTTCATTTCTTCGTAATTAAGTCCATAACTTTTTATCAGCCTCACAATTGTTCTAACGCTGACTTTGAAATGAGATGCTGCTTCTTGATTGGTTTTATCAATCATAAAAGTTTTCAACTCTTCACGTGATGGTTTTGAAATATTTCTATAAGACATGGCTTTAATTGTCCTAATATGGCAAGTTACAATTATGTAGTGTTTTGAATTTTTATTGTCTATATAATCAAAACATTTCTTTGCAAAGGAGAAAAACAACTATGGCACTTTTAGTACCTTAATCAGTAGGGCTGCATAGAAGCAATTCTATGTGAAGCATCGGATGAATTCAGGGAAACCCTAACGTTGAGTCGAGGGCAATCCTGAGCCAAGCCAGAAGTACACTTCTGGAAGGTGCAGAGATCACT
>Ga0180431_10005038_pt1 | contig 16262 bp, 15 predicted proteins | sample SS_ome_11_FD_132459 | JGI IMG/M metagenome (GOLD analysis project Ga0180431, IMG submission 132459) | Hypersaline lake sediment archaeal communities from the Salton Sea, California, USA - SS_1_MS_1 metaG | ecosystem: Environmental > Aquatic > Non-marine Saline and Alkaline > Hypersaline >... | reverse complement strand
GTTAGATTTTGTATCTTGAGAGAAAGTGATGTTCGTAGTGCGCCACGAAACGCAGTGGAGTGGCGCACAACCGCACTCCGTTACACTCCGTGCGTGACTACGAGCCGAATGTAACATTGTCGAGCTACTCAGCCTGACACGCACTCAGGCGGGAAATTCTGACCTTTTTCGACATTTGCAGCGGGCAGAATGTCCGTCGCAGACCTCGGAGGTCTTGACCTGAATTACGAAAATCGGATCATTTGGCGCAGGAACTGCTTCACACTGGTAGGTTCTCTCGAAAACCTCTGCGTCTCTGTGGATTCTCCGCGAATCTCTGTAATCAAGAGCTTGGCAAAAGTGTCCGGTAGCAAAGCCTGACGAGAGATACCCCAAATGAAACAGGAAACGACCGAGAACCAATTCCCTAAACTGCGCCCCCTCGACCCCCGCCCGCTTCTCCACAGTGGGCGGCCGTCCATCCTGCTGCGCGACCCGCTCCAACTGAGCGACAGCGCCATCGTTATTCCCCAACAACTGGGGCCGGCACTGGCGCTGTGCGACGGCACGCGGGACGCCGGCGGCCTGAGCGCCGCGCTCGCCGTCCGCTACGGGCTGCGGGCGGAGCCGGCCATGCTGGAGCAACTGGTGGCCGCCCTCGACGGGGCGCTGTTGCTCGAAAACGAGCGTTCCGCCCAGGCGCGTGCGCGCGCGTTGGCCGAGTACAGCCAGGCGCCCTTCCGCCCGCCCGCCGGCGCCGGCCGCTCCTACCCGGCCGAGCCGGACGAGCTGCGCCGCTTGCTAGATGGCTATCTCTCCGACGCAGAGGAGGCAAGCGCCCGCTCCACAGACTGTCGCGGCCTGATCTGCCCCCACATTGACTATGCCCGCGGCGGCCCGGTCTATGCCCAGACCTGGAAGCCGGTGACGGACGTGGTCCGCGAGGCCGACTTGGTGGTGCTGTTGGGCACCGACCACTTTGGGGACGGTGGCCTGGTGACCCTGACGCGCCAGCACTATGCTACCCCCTGGGGCGTGCTGCCGACGGCGGTGGAGAGCGTGGACGCGCTGGCCGCGACGATTGGCCCGGAGAAAGCGTTCGCCGGGGAACTGGCCCACTGCAGCGAGCACTCTATCGAGCTGGCCGCGGTCTGGCTGCACCACGTCCGCGCGGGGCGGCCGTGCGAGCTGCTGCCCATCCTGTGCGGCTCCTTCGCCCCTTTTATGGGAGACGGAGCGGAGCCGGAGAGTGATCCGACGCTCGCCGCGCTGGTAGACGGGCTCGGGCAGGCGATGGCTGGACGACGGGTGCTCGTCGTGGCGGCGGCCGATCTGGCGCACGTGGGGCCGGCGTTCGGCGGTCAGCCGGTGGATCTGATGGGGCGCGCCCGGCTGAAGGCGGCCGACGACGAACTGATCGAACGCACGTGCGCGGGCGACGCGGCCGGCTTTTTCGCGGCCATCGAGCGCGTGGACGACCGGTACAACGTGTGTGGGACGCCCCCCATCTACCTGGCACTGCGGACGCTCAGCCCGGTCGCAGGAGAACGGGTGGCCTACGATCTATGCCCGGCCGATCAGAACGACGCCTCTTGGGTGTCAGTGTGTGGGATCATACTCACGTAGGATAACTTGGTAATTTGTCCAGGGGGAGGTTCTATGTTTCGAGGGAACGAGCTTTTCAATCGTTGGCGGTTGGTCTGCGGCGTCGCCGTGGCTCTGCTGCTAATTATGACGGCCTGCCGATCCGCAGGCGAGGAGGAATCCACTATGCCATCGAATCCTGCCGACCGCAGCAACATGTACAGCGCGCCGCCGGCGATGCAGATTGACCCCACCAAGAGCTACGCCGCCACCATCTCGACGGCCAAGGGGGACATCGTCGTCCAACTCGACGCCGGCGCCGCCCCGCAGACGGTCAACAATTTTGTCTTTTTGGCGCGGGAGGGCTTTTACGACGGTCTGACCTTTCACCGCGTGGAACCGGATTTCGTCATCCAGGGGGGCGATCCGCTCGGCAACGGCAGCGGCGGCCCCGGCTACACGGTCCCGGCCGAGATCCAGTTGCCCCACCCCGAGGGCGCCATCGCCATGGCCCGCAAGTCGGATCAGGTGAACCCCGAGCGCGCCTCCAGCGGCAGCCAGTTCTACATCACCCTGGCCCCCACACCTTTCCTGGACGGGGGCTACACGGCCTTCGGCCAGGTGAGCGAGGGGATGGACGTCGTCCAGTCCATCGCCGTCGGCGATTTGATTGTCAAGATCACCATCGCCGAAGAGTAACAGGCGGTGGCCGCACAAAGGCCCTACGATACGACAGCCTACCGCTATCCGCGCGAGCAGCTCGTCCTGGCGCTGACGCTGCTTCTGGTGCTGCTGGTCATCATCCTGACCGCCACGGCCACCTTTTGCGCCAGCTTTTTGGTCGTCGTGGCGGTGGTGGCGTTTTCCTACGCTCGCAACCGCTCCCACCACCGGGCGCTGATGGAGCAGGCCCGGCTGGTGACGGAGCAGAGCGCGCCCGCCCTGGCGCCGATTGTCGCCGAGAGCGTCGCCCGGTTGCAGGCCGGCCCGGTGCACGTTTTCATCGCGCCCGGCAACAGCCTGAACGCCTATACCTTTGGTCTCGTCTATCCCAAGGTCGTGGTGCTCCACTCATCGCTCTTGCAGGTGATGGACGTGGACGAGTTGCGCTTTGTCCTGGGGCACGAGTTGGGCCACGTGCGGCTGGGGCACACCCGGCTCAATTCGCTGGTGGGCGGGATGGCCGGCATCCCCAGTCCGTCTGTGGCCTCGGTCGTCTTGGCGCTGGCCTTCCTGTGGTGGAACCGAGCCTGCGAGCACTCGGCCGACCGGGCCGGGTTGCTGGCCTGCGGAAAGCCTCACAAAGCGATCTCGGCGCTGGTCAAACTGGCGGCGGGGGAGGGCTCTCTGACGCGAACCGGTTTGGAGCGGGCACTGCGGCACATCGAGGCCGAGGACGACCACGCGCTGGCGGGGTTGGGCGAATCGCTCTTCACTCACCCGATGATGGTGCGGCGCATCGAGGAACTGCGTCGCTACGCCAGCACAGCCGAGTATCGCCGCCTGCAAGCGCTGATGGCGGGGAACGTGGTGGGAGGCGATTAGATTAGGGAGCGAAAGTCGGTCACGTTTCCCGATTCTCCAGGTCAACGGCCTCTGGCAGGTGGCGGCGGGTGTGAACAATTGCCAGAATAAAGACCTTGTTTTGCTCATCTACTCGATAGATCACACGATACTGCTCGACGATGACCTCCCGAAAGGGCAGCACGGGAAAGTCGGGAACTTTTCTGCCACTCAGTGGGAAGGTGCTCAACCGATCGGCGGTGGACAGAATCGCGCGCCCCACCTTTTCCGCCCGCTCAGGCGAGTAGCACCGGACGTATTCCACTATGGCTCGCAGGTCTTCCAGGGCCGGCTCGGCCCACAACACCTGTGTCTCAGGCATCGCGAGGCTCTAGCCAGTTCTCGAACGCAGCCACCGCTTCGGCCTGGTCAACCACGCGGCCCTCTTTGATCGCCCGCTCCCCGACCAGTATCTTTTCCAGGAGAGCCAGCCTCTCCTGCTGTGCCTGGTAGGAAACGGCATCTACCAATACCGCGACCGGGCGCCCGCGCTGGGTGATGATCTTGAACTGGCGCTCGGTCTCAAGTTGCTCGATCACCTTGCTGATGTCCCTGCGCAGGTCGGTCACCGTAATGATGCCTTGGGCTATATCAAGTCCTGATATCGGCATTTTTATCACTCCCTTCTGTACATTGAATATCACATCCAAGTATAACATTTTTCTATCGTCCGTCAAATTGGTCGAACGTGGGAAAATGAAACGGGGCGCAGTCGTTCGACTGCGCCCCGGCAGGAACAGAATGGTAGGCTACGGGGTCGGTGTTGCCAGCGGGCTAGGTGAGGGCGTGGGCATCGGTGGGTAGGGTGGCTCGTCTATCAGGCGGAGCAACTCGCCCACGTCGGTGGTGGAGACCAGGTAGACCAGCGGGTCGCCCTCAATCTGGGTGTAACGGGCGGTGTGGCGCGGGTTCTCGGCCCCGATGTTCAGGTTGATCGTCGTCCCGTCGCTGAACACCAGCGTCGCCCGCACCTCCGGCTCGTCCAGGCCAAAGGGGGCCAGGTCGCCCACGTCCGCCAGGGCGCGGGTAGAATTCATCGCGGCTACCAGGTAGGCCAGACTGTCCAGGCGGTAGCTATCGGCCTCTCCCTCCTCCGGCGCGGTCACCCGCCACTCGCCGCCCTCGCGCTCGACCGCCGTCGTCCGCTCGCCCTGGGCCACGGTGATCTCGATCAGGTCGGCCCCCTCAAACTCCCACAGCGGGGCCGGCGTCGGCGCGGCTCCCTCCTCCGGCGGCGGCTCCCGCTTGGCCTCCACCAAAAAGATGTAGGCCGCCAGCAGCGCCGCGACGCCCACCAACACCAACGTCGTGATCCACGGTTTGCGTTGCGTCATCGCTCTATCTCCTCCGCCACCACACGACGACGCCTGCGCCTATGAGCGCGAGCGGGACGAGAATGACGCTGACGAAAAAGATGGAGCTGGCCTGCACCTGGGAGAGAAAGACGCTGCGCGGCTGCGAGCCTTTGGGGCCGATGGCGATCATGCTCTCCTCCTCGGCCAGCCAGTTGATTGCGTTGAGAAAGAGCGTGCCGTTCCCCACGTTCTCGACCAGCTCGTTGGTGGCAAAATCCGAGTCGCCGATCAACACCAGGCGCGTCTTCAGGTCGGGGTCGGCGGAGCTTGTGATGGCCGGCGCTTCGACGCTCGCCACCAGCGTGAGCGGCCCCGGTACGTCCACTCCCTCGTCGAACTGTACCTCGGGCGTCTCTGTATCCTGCTCGGCCCAACTATTGGACGAGGTCTTTGCCAATGGGCTAAAAGTTATCATCCCGGATGGATCTTGTCCCGTTTGTTCTATCGAACAGGCCAGCGGGAAAAAGGTCATCAGGCCGTCCATGTCCTTGGTGATCTGGCCAAAGCTGTAGCGATCAATGACCGGGGCAGCTGCACCGGTCAGGAGCGCGCTGGTCGGGTCTATCGCCAGGCCCTCTCCAAAGCGCACCTGCCAGTTGAGCAGGACGTCGTTCAAGTTGGCGTCGTAGAGCGGATCTTGCATGATGAGCGCCTTGCCGCCCCCGATCAGGTAGGACTGCAAGCGCATCACCTCGTCCTCCAGGAGCGTGGTCTGTGGGCCGGCGACGACGACGAGCGCCGCGTCGCTGGGGACGGTGGTGGTGACCGCCAGGTTGAGCGCGTGTGCCTCATAGTTCAGCTCCAGCAGCGCGCCGGCGACGGCGGAGTAACCGTCGTAATCGTACCCCTCCATGTCCCGTTCCTGGTGGCCGGTGAGAAAGTAGATCACCTTTTTCCCCTCTCTGGTCACCTTGAGCAGGGCGCTGGTGACGTCTTGCTCGTCGGCGGTGTAGACGATCTCGGTGCGCTCGCCAGCCTCGAAGAGCAGACTGCTGTAGGGAATGGGATCGTACTGCTGCGCCTTGATCGGCTCGCGGTCGGGGTCAATCACCGCGTAGGATAGTTGGTCGCTCTGGTCGAGGTATTGATCCAACAACTTTTCGAACTCCCTCCGCCGGTAATCGTCGGCGGGGAAAAAGCCGATAATGTTCACCGGCTGGTCAATCTCGGCCAGCACCTGGACGGACTGGGGTGAGAGGGTGTGCTCTTTCAACTCGGTGGCGTCGTAGCGATAGTTGTAGCGCTCGGCCAAATAGTTCAGCCCGACGAGGATGGCGACAAAGGTGACGCTCATCAGGACGGCGTTGGAGCCGTAGCGAGTCCCGCGCCGGGTGAGCGCGGCCCGCACCTGCGCCGGGTTTGCCAGGACGAACAGCACCCCCAGCACCGCCCCGCCGATCAGCAGCCCCTTGGTCCAGTCATCCACCTGATGCCAGACAAAGTAGCGGATCGCGCCGGCCAGCAGCGCGGTCAACGCCAGATAGCCCAGAATGAAGCCATATTTTTCCAAGTATTCGGTAAAGCGACGCATTACCGCCACCTCCTTGCTTCCAGGACCCGCGTGGCCACAAAGAGGCTGGCGGCCACCAGGCTGAGGTAGTACACGACGTGCTGGGTGTCAATGATCCCGTCTATAAAGTCAAAATAGTGGGAAAAGAGACCCAGTTGGCTCAACAGATCGCCCGTAAAGGTACCGGGCGACCGCGAGCCCAGGAATTCCACCAGCCACAGCCCCACACCGATGGCGATAGACAGGATGGCGGCGACGACCTGGTTGCGAGTAAAAGTCGAGGTCAGCGTGCCGATGGCCAGGAGCGCCGCCCCGACCAGGAAAAAGCCCAGGTAGCTGCTGAGCATCGCGCCTATGTCGGGATCGCCCACGCGGGTCAGGATGATGGGCTGGTAGGCGCTGATGAGGAGCATTATCAGGAAGAGGATCAGGCTGGACAGGTACTTGCCTACGACCATCTCCCAATCGCGCACTGGAGCGGTGAGCACCAGCTCGATGGTGCCCGAACGCTGCTCCTCCGCCAGCAGCCGCATCGTCACCACTGCGGCGTAGAGGATGAGGACGAAAAAGATCCATCCGCTGCCCAGGATGGGATCCATCGTTGCCTGCTGGACAAAGACGAGAAAGAGGTAGAAAAGTAGCCCCATCACCCCCAGGAAGGCGGCCATCGTCACGTAGGCGATGGGGGAACTAAAGTAGGCGTATAATTCTCGGCGTGCGATGGTCCAAACGTTATGCATCTTGCTCTCCTTTACCAGACTCTAATGGTTTCGGAAAACCCTTAGGGTCTACTTCCTCAGTGGTCAATTGGAGGAAGATGTCCTCCAGGCTCATCCCCACGTTGCAGAGTTCCAGCAGTCCCCAACCCTGCTCGACGACGGCGCGGGCCAGTTCGGCGCGGCGGTCGTGCCCCTGGGCGTAAGAGATCTGGAAGGCTCCGTCGGCGGTCGCCTCGACGCCGATGACGCCCTCTACCCGCTCCAGCACGCCGGCGGCTTCCGGGCCGGCGTCGGCGATGCGCACCAATGCCCGCTCCGCCCCTTGCAGTTGGGAGGTCAGCTCGTCCGGCGTCCCCTCGGCCACGATCTCGCCCTTGTTGATGATGAGCACGCGGTTGCAGGTCTGGCTCACCTCTGGCAGGACGTGGGAGCTGAGGATGACGGTGTGCTCGCGCCCGATCTCTTGGATGAGCGCCCGCACGTCAGTCACCTGGCGGGGGTCGAGGCCGATGGTGGGTTCGTCGAGGATGAGCACCTCCGGCTCGTGGAGGATGGCCTGCGCCAGCCCGACGCGCTGGCGGTATCCTTTGGAGAGCTTGGCGATCATCGAGTCGGCGCGGTCGCCGATGCCGCACGCTTGCAGCACCCGCTCAACTGCGACCTTGCGATCCGGCAACCGGCGCAGCGCGGCCATATAGTCCAGATAAGCCCACACGGTCATCTCGGGGTAGAGGGGCACGGTCTCTGGCATATAGCCGACGCGGCGGCGCACTTCCAGCGAGTCGTGGAATACGTCAAAGTCGGCCACGCGGGCCGTGCCGTCGCTGGGAGGCAAAAAGCCGGTCAGCATGCGCATCGTCGTCGTCTTGCCCGCCCCGTTGGGGCCGAGGAAACCGACGACCTCTCCCTTGTCCACGTGAAAGCTGATGTCGTGGACGGCCCGGGTGGGGCCATAGTAGCGGGTCAGGTTTTCCGCTTCGATCATATCACTATCACCTCCTGGTGTGACGCAAAACAAAGAGCACCTGGCGGCGTCGGCTTGCTTCGCGAGTGCTCTCGTGGTCTATGGTAGACGGGGTGTACTTTACCACTACCGGGGGGAGTTGTCAAGGGGGAGGATTGGCAGGCAGCCGTACCGTGAACTTGGTGCCCAATCCTATCACGCTCTCGACGGCGACGGCGCCTCCGTGAGCTTTGACGATCTCTTGGGTGATCGCCAATCCCAGCCCGGCTCCCCGCCCACGCCGGCGAGACTTTTCCACTTGATAGAAGCGCTCGAACAGGCGGGGGAGTGATTCGACCGGAATGCCCTCGCCCGTATCGGTGACTGTCACCTCGACGATGCGTTCATCTGCGAGCCGCGCCGCGACGGTCACTCGGCCGCCGGCGGGTGTGTGCGCGAGCGAGTTATCCAGCAGATTGGCAAAGACCTGGGCCAGCCGGTCGCCGTCACCGGTGACGGACAGTCGTTCGGGTGCGTCCAACTCTAGCGCCACCCCGGCCGCCTGCGCCTGGGGTGGGAGTTTCTCGACGCATCTTTGCAGCAGCGGGCCGAGTTCCACCGGGTCGCGCGCCAGTGTCATCTGCCCGGCGTCGAAACGGGCCAGGACGAGTAACTCGTCCACTAAACGGCGCATACGGTTCGCTTCCTCGTGGATGATGCGGGCAGCGCGAGTCGCCGCCTCGGGTGTGGCGGCGGCGCCTTCGAGCAATGCTTGAGAGAATCCCTGGATGGAAGTGAGGGGCGTCTTGAGCTCGTGGGAGACGTTGGCCACAAAGTCGCGCTGTGAGCGCTGGACGGACTGGACCTGGTCGGCCATGGTGTTGAAGGAACGAGCCAGGCCTTGCACTTCGGTTGGGCCGGAGATCGGCGCGCGCGTGTCCATCTCGCCGCGGGCGATGCTCTCCACCGCAACCGCCACCCGGCGCAATGGCGCGCCAACTGAGCGGCTGATGAGGAGCGCCAGCGAGATGGAGAGCACCAGCGCCACCGCTCCGGCCTGCACCAGCGGAGGCAGGAGGTTGTTCGCAAACCAGGCCAGCAGGAGCAGCCTGGTCGGGGGCGAAGTAAAGACGAGGATCTGGCGCTGTTTGCCATCGTCGGGCAGCACGTTGCCGACAAAGGCCCAGCGTTGCCCCTCGCTATCCTTAAAGACCCCTTGCAAGCGCGGAGGGAAGGGTGGTCGGAGCTGCGCCATTGCGGAGAAATCGCGCCTCAGCCATTCACCTTTGGTGTCGAAGCGGATCTTGCCCACATCGTCCAACAGAAGGATGCGCACATTGTTCTCTTCCGCGGCCTGGATCAACAGGGCGCGGAATTGCTCGGGCGTCAGGATTTTTTGCTGTCCTGCTTGTAGGAGGGTTTGTATCGTCGTTCGCTCGGCCTCCTCCAGTCGCTGGCTCGTGGCGCGCGTCCACAGGGGACTGGCCCGCACGAACAGCAGCAGTCCCAGCCCCACCAGCGTCAGGCAGACGAGGATGATGAAGACGTAGGAGAGCAGTAAACGGGAGTTAAGGGAACTGAACATAAGAGTTACGAATGGCGAACAAAGCTGCGCCTCAAACCGACGAGTAAAATGGGACACGGATCAACACGGGCTGCGCATACGGATTTTGTCGCTTTGCTTACACTCCGTGTTTTCCGTGTGTGTGACTCTGTGTCCCCCGAGCAGTCACTCCAGCGCCAGGAAAATCTTTTCCGCCGAAAGCGGCAGGTCGTTGAAGCGGATGCCGAGCGCGTCGTTGATGGCATTGGCGATGGCGGGCGCAGTCTGCACCATCACGTGTTCGCCTACGCCGCGCGCGCCCCACGGCCCGTCCTCCAGCGGCGTCTCGACGATGTCCCCGTGGATCTCTTGCGGCGCGTCCACGCTGGTCGCGATGCGATAGTCCACCAGGCTGGGATTGAGCGGCTGGCCGCTCTCGTCGAACCGGAGCGCCTCGAAAGCGGAGCTCATCCCGTGAACCGCCCCGCCCTCGATCTGCGCCATCACCAGGTCGGGATTGATCGCCTTGCCCACGTCGTAGGCGCTGGCGATCTTGAGCACCTCCACCTGCCCCGTCTCGGTATCCACCTCCAGGTCCACCGCCTGCGCGCCGACGGTGTAATGCACCACCGCGCGGGTGCCCTGCCCGGTCTCGAAATCCAGGTTGGTGACGTAGGTCGGCATAAAGTGCCCCTGCCCGACGATGGGACCGCCCTTCCAGCCCTCAAAGTTCTCGTTGGGCAGGCCGTAGACGACCATGTTCTGGAGCGGTTGTTCGCGCTCAGATTTGAAGGAGACGACCTTGCCATCCTTGATGTCCAGGTCTTTTATGTCCTCGCCCCAGTGCTCGGCCACGATCTCGAGGATCTGCCGGCGGGCGTCCTGGGCGGCGGCCTTGACCGCGTTGCCCGTGGACCAGGTGATGCGGCTGGCGACCGTCTGCCACTCGTAGGGGCTGTACTTGGTGTCCACTGGGACCGAGATGCGCACCCACTCGTAGGGCACGCCCAATACCTGGGCCGCCATCTGCGCCACGACGGTAAAAGCCCCCTGCCCCAAATCCTGCGCCCCAATCTCGACGTTGACCGTCGCGTCCTCGTTGAAGCGCACGATGGCCGAGCTGCCGGGGTTGGGCGGCATGGCCGGCGCCTTCCACATGATGGCGACGCCCTTGCCCCGCCTTTTGTGCGGCGCGGAAGGCTCCTCGTCCTGGCCCCAACCAATCGCCTCGGCGACCTTGTCAATGCAGGCCACCAGGTCCACGGCGGGCATCTCCATCCCGGTCAGGATGGTATCCCCCGCCTTGACACAGTTGCGACGACGGAACTCGGCCGGGTCCATGCCGATCTTTTCGGCGAGCTGATCCATGATCTGCTCTATGCCCCAGTGGATCTCGGGCATGCCAAAGCCACGCATGGCGCTGCCGATGGGTCGGTTGGTGTAGACGCAGTAGGAATCCCCCTTGACGTTGGGGATGCGGTAGGGACCGGTGCAAGAGTAACCGGCCGCGCGGGCGATGTTGACGCCGTAATCGTTGTAGGCCCCGCCGCCGAAATAGTACTCGGTCTCCATCGCCAGCAGGTTGCCCTCAGCGTCGCAGCCGATCTTGGTGTGCGCCACCAGGCTCTGGCGCGTCGTCGTGCCGATGAACTCTTCCTCGCGCGTCATGCGCACTTTGACCGGGTGGCCCTTGACCGCCCGCGCCAGCACGACCGCGTACACCTCCATCGAGACGCCCGCCTTGCCGCCGAACCCGCCGCCGACGTAGGGAGAGACGACGCGCAGGTTGCCGTGCGGGATTCCCAGACTCTGGGAGATCAGGTCCCGCTGGGCAAAGGGAGATTGCGAACAGGTCCACAGCGTCACCCCGCCGGCCGTCTCCCACAGGGCCACCGCCACGTGAGGCTCGATGGGCACGTGCTGGATCTGGGGCAGGCGGAAGGTCCCCTCGACGATGGCCGTGCACTGGGGCCAGGCGGATGCGGGATCCCCCTTGCGCAGCTTGAAATGCTCCGAGATGTTGGTGCCCGGTTCGGGAAAGATAAAGTTGGCGACCTCATACTCGCCCAGGTCGGGGTGGAGCAGGGGCGCGTCGGGCCGGGCCGCCTCCACCGGGTCAAAGACCGCCGGCAGCTCCTCGTACTCGACCTCGACGAGCCTGACGGCCTGTTCTGCGACCGCCTCGCTGGTCGCCACGACCCCGGCCACAGGCTCGCCGACGACTCGCACGCGGTCGGTGGCAAATACGGGGCGGTCAATCAGGTACAGGCCGATGCGCGCGTTGACGTCCGCGCCGGTGACGACCGCCTTCACTCCAGGCAACTCTAGCGCCTTGCTGGCGTCAATGTGCTTGATCAGGGCGTGAGCGTGGGGACTGCGCACCAGACGGCCATAGTACAGGCCAGGCCCGAACTGCATATCGTCGGCAAAGACGGCCGCCCCTGTCACTTTTTCGTAAACGTCTATCCGCGGAACGCTCTTGCCAACTGGATCGGTGGTGCTAGCCATTCTGATGGCCGTCATTGCGCACCTCCCTCCAAGCTCCCTGCCCCCGTCTCGGGGGCGGCTTTCGCGGCCGCCTGGACCGCCTCCACAATACGCAGGTAGCCCGTGCAGCGGCACAGATTGCCGACCAGGGCCTCCCGCACCTCGTCATCCGTCGGATGGGGATTGCGCTCCAGCAGCGCGTGGGCCGAGATCAACACCCCCGGCGTGCAAAAGCCGCATTGGACGGCGTTGTGCTCCACGAACGCCTCCTGGAGCGCGCTCAGACCCTTGGGGTTTTCCGAAACCCTAAGGGTCTCCCTGTGCGCCAGCCCCTCCACCGTGGTCACCTCGCAACCGTCCGCCTCGACCGCCAACATCATGCACGAGTTGACCGGCTCCCCATCCACCAGCACAGTGCAGGCTCCGCACTCTCCCGCCGCGCAGCCGTTCTTTGTGCCGGTGAGCGCCAGCTTTTCCCGCAGCATCTGGAGCAACGTCATATTGGACGGCACGTCCAGGTACTCCTTGCCGCCGTTCACAGTCACGGAAATCGTATGGTTTGCCATCTCACTCCTCACGTTTCACGTTTTACGTTTCACGTTTCACGTTTCACGTTTTACGTTTCACGTTTTACGTTTCACGTTTCACGTATCCGCTCCCAAACCTCGCGCAACCCCCGCAGGGTCAGGTTGCGCACCATCGCCTTGCGGTAGGCCGCGCTGGCGCGCACGTCGTCAATGGGAGATGCGGCCTCCATCGCCTTTGCCGCCGCCAGGGCAAAGCTTTCCTCGCCCGGCGGATTCGCCGCCAGCACCTCCTCCGCCGCCAGTGCCCGCAGCGGTACCGGCGCGACCGAGGCCAATCCAATGCGAAAGCGATAACCTGAGGCGGCCTGCCCGTCGGGGAAGCCAAAGACTGCGACGCCGGCAATCGCCAGATCGCCGGCCTTGTTGCGGCCCAGTTTGAGATACCGGCCAGCGTTGCCGGCCGGCAGAATCGGGAAGCGAATGGCCGTCATCAACTCGCCCGGTCGTATCGCCGTCTGGCCGGGGCCGAGGAAGAACCCGGCCGCTGGAACCTCGCGCTCTCCACTGGGGCCGTACAGTACGAGCCGCCCCCCTAGCACCAACACGGCCGGCCCGCTGTCGGCGGCCGGAGAGCCGTTGCACAGGTTGCCGCCCAGCGTGGCCCGGTTGCGCAACTGGTACGAGGCGACGGAACTGGCCGCCTCCGCCAGTAACGGGTAGTGGGCCTGCACGTCCGGGTGGCGGGCCACCTGGTTCATCGTGGCCGCCGCGCCGACCGTCAGCCCGGCCTGCTCGTCGTATAGAATATCCCGCATGCCGGGCAGATGTTTGAGGTCCACCACAGCCTGGGGACGAATAAATCCATCTCGCATGCGGACAAAGAGATCGGTGCCGCCCATAAAGGGACGCGCCCCGCCGTCGTGCTCGACCAGAAAACGGCTGGCTTCGGACAGCGAGGCAGGTTTCACGTAATCGAACGTGGAAAGTCCAGGCATTGAGGCGTGCATAATGGTTTACCTCCTCCAAGCACAAATCAATCCGATGAGTAACTGCTCGCCGCAGAGGGGACGCTGAGAATTTTGTCTTGGACGACAAGTCGCCGGGTTTTCTGCGAGAGCATAGAACTTTGCGTTCTCGGCGGTGAAATTGGAGCCTGGCTGAACAGTTACTTGCGCATTACGCTATATCCCATACTCCTCAGCAAAAGCCACCACCGCCTCCTCGAACATTGCCATCGGCGGGCGCACCAACCCGGCGCCGACCTGCCCCACGCCGGCGTTCTTGTGGGCGATGCCCGTGTTGACGCGCGGCGTGATGCCCTTTTCCACCACCTTGCGGATGTCAATGCCGGTGGGCGTGCCCCGAAAGTCGAGCGGGGGCATGGTAAAGTACTTGTGCTCGGCGTAGCAGATCTCGTACATCTCCAGCGTGGCATTGATGGCGTCCTTGGGCGTGCCGCTGACAAAGGTGACGATGGCCGGGGCGCTGGCCATGGCAAAGCCGCCGATGCCCGCCGTCTCGGTGATGGTGCTGTCGCCGATGTCGCCGCTAGAGTCCTCGGCCGTAAAGCCGGGAAAGTAGAGGCCCTGGGGCACGGCGACCGGGGCGGTGAACCAGCGGTCGCCCAGCCCGCTGACGCGGATGCCAAAGTCGGTGCCGTTGCGGGCCATCACGGTGACGATGGTGCTCCCCTCGACGCCGTGCGCCGCGTCCGTCATGGCCTTGCAGGCGGCCATCACCGGGTTGAGCACGCTGAGGGCATTCTCGCCCAGGAAACGCAACACGTCTGCAGCAACATCGGGATTGGGCGCGGCCTCGACGATGAAGGGGGCCAGCTTGGTCGTGTACAGGATGGAGCCGGCCTTGTTCCGATTGTGCCCCTCGTCTCCCATGTGCAGCGCCTCGGCCAGCAGGGCGCGGATGTCAATCCCCCCGCTGGCCGCGATGGCTTCGGCCAGGACGGGGGCCATCACCTCCTCCATCCAGCGCAGTTTGGCCAGCACCTCCTCGCTGTACGCGCCGTAGCGCAGCACCTTGCCGTACCCCTCGTTCAGGTTAGAGTAGGACTTGTTGCCGTGAGCCTGCCCTGAGCTTGGCGAATGGGCCTTATTCTCCAGGATGTAGACCGACATGGAGGGGCAGATGACGCCCGCCATCGGTCCGGCGGCCCCGTGGTGGTGGCACGGCTCCAGCTCGATCTCGCCCGATTCGACCAGCGCCTGGGCTTCCGCTTCGTTCTTGGCCCGTGCCTCAAAGATCAAGGCCCCGGTGATCGCGCCCCGCATCGGTCCCGAGGCTCGCTCCCAGGCAATGCCCTGAGGGGCACCCCGAAGGGTCAAGGGCGGCCCGGCATGCAGCAACAAGTTCTCGCGCATGCCAGGGATGACGTCGCGGGCCTTGCCCAGCCCCACCAGCACCGGGCGGGCCTCCATCATTCGTTCCGTTGCTTGAGCATTTGCTTTTTCAATGTCCATAAACTGTTCTACCCTTTCATGACTCCACTGAAAAAACCAGGTTTTTCAATGGTTTTATGGGACAGCGTCACACTTTTGGCTCAAAATTGACGTGTTTGTGGGAATATCTCACCAAAAAACCTGGTTTTTGGGCATTTTATCCCCACCGACGAACAAACCAACACCTTTTTTCAGGAAAGTCTTTCATTAGATTCGTACGTTCGCACCACGCTGAGCGTGTATGAACCATGACACTACAACGAATCGGGAAAGGAACGAATTTTTACGCGCACAAGGCCAACCTTGGCTATGGACGCGGTCGAATGATGCGCCCCAATTCGTTTTTTTCTAAATTCGCTGTAGTGTTCCTCCCAATCTAACAAAACTACCATCCCCGGCTGGGCTTCCTTCCCGCCGCCAGCGCCAGCGCCTCCCACACCAGCGCGCTGATTATCAACACAATGTAGAGCCAGATGCCCCATAATGCATAAAAGAATCGCGGGTAGTGTGACATCCCCCACAGCAGACCTATACCAAGGTTCAGGCCACATACCACCATGTGGAATACCTGCTGGCGCTTGCGGTCTCTACGCAGAATAAGGAGTATCGTGTTGATAATAGGCAGTATGAGCAGGAATACAAACAAGCTATAGAGAAGAATGAGCAGGAACTCGAAGCCTCTATGAGCCAACTCCACTTCACCTGTGATCAATCCAACGATCATGCTGACGAACCCGCCGATTATCCATCCAGACATCTGTATCCCCGATAATGGCACCCCACAGAAATCGCCTTCTAATCGGACGTTGGGAGGAGAACAGGGGTACTTTGCCGGTACATTTACTCGATCAAACGCCCAGGGTCCCAGGAATGCCACCGGCAGCAACACCAGCGCTGCCACACGCCAAACGTTCTTGTGTTCGTTAATCCAGGATATGGGTTTCATATCTCAAGAGCGCCAACAGGTGTATTGGGTTTCGCTTTGCTCAACCTGCTTGCTTAGCCAGAACTCGGTAGCCACAGTTGCTCGTATCCCAGCCCTGCTCTCAATGATCACCGATCTATTCGGTGCGCATCGGACAGTAACTTCCCAACTCCGCCGCACATTTTACACAGAAGCTTTCCTGCCCCTCGACAACTCGGACATTCATCGCCTTGTCCCAAACCAATATCTCTCTGACCGTCTCTTCGAATGATCCTTTTGCGAGCGACACCACTCCCGCCACATACGGGGCACTTGATGGCCCCTTTACCTCCACAACCAATACATATCTTGACTATGTCCATAACAGCTCAGTCCCTCCTTTGTTGTTGATGATGACCTTAATTGCAGTAGCAGTGGCTAACGGTGAAACTTACCTATCCGCGCCAGGCTATGCAGAAGAACCCACCTTACCCAAAGACCACCAACAGGTGCATTGGGTTTCGCTTTGCTCAACCCAACCTGCTTGCTCTGCACCACGCAACACGTCAGTTGACAACCCAACCACTTTCCAAAACCGTCTTTATACCTGCGAGCCGTTCTCTCAAACGGCGCGCGAGAGCCAGCCGGATCACCGGCTCAAAAACCCTGAGCAACCCCCGCCAGGAAACCGTCTC
>Ga0180431_10005037_pt1 | contig 16263 bp, 14 predicted proteins | sample SS_ome_11_FD_132459 | JGI IMG/M metagenome (GOLD analysis project Ga0180431, IMG submission 132459) | Hypersaline lake sediment archaeal communities from the Salton Sea, California, USA - SS_1_MS_1 metaG | ecosystem: Environmental > Aquatic > Non-marine Saline and Alkaline > Hypersaline >... | reverse complement strand
TTTCCGCCGGATCTCGGCGGCGAAGATCGGGCCGAACCGGTTCCACCAGAAGCGCATCGTCTCGTGGCTGACGTCGAATCCGTGCTCGTGCAGCAGATCCTCGACACTGCGCAGCGAGAGCGGGAACCGGACGTAGAGCATCACCGCCAACCGCACGCTCTCGGGCCTCGTCTTGAACCGCTGGAACGGGATGGGTTTGGCCATGACGGACCGCGGCTGCGCCCCTGCCCCGCCTCAAGCCGGGTTCTTCCGACACTTCCCCGCCGAGGCCGACGCCGGCCGAACATGACAGAAGGCGAACGACGGCTGATCGCACCAACCATGACCACGGGCGGAACGGAAGCGAGGTCGCTTCATCCCGCCCTTGCAGAGGCCGCGGCAAGCCGGCTGGCGCGCAACTCTCCGGCCGCCTCGACGATCGGGTAGGCGATCAGGGAGAAATCGGTGTTGATCTGCTTGAGGGCGCGCAGCGCCTCCTGATGCAGGTTGGAAGTTTCCAGCGTTGCCGGGTTGCCCTGGCGCAACCGCTCAAGATGGCGTTCCTGGAAGGCCTGTTCGCTGCGGCGGACTCGATCCTTCTCCTCGACCAGTTGGCGCGCCGTCTCGACATCGGAGGTCAGCATCAGGTTCAGCGCCAGTTGCGCGTTCGAGGCGACGCGGTCGTGGAAGGTTTCGAGATCGTCCCAGCCGTCCTTCGAGAACGACAGGCCCTTTGCCTGCATCCTTCGGGCGATGGCGACAAGGTGGTTGGAGACCTGGTCGCCCGCGTCCTCGAGATTGTTGGCGATCGAGGCGATGTCCATCGCGCGGCGCGACTGTTCGGATGTCAGCGCGGCCTCCTGCAGCCGCGCGACATAGAGCTTGATCTCGAAATGCATGCGGTCGACGTCGTTCTCGCCGTCCACGATGGCCGCGGCCGTCTCGGGCGACCAGTTGCGGCACAATCCCATCACCGGAAGCAGCATGCCGTGAATGCGCTCGGCCATCCGCAGCAGCTCGCGGGTGGCGCAGGCCAGCGCCTGGTTGGTATCGTCGAACGCGGCGGGATCAAGTGCCGAAATCCGCTGGCCGGACAGCGCGGCACGGTTGGGCACGACGCGTGATGCGAACGCCAGCGCCGGCCGCCGCAGGGTGAGGCCGGCCAGCGCCACGGCAAGGTTGAACAGGATATGCAGCGCGATCACCTGCGCGGCCGGTGGCAGGTCGGTCCAATCGAACGCACCGGGCCGGAAAACCAGTGCGGCCAGCACCAGCAGGGCGCCGCCGCCACGCAGCATCAGGTTCGCCAAGACCATGCGGCGCGCCACCTCCGCGCCCGACAGGGTCAGCACGACGGGGATCGCGGCGCCGCCGAGGTTCGCGCCAAGGACCAAGGCCGCCGCCGGCGCGACGGGCAACAGCCCTTCGGCCGCGAAGGTGACGAAGGTCAGCACAGCCGCGACGCTCGAATGCATCGCCCAGGCGAGCACCGCGCCGATCGCGAAGGCGCTGACCAGGTCGCGCGAGAGGTAGGACACGGCCATGGCCGCGAACGGACTTTGCGCGACCGGCGCCGACGCGGCCCGGATCATGTCGAGCGAGACGAACACCAGCGCCAGGCCGATCAGGATGCGCCCGGCCTGCCGCCATTCCGGCCGCGCCGCCTTCTGGAACAGGCCGACACCGACGATCAGCAGCAGCGGCACCAGCGCCCCGATCGGCGACAGCAGCACAAGCGCGACGACGGCCGACCCCAGATCGGCGCCAAGCAACACGGCCAGCCCCTGCATCGGCGCAAGAACGCCGGAGGCCGCGAAGGCCGCGGCAAGAACCGCAACGGCGGTCGAGCTTTGCAGCATGATCGCCGCGGCCGCGCCGCCCGCCATCCCGGCCGGCCCGCTGCCGGCCCGCCGCACAAGGCTTCTCAGATGGGTCAGGAAGGCGCGTTCGACCCCGGTCCGGATCATCCGCACCGCCCAGATCAGCAGCGCGACGGCCCCGGCAAGATGAAGCACGAATACGATCACGGCAATCGATCCCGCAGAAATCGCCCCGTCATCCGGGCCGGCACTGGCGGCCATGGCCCGCGGACGAGGGCACAAGCCCGGAGTGCAGCACCGTTGTGTGCGATATGCAACATTTTTTCTTGCAATCGGTTGTGAATGTCCACACGCTTCGAGAGCAGGCCGCCGCGGCCTTTGGGGGGAGACAGGTGCAACTCGATGCGCCCGAACAGGACGCACCGGCACGGATGCGCAAGAAGGAGCGGCGGGAGCGGATTCTGCTGGAACTCCGGCTCAGCCCGCATGTCCGGATCGCGGACCTCGCCCGGCGTTTCGGCGTTTCGACCGAAACGGTGCGCCGCGATTTCGAGGCCCTGAGCGGAAAGGGGCTGATCGCGCGCGCGCACGGTGGCGCCTCCGCCCCTCCGCACAGCCAGTATCCGGGCTTTGCCGAGCGCAGCCTCGACCGGCAGGCGGAACGTGCCGCCATCGGCGAATCCGCCGCGGCGCTGGTTGCGCCCGGCGATACCGTGATGATCGATTCCGGGTCGACCACGCTGGAGCTTGCCCGCTTTCTCGCCTATGCGGGAACCGCCTGCACGGTGATCACCAACAGCCTGCCGATCGCAACCGCCGTCGGCCAGAGCGGCGCGGCCGAGGTCATCGTCTGCCCGGGCGACTTCCTGCCTTCGGAGGCCGCGGTGATCGGCGCCGACACGATCGAGTATATCGAGCGTTTCAATGTCTCGCGCTGCTTCATCGGGGCCTCGGCGGTTTCTGCGTCCGGCGTATCCGAGACCGTACGCGGCTTCGCCGCGATCAAGCGCGCGATGCTGGGGCGAAGCGCGGCCGCGCACCTGCTGATCGACCGGGCCAAGTTCGGCCGCGCCGGGCTCGCGCGTGTGTGCGACCTGTCCGAGATCGCCTCACTGGTCACCGACAGGTCGCCGGAAGGGGAATTGGCCGCCGCCCTGACCGGCGCGGGGGTCGAGGTCACGCTGGCCATCCAGCCAACGGGACCGGGGCGCGCGGCATCCGCAGCGTCCTAGCCAAGACTGAACGAGCAATTCCAAGGGAGGAGAAGACATGACCCGACTGACACAGATCCTGGCATCCGGCGCCGCGGCGCTGGCGCTGTTCGCCGCCGCCGGCCCGGCCGCGGCACAGGAAGACTGCCCGCGCGGCGATCTCGACGAGAGATTCTGCGACCGTGACGGCGACCTGGTGGCTGACATCCCGACCGATCCGGCGCAACTGCTGGATCCCGATCCGCTGATCTTCGCCTATACGCCGGTCGAGGATCCCGCGGTCTACAAGACCGCCTGGGCGCCCTTCCTCGATTTCCTCGCGGAGCGGACGGGCAAGGAGATCATCTTCTTCCCGGTGCAGAACAACGCCGCGCAGATCGAGGCGATGCGTTCGGGCCGGCTGCATATCTCGGGTTTCAACACCGGGTCCAACCCGCTTGCCGTGAACTGCGCGGGCTTCCGGCCGTTCACGATCATGGCTTCGAAAGACGGCCATTTCGGCTACGAGATGGAGATCATCACCTACCCCGGCTCCGGCATCGAGACGGTCGAGGACATCAAGGGCGGGCAGCTGGCGTTCTCGTCGCCGACCTCGAACTCGGGCTTCAAGGCGCCCTCGGCGATCCTGAAGGGCGATTACGACATGGTCGCGGAGCGTGATTTCGAGCCGGTGTTCTCGGGCAAGCACGACAACACCATCCTCGGCGTCGCCAACAAGGACTACATGGCCGGTGCGGTTGCCAACTCTGTCATGCAGCGGATGATCGAGCGCGACGTGATCGAACCCGAACAGGTCGTCTCGATCTACAAGTCGCAGACCTTCCCGACGACCGGCTTCGGCGTCGTCTACAACCTCAAGCCCGAGTTGCAGGAGCAGATCCGCCAGGCCTTCTTCGACTTCGAATGGGAAGGCACGACGCTGCAGGAAGAGTTCTCGAAGTCCGGCGAGGAGCAGTTCATCGAGATGAACTACAAGGACTTCTGGGACGTGATCCGCAAGATCGACGCGGCGAACGGCGTGTCCTACGCCTGCGAGTGATCCCGACCGCGGCGGCCCTCGTCGTGGAGGGCCGCCGCATTCGTTCCGAAGACCCCTTGGGAGGTGCCATGCTTAGGCTCGAGAAGCTCGTCAAGACCTACAGGACGGGCGACCAGGCCCTGAAATCCGTCGACATGGAGGTGCCGAAGGGGCAGGTTCTGGCCCTGATCGGCCCATCCGGCGCGGGCAAGTCGACACTGATCCGCTGCATCAACCGTCTGGTGGAGCCGAGCAGCGGCAAGGTCTGGCTGGGGGACACGGAACTGACCCATCTCGGGGCCGGCGCGCTTCGGCGCGAACGCCGCCGGATGGGCATGATCTTTCAGGAATACGCCCTTGTCGAACGGCTGACCGTGATGGAAAACGTGCTGTCGGGCCGGTTGGGCTACGTGGGCTTCTGGCGCAGCTTCGCCCGCCGGTTCCCGCAATCGGACGTTGACGAAGCGTTTCGCCTGCTCGACCGCGTCGGTCTTCTGGCAATGGCCGACAAGCGCGCCGACGAACTGTCGGGCGGCCAGCGCCAGCGCGTTGGCATCTGCCGCGCGCTGATCCAGAACCCCGCGCTGCTGCTGGTCGACGAGCCGACGGCCTCGCTCGATCCCAAGACCAGCCGGCAGATCATGCGGCTGATCTGCGAGTTGTGCGCCGAACGCGGGCTGGCCGCGATCATCAACATCCACGATGTCGCGCTGGCGCAGATGTTCGTGTCGCGGGTCATCGGGCTGCGCTTCGGCGCGATCGAGTTCGACGGCCCGCCCACCGCGCTCACCCCCGACGTGCTGACCCGGATCTACGGCGAGGAAGACTGGCAGGCCACGATCCAGAAGGTCGACGACGAGGATGCACCGGCCGAGGTCGTGGCATGAGTGCGCCGTCCGCCGAACTTCAGGCGGTGCTGGGCCGCCGCTGGCGCAAGCCGCCGCTGATCCGCCGCACCTGGCTACGCTGGGCGCTCGGCCTGGGCGCCCTGGTTTATCTTGCCGCCGCGATCTCGTCGGTCGAGGTGAACTGGAGCCGGGTCTACGAGGGGCTGGATCGGGGCGGCGCCTTCATCATGTCCTTCGCGCGGCCGGATTTCGTCACCCGTGGCAGCGATATCTGGGACGGTCTGATGGAAAGCCTGATCATGACCGTCGCGGCCTCGGTCGTGGGCATCGCGATCTCGATCCCGATCGGGCTTGGCGCGGCGCGCAACATCGCGCCATTGCCGGTCTACCTGGTCTGTCGCGGAATCGTCGCGCTGAGCCGCGCGTTGCAGGAGATCATCGTGGCGATCCTGCTGGTCGCGATCTTCGGTTTCGGGCCGCTGGCCGGGTTCCTGACGCTGAGCTTCGCCACGATCGGCTTCCTGTCGAAGCTGCTGGCCGAAGACATCGAGGCGATGGATCGCAGCCAGGCCGAAGCGATCCGCGCCACCGGATCCGGGTGGTGGCAATGGATCAACTACGGCGTCCAGCCGCAGGTGATGCCGCGGCTGATCGGCCTGTCGATGTATCGCATCGACATCAACTTCCGCGAATCCGCGATCCTCGGGCTTGTCGGCGCGGGTGGCATCGGCGCCACGCTGAACACCGCCTTCGACCGCTACGAATTCGATACGGCGGCCGCGATCCTGTTGCTGATCATCGGCATTGTCATGGCGCTCGAATACCTGTCGGGCGTGATCCGGGCGAGGGTGCAGTAATGCCGGTTGTCGAAAACGCTGCGGGCAACCGGGTCTGGATGCGCCGCACCACGGGCCAGTCGATGCTGCGCTGGTTCGGCTGGCTCCTGGGCGTCGCCGTGTTCGTCTGGTGCTGGAACCGGATCTCGGACTCGACGACCTGGTTTTTCGTCTGGGACGCGCCGCGTATCGCCGGCGACATCCTGACCCGCGCCACCCCGCCGCGCTGGTCCTATATCGACGAGCTCTGGCTTCCGATCTGGGACACGCTGAACATCGCCACGCTCGGCACGATCCTTGCGCTGATCATGGCGGTGCCGGTGGCCTTCCTCGCCGCGCGCAACACCACGCCCTCGGCGCGGTTCGTGCGGCCGATCGCCCTGCTGATCATCGTCTCGACCCGCTCGATCAACTCGCTGATCTGGGCGCTCCTGCTGATCGCGATCATCGGGCCGGGGATCTTCGCCGGCATCCTCGCCATCGCGATCCGGTCGATCGGGTTCTGCGCCAAGCTTCTGTACGAGGCGATCGAGGAAATCGACCACACCCAGGTAGAGGCGATAAGCGCGACCGGCGCGAGCCGCTGGCAGGTGATGGCCTATGGCATCGTTCCGCAGATCCTGCCCGCCTTCGCCGGCATCTCGGTGTTCCGCTGGGACATCAACATCCGCGAATCCACGGTTCTCGGCCTTGTCGGCGCGGGCGGGATCGGGCTGCAGCTTTCGGGGTCGCTGAACACGCTGGCCTGGCCGCAGGTGTCGCTGATCCTGATCGTGATCCTGTTCGCGGTGATCGTGTCGGAATGGGTTTCGGCAAAGGTACGGAGCGCGATCATTTGATCCGGATGGCCACAGAGGAGGCCTTTGCCGTCTACGAGGCGGTGCGGCACCGCCTGCCGGCGGCCGGCCCGCCCGGCGCGGCGACGCGCATCGCCTCGATCGAGGAGGTCGCGGATCGCTTCGATGCCTTCCTGCTCGACGCCTTCGGCGTTCTGAACATCGGCGAAACGGCGGTTCCCGGTGTCGCCGAGCGGATCGAACGGCTGCGGGTGCGCGGCAAACGGGTTCTGGTGGTCACGAATGCCGCGGGCTATCCGCACGACCGGCTGATGGCCCGCTACGACCGGCTCGGCTTTCGCTTCGATCCCGCCGACGTCGTGTCCAGCCGCGCGGCGCTGCGCGACGGGACGGCCGGGCGCGATCTTGGCCGATGCGGGCTGATGGTGACCGCGACGACCGGGATCGACGACATGAACGGCCTCGGGCGCGCGCGCCTGGCCGAGGATCCGGCTACCTACGCCGAGGCCGACGGCTTCGTTTTCCTCGGCAGCGCGGATTGGACGGAGTCGCGCCAGGCGCTTCTGGAAGCCGCCCTGAGAGAACGGCTGCGCCCGGTTCTGGTGGGCAATCCCGATATCGTGGCGCCGCGCGAAACCGGTTTCTCGATCGAACCGGGGTATTTCGCGCACCGGCTGGCCGACGCCACGGGCGTCGAGCCCGAGTTTTTCGGCAAGCCGTTCGGCAACATCTACGATCTGGCATTCCGCCGGCTGGGGCCGGGCATCGACCGGTCGCGGGTGATGATGGTCGGCGACAGCCTGCACACCGACATTCTGGGGGCCCAGGCCGCGGGTATCGCCTCGGCCCTGGTCACCAGCCACGGGTTCTTCGCCGGGGGCGCGGTGGATCGCTGGATGGACCGTTCGGGCATCCGCCCGGACTACCTGCTGGACCATCCCTAGGACCGGCTCGTCGTGCGGCACGCAAGAGCCAAGGCGGCGGACCGGGCGCAAGCCCACCGTCCGAAGTGACAGGAGAGTGAAATGCAGTGTATTGAACGGGCAGACGCCGCAAGGCAGATCGCCGTTGCGGCGGGCCGGTTGGCGCTGGACTATTTCCGCGATCCGGCCGCCCTGCGGATCGACCGCAAGGGCCACCAGGATTTCGTCAGCCAGGCCGACCGCGAGGTCGAGCTCCTGGTCCGGGCAGAGCTGGCCCGAGTGTTTCCCGACGACGCGATCGTCGGCGAGGAAGGCGCGCCGGTTCCCGGAACCTCCGGCTTCACCTGGGTGATCGATCCGATCGATGGAACCACCAATTTCATCAACGGGATTCCGGCCTGGACGGTCGTTCTGGCCGGTGTGCGGGACGGCAGAACGCAGATCGGCATCATCCACGACCCCTGCCATGACGAGACGTTCCTTGCGATCCGCGGCGGCGGCGCGACACTGAACGGCGTACCGATCCACGCGCCGCGGGGCATGGGCCTTGCCGACGGAACCACGGGGATCGGGTTCTCCGGCCGGGTCGCGACCACCGGTACCCTGCGGCTGATGGAGCGGATCTTCGCGGCGCGCGGGATCTTCCTGCGCAACGCCTCGGGCGCCCTTTCGCTGGCCTATGTCGCGGCCGGCCGGCTCTTGGGCTACGCCGAGGAACACATGAACGCCTGGGATTGCCTTGCCGGGCAGCTGATCGTCGAAGAGGCCGGCGGCGGGGTCGAGGTGCAGGATGCCGACGAGATGATCGCGCGCGGCGGGCGCGTGGTCGTCGGCCTGCCCGGCGTCTTCGACGAACTCGTCCGGATCGCGGACGACTCCTTCCCCGCCTGATCCCGCCTAACCCTGCGGGATCAGAACAGGGCCGGTCGCGGCGAAGCCGAGCCGAATGTCCTCGCCCGGCGCCAGCGGGTTTTGCACGTCGTCCTGCACGACGAACACCTCGCCGAACGGGGCCTCGACCGAATATTCCATCCGCACACCGACATAGGTGGCCTTGCGGATCGTGGCGCGAAACCCGTTCTCAACCCCGATCCTGAGCCGGGAGGGCCGAACCGCCAGCGTCGCCGGCCCGGGCGGCATCCCGCGCGACGGCAGACGATGGCGGTAGCCGTCGACGGCGATCTCGGCGCTTTCGCCGTCCACCGCAACGATCTCGCAAGGGATGATGTTCGCCTCGCCGATGAAATCCGCGACGAAACGGTCCACCGGCGCGTCGTAGAGTTCGCGCGGCGTGCCGATCTGCGCGATCGCCGCGTTGCGCATCACCACGATCTCGTCGGAGACAGCCAGCGCCTCTTCCTGGTCATGTGTGACATAGACGACCGTCAGCCCCAGTTCCTGCTGGATCGCCCGGATATCCTCGCGCACCTGGCGGCGCAGCTTGGCGTCGAGATTGGACAGCGGTTCGTCGAACAGAAGCACCTGCGGTTCCAGCACCAGCGCCCGCGCCACCGCGACGCGCTGTTGCTGGCCGCCGGAAAGCTCGCTGGGCAGCCGGTCGTCATACCCCTTCAAGCCGACCAGATCGAGCCCGGCGCGGGCCCGGTCGCGCGCCTCTGTCTTGGGAAAGCCGGAGAACCCCAGCCCGTAGGAGACATTTTCCAGAACCGTCATGTGCGGAAACAGCGCGTAGGACTGGAACACCATCGACACGTCGCGATCCGTCGCCGGAAGCTGCGTGACATCCTTGTCGCCGATCAGGATGCGCCCGGAACTGGCCATTTCCAGCCCCGCGATCATCCGCAGCGTCGTGGTCTTGCCGCAGCCCGAGGGGCCGAGCAGTGTCACCAGCTTGCCCGCCGTCACCTCGAGGTCGATGTTGTCTACCGCGACGACATCCTTTCCGAAGACCTTCGAAACTCCGCGAAAGCTGACTGGGGCCGCCTTCGACCTGATGCGCGTGTCCGCCATCTATCCTCCCCCGCCGAACTGTGTCCGGCGTCCGATCTGTGTCTTGCCCACCAGGAGCTGCAATAGCCCCACCGCAGCCAGCATCACGAAGATCAGCGTGGTGGAATAGGCGATGGCGAGCCCGTAATCATTGTTCTCGACGCGGCCGATGATGTAGCTGGTCGCCATGTCGTATTCGGCGCTGACCAGGAAGATGACAGCCGAGATCGCGGTCATCGCCCGTACGAAACTGAACACCAGCGCCGCGAGGATCGCGGGACGCAGCAGCGGCAGGATCACCCGTCGGAACGTCTGCCAGGAATTCGCGCCGAGGGTCAGCGAGCTTTCGTCGAGCGACCGGTCGATCTGCGACATCGACGCGATCCCGGCGCGGACGCCGACCGGCATGTTGCGGAAAATGAAGCTGACGACCAGGATGATCCCGGTGCCGGTGATCTCGATCGGCGGGACGTTGAAGGCCAGGATGTAGCTGACCCCGATCACCGTGCCGGGGATCGCGAAGCTGAGCATCGTGCCGAATTCGAAGGCGTTCTTGCCGGCGAAGCTCTGCCGGGTCAGCAGGTAGGCGGTGACCAGCCCGACGGCGGCGGTCAGCGGCGCGGCGACCGCCGCGATGTAGATCGTCGTCCAGAAACTGTCCCAGGCGGCGCCGCGCCAGTGGATGCCGTTCTCGTTCACGGCGACCGCGAAGGCGGTGACGTAGTGCTTGAACGTGAGCGAGTCATTCACGCCCCAGAGTTCCACGAAACTGCCGTAGACGATCATCCCGTAGACGACGATCGTGAACGCGCCCCAGGCCCCCGCCACCAGGAAAACCGGCACGGCCAGCCGCTTCGGCATCAGCGGATGCACCCCGGCGTCGCCCTTGCCGGTGACGGTGGTATAGCTTTTCCGCCCCAGCCAGGCGCGCTGCAGGTAGAAGGCCGACAGTGTGAAGAACAACAGCACCATCGCCAGCACCGCCGCGCGGCCCTGATCGTATTGGGCCCCGACGATGGCGAAGAATATCTCGGTCGACAGCACGTCGAAATTGCCGCCCAGCACCAGCGGGTTGCCGAAATCGGCCATGCTCTCGATGAAGCCGAGCAGGAAGGCATTGGCCAGGCCGGGCCGCATCAGCGGCAGCGACACGGTTCGAAAGGTCTGCCAGCGGTTCGCGCGCAGCGTCTGCGCCGCCTCTTCCATCGAGGGTGACACGCCCTCGACCACGCCGATGAGCACGAGGAAGGCGATCGGCGTGAAGGCGAGCGTCTGGGCGATGAGCACGCCGGGCAGGCCGTAGAGCCAGCGGGTGGGCTGGACCCCCAGCAATTCGGCCACGAACTGGGTGACGCTGCCCGACAGGCCGAACAGCAGGATCAGCGCCAGCCCGATGACGAACGGCGGCGTGATGATCGGCAGCACCGTGAGCGCCCGCACAACGCGCTTTGCGCGAAAGCCCGAGCGCGTGACCACCAGCGCGAAGGCAAGCCCCAGAACCGTGGTCAGGAACCCCACCAGCAGGGCCAGGAACAGCGAGTTCCACGCGGCGCCGCATCGCGCCCCCCACAGGCACCCGAGGCCCCACAGCCGGTCGTCGAAGAATTTCGAGAGGAAGACGGTGGCGGAATACCCCCCATCCTCGGTGATGAAGGCGAAGATCAGCATCTTCGCGATCGGGAAGAACACGAAGGTCGCGACGATGACGATCACACCGCCTATGGCGCTGACCACGAAGACGTCGCCGTTGATCGCCCCGCGCGCCGCGATGCCCTGCGTGAACAGGAACAGGAAGGAAGATGCGACGAGCAGCGCGCCGTAGCCCATCCCGAACTGACGATCGCCCAACTCGCCGAACAGCGCGGTCAGCCAGTCGTAGCTGAAGCCGCGGATGCCGATGCCGAAGCCCTGCGCGATCAGCCAGGAAAAGCCGAAGGCGCCCGACAGGATCAGCACCACCGAATAGGCCGGGTCGATCTTGCGTTTTCGGATCACCAGCAGCGGCGCGACAAGGGCCGGCACCAGCGGCGCCAGCCACAGCTTCTCGCCCCGGCCGACAAGGACGGCCGCCGGTGCGTAGTCATCCTCCAGCGGCCAGCCGTCGACAAGCCATTCGAACCGGAAGAATCCGTCCTCGATCCCGTACCAGGGCAAGAGCAGGTAACCCGCCCACCCGGCGATGATCCAGAAGATCAGAACCGGGTGGGCGGTGACTTCGGAAGCGTCCTTGCGCACGGTTTACTGGGGCAGGGTTGAGACGTCCTCATCCCATTTCTGCAACAGCCGCTTGCGTTCGTCCGAGGAGCCGTACTTGACGAAGTCGTAGTCGATCAGCTTGATCGTCGACATGTCCGGCGCCTTGTCGGAGGTCTGCGCGCCCTTGTTCGACGGCACCTGGAAGGCATTGACCTGCAGCGCCAGGTTCTGTGCCTCCGCGCTCAGCGCCCAGTCGTAGAAGGCCTTGGCCTCGTCCATGTTGCGGGCGCCCTTGATGATCGACATCGAACCGATCTCGTAGCCCGTGCCTTCGCACGGCGCCACCACGGTGATCGGGAAGCCGGCGACGGCCTGCGCCACGGCATCGTGCATGAAGACGATCCCGACCGTCGACTCACCGCGGCCCGCCGCCTTGATCGGGGCCGAGCCGGACTTGGTATACTGGTTGATGTTGGCGTGCAGCCCCTTCATGAAACCGAACCCCTCGTCTTCGCCGAAGATCTGCACCATCGAGGCCAGCGTCGTGTACGCGGTGCCCGAGGAATTCGGGTTCGCCATCTGCACATGACCCTTGAACTCGGGCTTCAGCAGGTCTGCCCAGCACTTCGGCTCCGGCAGGTTGTTGGCGGCCAGAAGGTCGGTGTTGTAGCCATAGCCGAGCGCGCCCGAGTAGATCCCGATCGTCCGGTTCCCGGCGCTTTCGGCCTGCGAGATCGCCCAGTCATGCAACTGCTCGCGCATCGGCGAAAGGTATTCCTCGGTCAAGCCTTCCTCGGCGGCCTGAAGGTGCGGGTCGCCGGTGCCGCCCCACCAGACATCGCCCTTCGGATTCGACGCCTCGGCGCGAATCTGCGCGAAGGTCTCGCCCGAGGACTTGCGCGTCATGTCGACATCGATGCCTGTCGCTTCCTCGAAGCTCCGCGCCATGACCTGGCACCACTCCTCCTGCGCGCTGCAATAGAGCGTCAGCTTGTCGGCCTGTGCCGCGCCCGCGCCCATCGTCATTGCCATGACCGATGTCGCCAGAACCGATCTTGTCAGCTTCATCCCGTCCTCCCTTGATTTGTGACGTTTTTGTAAAAGTTTTATGACATCACGCTAGCACCGCCGGGCAATACCACAAGGACAATCTTCGCGGGGTTGGCCGAGGGTGCGACGGCATGATCGGTCCCCGCACACGATCCACAACCGCCCCCCGCAAAGCGGCACCGGCCCGCACGCGGCCATCCCTGCGTCCGCCGGTTTTGGATTTCGGACCATCCGGGGTATCATGAACCGTGCCCCGAGGCTGCTGCGGAGGCCCGCGAATGGTCGACACACCGGCAACGACGCCAGCGAAGCTGAGCAGAAAGACCTACGACGCCGAACTCGCGCGCCTGCAGATCGAGCTTGTCCAGCTGCAGCAATGGATGCAGGTAAGCCGGCACCGCGTTGCCGTGGTCTTCGAAGGCCGGGACGCGGCCGGAAAGGGCGGCACGATCAAGCGCATCCTGGAACCGCTGAACCCGCGCGTCTGCCGGGTCGCCGCGCTGCCCGCGCCGACGGACCGGGAAAGGTCGCAGTGGTATTTCCAGCGCTATGTCGCGCATTTGCCGGCGGCCGGCGAGATCGTCCTGTTTGACCGGTCCTGGTACAACCGCGCCGGCGTGGAGCGGGTGATGGGGTTCTGCACGGACGACGAGTACCGGGAATTCCTGCGCAGTTGCCCCGAGTTCGAGCGGATGCTCGTGCGGTCCGGCATCCAGCTGATCAAGTACTGGTTCTCGGTCAGCGACGCGGAACAGGAGCGCCGGTTCCAGAACCGCCTGAAGGATCCGGCAAAGCGCTGGAAACTCAGCCCGATGGATATCGAAAGCCGCCGTCGCTGGGTCGACTATTCCCGCGCCAAGGACGAGATGTTCGCCCATACCGACATCGACGAGGCGCCCTGGCATGTCGTCGAGTCAGACGTGAAGAAACATGCTCGCCTGAACTGCATCAGCCACCTTCTGTCGTTGGTTCCATATGAAGCGGTGGTGCCGGCGCCCGTCGAGTTGGGCCAGCGTCCCCGGTCTGGCGAGTACGAACGCCCGCCCATTCAGGATCAGCACTTCGTACCGGAGGTGCATCGCGACCTGTTGTAGCGCCGCGGCCCGCCCGATCTAGCCAAGCTCGGCCAACAGCCATTCCGCGCGGGCGATGTGCTCCTTCGCCACGGCCAGCTTGCGTTCGAGCCGCTCGCGCTCGTCGGTGCCGGTGGTCTCCTCAAGCCTCTGGTCGAGGTCGGCTTGTTTCCTGCGCAGCTTCGCGAGAACCTTCTCGACATGGTCCGGCTCGATCTTGCTGGCCTTGCCGTCTTCGAGGCGCTGCTTGTAGTCGGCCACCTTCGCGGCCAGCTTCTTCACCCCCATCCCAGCCACTCCGATCCCCACCGCATCGGCGGAATTCTACACGCGCTACGTGACACTTCTGTTGCGTCCCTCTGCCGGGTGCGGCCGGGGCGACGCGCCGCCGGCGTGCCCGTCGATGTCCTCCTCGTCGAGTTCCAGAAGGCGTTCGACCTCTGCCATCGCGCTGTCGCGCTCGATGTAGTAGCCGCGCGCGGCCGCGATCAGGTCGCGCATCGCGCCGTAGGCATAGCCGGAGTCGTTGAGAAACGAGGTGGCTGCGGTTGCGCTGATCTCGCCGCGCCGGATCAGTTCCTCGACCCGCCGCGTTGTCGAGCGCGCCGCCTCTTCGATTCCGGCGCGCTCCTGGTCCAGCGACAGCGCGCTGCGATCCTCGGGATCGGCGCGGCCCAGGTCGCGGATTTCGACCATGATCCGCGCGATTTCGGTGCGCAGCCCGTCATAGAGGGCGGTCACGGCGCCGACATCCCGCATCGTGTAGCGCACGACGTTCTTGCGCAGGTGCTTGACCGATTTCACCGATTGCACGATCCCGGTGGCGACATCACGCAGCGCATAGATGCGATCCGCGATATCCGGCGCAAGACGCTGGTCCCCGGCGCGGGTGGTGAAATCGATGATCGCCGCGAACAGCGTCTTGACCCGGCGCTCGTAGAGGTCGTCGATATCCACATCCATGAGATCGCGGCTGGCGCGCACCGTGGCGCCGATATCGCTGCTGCCGTAGACCTGGTCGCGATGCAGGTTCAGGCCGTGGAAGATTACCTCCGAGGCGTTGTCGTACAGGTGCAGGACTTCCTTGCGCAGGGCGCTTTCCAGGGTTTCGGGAAACGCGTCCACCGCCTCGTTGAGGAAATGCGGCCGGCTGACATCGGGTGCCGGTTCGGCGATCCGGCGTTCCAGAAAGCCGACCAGACGGCCCAGCACCGGCAGCATCAGTGCCACGCCCAGCATGTTGAAGAGGGTGTGGAACACCGCCAGCTTCAGGGCGAAATCGTCGGGCGCGATCCTCGCGAGGCTGCTGATGCCGTCAACCGCCGCGCGCAACGGCGAGATGAACACCAGGGCGACGGCCGCGGTTGTGAGGTTGAAGACCAGGTGCGCCAGGGCCAGGCGCTTGCCCTGGAAATTCGCGCTGAGAGACCCGATCACGGCGGTGATCGTGGTGCCGATATTGGCGCCGATGGCCAGCGCAAGGGCGTTGTCGTAGCTGACCTGACCGGCCGCGAGGGCGGTGATCACCAGAACCATCGTGGCGTGGCTCGACTGCATGATCACCGTCGCGGTCGTGCCGATCAAGGCGTACACGGCAAGCCCGAGAAGTCCCGGCAGGGCAAACCGCGCGAGATCGATCTCGGCGCGGAAGGCCTCGAATCCCTCCTTCATGTGGTGGATGCCGAGAAACAGGAACCCCAGTCCCGCCAGCGCGTAACCGATACCGCGGAGGCCCTTGGGCTTTTGGAACACCAGCACGATGCTCAGCGCGATCATCGGCATCGCATAGGCGGCGATGTCGACCTTCAGCCCGAACCCGGCAACCAGCCATGCGCCGGTGGTCGTACCGATATTGGCGCCGAAGATGATCCCCAAACCGCCCATCAGCGTGATCAGCCCGGCGCTGAGAAAGGAGATCGTGATGACGGAAACCAGCGAACTGGACTGCAACAGCGTGGTGGAAACGATTCCGAAGCCAAGGGCGCGCGGGAACGAACGCGTCGCCCCCTGCAGAAGCCGCTCAAGCCGGCCGCCGCCGAAGAGCCGGAACCCGTCCTCGAGCATGAGCATGCCAAACAGGAAGATCGCCACGCCGGCGGCGATCTCCTGCGCGTCGGGGCTGAGCCAGAAGGCCAGCAACAGCATTCCGACGACGACCGGAAGAGTGTACTTCCTCATGGAGCAACCCTATCACGGCAGATGAAGCGAGCGCACGAGATCGGATACCGCGGTGCCGCCAGACCAATTCGAACCGGTCTCAGTTCACCCGACCCGTCTTGCCGCCTGAGGTCGGCCCGGTTAGGGCTAAGAGAGACTGGTTCGAATCTGTCTGACAGCACCATACGCAGAACGCCGGGATATGATGCGAGCGATCCGAGAAGGCGGGCAGTTCGACGGGATCTGTCGGTTCTCCGTCGCTCGACCGCGATTTGTGGATGCGGAATGAGCGGGCGGTTTGTGCTTCCGCTGGTGGTGCTTTTGCTCGCCGATAGGACCTCGGCGCAAGAGTTGGGCAGTTTTCAGACGCTGTACGACGAAAGAAGCGTTCAAACCCGGACACTG
>Ga0180431_10005036_pt1 | contig 16267 bp, 9 predicted proteins | sample SS_ome_11_FD_132459 | JGI IMG/M metagenome (GOLD analysis project Ga0180431, IMG submission 132459) | Hypersaline lake sediment archaeal communities from the Salton Sea, California, USA - SS_1_MS_1 metaG | ecosystem: Environmental > Aquatic > Non-marine Saline and Alkaline > Hypersaline >... | reverse complement strand
GCTCCTTCTGCAACGACCAGCTACAGAGTCCTATCGACGATTGGCCACAATTCTTCATAGTTTTTGGCTCCCAAATATTCTTATCTCGTTATTTCAGGGATATTGCAGATTTCTTGTCGGCCGATTCTATCTCAGCATTGACTATCTTCACACTGTCGCGGCACTGCTCCAGACTCGCCACCGGCGCCAAATCTTCCCCCTGAATCACCTTGGCAAAATGCTCAATTTCAGCCGAATAACCGTCCCCCGCCCGAAGATCCGGCGCAAAGGCCTCACCGTCGGCCGGACAGACCCGAAAGGCCGGAGACTGCGTGCAGTCATACACGAGGGTGGCCTTTTCGAGGGCAATGTGAAAACTCATCTCAAAGCCAAAAGAGGCCATCATCAGCCAGCCTCCCTCCGCAGAGACGACCTTGTCGTCCTCGTAGCCATAGTGCGTAACGACGTGGCCAAACCCACCGCCCTGATCCCGCACCCCGAAACTCCGCACCACCTGGGGCATGCCAAAAAGATAATGAACAAAGTCGGTGTCATGGATATGCAAATCTATAACCATGCCGCCGCTTCGCGCCGTATCGAGCAGCCAACCTTCGGCGCTCCAGCCCGGCGGCGAACTCAGCCGGGTAAACCTCGCCGCCTGACACGAACCATATCGACCGCTCTCGACCACCTCCTTGGCGTAAGCGTATTCGGGCCAGAAACGAATGCACTGACCAATTTGCAGCGTCTTGCCAGTCTCCTTGGCCGCCGCAATCATCGTGTTACACTCGTCAACGTTGAGCGCCATCGGTTTTTCACACAGAACATGACAACCCGCCTCGAGAGCCTTGACGGTAGTCTGCATGTGAAGATGCGTAGGCAAGGCGATGCTGATCGCGTCAAGATCTTCTTTCTGTAGCATCTCGTCCACATCGTGATAAAGACTAACAGCGTCAAAGTCAAACGCATCCGAAGCGCCTTCAATATTGCCGCCGGCCTGCTTGGAGTCCTCGATGATGTTACGGTTGGCATCACAGAGGGCAACAACCTGGACGTCTTCCAGAGCGGTCCAACAACGATAATGCATTCGGCCCATAAAGCCGAGTCCAATAATTCCAACTCTCAACATTGCTTACGGTCCTCCGAGAATATCCGTAGCCCCGTGGGCTCACGGCACACATAGCACAACCCGTCCGTCGGGGGCCTCTATTTCTTTGTCTTTCCGATAATGTCCTGAGCCTGCTTCTTCACCTTGGCGTCACTGCTCAGCGCCACCACACGCTCCATCAGGGCCTTGACCGCCTTGGGCTCCTCCGCGCCGAGCTTGCCCCCCAGCTTGAGAGCCGCGGCAATCGCTTCCTGCTCCAGGGCCTTATCGTCAAGCGCCCCGCCAACCAAGGCCAAGGCCTGGCCATGGGCAACATTCGCCAGACCGGCCAGAATGAGCTTCTTCTCGTCCGTACGCCAGGCGCTCTTGAAAGCCTTGCCATACATCGCAACCGTTTGATCCGCAGCACGATTCGAAGGCAACCCCGCCAGACGGATATAACCACGCAACGCCAGGACTCTCAGCCGTTGCTCGTTCTGCTCCTTGGCCGCAAAAGTAAACAGCGCCTCGGCAGGAGCCGCATCGCCCCAATCCGCCAGCGCCTTGACGGCAACCTCCTGGATAACCCCTTCACCACTACCCAAGCTCTCGAGCAGAACCCGACGCGACTCCACGCCCCCGATGCGACCGGCCACCTCGAGCAACGCCGCCTGCACCGCAGCATCCGCCGCCTTGGGCAAAGCCGCCAAAACCACCTTGGCCGCACTGTCCTGATCGGCCCCCCGACGAGTCGCCGCCACAACGGCCTTCTGGGCCTGCTCACGCTCCGCCCCGGCAGACGCCCCAACAACCAGTCCCACCAAAGCCCCCAAGTCCTCCACGCCACCAAGAGTCTCGATACCCTTGAGCGCGCCCAGCCGAACATCAGCTTCGCCATGACCTGCCAGCTCGATAAACGAGGCAACCGCTGCAACGTGGTGACGTTCAGTCAGGGATCGGATCAGTTCAAGCTTCTCCACGCTGCCGGCCTGACCCAGCAACGCCAGCATCTTCGCGTCCACGTCCGCACCTGCCATGGTGTCCAGGCTATGCCGGGCAACCTTAGCGACCGGACCGTCTTCGCTCTGGGCTGCCTTCTCAACAAGCAACTTCACAGCCGAACCATCCCCAAGCCGACCGACACCAGCCAACGCAGCCAGACAGACCGCTTCCTCCGTGGCATCCACCGCCTTGAGAATCAGAGGCAGAGCAGCCCGGTCGTCCCGATCGGCCAAAGCATCGAGCAGCAGGGCCTGAAAATCAGGTTGCAGCTTATCAAACGTCGCCGCGAATGTCCGCGTATGCTCGGTTCCCGGCAAGCTCGTGCGGATCACGCCAATCGCCACCCGCTGTAAAGACGGCTCGTCGCCCACCAGTGCCTCAACCATCAGCTGGCCCGCTTCGGCCGGTTCGAGGATCTTGGCCAGACAGCTCAGAGCCCCAACACGAATCACAACGGGCTCATCCACACTATAGAGTTTTCTCAAGATGGCCAAGGCCCGATCACTCTTGCCCTCCTGGTGCATTCGCTCAGCACACGCCAGACACGCGTCCGTAAGGACCGCTTTCACTTGCCCAGAGGCACCGGCCCGCGCCTTCATGAGCCCTTGGCAAGCCTGCTCATTGGCAATGTTGCCCAGGGCACGGCCGGCCGCACTGGCCAGCTCCACATCATCGCCTCCCACAAACGCCACCAGCGACTCAACAGCACCACCGTCACGCCGAACCCCCAGCGAGTTGACGATACCTATCTTCTGCTTGCCGCTGACCTGCACAAGCTTATCACGCAGAGCGGCCGTCGCTTCAGCAACAGGAATACGTTCAAGCCCAAAACGCGCCATATCCGCCAGCTCTTGGTCTCCCAGCAGGGCCGCCAGCCCACCTACCGCCCCTGCATCCCCGATCAGACTCAACTGACGGCACACAAAACGCTTGTAGTCCGTACTGACCTCGGCACACGCCAGTTGTTCCAGGAATCGCTCTTGCAGAGCACCACGCAGCCCCGGATGCCCTTGACCCGATTGCCCAACAACCGTTTCAATCTTTTGCAGCACCGAACGCGACTGACCGAACTGGTAATCCTGCGCCATCTCCAGAGCCGCCTCAACGCGCGGGTCCAACTCATCAGACAATTCCCGAATAAAAACGTTCCGGAACGCAAGGATAGAGCCATGACTTTGCAGCTCGATACTGTCGGCCGGGTAGATCGCACGATCACGCTGCCAGTAGTTTTCCATCACCACGTCATCAACAACGAGCACATCATTGAGATACACCGTCACACGCTCCCCAATCATGATGATCCGGAAGGTGTTCCACTGACCCACGGGGTTGTCGGCCTTGACCAGAGGCTTACTGGGATGCTTGGCGTTGTTATAAAGTCCGCCCGACCCCACCGCGTTATCCCAGATTTGCACCTGAGGAGAGCCCCGAAGGTAAATCCCACTGTCGCCGCCGGCCTCGATCTTCCAATCCACGAACATGTCAAAATTGGCGTAATCCTTGACGGTGCAGAGGCTGTGGCCATGCCCGTCGAACATTAGCACCCCGTCCTGCACCGACCAGTGCTGACGCATGTCCTGGTTGGCTTTTTCCCGCGCGCCGCCAAGCTGCTCCGCCGACATCTTCGCCCGCGCCGGCGGGTTGGCCACCAAACCTTGCCAGCCGCTCAAATCACGACCGTTAAACAGTGCGATGAACCCCTCAGGAGGCTGGTTAAGTCCTTGGCCCGCCCGCACTTGCGACACAAACAGACACAAACAGCCCAAAGCGAAACTCAATGCCAGAACGCTTACTCTCGACATGCCATCTCTCTTCATCGTGGCCTCCTGTTGCTGGTGGGTTCGTAAGTCGCTAGCTTACCGTGCTAGCAGCCCCCTGCCAAGTGCCAATCCTGCCCAGCCGCTCAGCATCCCAATAGCCTCAACCCCCAGACAGCCACGACGCTTCTCACAAACACACCGGTGGTGACTGCGCCTGGTAAGAGGCAGCCACCACCGATTATCATGCGCCTCGACCGCCTGCGGGCGGACTATTTCTCGGCCTCAACCGCTTCGGGACCAATGGGAGCCGTCGCCATCGGCACCGCAGCCGGCTCAAGCCCCATCTTCGCCAAAACAGCGTAAAGTACAAAACCGATTACAAACGCAATAACCGGTGCCGGGTTGATCCACCCGAAACGCTCGCCTCCAACGATCGGCAGGATCCCCACCACAAAACCAACCGCCCAGCTCAGATAGCCAGCCCAGTTGATGCCCCGACGCGGACCCGCCCATTTGCGACCGCTAAGCAGATAGTCCGCCACCATGGCGCCACAAATCGGCCCGAACGAAGCACCAATGATTGTGAAAAAGCTCACCAGCTTGAGAGCTGTGCCTGTCGCCGCCAGAATGATCGCTATAACGGCCCCGATCATAACCATCGCCATCTTGTTGGCCTTGGGAAACATCGTCCCAATACTGTTGGCCGCTATGAAAGAAGAAAAACACGCCGGGGCAAAACTCGCTACCGCAAACAAAATGAACATGACACTCGCCAAGCCCTTTTGCTCGCCGATTATCGCCGCAAAATTGTAGCTCGTCAGCTCAGGCGTCTTGCCATGGGCACCAGCAATCGCAATCAGCGGCAACCCACCGGCCACCAGCACTGCCAAACCAACACCGATCAGCCCGCCCCACTGCACGTCTTTGCAATTTCGGCTGCCCGTACCAAAATCAACACCTGCCGCACCCGCCGTCGCGAAAAAACCTACCACGATGGCAATAATGGTCAGAAAACCAGGCAACGGCTGCGCCTCGGCGGGCGTCGCGTATGACCCGGCACTACCGACGTTGGTCAAAAACACGATCAGAAGCATCACCAGCGGAACCACCGGCAAAAACGTAGCAACCTTCGCCACGTATTGAATCCCCTTAACGCCAATCAACGCCGCTATCAGGCCCCAAACTATCGCGATAACCGTAAACGTACCGCTCGGCTCAAATACCCCCTCCGCGTTTATCGCCGAGCCCTGCCCGACCGCCTGAAGGATAAAATCAGTCGCCACCGCAATATTCACCGCCAGCCAGCCAAACTGCAGCAGCCCCATCAGCAAACCAGGCATCAAAAAACCCCCGGCCGTCCCATACGTCGATGAACCCACCACGTACAGCGGATAGCCCGTCTTCATCCCCAGCATACCCGGCACAAGATAGTACAAAAAATGGCAGAGCAATGCCGCTACCACCAGCCCCAGCAACGAGAGCCCCAAACCCGCTTGCGGCAACGTGCCTTCGGCGATCGTCATATAAAAGACAACCCACAGAAAAACGCCCGCATAGGACGGCGCCGTGTTCTTGTACCAAGGGGCCCGGTTTTCCAGCGGGTTCGGTTTGGCCAGTGCCAGATAGTTCGGTAGACTCTTCATGTCCATAACGTGTGCCTCCTGAATTGGACGTTAACCTGCATATTCAACGAATCGTCTCATGCAGCCACGGGCGACGCCTCCGCCTGAGCCCGTCGTCTCAACGGGCTTGCGAAACTCAGCGCCCCCCACAATGATGTGCGGCCATTGTAACCAGATTACGCCGACCCTGCCAATGCTTAACACGCAAAAAACCCTGTGCTACCCCGCCCTACACCACAGGTCCGATAATGATACCCGTCCACCCAACGAGACCGACCTGAGCCTGATTGAACCTTGGCAACCCCTAAAGACGGTCCGATAACCTACCCCTGCTCGCTTCCTCGAGAAAACGCGCAACGGCCCAGACCCACATACACCATGGCCAGCATGAGAAATGCCAACGTCGTGTACTGGTGCGTGTGATAGAGAAATCTCTGCCCTACTGTCCCAAACAGCGGCACCATACTCAAAACGATGGATAGAATAACCGGCACCCCCAGCGCCACCATCAGCCAGAAGCAGCCCTTCCGCACCGCGCCCCACCGGCCGTCACCAGCAATGTCAGCACTCACAAAACGCGCCGTTTGTGCTCGGATCAGAACCCAGGCGGCCAGAGCAATACAAAAAACCGGTGCCATCGTCGCATGCAGCATCAGCAGCCAACCGCTCATCGCGTGCCCCGTACCAATGGCCGCGTAAAATCCCGTACCACCCAGAATCAACACCGTCGCCACCAGGACAAAACAGATGAGAAAACGCAATAGCCTCCCCCAACGGTTGCCCGAAACGCCTCCTGCCTGCGACACCCCACGACCCAACGCTGCCAGACACAGCAAGCCCACCAGGGCCGCCACCACGATGCCAATTAATGCGATATTGCCAAACATGCTTGAATCCTGTGTTAATGCACTTGAGTCTCGGGTTACAGCCCCTCAGTCGCGGGCCCCTGCCGCAACGCTACGGCTGACATGACGCAGCCCCGCCAATCCGTACGCCAACAAAATCAGCAGCAACAAGCCCGCCGTTGAAAAACCGACTACCTTGAGCATAGGCCGAAATACAAAGCTGGCATTGAACGCCCACCAATAAAGGGCATCCTCCTCTGCCAACTCGGTCATGGGCAACGTCTCTCCTTGAGCCGACGCCACCGCCGACACAACAGGAATCTCCCCAAAAAATATCGCCGCGTCGGTCGTATGACAATCGCCACACCCCTTGGCCCCCAGCGACTGCTGAGCCGGCCGAACGTTGTGCGCCAAAGGCCACGTGTAAGGCCCCGCCGCTTCATGCTTGCTACTCTCTAGCTGGCCTTGCCCATTCAGCTGGTAAAGCTTGCCACCAGACACATAAACCGCCACGCCCAGCTCCGCGTCATCCCCCAACGCCTCCAACGCCCCCACAATCTGCTCGTCCGACAGAGCACCTGCGCCCTCCCCCTCGCCTTCTTCCCCAGACGCCAACACATCGCCCGCCGCCTCCGCTACTACTGCCGGCGGAATCGCCGTCAACGCCTCGTCCTTCAGACGAGCCCAGTAGGCAGGCCACATCAACCGACTGACAGTCAGCTTGTCGTCACAGTACTCGGCAAACACAGGCGAAAACACCGCAGGACTCTCGTGTTCATAATGACCCGGATAGTGAGCACCAGTGTTGTGAATACGCGCCGTCTTAACCTGACCAGGCGTCTTCTGCGGCGCCGAACCGCTATGACAGGTAGTGCACGCCAGCTTCTCAAAGTGCACAAAGGGAATACCCCGATGCACCGGCCGAGGCGCGCCGAATCGACCCGCGCTCTCGTCCTCGCCCAGGTGGCAGCCCTGACAGCTCAGCGACGCACGCAAGGACCCACCGCTCTCGGGCGAACCCTCACCTTCGTAACCCCGCACGATCATGTGGTCGGTCTCGTTACGATGACAATCCGCGCACGTCAGCCCCGCCGCCAGGTGCACGTCCTGATCGTGAGGGTAACCACCAGTGCTCTCCGCCACGCCGCCACCATGCTCGTCCCCACATTCATGATCGTCCGCCCCCTTGACCGAGTGGCAGAAATAACACCGCCGCGCCGGCACCTTCTTCGCTATGTCGAAGCACACTTGATTACTATGATTGAAAATATGGCTACCATAGCTCACTGCGGGTGGCTTCTCGTCCGTTCCCGCCATATCGGGAAACTCAAAATCAAAGAACGGATCCAGACCCTTCGTCGAACCGCTCACGTCGCCTAAACGCGAGGACGCCGTCGGCACCCACCGAAAGTTCTCCAACGCAATCTGCTTGGCAGCCTCCGACTGGTCCTGCAATGGCGAGCCGTTGTGACAAGCCAGGCAATTCACCTCGAAACGACCAGCCACATCCAGACGCTCCAGTCCATCCTCACCTTGGTCGATCAGCATGCCGTAGTCGCCACCGGGCATATGGTGACCAAAACGCTTGACCATCTCCCAAGGCGTCAGACCGACCTCCGCCGGATCCGCAACCCCAGGCCAGTCACGCCCCGACACCGGTACCTGCGTGAACGTCCCCCCATCAACATATACCCAAGGCTCGCCCACTCGCCCCGGCGAAACACCATCCGCGGCAGAATTGAAATGCCAACCCTTGCTGATCGCCTCCACATCGTGGCAGCGACCACACGTCGCACCCAGATTGAACGGGTGCGCCGGCCCTTCCTCGCCAGGAGCAATCCCCGCCGGCTCAGCGTCCGGCAACTCCGACATCTTGCTGAAAAGCTCGATCACGTGCACCGGAGACGACTCGTTGCCGTCGTCTCCGTCACCCAGCCCCAGCTGCTTCCATTCTGCCCCTGCCGAAACGGGCCATGCCAAAACCAATGTCAGCCAGGCCAATAAGCCAGGCACACCGACGGGTCGCCAACCGAAGGTCGTCGTATTCATAAGGTCCCTTCACCTAGGACGTGTAACACATTCTTAGCTCTTACGCCACGCCTGGCCCTTCTGCCAGCTACGTCGCCTGTACTCTCCTGACTAACCCTCGAAATCCTCCGGAGAAAACTCCAGCCGCTTGCCCGCCGCGATCGCCTCGTTCACCTTCAGCACCATCACCGCCGTTTCGTAGCCGATCTTCGCCGGACAGTTCAGTTTCACCTTGCTGTCACGCATCGCACCGAAAAAGTTCTCCAGGTGGGGCTGATGGTAAGGCTTATCAAGCGTCGCCGTAAGCTCATATAACGGAGGCTTGCCGCTTTCACGAACATCACCCTTCTTCGCCTTGGGCGCCGGCTTCTCCGCCTTCGGGGCCCTGATGTAGCCCTTCTTCACCCAGCCTTCCCATTTGTCCGCCGTGACCCAAGGCTCACGGAAAATCTCGCCACGCCCCTTCGCTTCCGAAATGGACAGCGTCCCTTGGTCACCCATAAACGTCTCGTAGTAGCCGCCATTGCTGTTCGTCGTCAGCGTCTGATAGAAGGCACGAACCTGACCGTCACCATTCGGAAATTCAAAAATCGCCATCACGTTGTCGTACCACTCATACTCCTGCCAGTAGTCCTTGCCCCCACTGGCCATCACCGACGTCGGCAACGCATCCAGGAACCACGCGTAAATATCAATCTGGTGCGAACCAAGATCCACAATCGGCCCGCCCCCGAGACCCTTGAACATACGCCAGTTCAAAAACTCCCGCATGTTGTCAAACCCATACTTCTTCAGCGTCGCATCATCAATATTAAGCCGCTTGGAGCACTCACGCACCTCGCACGCCGCACGACTACGGTTCCACTGGCCGTTGATGGTCGTCACCTGCCCCAGCAGGCCCGCCTCCTTCACCAGCTTGTCGTAACAATATATGTAACGCGGGTTGCTACGCCGCTGATGACCGATCTGCAGCAACTTGCCCGTTGCCTTGGCCGTCTGCAACATGCTCCGCGCACCCTCAAGCGTATTGGACATCTCCTTTTCGCAGTAAACGTCCTTGCCCGCCTTCATCGACTCATTCGCGTGCTCCGCATGCCAAAAATCCGGCGTGGCAACAATAACCGCGTCGATCTTGTCACCTTCCTTCGCCAGCATCTCCTTGTAGTCCGTGTAGGCGTTGGCGTTGTGCTTGTACCGTTTCAGCAACCCCACTGAGCGACGCAGATTGTATTGTTTCCAAATGTCGCATACCGCCTGAAACCGAATACCAGGAATCTTCAGGCACGCTTCCGTAAGAACCTGCCCCTCAGCCCCCGCCCCGATCAGCGCGACGTTGATGTCGTCCACCTTACCCGCCGACTGACCCCACACCACCGGGCTCACCATCAGACCCGCCCCGGCAGCGGCACTGGCCCGCAAAAAATCCCGACGACTGATCCCGCTACCACGCGACTCATCCGCCTGGGAACTCGAAGACTCAACGTTTTGATCCTTGCTCTGGTTAGTTGGAGTTCTCATAACGTGGCAAACTGCTCCTTCTGAAAGCCCCCTTAACCCGGTTATACCATCGGCTCGTACTATGCTTGTCCCGCGCTATAGGCGCACCCATGCTAACATTGTGGCCTTTTGGCCCATGCGTGGCAAGCAAAAACATGGCCCACCAAACCAATGCAACGTAACTGCTTATAAAAACAACACTTACACTACAACTACCTGCCGACGCGACTCCACGTCACCCCCCGCGGCCACCCCTGACCGACCGCTCGCTGGCTCACCACGCCCACCCAGCTCAAGGCAACACGAATCTCAGGTTGTCCACCGCCTGCCCATCTGCCTTCCGGAACCGCACCACAGCACCCCAATCACCGCTGAATTGCACCACCTTCAGCAACAGCGTATTGGCTCCCTCATTCAGCGTCACCCGGACCTTGTCCTGGTCCACCACTACCGCCCTGCCAACATGGTGTGCATGCACCAACTTGCCGTTGAGCCAGACCTTAACCGAATCGTCACTGCCCACCAGCAAGTCCAACTCCTGCGTCTTGCCGCTGTGCACCACGGTTCGCAGATAGCCGGCACAGTGATTATGGCTGCCAAAGGCCTGGGCCAAATTCAAATGACCCGGCTTGGCCGTACCCAACGCAATGGTCTGCCACGCCACCGCCGCACCCGCCTGCTCCGGCCCAAAGGCACTGTCAAACGCACCCTTGTCCGTCCCGTCCGCCGCCACGTAAGGCCCCGCCACTTTCCACGCCGTAATAAAATCACCCAGCTGGCCCAGCTTCGCCAGCACTCCCTGCGACTGCTTGCGGATTTGCTCGTTGGAGCTCTCCTCAAGCTGCTTCATCAACGCGCCAATACCCGCCGGGTCCAGAGGATACACCCGTTGCGCAATCTTCACCGCCGCCAACTTCGCATCCGTCTCCAACGCCTCATCCTCAAAGAACGTCTTGACATACGCGATCGCCACCGGAGACTCCAACGCTGCCAGCGACCCGATTACACGCCGCTTCTCCGTCTGCGTCTCCGCCAGACCCATAGCCATCTTGTACATCCCCAGACGTTCCTCCGGCGACAGCTCCTGCGCCAAGGCAATCATCCCCACATACCCCCGCAACGCCAGCACACGCAACTTCTGGATCGAACTCTTCTGGGCCACTTTCAGCAAGTCCGCTATCGGATCCGTATTAGGCCACGACGCCAGACCACGCAACGCCGCCTCCTGCATTTCAAGGTCTTCATGACCCAACGCCGTTCGCATCAGATCCAACGCTCTCACGTCGCCAATCTGTGCAAGAACCCGCAACAAACTGCTCTTGACCTTCGTCTCCGTCACACCCTCAATCCGCTTGAGAACAACACCCGCCGCATCGATCGAAGCCGGCGCCTTGCGGGCAACCGCCACCACCGTCTTTTCCGCCACCGACCGATCACGATCCTTAGCCTCAACCAGCAACCCGACCAGCTCACTCATCTCCTTGCCCGAGGCCACTTCGCCCAACGCACGCCACGCCGCCACCCCCAGCGGCGGCGAAGCAGGCTTCCCTGCAATCGCTACCAGCGGCTTAAAGGCACTGGCCGTCTTGCGGCTCGACAAACTCTCGATTAGCGCGATCGTCACTTGCGGATCGTCCGTCGTCTCCAACAATTGAATCATCTTGGGATCAACGTGCCCACCACTCAGACGATGAAGACTTTCACGCGCCACTTGTACCTGTTCAGGCGCACCATGCGCCGCCCGCTCCACAAGCAGCTCCACCACCGACGCGTCCCCCAACTGCCCCAACGCCCGCAGCGCCGCCACCTGAACCGCCCCCGCGCCGTCCCGCGCCGCTTCCACGACCGCCGGCAGCACCCCAACATCACCTCGCGCTGCCAACGCGTCGATCAGAAATACCTGCGTCCCCGCAGGCGCGCCCTGCAGTTCCTTCGCAAAGATAACACTCGCTTGCTCACCCGGCAGCTCACGTACCAGACGCAACGCCGACTGTTGCACCGCCACGTCCTCGCTACCCAGCCCCGCAACAACGTATCCCACCGCCTCGTCGGTCTTGCTCGCATGTACCAGACCAATAAACGCCGCCGCCTGAGTCCCACCCTCCTCGTCCGCCTTGTACAAAGCACGATAAATCTTCCGTGCACTCCGCTGACGCCCCTCGCCCGACAGACGATCCGCTATCCGAAGACAAGCGTCCGCGAGAACCCCCCGCATTTCCACCGACCCCTTCCGCCGCAACTTGAGCAACCGCTTGGCCACTTTGGCGCCCCCCATCTTACCCAACGCCAATACCGACGCCTCCGCCACCGACGCGTCCGAAGCCTTCACCAGATCCGACAAAACCCCAATCGCCTCAGCGTCCTCACGCTCGCCTATCGAGTTAATTACCCCGACCTTGAGCTCTCCCTTCGTCTTACCCAACGCCTGACGCAACACCCGACCCGCCGCCGGCGCGTCGATCCGCTCCAAAGCGTAACGAGCCATATGGGCAAGCTCCTTGTCAGTCAACAAAGGCGCCAACGCACCCACCTGCCCGGCCGAACCAAACTGCGAAAGCATACGGCAGACAAACTGCTTGAGTGCGACACTGCCTTCGCCCCCCAGCAGACCCGCCAGACGATCAGCAAACACCTGACGCTGCGCCGCATTGCCGCCGCTCTCACGCAACGTCTCGGCAATCGTCATCAGACCCTTACGACTCTGACCAACATCATACCCTTTGATGTCCTCAAAAGCACCATCAAAACGACGCCGACGCGCCTCGCTCACCCCCCGCTCCTGGTACGCCGGGTCCAGCTTGGCACTCGGCGTCGTGTCGGCCTCCAGATCACCCAACGCAAACTGGATCCCGTCAAGATAAAACTGCAGCACCGTCGGATTCCAGAATATCTCGTGACGGTGACCCAACGAACAATAGAACACACGACCCTTACCGTAACTGCGCACCCACGCCACAGCAAAATCGCCATCCGTACGACGAATGTTGCCTTTGTTCATGTTCGTCTTGGCCGTGTCCAGACTCAGCAGCACACGCAACCTCTCTCGACTGTACGGCGCCTTGATCTGATAAATCTCGTCGGCAACCACAAAACTCTTGCCCCCAAACACCTGACACAACGGATGCATCGGGTCGTCAATCTTCAGCGTCACCTCCTCGTTCCACGGATGCTGATCGAACAGCCCACCCATTATCTCTGCCATTTCCGGCCATTGCATAAAACAGTCCGTGGCGCCGTGAATGCCCACAATGCCCCCCCCGTTCTTGATGTAGCCCAACAACGCCTTCTTGCCCGACCCGTCAAGCGCCTTCTCCACCGCCGTCGTGTTGTTAAAGCAGATGGCGTCAAATGCCTTCAACTTCGCCGACGTAAACAACCCCACGTCACTGCTGACCACCACCGAATAAGCCCCCGTCTTCTCCCCCATGATCTCCAACGCTTTCGCACCAAAAGGTATCGACGAATGCGGAAAACCCTTGCACATATTGAAGACCAGCAACTTACGCGCCCGCTTCGGCTCAACCCGCGCCTTATCCGGCGACGCCTCCTGCATCTTGGCCACCTCCCCCGACCCGACCAGATCCTCACCGGGCCACGACCACGCCCGCTCTGACGACAACACTAAAGCAACCACCAGACCAAATCCGAGACATGACAACATGCGTCGCATAGCGACCTCCCATTACCAGAAAGTTGTTTCTTGATCACAGCAAGTCCAACAGTGTCTTATTGCAAAAAACCGACTCGCTACCTCACCCTAGTTCAACGGCATGATACGCACGTTGCGGTACCACACCGGATCACCATGGTCCTGAAAACCAATATGCCCCTCCCGCGGCATATCCTTATACGCCGTGCGGAACTTGTTACGCGTACCCTGAGGGTTCTTGCCCGCCTGCGTCCACAAATTGAGGTCCATGTCAATAATCCGAACACTGTTCATGATAACCCACACGCGATTGGCCAACGCGATTACCGTCAGATGATTCCATTGCCCCGTGGGCCGCAACGCGTTCTCGCTCGGCGATAGACAATCATAAATCGCCCCGCACTGGCCGTGCTTGGTGCCGTCCGTCGTATCGTGTATCTGAACCTCGATACATGTGTGAATCCACTCGTCAATGCTGCCGCAACGAATGAAAACACCACTGTTGGCCTTGGCGCCCACCTTGAACTCCAGGTCCAGAATAAAATCGCCATACCGTTCCTTCGTCCAGATGTTGTCGCCGCCCACACGCTCCAGAACGCCCCCCTCATACGTCCAACTGCCTGCGGGATAAACACAGTTCGACAAATCCGCCGCCAGCGGACTACGCCAGCCCGTCGCCGCCAGCAGGTGCTTCTGCACTTGAAAATACATCACGCACGCACTCAAGTCCGCCGTCAGATCCTTGATGTCGTTACGTTCGTATTCAATCGAAAATACCCCACGAAATCCCTGACGCTCCAGCTCAGCCATCATGGCCGACACGTCGTTCTTACCCATGCCCCACGGAACATCCTTAGCCGCACGCGTCCACCTGTCCCCCTCTTTCACAACGTCTTTGAAGTGCAAAGAAATAACCCGCCCCTCCAGCTGACGCAGACAGGCGACCGGGTCCAAACCCGAACGACGCCAATGACCCGTGTCCCCACACGCCCCAATGTACTTGCTACGCCCTTGACACAAATCAAGCACACGCTGCGGATTCCAGAAAGGCGATGGCTTGGGATGATTATGTATGGCCAGATTGATGCGAAATTCCTGGCACAACCGGTCCAGACTATCCATCACCGCCTCGCCCGGCTCCGCCACAACCGTCTCGATGCCCATGTCTTCGGCAAACTCAAAAAGCCGCCGCCGACCCGCCTCGTCCTTCGGCACCGCCACCACCCCGAAATTGACCAGCCTGAGCCCCTTACGCCGCAACTCAGCCTTGACATACGAACGCTCTTCCGCCGTCATCCCGACGTTGAACTTCAGACCGGGCCTTTCCCCACTGACAACCTGACCCGGATAGGCCTCAATGCACTCGATCCCCAAAGACGCCGCTCGGTCCAACGCCTCAAACAAATTGTAACGGTTCAGCGTCCAGCACTGAAGCGCCAGATCCCAGTGACCCGCCACAGACTCCGCCCCTTTGCACTGGGCCCCAGCCCCGCTGCACGTCCAGCCAACCACCATCGCCAGACAGCAAAGCATGACACACTTGGTCTCTCGCACAATATTCACCTGATAATCTCCCTAAGCATAATAAGGTGCCGTAAGGCACACCGGCCCAGCCTCGTCAATCCCGCCGGCCAGCATCAAGCACCGACCGAAAACGAATACCCCTGACAAAAGCACGCTCGCCAAAGCCTCGTCGCCTTCAGTCCAGCCAAACGCACCGCCCACCCCGGCCGCCGCTTCATGCACCAAGGCCCGGCACCACTGACAACAGACACCAAACGCCTTAACCCTTCGCCTTCAATGACTTATAGCTGTTCTCGCCGCCATTGATCAGCTGAATCAGCGGAGCGGGCCGGTCGACTCCCTCCACAAAACTAGGCCGCGCCGCCCACGGTGCCACGCTCAGCACGTTCGTCTGGTCCATCCAGTGCTGCAACCGAGCCACCGGCAGGTCCCACGTCATGTGGAAGTGGTTCGCCGGTGCATACTGCTTGTATTCCACCATCGAAGCGTACTTGGGCACCACAAACGTGTGAGGCCAGTTCCAGTTGGTCAGATTCACCATCGCCTGACCGAGCTTCTTCGGAACCGCCGTCGTCGTGGCCTCGTCCCAGACCAGGCTGAACATGCCATTAAGGCTACTGTAGGCCAGACGACCCGCTATACCATCAACCCCCGCCGGCGTCATGAACGTGACCGAATTGCCCCCACCAGGGAAATAGAACTCGTCCGCCAGCGGCATAGCCACGTTCTTCATGATGTCCTTGACCGTCGCGCCGGGCTTGGCGGCCCAGTCCAGGGCGGCACTACCCGAATTGTTGCCGTCCACCAGACCCTTCCGAGCGTAATCAGCACTCTTGGGCAGGGCTGACAGCTTGAGCTTCTTGGCCAGCTGCTTGATCTCACCGGCCTCCCAGACTTTGCGGAAGTCCATAAATAGCGGGGGGTTACCGCCACTGAGATAGGTCATAAAGAGCATCGTCAAGAGCCCTTGGACATCCGCCTCCGTCGCGTAAGGCAACGGCGGCTTGGGCCCTCGGTGATCAAAGGTGCTGTTAAAGAGTGATTCCATCACATCTGCCACCGGCAGCGGCACACCGCGATTATCCGAGCCCCATTCCAGCTGGCTCATGAAACCGCCGCCAACGGCGTTGAGATCTTCCATGAGGTCACGATTGATGAGGTACATCGCCAGGCTCTGGTTGAACCGCGTATTGTCGGCCTTGTGGCAGATCGTCAGCCGCTTGCCGACGTGGGTGTCGATCCAGCCGCGGAGCGCGCGAAGCTCGGCTTTTTTG
>Ga0180431_10005034_pt1 | contig 16270 bp, 13 predicted proteins | sample SS_ome_11_FD_132459 | JGI IMG/M metagenome (GOLD analysis project Ga0180431, IMG submission 132459) | Hypersaline lake sediment archaeal communities from the Salton Sea, California, USA - SS_1_MS_1 metaG | ecosystem: Environmental > Aquatic > Non-marine Saline and Alkaline > Hypersaline >... | reverse complement strand
GGACGCCGGCACGCCGCCGGACGCCGGCACGCCGCCGGACGCCGGCACGCCGCCGGACGCCGGCACGCCGCCGGACGCCGGCACGCCGCCGGACGCCGGCACGCCGCCGGACGCCGGCGGCCTCGAGCAGGCCGCGGCTATCGCGATCGAGGCAGCAAACACGCGTGTCCTGCAATACGGGACCCATGCCGACGTGTGCCATGTTCTGCGTATGTTGATGGAGAACGCGGAAACCGACTATGAGCGTGCAAAGCGAATGCTAGAGTCTGTCAAAGGCAGCGGAGGTACCAACCTATTCCAGAACGCCCAAGACGGAAGACCTCTCTTGAAGAGAAGGGCTGCGATCGCTGAGGAGGAGGAGGCTGACCTTCGCGAAGTGCTTTGCAAATGCTCACAAGCATTTGAGGAGGCTCTTTCCAAATCCGCCCAGGCGGAGGAAGCCACCCGCGTCCTGTACGAGCACTCAAAGGACACAGTTGATGCGGCGCACGATTTGTGCATTCGGTCGAGGCTGCAAGCTGTCGAGGCGCTCAAGCACGCCGCGACGGAGCTCAGCGCCTACATTGGTGCCTCGCCAAACAAGATCCTGGACCTTGGGAAGTGCGACCCCCCGCAAAAAGGCGGCTACTGGGACGACGTGGATGTGCTCAACAAGCACCTCGAGAGACTTGCCCAGCAGCTAGCTGTCGAGCGAGAGAGCGCCAAAAGCGACCCGCAGGTTGAGGCTCCGCGCCGCGGCGGCAGTCGGCTTAAGTTCGACGAGTCTGGCAGGATGATCCTGCCGGAAGACGTGCCTTCGGCGCCGTCCCCGTTTGCCCCCGATCCATTCCGAGGGCTGATGGACGGGCTGCTCATGCCCGACCAAGAGTACCACCACCGGCAGCTTGTGTTGTGGCACTGGCGCAAGACATTGCTGGACTCGGACGGCACGCCGCTGATGGCTCTGATGACTGCCATTGCAGAGCGTGCCACCATCTCGAAGAAGGGCAGCTTGAAGCGACAGTTCCTAATTCCTCCGAAGGGGCTCCCGCCCGGCAAAGCGCTTCTCGCCTACCTCCTCGAGATCGAGGGAGAGTTGTTGCGCCTGGGGTTCGAGTCGGACACGCCGCAGCTCGCCTACGTGCTGTTCAACGTCTGGGTGAAGGTGCAGGGGCTCATAGCGGCCGGCGTGAAGGAGGGCACTCAGGTTCCTCTGCCAGGCATGCTTGGCTACTACGTGAGCTTCATCGGCTACCCCGGCTCGGTGCGGTCGCCATTTCAGGACCCGCACGATGCGTATCTGGGGTACAGCTACGGGTCCTACGGGTCCTACGATCTCTGGGTCACGCGCGCGGACGGCAAAAGGATTGAGTTCAACACGATCCAGATCCTGTTGGCGCACAACGGCTTCTACTCGAACGGGGAGTTCTCGATGAGCCCTACGGACCTCGTCGAGTTCTTTAAGCTTGAGCCGGATTGCGATTACGCGCCAAAGGTCCAGCCGCGGTACGCATTCCAGTTGGTCAACGGCTTCCGTGCATCAGAGACCGACAAGCCGGACCCTTACGGGTTGGACGCCCCATACCCGATCGCCCTTCCCAAGGCGACGGCTGTCTTCTACTGGGGCATCCAGGTGCCGGCGTGCGATCAGGACGGTATTAAACTGCCGGTGTGGCTGACGCTACACCATACTGTCCCGTCGTACAAGCCGGAGAAATCGTTGGCAGACTGCCAGACTGCCGAAGAGCGCAAAGAGTACATCTTCGCCCCCATCGCAAGGATGCATGCGGATGGAGACCCGATGCGGTCCTGCCGCTGTCGCTTTGGGATCACCATCATGCACGGACGCTACGAGAGCAGCGGGCACCGGAAGTACACTGCCGAGCAGTACGAGGAGTACGTCACGCGCGAGTGCGAGAAGATGGAAAAGCGCTACCAACACGTGGTACTCAACGGTCTTGTCAACATCCCCTTTGAATGCGATCTTTACGCCGTAGGGAAGGAGTTCAACTGGACGTACCCGACTCGCCCGTTCCGAACGGTGACTCTTGGCTACGGCGAGCAGTGCTTCAAGGTCGAGCTCGGCCCCTTCGAGCGGGGGGAACTGCTCAGGTCTGCCGACATCCGCTTCTCTGTGGAGCAGGCGGTGACTGTTCCGGCGTTTGGCTGGCAGCCGCCCCCGACCATCCCGCCGGGACACTTCGACGCCCTCGCGCGTCTCGTCGCGGGACTGCAGGACAAGGAGTGGCGGAGCCTCTCTGTCGAAAAAGTGGCGGATGGTGGATTCGTGCTCGAAGTCTTCAAGTGTGCTACCGACCCGCGAGGGCGGCGCTGCCGGGCCGCCCTCACGGTGTCCGCGGGTGGCGTCTACAGCTTCAGCGTCACAGTCGAGCTCAGAGGGGTGTCTCATACGGGCGAGTACCCCCTTAAGGGAGGCACCATCGACGTGTACCACGCCGCGATGCAGAACGCGCTCGACGCTGGGCTGGGGTGGTAGATTTTTGAATCTACCAGAGGTCTATTCTCCTCCGGGAGTTGACCACGCACGAGCCGCGCTGCCCGCCATGAACGCTGCCCCGCCTGCCAAGGATGACGCCGCAGCTCGCCAGAGCGATCTCGACCACCTGTTGAGTACAGATCTCATGTGGGTTCTGTTCAGATACTTAGGGCTGGAAGCGCTCGTCATGTTGATCGTGACGAGCCGCACACTGGCGTCGCCGTTCCTCGTACTGAGAGAGGATGGCAGGACCAGCGTCCTGCCATCGTTCTATACCGTGAAAAAAGATCTCACAGTCGCGCCGGTATCATCGTTCCTCGTTCTGAGGGGGGTTGCTCGAGCCAATATCCTGACGCAGGTTGATTGGTCAAAACTCCTGGAAAGGAGGGAAGAGTCCTACGTCTTGGATAAGGTTGGATGGCACAAGCTCCTGAAAGACATTGCCAAGGCCAACCGCCTGAAAGGCGTTGCCGGTGCCAAACGCCTGGAAGCAGATGACGGTGCCGACGTCCTGGATGGGGATGTTGCGTACTTCGTGCTGTGGGGGGGGAGCAAGTTCGTCGTCCTGAGGAAGGACGTCAAGATCGTTGTCCAGAAGGAGAAGGTCAGGTTCGACTCCGAACGCGCTCTGGCATTCTACTCCCGCACCTGCCGGGTCCGGTATGAGCAGATCGTGAACCGCAACGTTCCGGTGCCGCGCGTCCTCACAGCCTCGCCCGCGTTCCAGTCCGGCGTCGCCCGGGCTCTCGCCGACCGCCGCGTTCAGCTCCTCAAGCGCTGGGTTGTCATCTGCAACACGGCCGCGTCGTGCAGCTGCAGACAGCCAGGCGCGGGGGGCAATGTCCGCGGCGCGCTGCCGCCCGTGCAGCGCCGGGCCGCCCGCCGCATCGCGTGGAACCTCGCGATCATCGACGCGCTCGGGCCGACGGTCGGTGGCGATCTCAGCCGCGCCCTGTGCCGGCGTCTCGGGCGCGGCGACGTCGGCCGGGCGCTGCTGCAGGCTGCGGAAAACGACCGCGGCGACGTGATCCGGCAGGTCCTGTTCACGACCTTTCGGGGGCGACGAGGGTGCGAGGCGTGGGCTGACGTCATCAGGGACGTGGTCCACCGCGGAAAGCGCGAGGCGCTGCGCTACCTCGAGGACCTGAGCGGCGCCGTCTTCGACGAAACCGCTGGCTTCGACGAAGCGGTGTGGGCAGCCTGCGGCTACGAACTCCTCTTCATGGTGGCGACCGTCAGGGGGAACGACGGCGTGCTGACCGCCTTGCGCGACACGGGGGTCGCGACCGGCATGGACCGCACTTTCCCGGTCCGACACAGTGCGAGGCTAATCAGCTTCCTCTTGGGTGGGGTGCGGGATCTGGACAGGACCCTCACCCTGCTCGAGCGCGACTGGGGTGTGCCTCGCGGGACAATGTGGCAGGATGCGCTGATTTGGGCGCTCGATACGTATAACCTGCCTCTTGTCAAGTTCCTGCGTCAGAAGTGGGGTGTCACCGATGACGCTCTGTGCGAGACCATCTGCTCCGACATCCAGCACTATTACAACTGGATGGTAGGGTACCTGTGGGACTACCTCAGCAGCACTCTTGAGCCAGAGTTGATCGAGAGAATCAGGACGGCGTCGGATGTATTCGACTTCGGCTGGTACGGCAACCCTGAGCCCGAGGATTAAAGGTGCAAATGCTGTCTTTTGATTCTAAGCTGGATCCCACAGCCCGGTAACAGCCGGAATATCACGAAGAACTACCCACGTCGGCGGATACTTCATAGTAGGAGCCCCGGAAAGAATGGTGTCGCTAGCAAAAGCCAGATTCTGACATCTGGGCAAGTACTTTTTGACACTCTCTTGAGAGTTTTCGGATATACGACAGAATGGTGGTACTCCACGCTCACAGGCTCTCTGAGACTATTTTGGATCGACTGCAATTTGCAGATGCCTGCATTCGCCGTTAGGAACAGATTTGTAGTCGTGAAACAACAAACATGTCAGCATAAAAACGCTGTTAATCTAACAAAGCAGTGTGAGCGGGGGTATACAAGTCTTGAGGCCTCCAAAGGGAGAATCTTTTCGGCTGCTCAGAAATCGGGGGTCCATATTCCAGACGCGCCCGGGACGTTGATCCACGTCGGCGGGAACTTAGCCATTGGGATCGCCGAGAAAATGGTGTCACTAGCGAAAGCCAGGTTTTCGCAGTTGGGTTGGTGCTTTTTGACGCACGCTTGAGGATCCATGGTCACACTACAGAACATGGGGACGAGGTTCTTACATTCTTGCACCCTCCCGCTCGCCACTCCGTTCCCATCTGACTCGACCGCGATTTGCATCTGATGGCAGTGGCCATGACGGCCAGTCTTGTAAAACGTGCAGTTGTTGCTCTTCAAGCATGTGTCCCGGCACAGCTTAGGGGGCAGTGGTGAGCCGTACTTGTATTCAGCGCACGATAAGCCACACCCCGATTCGGTCTGGTGCTCGAAGATATTGTCTGCTTTGTTGTTCGGGTTGCGGACCCACACCCCATCGGAGCTGGCGGTCATGCTCTCTTGGCAGGGCGGGCAGCTGCCCGTGAGCGCCGCGGCGGCCGCCGCCGCGTCCGCGGCCTCCTCGTGCTGCAGGTAGACGACGTACAGGAGGAGCAGGAGCGCGACGACCGCGAGCGCGATGCCGACGCGGGCGCCCGCGCTGTACCCGTCGCAGTCGCCGCCGGTGACGAGCATCGCGCCTATAGTTGTCGTGAAACAACAAACATGACAGCATAAAACGCTGCCATTCCGATGAGCCAAAATACTAGTCGCCCTCGCCTTAAGAAGACGACGCGCTGGAGGCGCAGGACACACAGGATGAGGAAGAGAGTGACGACCGCGCTGTGCCCGACCCTCTCCAGTGAGACACAACACATGTGAAATTTGAACCGCCGGAGGCCTAAGTAGGCTCTGGCACACGTCCCTTCGTGAAGCACAGAGACACAACCAACCGGCAGATATGCGTCCGCCCACCGCGCGCCGCAGCGCGCACAAGATCCCCACATTCGTGCCAGCCGTGGCGCCCCCCAGCTCGCTGACGCCGGGCCAGAAGAACGAGTGGGAAAAAGAAGCTGGGGCTTGTCCAGCTCGGCAAGTGCCAGCACTCCGAGGTGCTCGGCTTCGACGCCCTCCGCCTCACGCCTGCCCAGCTGCTGATGAGTGAGGGGGACCTTGAGGCGGCGACGCGGACGCTGTCGGGGGAGGGAAGCAGCACTGTCCCCGAGGCCGTCTTCCGGACCCGCAGCGGCGGCTGCGCCACTGTCGAGGTGAAGCGGCTGCCGCTGTCCGTCTTCGACGGGACCGGCTACCCCGAGCCCTGCCGGCCGAGCCGCGCGTCCGAGCCGCGGCGGTCCCGCTGGGTCGGCGGCCGTGTGGTGCGGGCCGGTATCGGCAAGGTGGGAGAGCGTCTCGCTCGGTTCCTCCGGGGGCGCTTCGGCGGGCGCATCCGCCACTACTTCGTGCTGCTGATCCCCGAGATCGCCACGCCGAAGCAGGAGCGCCAGGTGCTGCGGCGCGTGGGCGAGGTGCTGCAGGAGGACCGCGACCTGGCGCTGTCCACGACGGTCGTGGTGGCGCGGGCCACCATGGACGTGTACTGGTGAGCCCGGTCGAGGACCTCGCCGACTTTTTGCCCAACGCTGGCTGCGCAAAAAGTCGGCTAGCCCCATCGTGCCGCGATCACGGCACGGTCACGGTCGTCGTCGTGGTAACCGTCGTCGTGGTAGTCGTGGAGGGCGGGTCTGAGTTGTACTGGCTGAGAGCCCGCGTGAACTGGTAGAGCGCCTTGTTGCACCCCTGCAGCGCATCATTCGAGTGCAGCGTAGTCGCGGCCGTCGTCCCGAAGATCCGCTGCGAGTCGGCGTACAGGTACTCCCAAGGGCCGGACCCCCACTCCGCGGTGTTGGTGACGCAGTACTCGAGCACGCCCAGCGGGTTGGAGTCGGGCGGGTTCGGCGGGGTGTACTGGTACGGCGGAACCGTCGCCTCGCCCGACGCGTTGATCGCCGCGAGCATGTCGTTGTGGGCCAGACCCACGGCGGAGAAAGCCTCAGAGAAGCTGTCGCACCAGATACTTTGGCTGTTGCACGGCACGTTGAGCTGGAGGTAGCCGGCCGTGTTGCGGACGCCGGCGATGCTGCTCGCGGCCGAGATCATCTCCTCGACAAGCAGCGACGCGTTCCGGCCGATATCCGCCGTGAGGAACACTCCGGTGACCGACGGGAGCGCGCCAGCCATCGCCAGAAGGTACCCCAACGCATCGTCCAGAGCATCCTTCGTGGTGCCGGTGGTGTCCTTGATGAGCCCGTTGATAGTGCCAACCTCATTGCTCTGGAGGTAGTCGTAGAACTCGATGTTGTAGACGATCAGGTGGGTCATCGAATCGTAGACAGTCGGGTCCGGAACGAAGGTCGGCGGCGTTCCGCCCTCGTTGGTGTAGGCTTCGGAGACGCTGGAACGTAGGGCGCCGGCCGACGCCTTAGCCGCAGTGGCCGTCTTGAGCGCGCTGGCGAGGTTCTCATTGCTCGGCATCTCGTTTGCCAAAGCTTCGACCGTGTTGTAGAGGCCTGTTACGTTGTTCTGCCACACATAGGTGGCGTCCAGCAGCTCGCCGATGCGCTCGAGCACAGTGGCGCGCCGGCTGCGGACGGAGCCGGCGTCGACCGAAAGGGCGGACGCTGCAACGAGGGCGGATGCCGCGAGAGCGGAGGACACACGCATTTTGCGGCGGGCAGCGGAGGCGGGCGGCAGACGCGGGCGGCGGGCGGAAGTAGGTGACCGCGCCTGGATTCAAATGGCGCCGCGGTACCCAAACTGAACTCGCCGGGGCGCTTGCAGCAGCGGCAGCATGCCGCCGACGGCCGCCGACGTCTGCGACGGGGTGCGGATCCTGGAGGCGCTGCCCGCCCCCGCCCCCGTCGATCTGGCTCGGCTGGAGAGCGTCTCGCTGCAGAGCGCGCGCCGCCTGCCGCTGATGACACACTTCTGCGCCCCCGGCCACGACGGCGACCCGCCCGCGGCCCTTGCGTTCTGGGCAGTGCTGAACCTCGTGCGCTTCACCCCGGTCGCGGGCAAGGCCGGCTGGGTCCCTCTCATTTCCCGTCTCCACCGGCTCACGCGCGGCTGGTCGGAGTTCGGGGGCGAGGGCGAGACCGACTTCCTCTTCCCGTACGACGCCGAGCTGCTCGGCCGGCCCCCACGCCGCGGGCCGGCCGGCCGGCCTCTGAGCCAGTCGGAAGCCCAGCAGGCGCTGCTCGCGGCGCTCCAGACCGACCCCCGCACGCTCATGGCGTCGCGCCTGCGCCCCTCGCGGGGAGGCGGCCGGCCGGTGTGGGTGCGGTGTCCCCGCGCGCACTGGGCGCTCCTAACGGCCTGGAACCGGGAGCTCTGGCAGCCGGCCGGGGTGCCGCGGTACTCGCGCTGGCAGCTGGCCCAGCTGTGGCTTGCCGAGCAGTCGGACTAGCGCAAAAAGAATTACTTGCGTTTGCACTGCTTTTTGTGGCACAGCTTCCAGTGCTCGGCCTGGCACTGTCGGCCGCAGTACGGCTCCTGGTGGCACCCGCTGCAGCGCGAACGGCTGGGCGCCCCGCACATGGCGCATAGCGGCTTCCAGAACCGCTTCTCATGCTCCATGGCCCCAAAGATCATTTTCGACAACCTCGGTCTGTAAGTCAACTCCTTTCTGTAAATCAAGTTTATCGACGGTTCTTCCTCTCTGCGAGCATCGTAGTCGCGTATCATCCTTTGCAGCTCATAAAATCTCTCCTGAGAGGTTTCTTTGAAATGACCATTGAAGATGTCGAGGAATCGCTTCGAGACCCTCCAGATCTTTGTTCTCAGGAGTTCCATGAAGTGCAATCGCTGCAGGATATAGACGAGCAGCTCGACAGGCACGTAGTCGATCACGTTGCACAACTCTGTCAGTCGGGCACATTCCTCATCCCGGGCTCGAGAGAGCTCCTTCAAGGTTTTGGTCGGAGGGCCATGTTCGTACTCTTGGCTGGAGTACTGTGCCAGGTTTTTTTGGATCCGTTGCTCGGTCAGATCGATTGTTTGGATCCCTCTGGTCCAGAACTCTTCCTGGCTCAGGCGGAGCACGGGCACAAGCTCGGCCTCGGCCTCGGCCTCAGGCTCGGACGGCGACGCCATGCCTGCTTGCTTGGTGAGTGAGTGTTCAATTTTAAAAAGCCGAGCCCTGTGCGGCGGTCACTCGGCGCTGATCTGCACCTCGCCGCGCTTTGGACACACCCAGGTCGGCAGCCGGCTGATGCCGAACGAGCGCAAGAAGTTGATCGACTCAGGCTCTAGCTTCCACACAATCAGCCCATTGCACCGCATGACGTATTCTTGGATGTGGTCCTCGATCTCCAGCAGGTAGCCGGCACCGCACTCGTGCCCCTCGAAGGCCGGGTCGTCGTCGGGTGTCGCCGTGGAGATCTCTGTCGCGCCATCGCATGGGGGTGCCTCCGCCAAGCCGTCTTCCACTCTGTGCCTGGTCGAAGCGGCGAGATAGAAGCCACTGTCTGGCTTGAAATAACAAATGTTCTTGTACTTGAGGATCAAAGGCGGCCGGCCATCGTTTTCGGCAGCCGCAGAGGGCGTCGGTCCGGCACGGATCCAGTACCCGGCTCCATCGTGCCCACACTGCACCTTGAAGTGCTTTCTTTCCGACCCTGCGGTATCGATGCACGACTGGAGCTCCAGGGCCAAGGCGTCACGTATGTGTTTCTGCTTGTACTTCAGATGAAGGGCGGCGAAGGCGTAGTAGATTGTAGGTATGTCCGGACCGAAAAGCGAGTAAACTGTCGGATTGCGGTTCCCCCTCCCGTCGCACTCCACCGAGACAGCTTGTATTGCGGCGCTGTACATGGCGGCCCGGCCCGTCCCGACCCGTCCCAGTTGTCGGCACCCGGGCTATTCAATAGGAGCGAAGCGCGCGACGTACCACGGCGGGATGAAGGCGGCGCCGCGGTCGGCCATCGCCCGCTTTTCAGCGAGGTCCAGGCTCACGATGCGCCCCAAGTAGTGGCTCGGGAGCGCCGGGAACGCCAGGTCGCCGTCGGCGAGGGCGGGCGCCAGGTCGGCGAGGCTCTGCGCCAGCGCCTGCATCTGCTGCCGCGCGTAGGCCTCCGACACCGCGTCCATGCGCCAGAGGAGGTGGATCGTCCAGTAGTCGACGAGGAGGAACCGCGCCTCGAGGAACGCGGTCCCCACGTTGACGACCGCGCCCGTCCGCCCGCCGCTGGCGGGAACCCCCCACGGCACCGCCGCCGCGGGCGCCGGCCGGAACGGGACCGCCTCGTAGGTCGCGAGGTTGTAGACGTCGAGGACCGGGACCCGCCGGCGGCCGGCGGCCGCGACGTAGGCGGTGAGCCGCCGGAGCCGCCGGTCGATCACCAGCTGGGGGTCGTTGACGAGGAACTGGACCGCGACGCCCGCCCGCTCGGCGAGCGCCTCCAGCGTCTCAAGCTCCTCGGCGGGCTGGTGCACGCTCACGCAGGCCAGCCGGGAGGAGGCCGTGAGCCAGACGCGGCCGGGGTCGCCGGCGAAGTCGCGCCGGACCCGGTCGAGGAAGGCCGCGGCGCCGGGGGGCGCCTCGGGCGGCGGAGGGCTCGAGCTCCGGCTTCGCTCCGGGCTCCGGCTTGAGGCGCGGCCCGGGCTCCGGCTTGAGGCGCGGCCCGGGCTCCGGCTTGAGGCACGCCCCGGGCTCCGGCCGCGCTCCGGGCTCCGCCCGCCCCGCTCCGGGCTGCGCCCGCCCCGGCCAGCCCCGAAGATCGCCGCGGGCCGGCCGGCGCCGCCCAGGAACCGCTCCCGGAGCAGCCGCTCCTGGGCCAGCAGGGCCTCCCACTCGCCACGCCGCAGCGGGTCGCACAGCTGGGCGTAGGTCCCGCACAGCAGCACGTCGACGTCGAGGCAGGGCGTCTCTTCGTCCCCGAACAGCCCCGGCCGCAGGGAGGGGGTGAGCATCTTGTAGATGTGGACCCCCCGGTGGACGGGGAGCCCGAGGAACCGCACGACCTCGCGCTGGGCGGCGTTGACGCTCGCGGTGCGCCCGCCGTCGCGGGCCTGGACCCCCGTGTACTCGGTGAGGCCGCCGGGGTCGAGCGCGTAGATCCGCCGCGCCAGCGCCTTCGCGTCCTTCACCGGGTGGGGGCTGTACACGACGCAGGTGAAGGCGTCGAGCGGGAGCGGGGCGGCCGCGGCCGCCCCCGCCCGCACGGCCATCAGGACGGCCCCCGGCCCGCCGACGACGAGCCCCCGCTCCCGCACGAACTCTTCGGCGAGCCGCAGGGCGGGGGCGAAGCGCTCCCGGTCGCGCAGCCCCCGCCCGTACCCGGTGGTGGTGGCCGCCTGGGCGGCGAACTCCTCGAGCATGGCTTATCGCGCGCAATGGACCTATCGGGCGAACCGTCTATGCAACCGGCGACAACACCCGCGACAAAAACGCGGCCGCCCCTCAGAGGGCGGCGTCCCGTCGGGCGAAGTCTTTGCGCGCGTCGGCGACGACGTACTCGCAGAGCCGCCGGGCGCGGTCGCGCGGGTCTTCAGGCAGGCGGCCGAGCTTGTCCGCGCCGAGGCTGGGGATGTAGCCCCGGAGCTCCTCCCAGCAGGCGGCCGGCGCGCCGGCCGCCGCGAGGAGGTACGCCCGCAGGTAGGCGTCTGGCACCGCGCCGCCGCCGGCGTTGGTGCACTTCCGCAGCCCGTCCCGGCACTGGACGGGGGCGTGCCCGGCGAGGTGGGGGGACGCGTCGCACCAGGCGAGGAGCTCGGGCCCGAACGCTTCGGCGAACTCGGCCCGGGTGGTGTCGGCCGCGCTCTTCGCCTCGCACAGCCGGGTGAGGGCGGTCTGGCGCAGCAGCGCCCGCCCGGCCTCCGAGTCGTTCGCGGCGGCATGGGCGAGGAAGCGCGCCTGGAGCGTGGGGTTGCGGGCGGCGTTGTACGCGTGCGACGAGTAGGCGCACCGCTGCCGCTCGGCGGCGGGCGTGTCGAGGATCCCGAGCCCGCCCTTGCCGTGGTCGGGGTGCTTGCTCAGGTTCAGGCTCTCGGGGACGAGGATCCCGTTGAGGGCCTCCCGGGCGAACCCGAGCAGCCCCATCGTCGGCCGCCACCCCCAGTCGCCGGCGGCCGCGCCGGCCATCTTGCCGACCCGGTCGCCGGCGTGGAACTCGCCGACCGAGATGCAGATCTTGCCGCCCACCTCGTACACCCCGTTGGGGGTGAGGCAGCGCAGCTCGGGCGGCTTCAGCGGGAAGTCAGGCCCGCAGGTCAGCTTGAGCAGGATCTCCGCGCCGACGTAGGGGTAGCCCAGCCCACACACCAGGACGTAGCACACGTGCATGTCGTCGGGGTCCGGCAGGAACAGCATGTTCTCGTGCTGGGCCTTTCTGTACTGGGCGAGGAGCACCCGCGTGGCGCGGTCAGGCGCCGCCGTGGCGCGGCCGGCCGCCGCGGGCTGCGCCGCCGCCATCCTGGTTACGCAGCGCGCCAGGGTTCAATTTGGGCCTGCAGCAAAAAGCGCGGCGCGCCGCCGCGGCTCACGCCTTCGCCGCGCCCCTCATGACGGCCTTGACCCGCGCAAGGCTTTTGGCGTCGAGCCGGTCGCGGAACTCGTAGATGTGGGCGACCTCGGCGAGCAGCCGCCGCTGGTCGTCGCACAGCCGCTTCTGGTCGTGCAGGAGCTGCAGCATAGAGTCCCAGGCGCGGATGAGCGTCATGCGCAGCGCCTCCATCTCCCGGACGTTCTTCGCGACGGCCTTGTGGGCCTCCGTGAGGTCGTCGCTCCACGCGGCGATGCGCTTCACGGCGGCGCCGGCCAGCTTCTGGAACGCCGGGTCCGCGACCACCCCCGCCGGCAGGGGGGCGGAGAAGTGGGGCTCGACCGCGCGGCCGGTCGCCGCCTGCGTGAGGTGGCGGGCCAGGACGGTGGCCTCGTCGGCCGTCCGGTCCAGGCGGGTGAGCGCCTCGCTCTCCTTGAGGTCAGACAGGGCGGCGGCGAGGCTGCCCTGGAGCTCGACTCCCGCCACCCGGCACTGGGCTTCGGTGGGCGCCCTCTCGAGGGCCTGGAGGCTCTTCTGGTACTCGTCGCGGCGGGCGTCCATGTGCGCTACGAGCACCGGGCACTCGAGGGCGGCGACGTTCTCCTCCTGGCTGAGGTCGATCCCGGTGGCGCGGTCCCCTCCGAAAGGGTCCTCGCCCGGACTGAAGGCCTCGGCGCCCATCTTCTCGAAGTCCATCGCGCTGACAATTGAACCCCACGCACCGCTTTAAATGACGTGATGGCCGCCCCTGTGAGCGACGCGCGACACCTCGCTCTTCTCGAGCTCTCCTTCCGCAGTCTGATTCCGAAAACAGAACGGGCCGAAGCCAAGCGGCTGCTCGCCGCGACGGGGCCGGCGCCGACGGGGAGCGCTCCCGAACCGTACCATGCTATGCTCGACCTCTTTCTCGCGACGGTCGTTTCCGCGGCTGCCGTGCCGCTCCTCATCGACCTGAAACACGCCCGCGACTTCATCGTCTCCGAGATCTTTGCCGAGAACTGGGAAGCGACGTTCGTGCTGCTGGTCGGGTGGACTTATGATGGAAAGGGGCAAAAAGTGCCCCCTGAGGAGCGCCGCCTGCCGATCGACAAGATCAAGGAACTCCGCATCTGCTGCGGCGAGGACGACACAGACATACGCGAAATTGTGCTTGCGCAGTGCGAAGACATCCGCGGCAGTTGCGATGTGACTCGGCGCCTCAGCACGCTCTTCGAAGACGCTCTGGGTCAGATCGACGGGGGCGCGGCTGCTGGCGGAACCTGCGGCGCGGTCGGGGCTGCCGGCGGCGGAGAAACCGCTACGGGCCCGGCCACCGGCGGCCGCACCGCCGGCATCAAGGGAGCCGACACAGAGATCTTCTCCCCCGACAACCACATCGATTCTGACACTGATACCGACTCCGAGGAAGGCTTCGGCGGCGGCGCCGCCAACGCCGAAGAGGAGTGGTTCTCAGGCGACTCTGACGCCGGCTTCGGCGCCGGGGGCGGGGCGGCGTAGGCGCCGGCAGACTCGACGATGGCCGGCGGCGGCCGGCCGGCGAAGGAGAGCGGCGGGAAATCGCTCGCCTTTGGCAGCGGCGCGCACGCGCCGGCAGCCGCCGCAGCCGCCGAAGCCTCCGAAGCCGCCGGGGGCGCTGGCGCGGGTTTGGCGGCTTCACCCTCGACTTCGGCGTCGATCGCTTCGATGAGCTCATCGACGTCTTTTTGGCTGAGCCCCTTGGCGCGCGTCTCCTTGTCGCGCGAGGGCCGCTTCTTTTTCTTGCCGCCCCGCGGGAGCCCTGGGACGTCGCTCCCGATGCGCGTCCGCCCGAAGGCGAACACGCCCGTGTCGTCGATAGACACGTCATCGTCGATTTTCAGGGCTTGCCCTGGGTTCCCGCCCCAAAGGGCGAACGCCCGCGGGTGATGGTGGCGCGGCCCGCCGCCTGCCAGCGCGAGGCGCACCGTGTGGAAGATGATGAGCTCCTCGCGCGTCACCGGCTGCGCCCGGCTCAGCAGCCGCTCGAACTCGCGCCGCGCGGAGGGCGACCGGTCGCCCCTGGCGTAGGCGGAGTCCCGCGCCTTTGACATGACGTCTCGGAGGGAGTTGAGCGTCTGGCTCACGAGCCGGGCTTCATCCGAAGTCGGACGGCCGGCCATGGCTCTGTAGAGTGCAGGCTCGTCGCTTCAATTGTCGACTCGGCGCACAAAAAGGTGCTCGCTGTTCATTCGCCAAGCGGCACGGGGGGGCGGCAGCGGCGGCACAACGCCTCGTACTTGCCGGCGCCGCCGGGCTCGATATGGCCGGCAGCCGCCGCCCCCCCGCCGACCTTGCAGGTGTAGCAGGTGTCGTCGCCGCACAAGAAGCACTGGGAGGTGAACGAAACGATGCGGTCGGCGTGCGGGAGCAAACGCGCCACAGGGGCGAAAGCGGTCTGGTCGTACGTCCCGTTGAGGGCGGCCACCACGATGGTGAGAGGTGCTGTCCGCCCGCGCTCTCCCCCAAACGTGGCGAGCCGCCGGCAGAACGTGTCGAGGTCGCAGAAGAACTGCCCCTCGTCGATCGCGACGAATGTGCACCCTTCGGGCAGCCGCACCTCACGCAGGGCTGTCGCCCAGACGACGGCGAGCCTCGGGTCTGGCTTGAGGACGTCGCCCGCGTGGGTTTGCAGCACCCCTTCAGGGGACTCAGCCTTGTGCCGGGTGTCGGTTCTCGACCGGATGAGGCAGCACAAATGCTTCCCGCGCAGAGCGACCTGGAGGCGCCGCTTAAGCTCGGTGCTCTTACCGGAAAACATCGGCCCGAGGATCAGCTCGATGCGCCCCGGTGCGACGCGCCGTGGTTCGGGGCAGCTCGGCTCGGGCGGGAGCGGCTCGGGCGGGTCGGCCATGCTTGCGTTCGGCGTAGGGGCGACATTCAAATAGAGCCGCAAAAATGCCGGCGGTGTGCGCAGATACTGCGGGGACGGCCGACGTCCGACGGCCTGTCAGTGCGCGTTCAATGGCGCGAGATAGCGGCCTTCAGCTGCGGCAGCGTCTTGGCCTTCCCGCCCTTGGACAGGGGGATGCCCAGGCTCTTCGCCTTCTTCTTGGCCTCCTCGAGAGGTGTCTTCTTCGACTTCTTCGACTTCGACTTCTTCGACTTCGACTTCGGCTTCGCCGACTTCGACTTCGACTTCGACTTCGACGACTTCGACTTCCCCGACTTCTTCGCCGACTTCCCCGACTTCTTGGGCGGCATGGCGGCGACGCGTCCAGTTGCGGTGCAACTATGAAGGCCCAAAAAGAATTGGGCGTGTCGACGCGCGGCTCAGAAGGGCGGCTGGAGGGTGGTGCCGTAGGCGCCGGGCGCGCCGGGCGCGCCGGGCATGGCGTAGGCGCCGGGCGCGCCGGGCATGGCAGGCGCGCCGGGCATGGCGGGCGCGCCCGGGGCCCCGGGCGCGCCGCCCCACCCGATGTTCGAGATGCCGGTGACGTCAGCCCCGAGCGGCGCCGGAGTGAGCCCGGTGTCGCGCTGGTTGCGGAAGTTCTTGCACTCGGCCTGCATGGCCTTCACCCGCGGCAGGTTCAGGTCCTTCCACGTCTTCCAGACGGCTTCTGCGAGCGCGGCCTTGACCCCGTTCGGGTCCTTGCCTTCGAGCTTGGCGTGGGTCGAGATGTGCTGGTCGTACTGCTGCTGCGAGATCCCGTCCTCCGGGTTGACCGTGCGAATGGCGTTGTAGAACGCCTCGTCGTGCTGCGCCATCGCCTTCATGTACTGCAGCGCGTTGTTGATCTTCGCCTTCGCCGTGTCCCAGTTGAACGGCTCCTTCTCGCGCGCGGCCCGCGACCCCCCGCTGCGCGACGAGGGGGTCGCGCTCTTGCTGGCCATCACCACGCCGGCGAGGTGCGTGCTCGCGAGCGCCGTGTGGTGGTTCATGCCGGCGAGGAAGTCGAAGAAGTCGGCTAGCTGGTTCACGATGAGAGCGGCCGTGCGCTGGGCATGGGCCTCGGCTGCGGGGTCGTCGAGCGGCTGGGTGGAGATCCGCGGGGCAGGCTGCAACTCGCACTGCAAGGCGGGCGGCGCGCCTGCGGCTGCTGGAGCGTCTGCGCCCGTGTGGCTGCTGTTCTCCGCCGGCGCCGCTGGCGCAGGGGCTGCCGGCGCGTAGGTAGCCGCCGGAGCCGCTGCCGGCGCGTAGGTAGCCGCCGGAGCCGCTGCCGGCGCGTAGGTAGCCGCCGGAGCCGCTGCCGGCGCGTAGGTAGCCGCCGGAGCCGCT
>Ga0180431_10005031_pt1 | contig 16276 bp, 15 predicted proteins | sample SS_ome_11_FD_132459 | JGI IMG/M metagenome (GOLD analysis project Ga0180431, IMG submission 132459) | Hypersaline lake sediment archaeal communities from the Salton Sea, California, USA - SS_1_MS_1 metaG | ecosystem: Environmental > Aquatic > Non-marine Saline and Alkaline > Hypersaline >... | reverse complement strand
CGAATTCCATTCCCCCGCCAGCTACATTGGGGCAACTGATGTTCACTTCGATCCCTCTGATGCCGTCTATTCCATCGAGCATCCCGGCCAGCCGGGCATATTCCTCAATGCTTTCCCCGGCTATGTTGACGATTACGGAAGTGTGCCATTTTGCCCAGAGTGGCGACTTCTCCTCTATCACAGCTTTAGCGCCGATGTTTTCCAGTCCGATTGAATTGAGCAGCCCGCTGGCAGTTTCCACCAGCCGTGGTGAAGAATTCCCTTCCCTCGGTTGCAGGGTTATTCCTTTGGAGACGATTGCCCCTAGTTTCTGGATATCGATGATGTCAGCATACTCGGTTCCGTAGCCAAATGTGCCGGAGGCTGCTATCACCGGATTGGAGAGAAGCAGACCCTTTTTGTTTTGTGGCGCAAGCTGCACGGAGAGTTCTGGATTTTTCATAACTTACTATAATATATCATGTCATTCCCGCGAAGGCGGGAATCCATTCTATTTTGAGGTTACTTCCCTTTGTATCGCCTTGACCATCGCTTTGCCGGCGGCGCTGGACTGAATCATGGCTTCACTGTCATTTCTGATTTCACCTGGCTCCCCGGCGTACCCGATGACTCCTCCGGCGAGGGTCATTCGCATCAGAGCAAAATAGTCATTTAAAGAACTGTAGGCATTGCCGCAACCGACGCGATTAGCGACTACTGCTATGCCTCCGACTTTTCCCCGCAGTTTCCGGTGTACCATGAGTGGATAGGTTCGATCAATTAGGATTTTTACCTGTCCGCTGACGTTCCAGAAATAGACCGGCGTCCCGATGAATATGCCATCGGCTTCGATCAATTTAGGGGAAATCTGCTGCATATCATCGCTGATGCTGCACTCGCCACCATCGAGGCAAAAGTCACATCCATTGCAGGGAATGATATTCAGTTCGGTGATGTTCAGAATTTCCGTTTCAGCCCCGGCCTGTTTTGCCCCTTCCATTGCTTCTTTGATGAGGATTTCGGTGTTGCTATTCTTCCGGGGGCTGCCGATAATTGCCAGGATTTTCACGCCGAAGTACCATATATGCCCTGCAACAACAAGGCATCCTCTTCCAGGTTGGGGCTCTCACAAATGACGATTCCTCTGGCAGCATGATCTTTGAGCGCCTGCAGGAATTCCTGATATTGAAAATCAGAATCCTCCAAATTGAGATGGTTTTTCTCGCCTTTGTCACCGTAATTGATCCCGGATACGTGAATGTGCATATTGTCCAGTCCCTCTCGTCCCAGCTTTTCTCCCACCTGATCCAGCACCTGTGAGAACTCATTATAGGTGTTGAATTTGCCGGTTCTGGCATGCAGGTGAGCAAAATCAATGCAGGGAGCAACACCTTCGATTTCAGCGCTAAGTCTCAGGATTTCGTTCAACGTTCCGAACTGGCTCGGTTTCCCCATGACTTCTGGCTTGACAGTTATGTCTATCTTTTCTTTTTCCAGTTGTTCGACTATCTCTGAAAGGTGCCTTTTGACCGTCTCATAAACCTGTTCCGGGGGCATCTTCATGTAAAAAGCGGGGTGAAAAGTAAAGCTCTGTGCTCCAAAGGCATGGGCCATCCGGGCGGTTTGCAGTATCCTCTGCTTGCTGGCTACTATTTTTTCTTCCTCTTTGGAGTTCAGGTTGATGTAATAAGGGCCGTGAGCAGTCAGATAGATACCTCGTTTCCTGGCCACTTCCCCAACATCAATAGCGGTCTTCTGGTTCATCCGGACGCCCTGGACGAACTCCACCTCCATACCTCCCAATCCAAGCTCATGGACCCTCATGATACCGCCCTGGGTTGTCCTGATCGAGGAACTGTGAGGAATCCCCGCAGTACCGAAGAGCAGCTTGCCTGGTCCCGTTGTGGATTTCTGTCCTCTGGGCATGAGTCTTTATTTGACCTTTCTGCCGACTGAGGTAGCTACCGAACTCAATTGTACGGTGAGTTGTCTGAAATGCTCAAAAGTGAGTGATTGCGGCCCGTCTTTGAGAGCTTTATCGGGATTGGGGTGCACTTCCACTATAATCCCATCCGCCCCCGCAGCAACCGATGCCAGAGCGAGAGGGGTGACCAGATACCACTTGCCAGTCGCGTGGCTGGGGTCAGCGATGACGGGCAGGTGACTTAGTTTTTTGATGACGGGAATGGCGCTCACATCCATCGTGTTGCGGGTGTAGGTTTCAAATGTGCGGATGCCGCGTTCACACAGGATTACCTCACGGTTACCCTGAGAAATGATATACTCTGCCGAGAGAAGCCATTCCTGTATCGTGGCCGACATCCCCCGCTTGAGCATCACGGGCTTTCTGAGTTTTCCAACCTCATCGAGAAGCATGAAATTCTGCATGTTCCGGGTACCGACCTGAAGGATATCAGCATATCTGGCTACCAGTTCCACATCATTTGCGCTCATCACCTCGGTGATGGTAGGCAATCCCGTTTCTTTCCCTGCCTGAGCAAGGAGTTTGAGCCCTTCTTCTCCAAGCCCCCGAAAACTATACGGCGAAGTACTGGGTTTGAAAGCCCCGCCACGCAGCATCGTGGCTCCGGATTCCTTTACTGATCGGGCGGTGGACATAAGTTGTTCTTCGGATTCTATAGCACAGGGCCCCGCCATAATGGCAAGCTCATCGCCTCCGATAATTGTATTCCCAACTGTAATCTGAGTGTTGACAGGCTGGAATTCGCGGCTGGCAAGTTTATAGGGTTTGCTGATAGGGATAACTTCATCAACGCCGGGAAACATTTCCAGCGTTTCCCTCAGTTCGGGATAGGTTTGTCCCACTACGCCGACCACCGTCCGGTCCACGCCTTCCGATACGTGTCCGGCCATACCTTCCTGGCTCAGTTTGTCCAGAATGCCTTTCAGGTCTTCCTGTGTGGAGGTTTTACTTAAAATCAGGAGCATTTTGCTCTCCTTTTCCTCTAGCTTGAATGATTGAATGTCCTCAAGTTTTCAGCCCCGTTAGTGTATACGTGAACGATTTCGTCAGCGGTCTTCTCGGTGTTATAAAGAATGAGAATGCGGATACATTTCCGGAGACTGCCGGGTACGTTTATTTCGTGCTCACATAGAAGCGCCGTCTGCGTCCATCCCATCTGACGCGCCGCCAGAGCCGGAAATTCAGCATCGAGATCTGTTGTGGTGGTAAAGAAAGCACAGGCCACCTCATCGACCTCGATTTGGTTAGCCTCGATTATTTTATCCAGAAGTTCACTGGTGCCTTGAAGGATCGCTTCCTTCGTGTTTTCATCAACAGTGGTTGCCCCTCGAATACCACGGCAACGCATAATTCTTTCCCCCTGTTTATTTCCAAATCAAATGGTATCACGTATGGGAAACGTTAGCAACCGGACTGAGCTCAGCCGCGTGGCACTCTGGCAATAGTGCCATTTTCTTCCAGTTCAGCGATCTCCTTTGCTGAGAGGCCCAGCAGTTCCCTGAAAACATAATCATTATGCTCGGCGAAGCAGGGGGCCGGGGCGCGTATCCTTCCCGGAGTCTGGCTCAGTTTCCAGGGCATGCCGGGATGGCTGTGCGTGCCTGCTTCGGGATGGGTGACCTTTTCGAAGAATCCCCTTTCCCTCAGATGTGGGTTACTGTTGATTTGCGCTGCATCGAGCACGGCCCCGGCCCGAACTCCGGCCTGTTGCAAAATGCGCATTGCCTCTTGCGGATCATATCGAGTTGTCCACGTTTCGATCCGTTGGCGCAGTTTATCTGTTTCGTCGCCCGGATTTAGAGGATTGCCAATGACTCTGCCCAGCATCTCCAGTTCCTCTTCCGAGTGGATGGCAATAGCGATCCACTGATCATCTCCCTGGCAGCGATAGCAATCCTGTAACATGGCACAGGCATCGTGGTTCCCCGTACGCTCTGGTGCCCGTTTATTCATGGAGTGGCCAAGTAGCTGTTCTCCCATTAATGCGGTCAGGCTTTCTCTGAGTGAAAGATCGATATGCTGGCCTTTACCTGTCTGACGGCGATGCCGCAGGGCTACGAGCACGGCGAAAGCGGCGTGCAATCCGCCGGTAGCATCGGCATAGGCCGTGCCCGGCCCGAGAGGCTGGCTTTCCGGGTATCCGGTGATTTGGGCAAGTCCGGCCATCGCTTCGATGCCACGCCCGAAGCTGACATAGTCACGGTACGGGCCCGTCTGCCCGTATGCCGAAATGGATACCACAATGATTTCAGGTTTGATTTCTTTCAATGCCGGGTAGTCCAGCCCGAAGTTGGCCATTACCCGGGGTGTGAAATTCTCCAGCACCACATCGCTGACCCGAACCAGCTTCCTGAATACCTTTTTGCCCTGCTCTCTGGACAGATCAAGGCTGATGGCCAGTTTGTTGCGGTGGAGTTCGTTGTAATAGGCCGAGCGGTTGTATGGTTTTTCGCCGGGGTCATTATCGGGATAGACTGCTCCCGGTTGAGGCTGCGGTCCGCCTCTGGTTGACCGAACAGACGATTCGATCCGGATAACTTCTGCTCCTATATCGGCCAATGTCCGGCTGGCCACAGGGCCAGCATAGACCTGGCTCAGGTCAAGCACGCGGATTCCTTCAAGCGGCAATACCATTTTAAACAGTTCCCATCCCGTTTAATTGTACAAGGTCTTGCCTGCTGTACCCCAGCAGGTCACAGTAAATCTCCTCGTTGTGTTCCCCCAGCAAAGGTGCTCTGCTTAATGTTGGTTGACAGTCGCTCATTCTGAATGGTGCGCCAGGATAAATCAGGGCTTCAATTTGAACGAAGAAATCCCTGGCCTGAAACTGCGGATCGGATGGAAATTCCTCTATCCCCATCACTTTGGCGAAAGGGAGTCGCCATTCCTGAGCCCGATGAAATATTTCTTCGCAGCTTTCTTTAGCCAGTCGTTGAGTTAACAGCGCATCGATTTCATCCGCTTTTTGGCGAAGCTCTTCCGGTTTGAATTCAAGCAGTTCCGGCATCTGGATGAAATTGGCGAAGATCTCCCAATCTGTGCTGGCGTCAATGTGAATATAGCCATCTTTGCAGGGCAGAATGGTGGAAGGGTAGATCGATGGATGGCGGGCCCCGTCTCTCTGGCGCAGGGTTCCATCGTAAGCATAACTCAACAGAGCCCCTTCCAAAATGGAGACCAGGCATTCCATCACTGATACGTCAATGTGCTGCCCTGCTCCGGTTTCGTCCCGGAAATGAAGGGCAGCCATTATGGCTACTGCCGCATTTAATCCGGACTGGTACTCAGCTTGAGGCCCGGCGATTTTCAACGGTTCGCGGTCTGGCAGGCCGGTCAGCTTCATGATTCCCCCAAGCGCCTGAGCCGCGATATCCGAACCTTCATAATTATGATATGGCCCATCCTGTCCGAAATACGAGATCGAAGCAATGATGAGGGCGGGATTCAACTCCTGCAAAGCCTGATAATCGATAATGCCGGGCTTAAGATTTTCCACCAGAATATCTGCCTGCCGGATCAGTTTTTCAAGAATCCGATAGCCAGTTCTGGTTTGCCAATTCAAAGTGATGCTTTTCTTATTGGTGTTAAGTCCCAGGAAAAGACCGCTTTTTTCAGGTTCAGGAATGTCTCTCGGAAATGGGCCGTGGCAGCGGGAGATATCACCCCCCTCCGGGTTTTCAATCTTGACGACTTCAGCCCCGAAACCGGCCAGGAGTTTGGCACAATATGGCCCCGAAACGGACTCGCTCAGTTCGAGGACTTTGAGATCGGAAAGAGGAAGGTTTTGCATTGGGGCAAATTGTTCAAAAAAATAGAGTAATCATTCCAACTGATGCGTCTTTTTGATTCTTTCCAGCAGTTGGTCAATAGCTGGTGCCCTGCCTCCATATTTTGGGCTTCCCAGCGGGTCTTCAACAGGGTTGCCAAGCAGTACATCAAAGGTTGCTTTGGTACCGTAACTGATCGCTTCCAGATTGTAACCCCCCTCCAGAGTCAAAACAAGGCGTCCGCCACAAAGCTCATCGGCGAGGTCCTTGATGATGCTGACAATATCGGCAAATCCCTGGACACTCAACTGCATCATTGCCAACTGGTCGCTCCAGTGCGGATCAAACCCGACCGATACCAGAATCAGTTCCGGCTTGAATCGCCGGGCGACAGGCACCAGTATCTCCTGATAAACTCGCCGGTATTCGTTATCGCCGCATTCACTGGGGAGCGGCACATTCACGGTAGTTCCTTTTCCATCTCCCCAGCCTGTCTCGTCAACATCACCGGTGCCGGGATAGTAAGGATAAAGGTGAGAGGAAAAATAGAGTACATCCGGGTCATCATAAAAGGCCTCCTGGGTGCCGTTCCCGTGATGAACATCGAAGTCGGCGATCAGGATTCGCTTGAGGCCGTGCTGCTGCTGGGCATACCGTGCGGCGATAGCGATATTATTGAATAGGCAAAAACCCATCGCTCGATTCCGGGTTGCGTGGTGACCGGGAGGCCTTACCAGGGCGAAGGCGGAGTTCACTTCTCCATTGATGACACCATCGACTGCGCGAATCAGGCCCCCGGCAGAATAGAGAGCCGCTTTGTACGAAGCTCGGGAAGCAAACGTGTCTCCATCCAGCCATGCCCCGCCTTTTTCAGAGGCCGATTCCACTTGTGAGATAAGATCATGGGAATGAATAGCCAGCAGTTCATTCTCCGTAACCATTCGAGGAGAAATGGAAACCAGTTGATTGTTGAGCCCTGATTTTTCCAGAAGCCCCATGATGGAAACCAGCCGCTCGCTGTTCTCCGGATGGGAGCCGGTATCATGCTCGAGGTAGATTGGATCATAAATCATTCCGACGTTCACTTTCCCCTCCTGCTTTTGACTAATTTACTAGATGATAACAGAGAGGTAAAAATGAGGCAATAAATCAGGAATTACCCCTTTAGACAGCCCTCGAAATAATTGCTATAATACAGCTAAATACTAGTTACCGGCAAAATTCATCGAATTCAAAGGGGTGTGGATTTGGAGTATTTTCTTGATGAACAGCAAAAGATGATCAAAGAGATCGCCCGGAACATCACCGAAGAGCGCATTAAACCGGCCCGGGCTGAACTAGACGAAAAAGAAGAGTTTCCCAGGGAAATAATTAAAGAGATCGCTCAAGCCGATCTCTTTCGAGTTTTCATTCCGGAGGAATATGAAGGATTTGGAGCCAAATGTCTGGATTCGTGTCTGGCTATCGAAGAACTTAGCCGGGGATGTTGCGGGATATCAATCACCTATGCGGCTTCAATGCTGGGTACACTTCCCATGATCCTGTTTGGCAACGATGAACAGAAACAGAAATACTTTCCCAAAATTGCGAGTGGAGAACATCTGGCAGCATTCGGGCTTACGGAGTCCGGGGCCGGTAGTGATGCCGGGGCAATAAAGATGCTGGCAACTCGGGATGGCGATGATTATGTCATCAACGGCACCAAGCAGTTTATCAGTAACGGCGGCGAAGCCGAAATTTACACGATAATTGTCCTGACAAATCCCCAAAAAGGTGTTCGCGGAGCAAGCGCTTTTGTAGTTGAGAAAGATACGCCGGGATTCACTTTCGGCAAAAAAGAGAAGAAGATGGGGATTCGGGCCTCCGCTACTAGTGAACTGGTGTACCACAATTGCCGGGTGCCCAAGGAAAACCTGATCGGTAAAGAGGGAACTGGATTTATCGCCACACTTAAAACCCTCGATGGCTCACGTCCGGGTGTGGCGGCGCAAGGAGTTGGATTGGGGCAGGGGGCACTGGAAGAAGCTGTGGCTTATGCAAGACAAAGGGTCCAGTTTGGCCAGCCGGTTTCTTCATTTCAGGCTGTGCAGCATATGATCGCCGATATGGCAACCCAGGTAGAAGCAGCCAGATTACTGCTTTACGGCTGTGCCCGGACGATTGATGCCGGCGCGACGAATTATACCGAAGAGGGTGCTATGGCCAAACTCTTCGCTACTGATATGGCAATGAAAGTCACCACCGACGCAGTTCAGGTATTTGGCGGCGCCGGTTACTGCCGCGATTATCCGGTGGAAAAGATGATGAGAGATGCCAAGATTCTCCAGATTTACGAAGGCACCAACCAGGTAATTCGCAACGATATCATATCCCATGTTTACAAACGAAAGGCAATGCGACCGTGAACGTTGTAGTCTGCATCAAACAGGTGCCCGGCACCACTGAAGTCAAAATAAATAACGAGACAAACACGCTTGTCCGCGAAGGCGTGGAGAGCATTATCAATCCCTTCGATACATATGCTGTAGAGGAGGGTGTGCGACTCAAAGAGCGTTTTGGCGGCAAGGTGACCATCCTGACGATGGGACCTCCCCAGGCTGACGTTGCGTTGAAGGATTGCATCGAGGTGGGAGCTGATGAGGGGATTCTGGTCAGCGACCGTGCTTTTGCCGGTTCGGATACGCTGGCTACCTCCTATGTTTTGAGCAAGGCCATCGAAAAGATCGGGGATTACGATCTGGTGATCTCCGGCAAGCAGACGATGGATGGCGATACCGGCCAGGTCGGCCCGGGAATCGCCCAGCGGCTGGGGATTCCCTTTGTTGCTTATGTAAGCCGTGTCGATGATATAAGTGATGGAAAAATGAAAGCTGAGCGGATGGTCGATGAGGGGCATGAGATTGTTGAAGCTCCTGTCCCCTGCGTGATGAGTGTCTCTAAGGAAATCAATGTGCCCCGTCTGCCTTCCCTGAGAGGGAAGATGAAGGCCAAGTCGGCTCAGTTCACCGTATGGTCAGCTGCGGATTTGGGCATTGAAGAAAACAAGGTTGGGGTTGCCGGCTCACCCACCTTCGTAATGCAGATTTTCTCTCCCAAGCGGGAACGTCAGAGTGAAATGCTGGAGGGGGATTCTGCGAAACAGGTATCCGCGCTATATGACAAACTGAGTGAGATGAAGGTGATATAGGGGGAACGGACGAGAATGTCAATCAGAGTCATTGTTGAAAATTGTACGGGATGCGGTTCGTGTGAGGCCGTTTGTCCTTTTGGTGCCATCGAAATCGTAGACAACGTAGCTCAGATCAAAGATAACTGCAACCTTTGCGGGGCCTGTCAGGATGCCTGCGAATTTGAGGCGATTGTAATTGAACGTCCGGTTGAGGAAAATGCCGAAGAAGATGACAGCAGCGGAGTCTGGGTTTTTGCCGAACAATTCAACGGCAAGATCAAGGACGTTGTATACGAACTTTTGAATAAGGGACGGGAACTGGCGGATTCTGTCAACACCGAGCTCTGCGCCGTTTGCCTGGGCCATAATGTCGAAGGTGTGGAACAACTGGGCGAGCATGGCGCTGACAGAATCTATTATTTCGATGATCCCTCACTGGCCCAGTTTCAGGATGATATCTATACCCAGTGCATGGTTGACCTCATCAGGGAGCGAAAACCGAAAATGCTGATTACCGGGGCGACTGCCCTGGGACGAGCTTTTATCCCTCGGGTAGCTGCTATTATCGAAACGGGTCTGACAGCGGATTGCACTGGCCTCGATATCGATCCGGAAACAGGATTCCTTCTGCAAACGCGCCCAACATTTGGCGGCAACATTATGGCTACCATTGTCTGCCGAACGAGAAGGCCTCAAATGTCTACTGTGCGGCCACATGTTTTCAAGAAGGGGATGCCTCAAGCCGGGCGAGAAGCGGAAATTATCAAAATTAACCTGAACGGCCAACCCTCCGATTCCCGCGTCAAACTGCTGGAATTTATCGAGGATGTGACCGAGAGAATCAAGGTTGAGGATGCCGATATCATCGTTTCCGGTGGACGAGGCCTGGGCAAGCCGGAGAGCTTCAAAGTAGTTGAAGAGTTGGCTGAAGTCATGGGTGCAGCGGTGGGCGCTTCTCGGGCGGTTGTGGATGAAGGCTGGATTCCCTATTCGCATCAGGTGGGGCAGACCGGAAAGACCGTCTGTCCAAAATTATATGTAGCCTGTGGCATCTCCGGTGCGGTACAGCATCTGGCGGGAATGCAGACATCTGATACTATTATTGCCATTAACGAAGATCCCAACGCTCCCATTTTTGATGTGGCTACTTACGGGATCGTGGGTGATCTGTTTGAGATCGTTCCCCTGCTGACGGCAAAGATAAAGGAATCCCGGAGCTAAATGGAACTGGTTTATTTCGAAGATATAGAGTTGAACGATAAGGGCATCATAGGGACTTATCTTGTCGATAAAGACGAAATAATCGAGTTTTCCAAAAAGTGGGACCCTCAACCCTGGCACACTGATGAAGAAGCCGCAAAAACCTTTCCCAGTGGCGGGATAATCGCTCCTGCTGTATATACAATTGGGATTATCAACCGGTTGGCTACCCAGCAGGATTCAATGATAGTGGCGCTGACTGGTTTTGGCTGGGATGAAGTGCGGTTTCCCTATCCTGTCTATCCCGGAGATACCATCACCATTACCGGCGAATGTGTTGAAAGGCGGGAATCCGAAAGCCGACCGGATGCAGGAATAGTCACTTCTCTCCTTGAAGTCAGAAATCAGAGCGATGTGTTGTGCCTGACATTCAAAAGTACATTCCTGGTGGCAAAACGACCCGTTAGTTGATTTACCAATGGGCAACGAACTGAAGAATCCATATTTATCGGCTGTTATCGAAGAGATTAAGGCCAGTCATATCTATCTTCGCTTCCTTCAAACCATCAGAGATTACAAAATAAAAACCATCTGTGATAGTCATGCGCATATTTCTTCCGGCAAGAAAGATGTAATTGCCGATGCTCCTCCTGATTTAATACCTCAAAATCCGTTTTCGGTTGCAGACGTAACTTATCTGTACGATGAGCTTTTCCGAAAAGAGGGAATAGAATTTTTCTCACTGATTTTCGATACTCCCTTACCAGCCTACGATCTTGCCAGCAAGAACGACCAGCTTCTTTCTGCATGTGCGTCAATGCCTGCAGATGCATCTCAAAGAGTTGTTCCTTTTGCAGTTGTTACTCCGGGGATGAATAGCAGGCAGATTCAGGAATGGGTCGATTGTGGAGCTAAAGGATTCAAAATGACACCTCGTATGGCCTCTTCCAGTGTTAAACGGGGAGTTATCTCAGATATCAGTCTTTTTGAAATGCTTAATCCTGAAGCGCTAACAATCGCCAATGATAACAGCTTGCCGCTGGTCGTGCACTTACCGCAGTTGGTGGTTTCTCCCCGAATGAAACAGTCATTAAAAGATGAGCTTGTAGAAATAGCCATCAAATATCCCAACGTCAGAATAATTCTGGCGCACCTGGGGCAGGCGCAGACTCCGGCCAAGATGGAAGACCTGCTGAATTTGATCGAACGTAACGATCTTTACGAATCCATCTGGATGGATATTTCCGCGGTGACTGTCCCTTCGGTGATTGCGATGGCGCTGGAAAGTAAAGTCAGGCTACTTTTTGGTACTGATATCGATTTTGCTCTTGTGGAACGGGGCAGATACGTCATGTTCAAGATGGTTGACGGGCATCGCGTTCTGGCGGATGAGGACGATAACGGAAGCGTGATCACTGCCCTGGTAAGCCAGAATTTCGGGCAGAAGTTGAAGTCGTTTGTTTTAGAGGCCGGAATATTTCTCGATGCGCCATTGTTGATTTTTCAGTTTGAAGGGATTTTGGAGGCTGTTGAGAGACTGCGAGCAAGAGGTATGAATGAATCGTTCATCAAAGAAACCCTGGAGAATCTTTTCTTCAGGAATGCCGAATTGCTTGTGAAGTAGAGGCTCTTCATGGATTGCCCTTACCATAAATCAGCGGGATAACTGACAGCCGACAGATGACAGGCTCTCAGCAATATCAAATAACCCGAGATCACTAACTATGAGAAGCCCTCGCTCAGAAGAGCGAGGGCTTCTTTGAAATACAAACAAAAAGGTCCCTGAGGGTTACCTTTTATTATTAAGGCTCACTTTCACTCCGGAAATGGTCCCGGAAACCTCTTTGGTCACAGCTTTGGCAACATCCGCGCTGATCTCCCGAGCAGCTTCCAATGCGCTGTTGGCAGCTGCTGAGGCAGCTTCCTCTGCGGAGGCCCCGACTTCTTTGGCTCCTTCAATGGCTCCTTCCACCGTACTTCGGGCTACGGCAGCCACATCATCACCAATCTCGCCGGCGCCGCTTACCAAGCCATTAGTTGTCAGTTTTATCGTCACCATTATGTCATCGCCAATCTCATTTGTACCAACAATGGCCCCGCATATAGTATTCTGGGCAATAGTTGCCAGATCACTGCCGGTTTCCTGAGCCCCTTTCACCGCGCCCTCAGCCACACCACGTACACCATCCTCAAGGCTAACACCGGCTTCTTTAGTGCTTGAAACCGCGCCTTCGGCAGCACCACGAGCGGCCTTGCTTACGTCGCCACCTATCGAAGCAGTGCCTTTGATAGCCGCCTGCACCGTATCGCTTAAGATCCCTGCCGTAACTGTGGTAACCTCTCCAACTGCCCGTATCACCCCGATCACAGTTCCCTTTGCTGCCTTGGCTACGCCAATGCCAACATCAGTTGCCGCATGAACCGCACCTGCAACGGCATCATGTGCCAATCCCCCTACCTCGGAGCCAACATCTTTCATGCCACGAATCGTGCCTACAAGGGTCTTCCGGACTACCTCTCCAGCGGTTCCTACTACATCCCCGGCCCCCTTAATAACCCCTGATAGAGCCTCACCGATTTCCAAACCAATCCTGCCTAATGCCATGAGCCTGCCTCCTTCAAATCGTGCTGACTGTGACTATGATACGAGAGAGCATATCCAAAGTCAAGGGTCCACCTCTTCCCCCCCAAGCTCTGCAGCGCTATTGCGCCCGAACGTTGTATCAAATCTAAAGCTGTGATAATATAGGCCCCGTAATGGTATTTCAATAATGGCAATATTACCGCAAACTAAAGTAATTCTTGACACCAGACAATTCGGTGGTATAATTAGTTTACTAAAATTTATACTATCTGAAATTACGTCACCTTGTAAAGATAAGGGGCGGTGCCCATGGCAGGGAAGGCCATTGACGATTGGGTGGAACGTTTTGTGGCTGCTCTCCGGGAGAGAGGTAATCCTTGGGTATTGGAGACCCCCTCTTCTCTCCCCGGATTCATCCGCAGAACTTAATTCTTCCCAATGCCTCTTCAGCCCTGAGCATAGATTTTATTTAATGGCAGCAACCCTTTGATGTGTTCGGCTGCACTAAATTGTTTTAAAGAGGAATGCAAATGAAAAACCAAAAGGGAACTACGCTGGTTGAGGTGCTGGTAGCATTAACGATTCTGGGAATAACCGGTACCGGTTTTCTGTACAGCATGACGGACCTCACTGAGGCCACCCCCAGGGTGGATGATAAGGTCACCGCGCTTAGCTTGGCCGAAAGTCAGATGGAGTACATCCGTAGCCAGCCATTTCAACAGGCAGATGCAGGTGGCGGAATGGTATATAATCTTATACCTGAAGATGATAGACCGGCTGGCTTCAACATCGTAACCCCTATGGCTATACCGTGGGATGCTAATGGAGATGGCATTGATGATGCATTTTTTGAAAAATTGAGAGTGCAGGTATGGGTTCCCACTTCTTCAGGCAGTAAAGTGCTTATCACCTTGGAGGAATATAGAGCACAATGAGACACGTTAAAAACATCAGTTCATGTGTGCGATCCCAGCGGGGATATACCCTGATCGAAATACTGGTGGTGGTGGCTATTACGGGGGCCATTTCCGGAGTTATCTCTATGGTTATCCTGTCTATGATGGATGTGGTTACCCAAAGCCGCAGTCATATCGACGCCATTGCTCAAGCACAGAATGCGGAAAGATGGATGGAGCGAGATGGAAAGATGTGCCAGATAGTAGAAGTCGAAAGGAAACAGCCTAATCAATCGGGCACCATGCAAATGGTTTGGTCTGACTGGGGAGGCACCAGGACCGAAGTAATTTATTTCCTCCAGGATAATCAGTTAAGACGAAGAGAGAGTACCTTTTCTGTTGATACCTATAATCCTTTCACTCAGCAGTGGGATGGTGCTCCGATAGAAATCTTTGAGACTTTGATCGCTGTTGATGTGGTCTCTGGATCACCACAGACAAGCTTTTCACTTACCACCGAAAGGGTGATTCAAATAGACATAACCGTTGAGAATCAAACCAGCACCAGAGGTGTCACCCAGGAAAAGCGACATTTCGAAATCAACCCCAGGGCAATCTGGTAAAACTGCAAATCCTAAGTTCAGTAATGAACTGAGCAAAAGGGGTATCCGATGAAAATGTTGATAACAAAACAAATAGATCGGTTTATACGGGAGGAGCGAGGCCAGGTTCTAGGTGTCGCTATTATTATGGTACTTCTCGGCGGTATGTTGATTCCTCCTGTACTAGAGTTTATCACTGACGCCACCAACCTGACTATTATGTACAAAGAGAAGGCCCTTGATATATATTCCGCCGATGCCGGTATCGAACATGCCATGTGGGAAGTAAAGTATAATGACATGGAAGTATTCCCTGCCTATGATCATTTTGATTACCAGAACCACAGCCAGTATACCCTCGATGAAAAGATAAACGGACTTGATGTGACCGTTACCATGGAAAATACATGGATTCCCCAGGGAATTGAGGTTACTGCTCCTGCTATAGTTCCCCCTGATTCCTCCCTGGCTAACCATATAATTGATAACACTGCACTGCTTTCTATAACTGGCGCTTCCGAACCGGTACAGAACGAGTTTGAAATCAAGATCGCTGCCGATCAGGCCATAGCGCCAAATCTGCAAATTGAGAGGATAGGGGTATGGCTTCCGTCCACCTATGCCTATAGAATGGAGAGTTGTACTCTGGACGAAGACCTTTGGCCTGATCCCGATCCGGAATACTACCGAAATCCGCTTGACTCTGATCAAGTGATAGTCATGCCTTTCGGTGGTGGAGGCCAGATCATTATTTGGGATTTTACCAATAATCCAAGTGGCAGCTGGACAGAAATGAATTCCATTGATTTCGATCTCCTCCCAGGCGTGAATATGGCTGATGCCAAACCGGAGTGCGCGATCACCTTCAAATACGATAATTTGGGAGGCGCTCCAATTGGGGAACCCGAGTTCATTAGCTGGGTGGATACCACGGATGATGCGCCAGGTGGAATTCCCTATACATGGGATTCCGATATAAAAATATATCGCATTAGCTCCCGGGCCGGGAACGCCGAAATCGAAGCATTCATTAGCCGGAAAGAAGAACAAATGGCCGGGGCAACACAAGGCAAGTTTATAGCCGTGGGCAATTCCTCGCTGCTGGATGGAGACGGAGATACCAAAAATCGTGAGATTCAGCTTGATGAAAGCGATGGGCAGATCGTGCAAAGCCTGGATCCTGATACAGATAGCATCCCCGATAATGCCACCATTACAGGCGCCCGGCTATACTGGAGTGGATGGCTCGATTATGCGCTGCCCAACAATCCCAAAGCCATAATCTGGGAAGACGATTGCAAGTCCTTTGTTGATGATCCTGACGAAGACGACGATAATGACTGGACTGCTGGCAGTGACTGGGGTACCAGGGCTGACAGCGACAACGACACCTTCGATGGCATTTTCACAGCGCACCACTCAGGGAGCACTGATGAGTGTAGATACCTCTATCTTAATGCTGATATAGATTTGAGCAAGTATGTTGGCGAAGAGGTCTGGATTCGCTGGGAACAGGGTGAAAAAGGGACATTGGAGTCTGACGATACACTTAAGTACGCCTTCTCTACCAAGGCAGATAACTCCTGGGACTGGATAGACTGGAGAGACAATGCCTCTTGGGCTACGGCCTTTAGCAATGATAATCCGGATCGTGTCGAGAAGGTGTTGCTGGATCAATCGTACTTGGATCAGCACTTCCGGATGGCTTTCCGCATAGATAATTTCGGTGGTGACGGTGAGACTTGCTATGTTGATGATATCTATATTTATTATCTCCCTGAGAGAACAATCTGGGAAGACGATTGCACCAATGGTATAAACTCCGGCACCTGGACACAGACTGGCAGTGACTGGGATCAAACCACCAAGCCGGGAACATATACCGCGCAGCATATCTGCACCGCCTCAATGTTTTCCACTCCTTTCTGGGATACTTGCGATGATATTAACTTTAACTGGTACCAGAGCGGCACCGACTGGGGCGGTAATCCTCCTGCCTCTCCCAACACGTTTAAAGGGCATCACGGTGGCGGTGGCATTGATGTGAAATTTGCAGATGATTGTTCGGATATTAATAATGGCTTTTGGGTCCATT
>Ga0180431_10005029_pt1 | contig 16287 bp, 10 predicted proteins | sample SS_ome_11_FD_132459 | JGI IMG/M metagenome (GOLD analysis project Ga0180431, IMG submission 132459) | Hypersaline lake sediment archaeal communities from the Salton Sea, California, USA - SS_1_MS_1 metaG | ecosystem: Environmental > Aquatic > Non-marine Saline and Alkaline > Hypersaline >... | reverse complement strand
TTTGCACAATAAGTAATCCAAACTTCGCACATTTCTGTGCCGATTACCTCCTGACTGACCATTTTCGATACCCGAGATACGCTATATGCAATACGCTAACTTAATTGCAATCCTTTCATCTTGATATTTAATCTGCGTTATTCGTCTATGCGCAGAACGCCCCCCCCCTAATAGGAGCAACATGCACGATTTGATCGAAAAACTACGAACTCGTATGCTCACTTTTTGCCGTAAGTCTTTGTGCAAACGGGAATAAGAGTTTTTTTGGACTTTCTTATTTTTACCCTGCGCTAAGTGCAGTTCTAAACGAAAAAGGCTATGGAAGAACATAAGGCACAAAACGTCAGGCGTCAGCGATCAATAATAAATAGTCAATAGTAAATCGTAAATATTCAATTAATGGGCTTCTTGCCTAAATTAACACAATTCTCAATTCTAAATTCAAAATTCTCCATTCACCACTCCCGCTTATCCTGTCAAAAACCCTACCCTGATTCTCCTCAACAAAAACGTTGGCAACAGTTCTGTTGGCAGCGGGCCTTTTTCCTTGATTTTTCCCTCCTGGCTCCTGTATTCTGTATTCTATTATTGCGTATTATACTATAAATGTTGTTATATTTCAAATAAAATCTGGAAAAATGGGGAATTTTTACACTTATACCTATGGCACAGGTTTCGCGGATTTACATGGTTTTTGTAGGATGGCGGCTTACCCTAATTTCCGGCTTAGTTCTCTCATTCGTTGGGATTCTGTAGTTCTTCGCCTAGCAGTTTTACTCGCCACTCGCTGGCTTTTTCCGGTTTGTTCCAGGATTCGTACAGGTTCACCAACTGTTTCAGCGATTCAATGGTGTCAGCGTGTTTGGGGCCGAGCTTGGCCTCACGCTTGTTGTAGACATCGAGCAGCAAGGGTGCCGCCTTGTCATATTGCCCCTGTTCCCTGTAGACTCTTGCCAGGAGCGCGGTGCACGCCAGAGTCCTCGAATCCGTGCCGCCCTGCCGCGCCTCCAGGGCCTCATTCAGAATTTGCTCGGCCTCTCCATAGCGTTCCTGGGCCAGATAATTCTTTCCTTGGTGATATCTGGTTACGAAGAGAACGAAATACCGTCGCGTACTACTGGAACGCTCGCAGAGTGCCAGTACCTCATCAAACAAGGCTTCTGCTTCGGCGCGTCTTCCCAGGGACATGTACACCGTGCCGATGTTGTGCATGAAGAGCATTCGCCACCCATATGTCTCACCGTACGCCTTTCCCAAGATATCAATCTGTTTGTTCCATATCCGTATGGCGTCATCATGTCGGTCGAGGTTCCAATAGGCAAAGCAAAGCGTGTTGGCTGTCCTGATCACATGCGAATGCTCAGGGCCGAGATGCTGCAAACGGATTTGATAGGCACGCTCCAGATGTTTTCTGGCAAGTTCAAACTTGCCTATGCCATAATATCGTTGACCCACCGCATGAAGAATTCTTGCTGCAACAAGGGGTTGGTCCAAGAACTTGCCCTCAAGCTTCTCTGACGTAATATCAAGGACATGGTCAAAATCTAATTCTTGTGCCTCAGAGAAGCTCTCCTCACCCAAAATATCTTTCACAAGAAAATCGGAAACCGCCTGGGCTTGAGCCAAGGCTCGCTCGGCCTCAGCACGCGCTGAGGCTTCCCTTTCAGCGGAGGCTTGGGCCTCCACGCGCAAACGGTCAGCCCGAAAGTACATGGCCGTGGTCCCCGCCAGACCGAGAATGAGCACGACAGCCACAGCCAGGACCGCTGCCGAGAGGCCAGCGTTTCGCCGGACGAACTTCTTGAAGCGATAGAGCGTTCCGGGCGGCCCGGCGATCAAGGGAGCGCCATTGAGGTAGTTTCCGATGTCATCGGCCAGTTCGATGGCTGAGCGGTAACGCTCGGAGCGGTCCTTGCGCATCGCCTTGAGCGGAATCCACTCCAACTCCTTGTGGAGGCGTTTGGCCAGGGCCCTGACTTCCATACGACGAAGTTCGGCCAGCTCGCTAGCCTCCCGGCCCAGTTTGGTCAGCCGCGTGCTCGGTGTCTTGGGGTCGGTCTCACGGATCATCTTGCGCACGTGCTCGACGCCGCCCTGGCGAAACGTCTCGGAATCGTAGGGCAGGATACCGGCCAGCAGCACGTACAGCAAGGCCCCCAGCGAGTAGATATCCGACCGTGTGTCGATGTCCTCGTTGACCATGTCCGCCTGTTCAGGGCTCATATACTCGGGCGTGCCGAGCAATTGGCTGTCCTCTGTGTACAGAGTCCGTTCGGTCAGCGACTTGCCAGTCGCCTTGGCCACCCCGAAGTCGATGATCTTCGGGGTCGCCGTGTCGGCCTCCGTGGAGACCAGAATGTTAGAGGGTTTGATATCTCGATGAATGATGCCCCTCTGGTGGGCATGATGGACGGCGGCACAGACCTGCTGGAAGAGACGCAGCCGGTCCTCGATGCCGAGCTTGTGGCGGTCACAGTACTCCGTGATGGGCGATCCCTTGACATACTCCATCGCAAAATACGGCCGGCCGGCTTCCGTCGTGCCGGCATCGTAGACCTGGGCGATACTCGGATGATCCATCAGGGCCAGGGCCTGACGTTCGTTCTCAAAACGGGCGATCACGCGCTTGGAGTCCATGCCCGGTTTGATCACCTTCAGAGCCACGCGCCGCCGGATGGCGTCCTCCTGTTCGGCCAGATACACCACACCCATGCCGCCTTCACCCAAGACACGGAGCAAGCGGTAGCAGCCGATACGCTGGCCCTCAGAGGGGGTGGCATCCTCCGTACCGGCCAAGGCAGCGTCTTCCTGCCCCTCCGGCGCTTCCAAACCCTCAAACAGAAGACGTTTGAGACGCTCAGGACCTGCCCCGAATGTAAATTCTCGTGTCATGTTTCTTCATTTCATTCTAAGTCTGGCAAATCATGAGCCTGCCAGCTGTGAACCTCTGAACCGTTGAACCTGGAACCTTCTCTAATAAATACAGGCGATTATTGATCAGGCTGCGCATCCGAAGAAAAAAAATGCATGATTTCTGCTAATTCCTCTTGGGCCTGCTGATCCGAGGCTACTGTGGTGCGTACATATTCCTTCAGGGCCGCATGAAACCGGCGTTTTACGGTGACGATCATATTTGAGACCTTTTTCACATTCTGGATGCTGAATTTCTCGCAAAGATCGGTCAAGCTTGGTGGTGCAGTGTCTTGTAGAATGGGCCCGATGACCCGTTCCTCGAATACCAGCCAGTGGATGTGCAGACCGTCCTGTACACAACTGGCCTGCACCGCGGAGAGGACCTGATCCAACAGGGCCGACAACCACATATAGTCATAGACCTCATCCGGGCTCGATTCAGTCATCATGCCAGACAGCTCAGGGGGATTGACCACCTCCAGAGAAACCAATTTCTCCGGTGGAATGCGCCCGCGTGCGGTTTCTCGCTTTTTCACGTTGATGAGGTATCGATTCAGGGCCGTCAGCAGCAGGGTGCGAAAGTGTCCCCGGCTTTGGTCTGCCTTTTGTATTAATCTGCGGTTCAATACGATCTCGTGAAGGAATCCCTGGGTCAGGTCCTTGGCGTGTTCGTTGTCATATCCCTTGCGCCGCAGATAACAGTAGATGGGTTTCCAGTAGCGCTCCAGCATTAGGCCGATGAGGGCCCGGTCCTCGTCCTGGTCCCTCTGGATTTTGTCAATCAGCGTCCAATGGGTTGTCAGAAACGCCTGCGCGCTTCCCCCGATCTCAGTTGGATCCTGATATCCCATTACATTACACTCCACTCCTCTCCCAGGGTTCTCATGCCAAAATCCCGATACTGCACTTAGGACAACGCCATGCCGCGATCAATACCGACGCACCACCATCACCGATCATACCTGCCCAAGCCCTGCAAGGCCACGAAAAAAAATCGATGTGCGCGCAGCGCCCGGGTATTCCACCTGAATATATTCAGTGGATGCATCGCCATATGGCATTGATGTCGGGTAGAAGAACAGTGAAAGTTAAAAGGAAAATGTATCTGGGCTATGGCCGTTAATCGGTCTTCAGACCAGTTTTTCTAACGGTCCAACAGTAAACGATCATTGGCCTAACGGCCGGAAAGGAAGGTGTAAAATGCAACAGTCGAATGTCTCAAGAATCAAGGTTGTGTTGTCGGCAGTAATCGTGGGGATCTTGGCCGGTGGCGGGAGCACCCGGGCGGATTTCGTCATGGACGCAGTACCTGCTGAAAACATGACTAAGTCCGGCAAGGGGGAGAGTTTTTCACATGATGGACTAAGACTGTACCTTGCCCCAGGCGGTCTGCCCGGCGGATATGGCAAGCGCGACATCTGGGTTATTGAGCGAGAATCATTGGACGCCCCTTGGGGCGAGGCCGTCAATCTGGGTCCGAACATCAACACAGAACATGGGGAAGGATGGCCGACGATCTCGCCAGACGACCTGGAACTCTATTTTGGGCGTGACGATGGAACTAACTGGTATCCAATGCGCTCGACGCGTGCCTCGAAGGACGACCCATGGGGACCGGCCACCGAGTACGATGGCGTCTATCCCGACGACTTCTCATCCAACGGCCTCACAAAGTACACTGAGGCCTTGTGGCCAGGCGGGTATGGTGGATCGGACATCTGGGTCACGACGCGGGCAACACTCAACGACGAATGGGGCGAACCGGTCAATCTCGGTCCGAATGTGAATACGGCAAGCGACCAGTACGGTCCAAGTATCTCAAGCGACGGCTTGGCACTGTTCTTCATCAGCATTACAACTCAGCGTAGACTCCACATGTGTATGCGAGCCACAACAGAGGATGCCTGGGGCCCAGCCGTTGATGTCGGTTCCCCTGTAAACGGTGATTGGTGGGTTGTCTGGCCAGAGATCTCACCGGATGGCTTGACACTCTACTGCAACCGTGGCAGCGGTCTTGGCTCCACCCAAGTCTCCATCAAGCCTATAATTGACTTGAATAGGGATGGAATCGTTGATGCTGAGGATTTACTCATCTTGGTGGACTATTGGGGCACAGACGAGCCCTTGTGCGACATCGGCCCGATGCCCTGGGGCGATGGCGTCGTCGATGTCCAGGACCTTACCGTCCTCGGAGAGCATCTGTTTGAGGAAACGGGACTCTTTGGCAGCTTCACAGAGGACCCGACTGGCGTGTACACGATGACCGACCGCAGCGCCGATGTCTGGGGCTCGACCGATCAGTTTCACTTCGGCTATAAGACACTCACCGGGCCGGGTACGATTGTCGCAAGGATCGAGAGTATGACGAACACGCACCTTTGGGCCAAAGCCGGTGTAATGATTCGCGAGACGCTGGATGCCAATTCGAAGCATGCCTTTGTATTTGTTACACCGGGCAAGGGAGTGAACTTTCAGGGCCGCAGCGATACCGGCGGTGAAACGACCAGCTACGCGCAGCAGACGGGGATCACCGCTCCATATTGGGTACGATTGGAGTGGGATGGCCAGGGCAACTTCACGGCAGCCCATTCACCTGATGGATCGACATGGCAGTCGGTGGGGGGCGCCGCCTCGATGAGTATTTCCATGAATTCGGATGTCCACATAGGTCTGGCACTATGCAGCCATAACACGGCTGAAATGTGTGAGGCGGTATTCACAGATGTCAGGATTACCGGTACGCCGGACCTCGAATGGACACACACCGATATCGGCTTCACGTTCAGGCGACCTTAAATGGGTGTATGTGCCTTCATGACCTCCGCATCTACAACGGGGGGGTGAGGCCGTAGCAGAAGGCTTCTATTTGGCAAATAGACAAGGGCTGGCGGACAACGGAGCCGTCGGCCCTTTGTTCATATCGTGGGAGTGTACTTCACCGAACGGGTACGATTCAGGAGCCAGGAGGCTGGGACCAACAACATGCGAAAACGTCGTGGATTTACGTTGATTGAGCCATTGGTTGTTATTGCTATTATTGCGATATTGCCGGCGATATTGATGCCGGCGCTGCGGCGGGTTAGGGAGCAGGCTCGGATCGGAATTCCGCCGACACCTTAGCTGTTTCTGTGTTGAATCAAGTATGGTGCTTCCGGATATTGCCCGACGTTGCAAAGGGCGGAACTTGTTTCAGACTGGGAAGGTGTTTTTTGTGAATAACTGTATGCTGCTGACTAAGCTTTTGCGGGAAATTAGTGCCTAATAGACCTTCTCTCTGCCCTCGGTGTTCTCCGTGGCTCAGCTATCTTGAACAGATCAACTACAGCTATTACTTTCGGTCGCTTATTGCCTGTAGAATCTTATTCTTAGTTCTCTCGAAGGCCAGTCTGTCGATATTGTCCAGGATTTCATTCTCGGCGACGCTGCTGAAGCTCGGATTCTTGATAAGCGTCAAGAGCACTTCCTCCTTGGCGTTATCAAAGGACAGCTTGTCGAGCACGGCCTCGACTAAGTAGACCTGGGCCCCGGCACTCAGCCCCTGGCGCTTGGCGATTCGCTTGTAGCCGTCTTTCCTCTCCGAATCGAAAGAAAGCTCGCCCACGGCGTCAATCTCGGCGATCGCACTGCCGGCCGAGGCCCCTTTACGATCGTGTGTCTCGTCGCCGACGAAAACAGAACAGCCCCCCAGCAATAACACCGATACGGCAAATCCAATAATGATCAATCCATTTCTCATAATTCAAGCTTTCAAATAAAACAGAAATTCCCTTTTCGATACGACTATACAATACGCGGGTTAATTGGTCCCGTCAAATTGTTCCTGCCGGTTTGGCCTCGCATATCGGTCAATTGTCTCCGGGCCAGGTCCAGTTTATGAGGTCTTCGCTCCATGCTATTGCCAGGCTTGCGCGGCCGTGGGCTCGATGAGCCTTTAAGCCTTCCTTCGAGGAGCCGTGGAAGAACATTATGTACTTGCCGACCGACGGCTCTTCGGTCAGATCGATTACGGTTGCCGCCGTGAGCCGGCCCTGGGCCCAGGGCCACTGCTTCTGTCCCAGAGTCAGCAGTTGGAAGTCGGCGCCCCATGATTTGGGGTCTTTCGAGCGTTTGACTCCGATGCCGTTTGACGGGGAGTGGAACATGATGTACTCGTCGTCCTGCCGGATGACGGTGACGTTCTCGCCTGCCCTGGCGCGGCCGGCGTATGTCCAGTTTTTCAAATCGTGCGAATACGACATGCTCACGCCGTTTTGCTTGTAGAAGCACCACCACTTGCCCGGCTCCTGTGCATCCGCCAGAAGATACGGATCGATCATTCGCCCCATATCCTGCCGCGGCACGTCGTTGCCCTTGACCCGAAGCAGTTCCGGCTCGGACCAATTCTTTAGATCGTCGCTTCGCATTATCCATATCCGGCTGTCGCCCGTGCCGAATGTCTCCAGGTTCGGCGTCGGATAGGTTTGCAGGCAGATTATCCACTTGCCGTCAAAGCGGATGATATTACCGGGACTGCTGTAGTTCAGGTTGCGGTCTCTCGGCGTGATAATCTCCGGGAACGTCCAGTGCACCAGATCGGAGCTGGTGCTGTAAGCCGTCATGTTGTAGTACCCGCCGTCTGCGGCTGTTTCCGACAGCGTAAAGTACAGATAGAAAACGCAGTCATGATAAACCGCCGCCGGGTCGCGGAAACCGTACTTCCGGTCGCCCCGAAAAATGATCGGCGACGTCAGTTGTGAGAAATCCATCTTCTTTTTGAAACCACCGAAAGCACCCAGCGCTGGCAGCGCGTTTCCATCGCCGTCGAACAGCGCTGTGGCCCCGCCGTTCCAGATTCGCAGGCCCTTGACCGGGATTGATTCGGGGTACCACCACAGAACTCCGATTCCACGGCCTTTCGACGTCTGGCGTACCGTGGCGATGAGTTCTGACAGAAAAGCCTTTTGTCCCGCCGGTGTCGTAGGCCAGCGCATGTTCTTGTCCGCTCCATTCTTTCCCTTTGTCACGCGGACGTCTCTGTAAGGATAAGCGGTCTCGACGACGAATATCTCCTTGCCGAATGTCTCGGCACTCTTTTGGAGGTTCTTTTGCAGATCTTCCATCGAGCCGTGCCACCAGGGGTAGTAACTCAGGCCGATGATGTCACAGGGCACGTCACGTTTCTCAATATTATCGAAAAACCACTTAGTCTTCGACCAATCGCCGCCGGAATGAATGTGCAGAATGATTCGAATGTTTTCGTCACCCGATGCATCTTCTATTCCCCGAATTCCGGCCTTGAGCAGACGAGCAAACTTGTCCCATTGTTTTTCAGGTTCACCGACGCCGTAGAGTTTCCCGTCGGGCCAGAGCATGCCGGGAGCAATTTCGTTGCCGGGCTGGACCATATCGGGCAACACTCCGGCCTGCTTGAACGCGTCGATGCAGTCGCGCGTGTACTTGTAGACCGTCCGTTCGAGTGATTCGAAATCCAGATCCTCCCACGCCTTCGGTTTGGACTGGTGCCCCGGGTCGGCCCATGTGTCGGAGTAATGGAAGTCCAGCAGCAGTTTGGCGCCAATTGCCTTGATGCGCCTGGCCAGCGCAATAGTATAGGCAAGGTCATTCACAACCACGTTGCTGTTCGTGGGATTCACGAATAATCGCAGGCGGAAACAGTTGCAGCCGTATCCGCTCATGATTTCGATAGCGTCGCCGGGCCTTCCGGAGTCTCGGAATACCCCTCCGGCCTGCTCTATCTTTGTCAGAGCGGAGATGTCACCGCCTACAAGAAATTCTTCGTCTTGCTGCGAAGGCATCGCTCTGCAAACGACAGCCAGCAACAGAACCACAAACGTTCGCCTCAACAGATTCATTGATTCAGTTCTTTCTCTTGCCATCGAGTTCACTTCCCAAGTTCAGATGTCAGACGAAGAAAGCCTGCTCAAGGCTCGGCCCTCGAAACGCATTGTACCTGCCGGATGCCCGCAGAGCAAAGCGTAAAGCCACCCACAGTTGACCAGCCTGGAATTTTTTGCCTTCACGGATCGAGTTTACGCGATTAGAATGATGAATGCTGATTTCTTTACTAACTATGAACTAAGAACAGCGAACTCTTACAGAGTGAATTTATGAAAAATATTCGCGTCGCATCATTTCAATTCGAGCACGCCGCCGGCGATAAGCAGGCAAATCTGACAAAGATCAAGAGCTACGTTACCGAGGCCGCCGCGCAGGGCGTCGAGTTGATCGTTTTTCCCGAGTGCTGCATCACAGGCTATCTGTTCATGCGGCAGCTCACGAAAGAACAGTTGGAGTCTCTTGCCGAGCCGGTTTTCGATGGCCCCTCATCGCAGGCCCTGATGGCTCTGGCGAAAGAACACAATATGACCATCGGCGCAGGACTCGTGGAGGCAGCCGACGACGGCAAGATGTATAATACATACGTGGTCGCGATGCCGGATGGTCAATTTCAGCGGCACCGAAAGATTCACTGCTTCATCAGCGAACACCTCTCTTGCGGCTCGGAATTCACCGTGTTCGACACGCCGCAGGGCTGCCGCGTCGCCGTTCTGACCTGCTACGACAATAATATCGGGGAGAACGTCCGGCTGGCAGCGCTGAACGGAGCCGAAATTCTGCTGGCGCCCCATCAAACCGGCGGCTGCAAGACGCCGAGCCCGCACTGCATGGGAGTGATCGAACGCTCGCTATGGGACAACCGCCGGAGCGATCCGGAAGCAATCGAGGCAGAGTTGAAAGGCCCCAAAGGCCGGCAATGGCTACTGACGTGGCTGCCGGCCCGCGCTCACGATAACGGGCTTTTCCTGATTTTCAGCAACGGCGTAGGAGTTGACGGAGACGAGATCAGGACCGGCAACGCGATGATCCTTGATCCGTACGGACGGATTATCGCCGAGACGTGGAAGGCCGGCGACGATATGGTTGTTGCCGATCTGGACCCGGCGCTGCGTGAGAATTGCACGGGAGTACGGTGGATAAAGACGCGCCGGCCCGAATTGTACGGCCGGCTAACCGTTCCAACGGGATTGGAAGAGGACATCCGGCGCGTTCGTTTCAGCGACGAATTGGATCAGTGAGAGCATGAAAACAATTGGACTCATAGGCGGCATGAGTTGGGAATCGACGCTCGTGTACTACCGCATCATAAACCAGGTCGTCAGGGAAACGCTCGGCGGGCTGCATTCGGCCCGAATCGAAATGCATTCGTTTGACTTCGCCGAGATCGCGACATTGCAGGACGAAGGTGACTGGCAGGGAATCGCGAAATTATTAATCGTTGCGGCCCAAAACTTGGAAAATGCCGGGGCTGACTTGCTGGTAATCTGTACGAACACAATGCATAAGGTCGCCGGCACGGTTCAAAAGGACGTCAGTGTTCCTCTGCTGCACATTGCCGACGCGACCGCGCAGGAGATCAAGGCAAGGGGCCTGAATAGAGTCGGCCTGCTGGGAACCAGAGCCACGATGGAAGAGGATTTCTACATCGGAAGACTCATAGACCGGCACGGACTCGATGTGATAACGCCAAATGAACAACAACGCGAACTGATCGACAAAGTCATTTACAACGAGCTTTGCCGAGGCGCAGTGGACCCGGCCTCGAGAGAGAAGTTTGTGGAAATAATGCGCAATCTAATCGCCGGCGGCGCCGAAGGAATAATCCTCGGCTGCACCGAGATCGGTCTGCTGATCGACCAGCAGGATATCCGGACCCCGGTGTTCGACACGACGGCGATTCACGCCGGATCGGCCGCCCGATTAGCGCTGGAAATAAAGGATTAGGTAGGGTGGGCTGTGCCCACCAATCGGTTTGTGGTGTGCATAGCACACCCTACAGGTGGTCTATTTGGAATGGTTAACAAGTGAAATCAGGAGAACAAAATGAAAGTAGTAGGTTTTAACGGAAGCGCACGCAAGGACGGCAACACGGCAATTCTAATCAGGAAAGTCTTTGCAGAACTCGAAGCCGAAGGCATAGAAACAGAGCTGGTTCAGTTGGCCGGCAAGACAATAAAAGGATGCACCGCGTGCGGCAAATGCCAAAAGAACAAGGACAAGAAATGTGCCGTTGCCGACGATTTTGCAAATGAGTGCATTGAAAAGATGATCGAAGCCGACGGCATAATCATAGGTTCGCCTACGTACTTCGCCGATCTCACCACCGAGACCAAGGCGCTTATCGACCGTGCGGGATACGTCGCCAGGGCCAATGGGCACATGTTCCGGCGCAAGGTCGGAGCGGCCGTCGCCACCGAGCGCAGAGCCGGCTCGATTCACACATTCGACTCGATCAACCATTTCTTCCTGATCGGCCAGATGATCGTGCCGGGCTCGTCCTATTGGAACGTGGGAATAGGCCGAGCCAAAGGCGACGTCGAGCAGGACGAAGAAGGCCTCGAAACCATGCAGACATTAGGCCAAAACATGGCCTGGCTGCTAAAGAAGATAGGAGAGTGACAACATGAACAGGACACGTGGTTCGGCGCTTGTCGCCCGGATATTGCAGGTGGCGGTTTTGACGTTCGGTATCATCGCTCCGGTTGCAGCCGCCGCTGAGAATAAACCAACGAGTAACTTCCGCAAGCCTGCGTATGATGCCGAGATGCAATACTGGCTTGAGAATATGATCTGGCACCATCGTTTTACGGATGCCGAGGTCGCCGCGGCTACGGGACTGACGACAAAGGAGATCGACGCGGCGAAAAAGAAGTTCGACATTCGAGTGGATAACCGGCCCGAGGAAAAGACAGGTTCGATGCTGAAAGTGCTGCCGTACCCCGGAGGCAGGCATCCGCGGATAGGGTTTCTGGAAGGGGCGATCGATCCCCAGCGGGAGACGAAGTTCAGCGTCTTTACGCCCTGGGACCGTGACAGCTACGCAGTCCTCGATATCCCCGAGGCGATATGGTCGAATCTGGGACTGACTTATCTGGCCCATACGCATATCGACACGATCTGGACAAAGAAGGGCATCACTTTGCCGAAGTTGGAATGGAAACGCCTGCCGGGCGGTAAGCTTGAAGTCGAGCGGGAACTGCCCAACGGCATCGCCTTCGGCGCCAAGATCAAGCCGACAAAAGATGCGGTGCGCATGGAGATGTGGATGCGCAACGGCACGAAGGAGCGGCTGACGGGTCTGCGCGTGCAGAACTGCGTGATGCCCAAGATGGCGGCAGGTTTCGCGAAACAGAGCAACGACAACAAGGTCCTCACGAATCCCTACGTGGCCTGCCGGTCCGACGACGGCAAGCGATGGATCATCACCGCGTGGGAAGGTTGTCACCGCCCCTGGGCCAATCCGGACTGCCCGTGCTTTCATTCGGACCCGAAGTTCCCCGATCTGGCGCCCGGCGAGACGAGCCATTTGCGAGGCTGGCTTTCATTCTACGAGGGTACTGACATCGAAGCCGAGTTCGAACGAATCGAAGCAACCGGCTGGCGAGCCTCAAAGCCGCAGGCTTTGGGGATGGTGGGACAAGCCATCCCTAAGTAGGGGCGACCCTATGTGGTCGCCCTGGGCAGCCACACAGGGCGCCCCTACGCTGCAACCCTCTGGGCATATATCCACAAATTCGACTGTTATAATGTACTATATTTTGCCGCCCGCACCGAAGCATAGGATCCGTCCGTCGGCGAGGGTGACTACGGCACGGCCTTCCCTGTCGATGGCCAGGCCCCATTCGACGGGCGCCGCAGGCAGCGGGTGAGACCATATCGTGCCGCCGTCGTCAATATCGACTGCGACGATCTTCGATTCTTCGGCGATCACCACGGCGTTGGCGCAGATCACGACCGCCTTGCTCGTTTTGCAGTCATGGCTCCAGAGCGGCTTGTCCCTGACGCCCAATCGCATCCAATCGACGAGAAACTGGTTCGCGGGTTTGGCCATGCTTTGGCTCAGGACCTGCCTGTTAATGCCGTCGAAGCACATGACTCTCTTGTTGTTCTGATTGCTCACCCAGGCGATGTCGCGGCCGTGGCGTTTCGGCGTCAGGAAGACCCTGCTGAAAACAGTGGCATCGTAGACGTCGTAATCGGGATGGGCGTAGAAAGGTCGGCCGCACGCCACGACCTGGTCGCCGAGGGCCGAAAGCTCCCAGCCTCGTGGAGCCTGCGTTAGCAGGACGTTATTCTGCGTGATCCTCTGAACCAATTCGGGGTCGTTGAGGCACTTGCCGTCTTTCGTGTCGTAAATCGCCGGCGAGACGGCGTTGCCGCCCGCGATGTAGAGCTTGTCGCCGGTCAGCAGCATGTGTCCCTGGAGACTGACGCCGGAGCGGGCCTGAGGATTGAGGTGTCCGGACGTATGGTTGCACCACTTCACCCGGCCGGTTTCGGCGTCGAGGGCGTAGACGTAAGTCCCGTCGTAGTTGGCGATTCCCGCCGCGGCGTAGGCGACGCCGTCGGCGACGAGCACACCGGCGACGGGCCAGGTGGAGGATATCGTGTTGTAAACAGGGATCTTCCGCTCGGCCGGCGCAGCGCGGAAACGCCAGAGCAGCCTGCCGGTCTTAGCCTCGAACGAATAGACCCATCCGTCCGCCGAGCCGACAAAGGCGCGGCCCTTCCAGATAGTCGGAGCTATTCTGACAGACCCGCCCGTATAAGCTTTCCATTGCAGCTTTCCGCTCGCGGCGTCTACAGCACGGACGATGCCATCCGGGCCGCCTGTAAACACCAGCCCGCCTGCCGCGACCGGCGCGGTCGGTAGGGTGTGCACCGCACACCGCAATACCTGCCCCGCATTCGAGGACGAGACTCCCTCGTCACAGTGCCACAGAAGCGAGACACTCTGCGGCACAACCGCCGCTGTCGTTGCACTGCAGGCGTTGTCTGCGCGGAAGGTCGGCCAGTCGGCGGACGATTCGGGCAGAGCCGCTATTTCCCTGACGTCGCCCTTGCTTTTTTGAAACCTCTTCGTTCGGGCAAGTTCGGGCTGAAAATCGAAATCTCCCGCCGGCGCCAGGCACGTAATCCCGTAGAGCGTGAGTTGGCAATCGCAGACGGAGGGCCACCAGTACAACAGGCCGTTTGCGATTGTCACGCCGTCATGGCACGGCGGGCGCATCGGCGAGATCAGGCGCGGTTCTCCGGCCGCCAGATCGAAGCGGGTTGAGCCGCCCCGTGCCCGATAGAAAATCGAGTCGCTTGCCGCCGTGGGCCTGGTGCAGGCGCGCCGGCCGGTATCGAACAGGGCCAGCACCTCGCCGGTGAGCGGATCGAATTTCTTGCTGGGGCTGTTCAGATCGTTCTGCCCGCTGATGGCGTAGAGCACGTCGTCGCGAATGATCAACTGGAAGTTGCCGTACGGATCGCTCCAGAGGATCCTGCCGTCTTTGGTCGAGACGGCCAGCATCTTGTTTACCTGCGGGCCGGCGAAGTAAAGAGCATCGTCGCTGCATTTGAGATAGCAGGTCGTCCGCCAGTTCCAGGATGCGCCCTGCCGGTTCGAGTAATCGCCGAGAGCCTTGAACAGCTCCGGCGCATTGTCGGGCGTCCGGCGCCACTTAACATCCCCGGTCTTGGCATCCAGGCAGGCCAGAAAGGAACCGAAGCGAAAGATGTAGATGCTCCCGCTGCCCATGCACATTGCGCGGCCGTCGATCGGCTCGGTTTCGCGGTGGCTCCAGAGGACCTTTTTCGTTTTGGGATCGATGGCCAGCACGTTGCGGCCGAAGCCCCACGGATGGGCGATATAGGCCTGCTCGGGGTCCTTGATTTTGTCGGGTTGATTGAAGCCTCTCGATATCGGATTCCAGGGCCAGCCGTGCCGCTGCCGCTCCCAGCGCATGGTGGGGTCTCTCTGCTCCTGCCTGCCCATCATGGCGTATAGAATACCGTCCTCCATCCCCATCCATTTCCAGAACGTCCCTCCTGCGACATCGGTCGGCGGAGTTATCTTGTCCAGAAGCTCGCCGGTAGCGGCGTCGATGACTTTGCACGATTTGTCGTCTCCAACGTAGAGTACCTCCGGCGTCGCAATCATCGTGTTGCGATGGATCATCACGCCCTCGGCCAGGTCGCGCTGCCAGAGCATCGTGCCGTTATAGCCGTTGAAGGCCACAAGCTTGTTCAGGAAAGGCTCTTCTCTTTTTTTGAAGGCGACGTGCCCGAAGGCCTTGAACGTACGCCCGGCACAGGCGACGGCTACCTGCGGCATCGGCGCGTAACGCGGCTCAGCCAAAAACTGCGTCAGATACGGCTTCTTTATTATCGTATCGTTCGACTGCGGATTGTTGTCCGGGCCGTGATACGGATGTGTCCAGTCGTCGGCGCCGGGCGGCACGGGTTTGGTCAGGACTTTTCGACCCAGCAAGGCTTTGCCTCCGGGCCTCATGACGCGGAGTATATCAGCTTGCGAGAAGCGCTTCGTTCGGCCCGTCGCAACGACGGCGTCGGCGACGTTATCGGCCAGGTTCAATTTCTTGAACGGACCTTTATCGGCAAATATCCGCGCGCCGTAGAGCCCCGCATCGTCGGCCGCTTTGCGAATGTCCTCGACGTATTTGTCCCGCGGCGACTGGACGTAAATCAGAAGCTCGCTGTCTCGCGCCAGCTCGACGGCAAGCGCGCCTTTGGCATCGCCCAGCACTACACATATCCCGCGCTTGACGCCGATCTGTTCGAGAATTCGATCGCTTCGTCCGGCCGCCGGGACGAGCGACGGACACATCAATACAGCGACCACTGTCACCAATAGCATGTTCTTCGTCGTTCTCATTTTTCCACCTCGTACGGGCGACCCTATGTGGCCGACCTGGAATCATACATACGGTCGCAGGCAAGGGCGACCACATAGAGCCTGCCCCGAGCTTGTCGAGGGAGTCGCCCCTACATTACTGTTTGATTGCCCCACTGACTTTCTTCAGGAACGTGTTGTAAGTCGCGTCGGTAATCTTCAAATCCCGCTGGTCGAGACCGAGCCGGACTATGACCATGTTCCATTTGCCGATAACGAACATATCGTTATTGTTGTAGCCGCTGGCTGAGTACGTGCCGGGCGGGGCATCGGGCCACTTTCGCTTGCCGTCCGCCTTTATGCCGTTCGCCCACCAGTTGTAGCCGTATGTGCCCCGGCCATCTGCGCCGCTAAGCTCTTCCAGCGGCATCGTCGCCGGGACATGCGATTTAGTTGCGGCGTCTACCCACGCTGCACTGATCAACTGTTTGTCCTTCCACTTGCCGCGATTTAGAAACAGATGTCCGAATCGAGCCAGCTCGCGCGCCGAGATGAACATGTGCTTGTTGCCGTTGCCCGAGCCGCCGTTGACGACGATGCCGTCAATTTTGCCAAAATCGCCCCAGTTCCATTTCGAGCGGTTCATGCCTATCGGATCGGCGATTCTGCGCTTGAGAATATCCTCAATCGGCTCG
>Ga0180431_10005025_pt1 | contig 16292 bp, 13 predicted proteins | sample SS_ome_11_FD_132459 | JGI IMG/M metagenome (GOLD analysis project Ga0180431, IMG submission 132459) | Hypersaline lake sediment archaeal communities from the Salton Sea, California, USA - SS_1_MS_1 metaG | ecosystem: Environmental > Aquatic > Non-marine Saline and Alkaline > Hypersaline >... | reverse complement strand
CGTGTTTCCGCATCGGTTTATGGTCATGGATAGCTTATATGGCGCTTTTCATATCCGGTGTTTGCGCCTCGACTTTGATTCGAATACAATCAAAAAGAGATGCCGCCGGATAATATGTATTCTTAATGATGAACGGTGGAAAAAAGAGATCCTTCCGGGTGGGTTTATTAGAGGGCGATATTGGGAGAATGCTTTTTTTGTTAAGAATTGAGCGGGTGTCCGGCGATCTTCGATATTTACCTACTTTTGATGCGGAACAGTTCGAAAAATGAGTACTAGGCGAGAAATACGAAAAATAATGCTCGTGTATCCCCCGGTGGTCAATTCCCGTTCCACTAATAATATCTGCGGTGTGCCGATGGGTATTTCATATCTTGGCGCCTACTTGCGCCGAGAAGGGTATGAGGTAAAGCTTCTTGACGCGGCAGTCGAAGGTTATTTCCACGAAGAAGTTATTTCCCCCTGGCTTATACGTTTTGGCCTGCCGTATGAAGATATAGCTGATCGTATTGTAGACTATAAACCCGATGTTCTTGGAGTTTCCTGCATCTTTTCCGGTCAAATGCCCGGCGTCCGGCGGATAGCTCACGACGCCAAAAAGAATCTTGGGGACGATATTTTCACAATAACCGGTGGAAGTCACCCGACATTTATGGCAAGACAAGTCCTGGAAGAGGAAGCGCTGGATTTCGTGGTTCGGGGCGAAGGGGAACAGGTGCTTACAAATCTTTTGGCTGCAATTCGGGAGAGTCGTTCACTGTCAGACATACGCGGCATTGCTTTCCGTAACGGAGAAAAAATAATCGTGAATCCGAAAGAAAACCGCATAGAAGATTTGGACAGTCTGCCTTGGCCCGCGCGCGACCTGTTGCCGATGGAAAAATATTTCAAAATAAACATCCCCATGCAAAGCGTAAGTAAGCGAACTCCCAACACTAATATAACCACGTCAAGAGGCTGCCCGTATCGCTGTACTTTTTGCACAAGTTCCCGGCACTGGGGACGCTTTGCCACAAGAAGCCCGGAAGACGTTCTTGATGAAATAGATTATCTAATTAAAACTTATGGGATAAAAGAACTAAAGTTCGAAGACGACAATCTTACTTTCGACACTGATAGGGCAAAAGCAATATTTCAGGGCATAGTGGACCGTGGATATGATCTTGCCTGGAATACACCCAATGGAATTGCCATTCGCACTCTTACCGAGGACATGCTCAAGCTGATGAAGCGATCAGGCTGCTTTGAGGTAACTTTAGCTGTCGAAAGCGGTGATCCGGAAGTTTTGCGAAATGTAATTAAAAAGCCCCTTGATCTTGCCGAGACGGAACTTGTGGCGCGATGGTGTACAAAGCTCGGAATTGAAACCACCGGTTACTTCATCATTGGTTTTCCGGGCGAGACGAGGGAGCAGATTTTCCGAACTTTCCGTTATGCGCGCAGACTCAAGTTGGACAAGGCATACTTCTTCATTTATAACCCCCTCGTTGGAACGCCCTTGCGTGAAAAGTGCATTCGGGACAAACTCATACCGGAAGACCATACGAACGAAGACGACAATTGGTTTATAGGTCAAATTGAATCCGATCACTGGACATCCAAGGAGTTATACAGATGGCAGAAGGCTGCATTTTGGGGCTACAATTTTTCATTGTTTCTGAGGAATCCTTTTCGCTTCGTTGCGAAGTATTGGAACGTGCTCACGAGAAATCCGACGTTTGTAAAACAGGCCCTCAGGAGTCTGATCAATGACACCCTGAGAGTAATAAAAACCCTTTACCCGGAAAAAATGGAGGAAGAAGGATAAGATCGGGGGTCACAAAGAAAAATGAAAGTCGCACTTGTTCAGGTCAACCCGACGGTAGGGGCACTTGATGATAATGTTTCTCGGATAGCCGAATTTGCGCAACGTGCGGCCCACCAAGATGCTGATATGGCCGTGTTCCCGGAGTTGGTCACTACGGGTTACCCGCCGCGAGACCTGCTCGACAAACCGGATTTCATCGACGCAAGCGTTCGAGCACTTAAACAATTGGCCGCGCGCACCAAAGGCGGCATACCCCTTATCATCGGGCACCCGGAAATGCGCCGCGCCAAATCAGGCCATCCCCTCCATAACGCATGCTCCATACTGCACAATGGAAAAGTAAAAACCGTTCATCGGAAATGGTTATTACCCACCTATGACGTATTCGATGAAGATCGGTACTTTGAGCCGGGTAAAGGAGTTAAGGTTGAAAATATTTGCGGAAAGAATTTCGGATTCAGCATCTGCGAAGATATCTGGAACGACAAGGCTTTCCGGCCCCGGCAAAGGTATCATCGCGACCCGGTAGCCAAGCTGGTAAATGAGGGAGCGGAGATCATCATAAATATATCCGGCAGCCCCTATCATTGCGGCAAGGGTAAGTTCCGCGAGGAGATGATAAGCGTTTCGGCAGAGCATTATAAGAAGCCGATTTTGTATGTCAATCAAGTGGGCGGTAACGACAGCCTGGTATTCGACGGTCGCAGTTGCGCTTTTGATTCGGCCGGGAAACTTGTCGCCCGTGCGCCGGAATTTGTCGAGCACATTCTCGTCGTGGACCTCGAATCCATGGCAGGTGAGGTTGCTCGGCCGTTGGGGGATGTCGAAGCTATACGCGCCGCGCTGGTTTTGGGGCTGAAGGACTATGCGACGAAATGCAATTTCTCCCGGGTAGTGGTCGGCCTTTCGGGCGGTATTGACAGTACGGTGACAGCCGCTATAGCCGTTGATGCTCTCGGTTCCGAGAACGTCATCGGTGTAAGCATGCCAAGCAGGTATTCGAGCGACGGTAGTAAGCGCGATGCGCAATATCTGGCCGAAAGGTTGGGAATAAGGTTCGAGGTTGTGCCGATAGATCGAATGATTGAGGCGTTTCTCAAGGAACTGGAACCCTCACTGGGTAAAGTAACTCGCACCCTTACCGAGGAAAATATGCAGGCCCGCATACGCGCCGTTATATTGATGGCCTTCTCGAACAGCCTCGATGCATTACTGCTCGCGACCGGCAACAAGAGCGAGGTGGCGATGGGGTATTGCACTATTTACGGCGATATGGCCGGCGGACTGGCGGTAATCGCGGACGTGCCTAAGGAGCTTGTTTATGAACTGGCACGGCTGTATTCGCGTGAAAAAGACGTAATACCTCCCGATACCATCACCAAGCCGCCCAGTGCCGAGTTGCGACCGGGCCAGAAGGATACCGACAGCCTGCCGCCGTATGAAGTTCTCGACCCGGTTCTGGAAGCATATATCGAAGAAAACCTGGCGCCGAGCGAAATTGTTTCCCGAGGTTTCGATACCGAACTGGTACGCAACATAATCAATTCCGTTGATCGAGCTGAATACAAGCGTCGCCAGGCCGCCCCGGGAATACGCGTTACCACAAAAGCATTTGGTGAAGGTCGCAGATTACCCATCGCACAAGGATATAGAAGTGTAAAGTATGAAGTGTGAAGGGAGAGTCACACATCACTTTTCAGCCTCTACATCTTACTCGAAAAATAGTTTTTCATGAAAAATGGTTTTAAGAAAGTATTGTATGTAAGTTTCGACCGCGTTCCGCAGCCCAAGGGAGCCAGCATACACATAGCCCAGTTTGTTCGAGCGCTTGCCTCGAGATACGATGTGACACTGTTGACACCCGGGCCGAATTCCGAAGAGGGTGAAATATATGGAGCGCGGCACATAGTGGTTCGTACGAACGGCCCGAATTATCTGGCGGAGGCCGAAATATTTCGCGATGCGGTGGAAGATCACCTGGCTCGTGAGAAATACGATCTGGTTCATTGCCGGGGAATTTGGGAGGGAATCCCGGCAACAAGAAAAAAGGATCGAGACGGGCATCTCACGGTATATGAAGTCAACGGCTTGCCCAGTGTCGAACTGAGGTACCATTTTCCCGCCGTGGCCGGCGATGCGGGATTTATTGAGTCTCTACGAAACATGGAAGCGGAGATGCTTATCGAGGCGGATGCAGTTGTGGTTCCGTCCGGTGTAACAAAAGACTATCTTGTATCGCGTGGCGTGACTCCTTGGAAAATATTTGTTATACCCAATGGTGTGGATGCCCGGTTGTTTACTCCGGCCTCCGAGGAGTCTTCCGGCCCGCCGTTGGTTCTTTATGTCGGCACACTTGCTCCGTGGCAAGGGGTGTCGCATTTGATCGAGGCGTTCCGGGCCGTGCTCAAAAACCACGAGGCTCGCTTGAGGATCGTAAGCAAGCCTCGCAAGGATTGGCTAAAGGCGCTTCAAAAGCAGGTGCGCAAGCTAAAGTTGACCGACGCCGTCGAGTTTGTCGAGCCTGTAAGACACCGGGAGATGCCCGCAATTATGCGTTCGGCTCACATCGGCGCCGCGCCGTTTTTGGCCACCGCGCGCAATACCCGCCAGGGATTTTGCCCTATAAAAGTAATAGAATACATGGCATGCGGTTTACCGGTAGTGGCGCCTGAAATCGAGCCGGTGAAAGAACTCGTCAGACACCAGTGTGAGGCGTTGCTTTATAAACCAAACAGCATGGCGCGGCTGAGAGATGTCTTGATAAAGTTGATACTTGATTCGGATCTAAGAGATCGGTTGGGCGCTTCAGGGAGGAAAAGGGTTGAGGAGATGTTCACCTGGAGCAAATCGAGACAGGCGCTTTTAGGGGTATATTGCGAGCTCGAACGAGAAAAAAATAAGTGATATCGATTATACGTACCTTGGAAAAAGATATACGCCCGTAGAGTTCGAACACCGTGGCAGTTATAACGAGAGTAGTGAGTATGCTCCTCGTTATTTAATGTCCGTTTCCCTATACGCCGACTACGCTCTTGATTTCCGGGATTTTCTTTTTGATATGTTTCTCGACTCCCAATTGCAGGGTTGTCTGCGCATGTGGACAACCGTGGCACGCGCCGGTAAGGCGGACTTCCACAACACCGTCTTTCAAACTCACAAACTCGATATCTCCTCCATCCGCTCTTAATGCCGGACGGATATCTTCAATCGCCTGCTTTATCTTTTCTTCCATAATTGAATCTCCCTTCGGCTTTGGCGCTTCTTATCGATCGCGCCGGTGTCGTACAGTGTTTTTCTCTTATTTTTTTGATGTTTTTTATTTCGACGAGATTCATTCCGCATCACCTTGATTCAGATAGTTTGATCTAACCCTTCACAGTAAGTAACCGCGGATAATGGCTTAAATAGAAAGATATGGGATTGGGTCCGCCGATGCCGCCATTCACGTTGGTTGGGGCCTGGACTGCCCCCCGCCCATTTGTTGCATCGGATCGTATTTCTGACCTGCGGAGTCAAGTATCGGAGCGCCGCGTTCGATCATTGTGCTCAATTCTTCAGTGTCGGAACTACGTCCCATGGCGTCATCGAGGGTAATTTGTCTTTTCATGTATAGTGTATAGAGTGATTGATTCAAAGTCTGCATGCCATATTTTGACTGGCCGACCTGCATCTGGGAATAAATCTGATGAACTTTATCTTCACGAACGAGGTTTCTGATAGCTGCATTTGGAACCATAATTTCCAGCGACAGGACACGGCCGCTGCCACTCGCTTTTGGAAGCAAAGTTTGGCTCATTATACCCTCGAGAACGAAGCTGAGCACGGCTCTGACCTGGGGTTGTTGATAGCTCGGGAAAACGTCGATAATCCGATTGATCGTTTGCACGCAGGAATTGGTATGCAGTGTGGCGAAGACCAAGTGGCCCGTCTCGCTGATGGTAAGGGCCGCCTCGATGGTTTCGAGATCGCGCATCTCGCCTACGAGCACCACGTCCGGATCCTGCCGCAGTATATACTTCAATGCGGTTTTAAAACTACTTGTATCCGATCCGACTTCCCGCTGGTTAACTATACATTTCTTGTGCGGGTGCAAAAACTCGATGGGATCCTCGACTGTAATTATGTGCTCGTGCCTGTCTGTGTTTATTCTGTCGATGATCGTTGCAAGAGTGGTGGACTTACCGCTGCCGGTAGGGCCGGTGACCAGGACCAGACCTCTCGGCTTTGTAGCCAACTCCCTTACAATCGGAGGCAAGCCCAACTCCTCGAACGTCATTATCCGGAATGGAATGGTTCGAAACGCCCCCGCAACCGCTCCGCGCTGCATGAATATGTTGGATCGAAAACGGCTCAAACCCTTCACTCCAAAGGAAAGGTCCAATTCGTTGTTTTCCTCGAACTTATGTTTTTGGCTGTCGGTCAGGATAGAATAGCATAGCTGCTTGGTTTCCGGGGCTGACAGCTGCGGAGCCTGTATGGGCATGAGTTGTCCGTCGATGCGAAGCTGAGGCGCCGAGCCCGTGGTTATGTGCAGGTCACTGGCTCCTTTTTTTACCATGGTTTGCAATAACTGATGCAGATTTGCCATGAACCTTTCCTTTCTTGTCGGTTGATAAGATTATCAATCCGCTGCGGTAGAGCGTACGACTTCATCGATAGTTGTTACGCCTTCCAACAACTTGGTGATTCCCGCTTGGCGCATGGATTTCATTCCCAGCCTCATTCCTTCCCGCTTGATCTCGGCAGCGCTCGCACCGTTGAGGACAAATTCCTGTATTTCCGGTCCGACAACCAGAACCTCGTAGAGAGCTATGCGGCCCTTATATCCGGTATCGTTGCATAAATGGCATCCTGTGCCTTTGTATAATTGTGCGCCATCGATTTCATCGGGCGAAACCTGTGTATCCAGTAGACCTTGGCGAGGTACTTCAATCGGCTCCCTGCAATCCATGCATATCTTCCGGCAGAGCCGTTGCGCCAGAACCAGGTTGACCGAACTGGACACCAGGAAAGGTTCGATGCCCATATTGAGCAGGCGGTTTATGGTGCTCGGCGCGTCGTTGGTGTGAAGGGTGCTCAAAACCATGTGCCCGGTGAGCGCCGCCTTCACCGCGATCTCAGCGGTCTCGAAGTCGCGGATCTCACCCACCATGATGATGTCCGGATCTTGGCGGAGGAAGCTGCGAAGAGACGCGGCGAAATTCAAGCCTATCTCATCGTGCATATTCACCTGGTTGATTCCCGGCAAATTAAACTCGACGGGGTCCTCTGCAGTGGACAGGTTGGTCGTAGTCTGATTTAGCTCACTTAAAGCGCTGTACAGAGTGGTGGTTTTGCCGCTGCCCGTAGGGCCGGTGACGAGCACCATGCCGAAGGGGCGATGGATGGCTTCCTTGAAGTCAGCAAGCGCCTTTTCCTCAAATCCGAGCTTGGTCATGTCGAGCTGAAGATTGGATTTGTCCAGAAGCCTCATAACTACTTTCTCGCCGAAAAGCGTAGGTAAAACGCTGACGCGGTAGTCCATCTCCTGGCCCTTGCCCAGTTTGATTTTTATTCGGCCGTCCTGTGGTAGACGCCGTTCGGCGATGTCGAGCGAGGCCATAATCTTGATACGGCTGGTGATGGCGTTCCTGAGCTTCATGGGCGGCTTCATCATCTCGTAAAGCACTCCGTCTATACGGTAGCGCACCCTGAAGCTCTTCTCGTACGGCTCGACGTGTATATCGCTGGCGTTCTTCTTGATGGCGTCGGTAAGAATGAGGTTGACGAGTCGCACCACAGGCGCGTCCTCGGTGGCTTTAGCCAGCTCGCCGACGTCTACTTCTTCTTCGTCCTCAGCGAGCATTATATCAGTATCGTCGAAATCCTCCATGACATCCTGGAGCGTCGCACCGGAGTCATAGTATGAGTCGATAGCTTCCTTTATGGTTTGCTCGCTCGCCACCACCACCTCGATGTTGTAGTTTGTGAGAAATTTAAGGTCGTCAATCACCTGATAGTTCGATGGGTCGGACATTGCCACCACTAGCGTTGCGCCGGCGCGGTTTATAGGTATCAGAGTGTACTTGACGGCGGTGTCCTGGGGTATGAGGTTTACAACCTCGCTATCGATTTCGAACTCGGATAGATTAACGCTGGGAACTCCATACTGGCGGCTTAGAAATTCGGTAAGGTCCTCTTCGCTTATAACGCCCATCTTTGTGAGATTGGTACCCAACCGTCCACCCGCCTTTTTCTGCTCCGCAAGTGCTTGCTGGAGTTGTACGGGGGTAATAATGTTTTCCTTAACCAGCAGTTCGCCTAGCTTGCCCGCCATAGGAACGTTTCCCCTTTTCTTAGTCGTTTTTGAGCATAAAGGTCTTTAAATATTCTCGTCTTTATATGACCGCCCTGCTCCTATCTATAATGATATGGCATTTTTTAGATGGTTGTCAACCTCGGGAGTGGAAAGTTTACGATGCTTCTTAAAAAGTAGTTTTTCGGTAATGCTTGTGCGGGCAAATTTGTGGACAAGAAACCGCTTTTACGAAATGGCAGTGTTAAGTTTCTCTTCTTTCTTCAGCAGCCTTTCCGTTATTGCTTGCGGGGGAAGCCGGATTGCAAAGTGTTTTTCGGAGGTTATCCTGTAGAATCAGATGAAAATTAATGATGAAATAGGCGAAGAGGGTCTTTTTGATAGCCATGCGCATCTTAATTTCAAGCCGCTTCGAAAAGACATCAAAGGCGTAATCGAACGCGCGAGAAATGCCGGTGTAACTCGAATTGTGGCGGTTGGCGCTGGTGACGGTATTAAAGGAAACGCCCAGGCTCTCGAAATAGCCCGATCCAACGAGAATATATGGGCAACCGTGGGTGTGCATCCTCATGACGCCAAGGTGGTGGATGACAAGGCGCTCGATCCTCTGGTGGAGCTTGCCAAGGATCCCAATGTCGTTGCGTGGGGTGAAATCGGTCTCGATTTCCATTATGACCATTCCCCCCGCGACATTCAGCAAAGGGTTTTCGACGAGCAGATCGGTATCGCGAAAGAGGTAGGGTTGCCGATAGTGATACATGACCGTGAGGCTCACTCGGAAACGCTCGAAACATTGCGCCGCCATTATTCGGAGAGGCGTTCGACATCCAGGCCAAAGGGAATTATGCATTGTTTCTCCGGCGACGTCTCGATGGCCGGGGAAATCATCAAACTTGGCTTTTTAATTTCAGTGCCGGGCGTGGTGACCTTTCGTAATGCGCGGAGCCTCATCGAAGTGGTGCGCGATGTGCCTGCAGAAAAGATGGTCATAGAGACGGATTGCCCCTTCCTGGCTCCCGTTCCATACCGGGGGAAAACCAATGAGCCCGCTTATCTTCGATTCACGGCCCTCAAGATTGCGGAGTTGAAAGGGCTCACCCTGGAAGATGTGGCAAGAGTTACCACGTTTAATGCCGTCGAAGTCTTCGGCATCGAGTCCCGGCCCCGGCGACCGGCCCTGACATACACCATCCGTGGTATCATGTACCTCAACATAACCAACCGTTGCAACAACAGGTGCTATTTTTGCCCAAAATGGACCACCGGTATGGTGAAGGGCCATTATTTGCTCCTTGAAGAGGAACCTTCCGCCGAGGAAATCATCGCCTCGATAGGCGACCCGACCCGATATCCCGAGGTTGTCTTTGTCGGGCTGGGCGAACCGACGCTCAGGCTTGATACGCTTAAGAAAGTCGCCGCATGGTTGAAGAGCCGTGGGGTGCGCGTCCGGCTCGATACCGACGGTCAAGCCAATCTGGTGCATGGCCGTGATATTACCCCTGAGCTTGCCGGACTCATCAATGCGGTAAGTGTGTCTTTGAACGCCCCGGACGCCGATACCTATGTTCGGATGTGCAAGCCCGGTCAAGGCGCACAGGCATACGAAGCGGTGCTCGATTTCCTGCGCGCCGCCAAGCGACATATACCGGAGGTTACGGCCACCGCCGTCGAAGTTCCGGGACTTGATATCGATGCCTGCCGCCGTATTGCGAAGGATATAGGAGTGAAATTCAGGGCAAGGGTTTACAACGATCCGGGAGCGCCATGAAAATAGGCTCATATGCGGATACGCGCGGAAGCTTAAGGCTACATTTATCATAAGGGGAGAGGATCGTGTGGCCGAAAGAAGCTGAGTCTTTTATAATCTCCGTCCATCATGGCTAAAAAGGGAAAAAACGGGTTCCCCGATTACAAGGAAAAGCAGAAGATCCTTTATATTCGGCAAACTTCGCCGGATGCGCTTCTGAAAATAGCGGAAGGTCTTCTCGAACAGGACAGGTTCGCAGAAGCGTACGATTATATCGAGCGAAGCGAGAATGAAGAGAGAATCGAGAAATTTATGTATAAAGCGCTCGAACGGGGCGATTTTTTCAATTTCGACCGTGCCGCTCGAAGACTCGACCTTGAAATCGACCCCGAGTTATGGGAACAACTGGCAAATAACGCCGTCGCGGCGGAAATGTTCCTTTATGCCGTTGAGGCTTACCGTAGAGCCGGGCGGAGGCAAAAAGCGGACGATATAATACGCTCGAACCCCGATTTTTTCGGCCCGTCCGTCGAAATGGAGCGCGAAGCGGCGGCGCTTAAAGGGAAAATTGGCGAGTTCGGTGAGTCATCGGAAGTTGACTCGGCGCTAATATCCGGATCCCCTGAGGATGGCGCTCCGGAAAGTGCGCCCGGAAAAACTGCAAAGAAAAAAAAGAAAAAGAAAAAACGCAAAAAAAGATAGGATTTCCCGATGGAAGAGGAAAAGTCCAAAGCAGGTATGGTGCAGGTTTATACCGGTGACGGAAAGGGTAAAACCACAGCCGCCTTGGGGCTGGCCCTTCGGGCTATCGGCCACGGAATGCGCGTGCACGTGGTGCAGTTTCTTAAGAACCCCGAAATGATGGGCGATCGATACGGCGAAATAAAGGCATCAAAAGACATGCTGCCGGGATTGGTGATTCACTCGTTCGGGTTGCCGAGGTGGGTCAAAAAGGATGATATAACACCTGAAGACAGGGAAGAAGCGCGCAAAGCCATGAACCTGGCGCACGATCTCGTCAAAGACCCGAAAATTAACGTAATTATACTCGATGAGATTTTCCTCGCCCTACATTTCGGACTGGTATCGCTCGAGGAATTGCTGGATTTTATCGACAAGCGGCCTGCTGAAAAAGAGCTGGTGCTGACGGGTCGGAACGCGCCTCCCGAGATTATCGAAAAGGCCGATCTTGTCACCGAAATGCGACAGATAAAACACTACTACGAAAAAGGCGCCTCCGCCCGTAAGGGAATAGAATATTAATGGATGAAACCGAGACAGATGAGCTTTGTGTACGAAGAACTTACTGAAATCAAGTGCTCTTTATAGGATGCAAACATGACCCGAGGCATAAATCTGGGGGCCATGCGAGCCGCCGTTCGGCGCGGAAAGATAGAATGGCAGCGTCATGCCTTGGAGAGAATGGCCGAGCGTGGTATAATAAGAAGAGATGTTAAGGAAGTGCTGTTGAAAGGAGAGCGTATAGAAAATTATCCTGATGATTATACCTTACCAAGCGCTCTTTTACTGGGCAGGCCAAAGGATCGTCCATTACATGTAGTGGTTGCATTCCGCTCGGACGTGGATACGGTGTTTGTTATTACAGCCTATGAGCCGAGCGTGGAGTATTTCGAGCCGGACTTCCAGACAAGGAGGAAAAAACGATGAAGAAAAAATCCGCAAACATCTGTCCTTTGTGCGGTGGAACTAAGCGGCCCGGAACCACCACTTTTACGGCTGAACTTGGATTTGGTGTGGTGGTGGTAAGAAATGTTCCGGCATCCGTGTGCTCCCAGTGCGGAGCGGATTGGATCGACGATGAAGTGGCCGAGCGCATCGAAACCCTTGTGGAAGAAGCCAAACTCAAACGCCTTCAGGTGGAAGTCACCGCCCTGTAGTAAATCTTAAAATATGGGCGCCATAGGCGCAGGTTTATCATCATCCGATGCACAATATACCCCGACAGTTCGGATTCTTTTAGCCTCGTTTCAAAAGAACCTGTGGCAAAGCCACCCGGGCCACCCCCAACTGAATATATCTTTCTATTTTACAAGCTTTATATTCGCCGTTTTACCACTCCAGAACCCACCACTTACCTTCAAATTGTAAAGCTTATTTTTGTCCGGCACTTCAAATATGAGTTTTCCCGATGTCTGAATATTTGGCTGGCATTGCTTAAGGAAGAGTGACTTGGAACCGGACATTTCTAAAGCTGTGGAGCCTCTGGTTGAATAATCGTACACGATAAGTTCAATTGAACGTGGAATACGTTCACCTTCTATCGACTTGCTGGAGCGAATTTCCAAGGCGTTGAATGTGCCGATAAAAGATCTATTTGATTTCTTTCCACATCAAGAAACAATGGAAAGCCCCGTCAGAGAGGAAATACTTTCTCTTGTAAATACGCTTTGTGATCAGCCGCGCCAAAAGGTCAAGATTACCGTGGAGTTGGTGCGCTCGTTTCTCCCGCACTTGAAATAGCACCATCGGGCGTAACAAGCAGCACACCTACAGGTACCCTAACACGTCAACTCATGCACCACGTCGAGTAAAATGCCCAGGCCTTTTTTAAATCCATCGACTGGGATGCGTTCGTTGTGTCCGTGGAAGAGTTCTGCGAACTTTTCGTCCGGGCCGAACATGACCGGACTGAACCCGAAGCATTTGGCGCCGGTTTTCGAGAAGTACTTGGTATCCGTGAAACCGGGTACCAGGTAGGGAATCGGCACTCCCTGCGGATCATGTTGCTTGATAACATTCTTCATTGTGGAAAATGCCGGATCGCTCGTGTCGGTGATGATGGGCGGCATGGAATTTATGACTTCGATCTCGTACCCGGAGCCGATGACTTTCTTGATTTCTCGAATGAAGTCATCCGTCGTTTGATCCGGCAAAGTACGACCGTCCACCAGCAACTCCGCGCTACCGGGCACCACGTTATGCTTTTCTCCCCCTTTGATCACCGTCGGGTTGGCGGTATTGTGCAGGCTGGCGTATAGGCTCTTGGCAACACCCTTGTCGGGTATAAGCCGGTTGATAATAATATTGCTGAGCATCGGGTTGGTCACCTGTCGCAGTATTTTTGCCACAGGCTTGGGTTGAGCTTCAGCCATGGCCTCGACGAACGTCTTTACCACTTCGGTCACATGCAGCGGGAGTGTGGCGGCGCCGATTCGCTCTGCAGCGTGTGCTATTTTGACCACGGCGTTATCCGGGTTTGGCATCGCGCCGTGGCCGGGGGTGCCTTCGGCGGTGATTTTTATCCATGCGACGCCTTTCTCCGCAATGCCGATGGGCCAGAACCGCGTACCGCGCACATCGAGACTGAAACCGCCTATTTCGCCCAGCGCATATTCCGCACTTACCTTGTCGGCATGCTCCTCGACGAGGAACTTCGACCCCATCTCGCAGCCCGCTTCCTCGTCGGCCACATTTGCGAGAATAATATCGCGCTTGATAGGCCAACCCTCGCGTTTGGCCACCAGCAAGGTCTCGATTTCCATCGCCACCATGTTTTTCATGTCGATTGCGCCGCGTCCATACAAGTACCCGTCGGCGATCTCCGCTGCGAAAGGCGGATGCGACCACTTATCCGCCTCGGCCAGTACGACGTCTGTATGTCCTTGCAGCAAAAGCGGTTTGCGCGATCCGTCGCCGGTGATCCGTGCTACCAGGTTTCCCCTGCCGGGCTCCTTTTCGAGAATTTCCGACTCGATGCCATCGGCGGCCAACACTTTGCGGATATATTCGCATGCAGCAACCTCTCCTCCCGGCGGGTTAGTGGTGTCGATACGAATCAGGGTGCGCAGATGCTCGAGAGCCTCCTCACCGATAGCTTTCATGTCCAACTTTTCAATAACGGCCATATTACGTCCTCCCCGTGCGATTTGGGGCAAGGGGCTTAACTCCCTTGTCTTTTTACTTGATCTTATATCTTAATTCGCCATCTTGCATCTCGATGGAAAGCAATGGGAAATTCACCTTCCACGGATCGAGCCGTGGCGGTATTTTCGGGGCTATATCCAGAGCCGTCCCGGTAGGTTGCGCCCCGGCGATACGCAACAGCGCCAGCAGTGGCAAGGCGTGCGCATTCGAGTTCATGACGGGGTATTCCCGCATGGGAGTCAGCGGATGTATGAACGTGTGTCCTGCGTCCTGGGCCCAGTGAGCGTTGTACGAATCCGGCCCGCTCCATATACCGTACCATATATGCGGATATGCCCTTGCGTGTGCGGCCAGCGATTGCTTCTCGATATTTCGCCATGCGCGCTCGGAATCGTATAAAGAATATCCCCAGCATAACAGGCCGTTTATGGCGGCCCAAACGCCTCCGTTGCAATCCCACCCCGGCGCGAGAACGCCATACTTTACCCGGACGGGCTTATCAAGTATCACCGCGCCGATGGGGGAAGGGTCGTCGAGCCGTTCGGCGACGTTTTTTACCAGCTTGCGCATTCTTTCAGGGCCTCCGACGCCTGAAATCATGCACCAGACGTTCGATTCCAAAAATAATCGATCTTCACCCACCGGCCGGTTCTCGCCGTCCCAGCCGCGAAGGTACCATTCTCCTGTCCACGCCTCGAACATCGCCTTCTCAAGCGCCGATGCAAAAGAACGAATATCTCGCGCCTCCCGCGCATCCCACGTTTCGACGAGCTTTGCCGTCAGTGGCAGAACCCACAGGGCCATTGCGGTGTTGAAGCACGATTCGCCTCGGCGATGGAACGCGCGCGGGTTGCTTACCATCAGGCTGATCGGGTCGTTCCAATCTCCGGTGCCGGCGCGCAAAAGGTCGTGCGGGCCGGTGCCCACGACATCTCTCATGTAGCGCCATGCTAGAATAACGCGGTCTCGAAGGGTTGAATTAAGGTCCTTTTCTTTCGGGTAAAAGGGGACGACTTCGTCCAGTATGGAAAAATCCCCGGTGGCGGAGATATATTCGACGATGCCCCACAGCAGAAAAAGCGACAAATCAGTCGGCGCCGCATGCAGACCGCCCGCGCCGGTGGATTGCCCGTGCCCGACATGGCTGTATAAAATTTCGCCGGTCGGCAGCGTCAACCGGGTAATACCGAGTAAAAATTCCCGGGCGAGGTCGGGCGCCATGTATATCAATGGAACCAGAGAAAAGATGTAATCGCGTACCGCGCCGTGAGCGCCGTGCAGGTAGCTGTACGCCGATCCTTGCGGCAGGAGGTGTGAATCGAAGTAGTTGTCCTTGATAAGCATCCCGCGCAGGTATGCGCCATGCCATGTGGTTTCGCGCTCGAGGCTTTCATTTTCGGGCGCACTCAAGTTCGGTAGAGAGTCGGCCCATTTGTTTCGGGGGTTGGCTTGATACTTTTCAATGAGGTTCTGTATATCGTTTTGAGGCGCCCACCCGAACAGGAACCGCAGTTTTGACTTCCCGGCAGGTATTTCAACAGTCCGAGCGGCGAGCAACACACCGCCTTCAATGAGGTAAACCTGAGGTTCGGCATCGCCTTCAAGCACGGCCAGGAACATTGGTTGGGGATGGTGATCGAACCATGTGCGTCGCTTTCCTTGCGGCGATGGAAGCAAACTCCGATAAGCAGGAGTTGCAATTGCACAAGCGCCTTCCTCGCGAACGCTCCACTTCAATCTTCGAGCGTAAAGGCGGCGGGGTATGTCTCCTATTCGTCGCAGCGATTCCGATACCCCGGTGATCAACTTCCACGCGGCGCGGTCGATTCCGCGCAAGCCTTCAGGCGGCTTCGAATAACGCGTCATGGGCAACGGGATGGTTATGGCGTATGGCAGCACCGGCCAGCGTTCCTCGTAAGCCATCTTCTCAGATAACTCGAGATCGACCTCCACCATTAAAACCGGGTCATCGCCGAAAGGCGCCGAAACTCGACGGATAATACGCATCGAGTCGGATTCGACCGACCATTCGGCGTAACCGGCTCCCCATCGCGCGAGCCACTTCCATCTTCTCGGCAGGCGGGGTCTTATCAGAGGAAACACCTGTCCGTCGGTATTGTATAGCGCCCCGACTCCGGCCAGGTTTCTCCAATCCCGGTCGTCACGAGTAGCGAGCCGCACCAGGCCGCCCTCCCAGCGGTAGGGAACCGTCCAGCCGCCTGCGTGCGCTTCGGCGGTGTAGCGGTCACCTCCCACCTGGTGCCAGTGGTCGAAGTCTTCGATCTCGGCGGGCGGCGCTTCCCAAAGGGCGGTGTAATCGAACGCGGGAAGATCGTCGGAATCCGTGACCCATTGCCCGAATAGACCGCCGTCGCCCAGGCTTGTTTCTTTTTTCGCACCGTTGCCCATGGCATTAAGCCTGAAGATGATTATTATAACTTAGTAATCTTGTAAAATCTTGCTCAAGTAATAGGGTAAAGCTAAAAACGCATCCAATGGAAAGTGAGAAGAGAACAAAATGCGAAGGTTAATAGCGGTATTATTGTTGCTTACGCTTT
>Ga0180431_10005020_pt1 | contig 16297 bp, 17 predicted proteins | sample SS_ome_11_FD_132459 | JGI IMG/M metagenome (GOLD analysis project Ga0180431, IMG submission 132459) | Hypersaline lake sediment archaeal communities from the Salton Sea, California, USA - SS_1_MS_1 metaG | ecosystem: Environmental > Aquatic > Non-marine Saline and Alkaline > Hypersaline >... | reverse complement strand
ATAGAATCCTTAAAAGGGATTTTTGATTATTTTTTGAGACCAAGAAGATGGAAAAGCTGGTAGTCATTTTGGACGATGAGCCGGATATCGTAAAGATCGTGTCGGACGGGCTCGACAATTTCGAGAACTTCAGGTTCATGGCGGTCAACCCCACGCCTAAGCTAAAGCGGATCGCCGTCAAAAGGGGATGGGAGGTTATCGATGCGGCGGAGACGATATAGAGGAAGAAGATGAATAACTGTTTTGGCGGTGAAAAGGGAGGGCTGAAAGGATGGATGAAACCCGCCGGCGGGAGCGCTTGATAAAAATATACGTTTGATGCTGAATCTGTCTCCAGTAAAATAAATCGAGTCGATTTCCCACAATATATTATATTGATATAGATATAGATAGAACACTCATATATAACAAGATTGGAGGTTTCGGGATGAAGACATTGGTCACGGGCGCCACCGGCTTCATCGGCTCGACGGTGGTAAGAGAGCTGTTGAAAGAGGGCGCTGACATACGGGTCACGGCCAGGAAAGAGAGCGATACTCGAAACATAGACGGCCTCGATGTGGAGGTGGTTTACGGCGATACCCGGGACAGGGGGGCCATGAGGAGAGCCCTCAAAGGCTGCGATACACTCTACCACGTGGCGGCATATTTCGCCCACTGGTCGTTGAACAAGGATCTCTTCTACGAGGTAAATGTCGAGGGGACAAAGACCATCCTTACAGAAGCCCTTGCGCAGGGATTGGAGAAGGTCGTCTACACCAGCACCTCAAATACTATAGGCTCTCATGGAGCCGGCAACTTCGTGAATGAGGAGGCTCAGTTCAATGCGTGGAAAACGGGCGACCACTATGCCATCTCGAAGTACCTGGCGGAGATCGAGGCCAAAAAGATCTGCGGACAGGGCCTCCCGATGGTCACGGTGAACCCGACTCTGGTCATTGGAGTGAGAGATATCAAGCCCACGCCTTCCGGGAAGCTGATCGTCGATATTGTCAACGGGGATATGCCGGGGTATATCGACGGGGCGATAAACATCATAGACGTTCAGGATGTGGCGCGCGCACACCTGCTGGCGGCTAAAAAGGGAAGGATCGGTGAAAGATATATCCTGGGCAACGAGAACGTGACCGTCGGGGATTTCTTCAGGCTGACAGCCGAAATCGCCGGGGTGAAGCCGCCGCGGCTGAAGCTCCCTTACGGGGCCGCGCTGATGCTGGGTTACGTTTTTGAAATCCAGGCCCGCATCACGAAGAAAACCCCCGTCGTTTCGCTGTCCCAGGTGCGCATCGGAAACATGGGTGAGCATTTTGACAATTCAAAGGCGGTAAATGAGCTGGGCCTAAAGCTGACCCCCATCAGGACCACGGTCAAAAATACCGTCGATTGGTTCATCAAAAACGGATACGTGAAGAGCCGAAACTGATAACCGTCCGGGAGGGAGCCCCCACATTTAAGCCGTCTCACTTTTTTGAGGATGACCGTAAATCGCCCCCGGCATTGAAGACGCCCCCATTTTATAGGTTATAGGCTATGGGCCGGAATCAAAAGTGCAAAATTTAATAGAAGGAAGTCCCCCGGCCGTGGTATAATCTGCATGGGGTCGAAAAAAATATAACGCTTCCCGGCCCCTCCAACCCCGGAATTTTCCGAACGCGGTCTCCCGGCGGGAGGCCGGGTAAGAGGGAGCGGCTGATTTTCCAACCAAAAAAGGAGTGGAGCCATCATGTCTGAAGATCTTTTCCGTCAACTGCAGAAGCGCCTTGACCAATACTCGATGGGATTTCCCGAGACAGAGTCCGGCATCGAGCTGAAGATTCTCGAGTATCTCTTTTCCAGAGACGACGCGGAGATGTTCCTGTCGCTGACCCAGGAGCTGGAGGAGCCCGGGGCGGTGTCTTCCCGGCTGGGCCGGCCGCCGGAAGAGGTCGCAGCCCAATTGGACGACATGGCCGAGCGGGGGCTGCTGTTCCGCCTGAAAAAGGGGGACGCCGTCAGGTACGCCGCAATACCTTTTGCCCACGGCCTGTTCGAGTTCCAGGTGAAAGACATCGAGCCTGAATTTTCCGAGATGGTCCAGCAATATTTTGAAGAGGGCCTTGACGGGGCGATGGAAAAAGGCGCCGAGTATTTTGTCCGCACGATTCCCATCCAGGAGTCGGTGGAGACGGGTTACAACGTTGCTCCTTATGAGGACGCCGTGGAGATTTTGCGCGGCAAGGAAAAGATCGTGGTTACTCAATGCGTCTGCCGAAAGAGCATGGAGGTTATCGACAGGTCGTGCGACAGGCCGTTGGAGGTATGCTTCATGTTCGGCTCCATGGGGCAGTATTACCTCGACCGTGAAATGGGGAGAAGGATCGACATTGAAGAGGCGAAGGAGATTCTGCTGAAATGCCACGAGGCCGGCCTGGTGACGCAGCCGGCCACGGCTCAAAATCCGGGCGGGATGTGCAACTGCTGCGGGGACTGCTGCGGCGTGCTTCGCGCGCTGAACAGGCATCCGAAGCCGGCCGGGATCGTCTTTTCAAACCACTACGCGGTGGTGGACGAAGATCTGTGCGACGGGTGCGAAATATGCGTGGACCGCTGCCAGATGGAGGCCGTCACCGTAAGCGGCGGCGTCTGCGGGGTGAGCCTCGACCGCTGCATCGGCTGCGGACTCTGCGTGACGACCTGCCCGGTGGAGGCGATTACGCTGGTTCCCAAACCGGAGGGGGAGCAGCGCACGCCCCCGAAAAACAGCTTCGAGCAGATGATGATGATGGCGAAAAAGCGGGGGCTGGCCTGATTCAAAGATCAGAACGAAGATGTTCATTACGGGATAGACTTTTTGATTTTGTTTAAAGGACTTGATGCTCGATTACTGTCGGGCGCGCCAGATCATTTAAGGGGTCACGATTTCTTCGTAACCCCTTTTTCCAAGAAAAGCCAAGTATTGAATTTTATCTCCAGCAAACAAAATGCTGTATATTAATTGTAAAATCCACCTTCACGCTCCCAAATCCTCGTCTGTCAACCATTCCGTCAATGAAGCTTTTATACTTGAATCGAGACGCTCCGGCGCCTGATGTATTTTAAGGCCGTGGCGTTCGTTTCGATCGGCCGTGCTTCCAACCACGAAGATGACCACCGGTGCGTTACAGCGGTAAAATGTGGCAAGGCTATTTTAACGGCATTATTTAGTATCCAGCCGCAACCAATCCCCTTTGTCCTTCGATATTCGTACAGCCTGTAGCCTTGCGGCCGGACACACTGGCGGGTCTTTGACGGCTGTCAGACCTTCTCCAGGATATGGACGCACATGGCCGCTTCCTCGACGCCGATGTTGCCGCCGCCGTTTTCCGCCAACCCAATCTTCACTCCATCAGCCTGTCTCTTCCCCGCCTCTCCCCGAAGCTGCGTTACGATCTCGTGGATCTGCGCCAGCCCCGACGCCCCGATCGGATGGCCCCGGCTCTCAAGTCCGCCGCTGGTATTGATGGGGATCCTCCCGCCCAGCTTTGTTGCGCCGCTCTCGGCAAGGATTCCCCCCTCCCCCTCGGGGCAGAAGCCCATGGTTTCTGTCTGGTGGAGCTCGCCGTAGGCCGTGGCGTCGTGGACCTCGGCGATGTCGATGTCGCCGGGGCCGATCCCCGATATCTCGTAGGCTTTCTTGGAGAGCCTCTCGCCTATATCCACTCCATCTATCGGCCTGTCCGTGCCGGAGCCGAGGACGGACGCCCTTACCCTGACCGGCCTTAAGCCGGTCAATCCCTTGAGATATTTTTTTGAGCAGACTATGGCCGCCGCCGCCCCGTCCCCCACCGGGGCGCACATCGCCCTGGTCAGGGGGTAGGAGATCGGCTTGTCGTTCAAGACCTCTTCGGTCGTCATCGATTTCTGGTACTGGGACAGTGGATTCAACGAGCTGTGGAAGTGGTTCTTTGCGCTGATTGTTGCAAGCTGTCTCTGGGTGGAGCCGTACGTCGCCATGTGCCACCGGGCGCCGATCGAATAGATATCCATGAATATGCTCCTGCCTTCCCCCGGCGCCCCGGACTCCTCGGGGGTGTCGAGGTTCAGGCTCTTCCCCACATTAAGCAGGAACTGGATATGTTCGTTGAAGCCCTCCACGTCGAGGCACGTTGCGTAGGCCTGAAACGAAAGCGCCTTGTTCTCGTTGGTAATTTTTTCCACCCCCAGGGCCAGGGCCACGTCGTAGGCCCCGCAGGACACCCCGTGACAGGCAAGGTTTAAGGCCGTCGATGCGCCGGCACAGGCGTTCTCCACATTCGTGATCGGAAGCCCCTGTATTCCCATCGACCTCAATATCACCTGTCCCCTGATGGAGTGCTGCCCGTTGAACATACCCCAAAAAGTATTGGCCACGTATGCGGCCTCTATATTTTCTTTCTTCAGCCCCGCGTCCTCGAGGACAAGGTCAACGGCGTCTTTCGCCATCCCCTTTATCGTGCCGTTAAGGTACTTTCCGAACCTTATCATCCCTACGCCGATAATATAGACATCTTCCATCTTTAACTCCTTTCATTCTGTTGACGACCAACCTTCGGCAACGGCTGCAATCAATTGAGGGTTACCCAAATTCATATACAGATTCACTTTCTGTTCTGCTTACAATAATACCCCAACCCAACCCTTGATCCGCCATAATATGAATTTCAAAGCGCAATCTCAAAGCGAATGGGCGCCGGTCAACATCAGGCTGTCGTTGGCGCCGTCCTCGATCAACGCCGCCCTCGCGTCCCTGAAGATCTTTTCGATCGGATATTCCCTGCTCAGGCCGTACCCGCCGAATATCTGGACGGCGTCGTTGGCGACCTCAAAGGCCTTGTTGGTGCAGAAGACCTTGGACGCGATCGAGTACTTTGTGTCCGGCGGCGTGTTGTTGTAATTGTATATCATTGCCGCCCGGGAGAACGCCCTTGCCGCCTCCACCTTCATAAACATCGAAAACAGCTTGTGCTTTATCATCTGGTGCTCGATCAAAAGCTTTCCCCCCTGGACACGCTCCCTCGAGTAGTTGAGGGCCTCCTCGTAGGCGGCCCTTGCAACGCCGGTGAACATCGCCCCCATGGCGGCGTTAGCGGTGGAGAGAGTCAGGTCGAGCATAGACTCGTAGCTCTCCTGATCGACCAGCATGTATTCCGCCGGCACCATCACGCCGTCGAAGAATATCTCCCCCTGGTTCAAGGCCCTCTGGCCTATCTTGTTTAAGGCCCTTCCCCTGCTCACCCCCGGGAGGTCCAGCGGAACGATGCAGATGCCGCCGCCCGACATCCCCATCGACGGATCTATCGTGAGGTAGAGCAGCGTGTGGGTGGCGATGCTCCCGTTGGACACCCAGGATGCCTTCTGGCCGTTTATGTTCCACTCGTCCCCGTCGAGGCGCGCTGTGACCTGCCCCGTAATCTTCGGATTCGTAAAGTCCGGGGTGCCCGGGGCCAGGGTGTCCGTCCCGTGGTCAGGCTCCGTTATGCCCCAGCAGCCTATGAAGGTGGCGTCCTTGTTCTCGCAATAGGGGAAGAGTATCTCGTCGGCCAAGCGGTCCGAGGGGAGCATGGATGCGAAGAACGCCGGAAAGCACGCCACCCCTAACGCTATGGCGAAGTCCGCGCTCCCCCAGGCGATCTCCTCCAGAACCATGTGGACTTCGAGGGGCTCAAGCCCCAGCCCCCCCCAGCTGTCGGGAATGAAGATGGTGTGATAGCCCAGTTCGTACCCTTTCTTCATCGCGTCCCAGAAGACGGGACTCTTTATAACCTCCTCCGGATTTTCCAGCTTGTCGAGTTCGAGGCTCGCCGGCCTCAATACCTCCTTTGCAAATTTATGGGTAGCGTCTTTTAAGGCAATCTGTTCATCGGTGAGCTCGATGTTAAGGTCAAGGTAGCTCATATTAAGACTCCTTTTCGTTTTACTTATAATCCTCGAATTTATGGACGTTCTCCGCATCGGGAGAAAACTTGTCTTTCAACACCCTGTCCAGCGCCTTTTCGGAGATGCTCTTCGGTATCTCTTCGACCACCTGCAGGTAGGACGGGATGAAGTTTGCCTCCATCTCCACCTTGCACTTGTCGAACACGCTCTTGGGATCAATGTTCCCGCTTTCGAACGGCTCCAGGGCCGCCACGAGGTCGCTCTCTCCCGGGGCGCCGCTTGCGGCAGGTATGCCGTAGACGCAGACCTCGCTGACTTCGGGGTGCTCGCCTATTATCCTCTCGACGTAGTCCGGCTGGATGAAGTCCCCGGCGCGCCTGAGCTCCGTCCCTTTGCGGTAATCGAAGAAGAACCAGCCCTTTTCATCCCGGTGCACCATATCACCCGTCCTGAGCCACCCACCTCTCGTCTTGTCGGCGCTCTCGTCCGGCCTCTTGAGATAATCCACCTTCGTCTCACCTTTAAGCATCTTGACTATCATCTCCCCAGTCTCCCCCGGCGGCACCACGTTGTCGTCTTCGTCCACGACCTTAAGCTCCATCACGCCGGGGAGGGTCTTTCCGAACGAGCCGATGGGCCCCACGCCCGGCGGCTTGAACGAGAATCCCCCCTCCACAGCACCGTACCACTCGAGGATCTTAACATTGAAGCGCTTCTCAAAACCCTCCCAGATGGCGTGGGGGGTTCCGGCCGAGATAACGACCTTCACGGGATTGTCCGCATCGTCCGGCCGCTCCGGCTCGTTGAAGATTCCCGACATCATCCCCCCAAGAAGCGAAAAAGATGTACAGCCGTATTTTCGGCATATGTCCCAAATCCTGCTCTTGGTGAACCTCGGGCTGATCACCGCCTTGTAGCCGTTGCTCAGCGAGGGCAACAGTGTTACCGCCTGGGCGTTGCCGTGGGTCAGTGAAAGCCCCGAATAGAGGACGTCCCCCGGCTTGTATTTCCAGGCCAGGAGGTTCAGGAGATTTACGGCGCCGGTGCGGTTGTTCCTCAAGACGACCCCCTTCGGGTCGCCGGTGGTCCCCGATGTGTAGATGACCTCCATCGGATGGCGGACGTCGAATATCATCTGTTCGACCCTATCCCAGGTGTCGGCATTAAGCGTCTCGTTTAGGGCCTGGTATTTGTCCGTCGGCTTGATTCCCTCTTCCTCCCTCCAGGCGACCGCCTTGAACTTCAGATCGGGAAGCCCATTCATAACCTCCTCCAGCTGACCGAGGCACTCCCCTGACACGATAATCCCCTTGGAGTCGGAGTTTTCGAGGAGATACTTCAGGCGCTCCCCACGAGAGCGGGGGTCTATGGGCACCACGACGGCCCCGATGACCGTAGCCGCGGTAACGGCGTAGATGAACTCAGGGTGGTTCCTCATAAAGAGGGCAAACCTGTCACCTTTGCCTATGCCGCTTTTCAGAAGCAGCCTCGCGACCTTGTTGGACGCCTCGTGGATGCCCGAGTATGTGAGCACGTCTTCCCCTAACTCTCCCTTCTCGAAGACGAGTATCTCCTTTTCGGGAGTCTCGCCAGCCCTGATCTCTATGAGGTGCCCCAGGATGACCGGGTTCAATTCTAACTTGGCAGACATTTTTCAACTCCTTAACTCATTCTTATTCCTCTATCGCCCCGATGAATCCCCGATCGTAGGTTGGGAACTCCTTCTTGAATATCTCGTCCCAGAACTCCTGGGTCCAGTACTGGTGCCGATCGAAGAAGGGGTCGCTCTTGCCGGCGGCCACCGCAACGGAGATCGTTATGTCCACGTCCTCGATGACATTCATGGCCAAGGCACTCATGCCGTATGTGGAATAGACCCTGCAGTAGAGTCCCAGCCTCCAGGCCGCTGCGGCGGCTGCGTTCGCCGCGATCATCACGTTGAGGTTCTTAAACTGGCAAGACGGGCCGCGCCCGGTAAGGGCCTCCACCTCATCGATCTTGTTCAGCTCCGCGCAGGTGCGGTATCCGCAGGCCCCGCAGTTCCAGTTGAGATCGCTCTTTCGCTTCTCGCCTATGATCAGCATCCTGCCGTCCATCGCGATGAGCTCCTTCATCGCCCGGCCGTCCCTGGCCGCCAGGGGAGACATATCCGCCAGCGAATAGCAGAACTCCCCTATCTGCTGCATCTCCTCGTGTCCGATGGAGATGATCTTCGTGTTGTTCGTCTTCCCGAAGCGATAGCTGTTGTGAGCGGCGATCGCCATGAGCTCCACCGCCCTGTCCAGCCCGCCCTTGATAAGTTCGTTGAGTTCGGTAACAGCCATGATACCCTCCTTAACTGTATATCGAGCGAAACTGCGGATAGAGCCTCCTTATGACCCTGTCCATCATCGTGCGCTCGTTGATCTCGTCGTAGCGAAGGGGAATGTCCCTGAAGGGGCTCTTTTCCGTGACCGACAGGGCCAACCCGATGGCTATGCCGGTGTCCTTGGGTAAAATACGCATCTTCATGGCGGCCGCCCCGGCCGACCAGAATACGCCGTAGTCTATACCGAGGTTCCTGGCAAGGGATATCCCACCGTCCAGGGCAAAACCCATGTTGTCCGCCCTTAAGAAACACAAGGGCCCCGTGAAGGCAATACCCGGCTCCTTTGGCAGCTTTTCGACCTCCCTCATGTACTCGCACGTCACGTATCCGCAGTAGTTGCAGTTGATGTCGGCGGGGTCGGTAAGCGACCTCAGTGACGACATGATCAAAAGCGCGTCTGCGTCCCTCAGCATGGCCGCGTCCCTCTTGAAGAACTCCCAGGCTGGATTATCCGAGCTCATCTCCTCCATCTTGATGCAGATGTCCTCGATGTCGGCGTCGTCGTGATACAGCTGGACGGCTATCTCGCCCACACCGCCGAGCCTGGGGGAGGTCACCGCCGAGGCCAGTATGAGCTTTGCCGCGATCAGGGCGGCCTCCTTCCTGTCCCCTTCGTATTGTTTCAGACTTCTCTCCATTTTTTTCCTCCTTTTAATCCGTGGAAAGCCCTTTCTCTTTTGCGATCCTGGGGTAATTCTCGTACGCGGGCTTGAGAAGGGGCAAGAGCTTCAGGACCTTCGGCATCGGACCCTTCGCCTTTATCAGCCCCTTGGCCAGGGCGACCGGCATCGACACGTTTTTCAGCCAGAAATCGTGGCAGGTGTCCCCCGAAAGCTTCATCTCGATGGTCGGCTTCATGTCGGAAGCCCCCAGGACAACCCCATCCGGCGTGAGCCAGATATATCCATCCGGATCAAAGATATCGAACTTTATCGTGATACCGGATTCCACATACTTCGGACCGACTTCGGGATGCTCCATGAGAAACCTGAAAAGACTCCCCAGAACATCGTACATCTTCTCGGTGCTTTCAAAAATAGGCATGATTTACCTCCCTAAAAAAGGTTTAGACTCAATACTTGACACTGAGTATTTTATCGATGGTGTCTTTCACCACCTTTTTTGCCCACTCGTCCGAATGCCTCGACCTGTCGAGGTACCACCTCGAAGCCACCCCCTGATACACGGCGGATATGGCCCTTGCCGTCTCCGCCGGCTCCACCTCCTTTATTTTCTCCTCTTCGATGCCGTCCCTGATGGACCCTTCAAGCATGATAACCCAGCCCGTGATCCAGTTGTGAAATGTTTCCCTGAAGTCCTCGTCGTAGGCCGCCCTGTACATACACTCGAAGAAGAGGGGATAACCCAAAGGGACATCGGGATCGCTCGAATCGTAGAGCCAGTCGGCGAACGATTTTACCTTCTCCACGGGGTCTTCAAGTTCCGCCATAACCCTCTTGCCCCTCTCGAATATCCTGTTGAAAAAGTCCTCGAATACCGCCTTGAAGAGCCTGCTCTTTGTGGGGAAATAGTGCAGGACGGCACCCTTCGAGATTCCGGCGCTGTCCGCCACATCCTGGATGCTGACGGAAAAACCGCTCTTTTTCGCAATAATCTCCTGGGCACAGGAGACTATCCTTCTTACCTTTTCGGAGCGAAGGTCATCGTTCAATTTCAATATACCTCGACAGAAATTTTGTTCGGGCCTGGTTAATAATGTGTATCTCTCGCTGTTGCTTACCTGGACGGCTATAAGATGAGAGCAAAAGCAGGTACAGGTACAGTAATAGGAACAGGTGGTGGCAGATTAGAAAAAGGAACAGTAGTAGGAGGAGGAGTAGGAGGAAGAAGAAGAGGGAGAAAAAAAGGAAAATTGAGAACGAGAACAGGAGATATAGAATATGTGGCTTAAGATACCAAATTTTCCGACCGTCCAGACGGATTGTTTCACACTATAAAATTCATGTCAAGTTTTTTTACATAAATGAAATATTTTATCCCTCCGAATTGTAATTATCTAAAAGAAATATATATATGAAGTGCAACGTTGATAAATTGTCGATACGGCCGAGACTCTCCGAGTGGATTCGTATATCGATCTACCCGGTCTTCTTGACCTTCCAGATGCAGCACTCCGCCCCATCGGCCATACTCTGCTCACAGACTATCGTAAGGCCGTGCTTCTTGCCTATACCCTCCTCCATGGCCGCCATCACGAGCCTGCACGTGCCCCCCTCATAGGAGGCCGCCCAGGGACAGGAGGTGACCTTCCTCACCGCCTCGTCCTCCGTTACCGACAAGAGCTTACCCCTCGGCTCGCAACCGATCAGGTCTTCCGTAAGCATCATGCCCCTGGCAACCCCCTCCGGGTCCCTCCCCAGGCCGTAGGCGTCCATCACCGGCTCAAGCTCCTTCATATACTCCCCCATAACGCCTAAGATTCTCTTCTTCTCCACCTCATCCGCCCCCTTGTAGAGGTTGTGCAGGACCTTGTTCCCGCCGCCGGCCATGATCACAAGATACATAAGCCTCTCTTCCGTCGAAAGTTCAATTGCCATATCTAAACCTCGTTTCTCGTTTCACTCGTTTTAAGGTGCCCCGCCGGGAAGGCCCGACGGGGCGTAATTGATAAACTGATTATTTACAGAGCCATACCTCTCTCGGCAGGTCGATTCCGAGGAGCTCGAGGCCCTTGTCCGTCACCAGCCATATGTCCTCGGGCATGTTGCCGTAATAGACCATGTCGGTGCCGTAGCATCCCACCTCCACGCAGAGGGTCATACCGGGGACGAGCTCCGTCATGTCGTTTTCCGCAAGCCACGGGGGCTCGTGGTTCAGCGTCCCGATTCCGTGTCCCACGAACTCTATCGGCACGGCCTGGTTCCAATCCTGGCGATACGTCTCCTTTTCGCCAAGCTTGAAGACGTCGCAGCCCCTCATGCCGGGATACATGTTGTTGACCGTGTTCATGTATGCGTCCCTCCCCCACTTGGAGAGATCATCGTATTTCGGCGGGAGCTTGTCCCCCACGTAGAAACAGCGCTGGACATCGGTCCAGTAGCCTTTGTAGGACGGGCCGCAGTCGGAGAATCCCTGGTCGCCCTCCTTTATCACCCTGTCGTAGAATGGGGTGGTCACGATCCGCCACTTGCCCGGGGCGTCGCTTCCGCATATGAAGAGAACCGGGTTACTCATACACGGCGTCTCGAACATGTCCTCGTTCACCCACTCCTGCCACGTGATGCGGTGGATATCCCTCTCGGTGACGCCCGGCTTTATCGCCTTCCAGGTCTTCTCCATCACCCTCGTGGTCTTATCCAGCATCTCCCGCATCAATGCTACCTCCCAGTCGGTCTTGACCATCTTCTGCTCCCAGAGGACCTTTTCGGCGCTGACGAACTTCGCATTCGGGAGGGAGGCCTCGATAAGGCGAATCTCGTCGATTCCAACCTGGGGTATGTGGTGGGCGCCGTATTCCATCCCGATCACCTTGTTGTCGAGCTTCAGGTCTATCATGGTATCCACCAGGACGTCGTTAAACCTGATGGGCAGACGCCAGAGCTTTATTCCGCACCAGTACCGGCCGTCTTTCACCCAGGTGGTCTTCTTTAGGTTGCTGTCAAGGATAGACTCCCCGACAAAGACGACATCATGTTCCTGGGAGACGATAAAGCAGTGGCGCCAGCGGTCCGTGAACATAAGCGCCGCATCCCTGTAACCGCCGTAGTAGTACTTGTTCTCCTCGGCAAAAAGGATCATGGCGTCCATGCCATGTTTTGCCAACAGCTCCTTGGCCTTCTTGATCCTGAGCTCGAACTCCGCCTTGGGTATGTGGGGTGAAAAATCCTCGGTGGATTCCGACTGCTCCCAGTTAACTCCCTCCTGCTCGATCCAGTGGTCCTTAGAAAGGTGCTCCTTTTCCTTCTTTGCCATTTTTTAGTCCTCCTTAAAAAAATGCTTTCCTATACTTTCATTCCCTCTGTTTTGGCATCGTCGATGTCCATTCCGTTCGTCTTTGCGCCCCTGAGATCGGCATCCCTGAGGTCGGCACCCCTGAGGTCCGTACCCTCGAGATTGGTGTCCCTGAGATCCGCCCCGAAGAGGTCGGCCTTTCTTATGCTGGCATGAGAGAGATCAAGTCCCCTCAGGTCGAGGTTCCTACGCCGGTTTTCCGAAATCAGCCTTATCAGGTCGGTCCAGTCGTCAAGCCCATCTATCGACAGCCCCACGGCCCCCAATATGGTTGATAACTTGTCCCGTTGAAGCTCGGTGCCCTTCAGCTTCTCGAAGATGCGGCCGTAATAGAGCCTCACCGGGAAGTATGTCTTGTAGCTCCTGAAGAGGTACCGCAGGAAGTCCTCGTTGTGCGTCGTGGGGTATATCTCCTTCATATTTGAGATTATTACATCCTCGCTCGCCTCGACCAGCCACGCATAGCGGGTTAAAAGCTCCATCATAAAACCGCCCCTCTCCCTTATGGAGTCGTCGGAGATGCCCAGCTCCCAGGCGTAAAAGGGCGGGAAATAGGAGTTCGTAAACGACATCCCGAAGTCGTAGGAGATGGAGGCCCCGAAGGGCAGGTCATGCCTGTTCAGCGAGCGGTGATGGTCAAAGTCCTCCGTCAGGCAGTCGTGGACCCACAGGGCGATCTTTGATACGATCTCGTCCCGATGGTTGAGCTCATCGGGCCCGTAGCTGTCGGCGTATCGGGAATAGAGCTTTCCGTCTATCTCCCTCACCTCGGAGAGATTGCAGATGTCCCTTCCGAGAAAATAGCTTATTATCTGCCTGTCCGGCCGCTCCCGAACCAGAAAGTAGGGTACCACCCTCTTTTTTGAATTGCCCCTGACGTCACACATCATGAAGAGCTCTGGCGTCCTCTTGTCGACCGTATTTACCTTGACGTAGCACTCTCCGCACAGCTCCCCCATCTCCTTCACGTCAAGCGAGGTCAAGAAGAACTCCGGCCTGTCGCTCAGGTAATCCTCCACCGTGCGAAGGATGTCTCGATCTTTGGTAGCTCCTTCAACCATCGGATATTACCCCTATCCACTCTTTGTAAGCTCACCCTTTATCGCTAACCTGCCATCGTCATCGATATCAGTCCCCAGCCTTTCAAAGATATCGGTGATCCTCGAAATCATCTCTTCAACGTCCCCAGCATGCTTTGATATATCCCTGAACCGAACCTGTGCCTCTGGTATCCTCTTCACGTAGCCCTGGACTTCTAACATCACGCGGTCGCAGAAGATCCCCCTGTACCCCCCTTTATCAACTTTCAGGTCGTCGTCGAAGAGGGCCTCCCTCGTGCATCCGGTTACGAGCACTGTCTTTTTCGGATCTGGGAAATTCCCGATTACATCGCCGCTCCCCATGAAGGCGTGCTCAGAGCCGCTTTTCTTCAACAGTGTATCGAGGCGCAGCTTCAGCGGCCCGAGTAGCCCGTGGGACAGGCTCGTAACCACCGTGTATCCCTTAAAATCGAAATTTTTCGCCATTTTTTCCCTCCATCAGCGACCCGACCTTAAGCGTAGGGCCAGGGCCTCGGGGAGACCGGTCTCCCTTATCTTCGAGGCCGCTTTCTCTACATCGTAGGGAACCCTCCTGAGTGAGAATGTCTCTTCCCCGCCGTTATATATGCCGTAGGCCGCCCTCGGGTTGCCGTCCCTGGGCTGTCCCACGCTCCCCACGTTTATAATGTATCGATATTCCGCCTCCAGTTGAACCTTTGAGGCGTCAAGCTTCTTCACCCGCCGAACCTCCCCCGTAAAGGTCCTTTTGTATTCCAATTCCACGAAGGCGGCCGGAATGTGGGAGTGCCCCACGAAGACGATCCTGCTATTGCACCCGGCAAATCCCCTTTCGGCGTCCCATTCGCTCAATATGTAGTTGAATCTCTCCGGCTTATCGGGCGAGCCGTGCACGAGATGGATTCCGGAATCGGCATCAAGATGCTCCAGCGGCAGCCTCATTATCTTTTCCCTGTCGTCGTCATTTATGAGGCCCGTGGTCCATCTAGCCGCTATGGCCGCATCCTCGTTGAGTTCATCGAGCCCCGATCCGTCAGCAATCGCCAGATCGTGATTGCCCAGTATCGAAATATCTGTGGCCTTCCCGATAAGGCTCAGGCACTCCACCGGGTCGGCGCCGTACCCGACGACGTCCCCGAGGAAGATAGTCCTGTCAACGGACGACCTTTCTATCTCTTCGAGGACGGCGGTCAACGCCTCGAGGTTTCCGTGGACATCGGAGAGTAGGGCGTAATTCACCGAATCCATATCCCCCCAATCGATTCCATAGCCATAGATATGGCGTTTAACAAAACAGGTGTCATCTCTTTTTAGACGAGATGATAAACTCGATGAACAGAACTGCGAAGACGAGGTCAACCGCTCCCGCAGCGATGAAGAGAGGGTGTAGATTCCCGAATAGAGAATGAAAGAGAAACAAGAGGAAGACGAGTATTTTACCTATGATCCCCATCCTCACGATATCGTTATTTTTCTGAATGTCCCTCGAAACCCAGTAGTACCCGATGCCGAACACCAGGACCAGTGCCACAAAAAGGTGCAGGATCGACGGGTAGAGCGGTATCTCCATCCCGAAGAGCGTGAAAATCCGTTTGTAGAATAAGAAAAAGACGATCGAGGCACCCCAGTTCCAGACGGCCCCGACAAAGAAGAGATTCCTGTAATAGGCTTCCCCGCCCCTTTTAGTATCTCCTTTGGCGGTCATGATCCCTCCTAACCATAAGGAATTGAGAAACTTACCACAATTCAATCCGATAGGGTCAAAAGGCCCTACAGGATCGTACAAAAACAAATATAAAAACCCCCCACACTATCTGGGTATTATCCCGTACAATACGAGCCTCAGCTCCGTATTGACAAAATCTTCCAGATCAAGCCCGTAATTGTCGAAGTATCCCCTCTTGTGGATGAATATCAGTCCCTCTATCCCCGCCCACAGGGCGACGCTCAGCTCCCAGCTGTCCACGTTCCCAAAGATGAGGCCTTCCTTAATCCCCTCGAGCACGGTGTCGTTGACGATCGAGACCGCCTGCAGAGACAGTTGTTCCAGGCTGGCCAAAAGCTCATCCGATATGCCGACCTTCTTGAATCCCAGGTCGTTGAAAGTCAGGATGTCGAAGTAGTCCTTGTAATCTATGTAGAACCTGACGTACGCCCTGGCGACGGCCTCCAGTCTCTCCAGTGAATTTCCATCGCTTTTCCGGGCTTCCTCCAACAGCTCCATAAGTATGTGGAACGCCTCTTCACACACCCTGCCGTAGATTTCATCCTTGCCCTTGAAGTAGACATAGATGGCCCCCGTGGACAGCTCCGCCTCCAGGGCGATATCTCGCATGGTGGCACCGAGATAACCCTTATCGAGGAAGAGCTTTTTCCCGGCGTTCAATATCCTCTCTATCCTCTCCTTTCGCTCCGCTTCCTGCCTGTTCGTTATTACGTCTTTTATATCCATTCATCTCCCCATAAATTTCCAACGGATTGTCGGAATTGCCTTTCAAGAACGCTGTTATTTTAAATAACACTGTTCATAATGTCAAGAAAAAAATAGAAAAACAGCACCGAAGACTACTATTCATTCAAAAGAAATTGTAGAAATAGGTCAAGAAATTTATATGGGATAATGAGCCTATCTTTCTATCTTGAAAATTTATATGGTTTACTCTATACGTTCCAATCACTCAATTACAATAATCGATATTTGATCTGCAATAGGATTCTGGGGGTAAAATGATGGACGCAACGGAGTTAAAAGAAAAGATATTCCTTTTGGGCGCCGATCTGTGCGGCATTGCACCCGTAAGTCGATTTTCCGACGCCCCGGAGGGATTCCATCCATCCGATATTTATCCCGATTCTAAATCGGTTGTTATCTTTGCCTCACATTTCCCGAAGAGTACTTTTGAGCCCTCTACAACAGTTCCCTACACTTTTGTCAGAAATTTGCTGGTAGATAAACTGGACCAAATCTCATTTCAACTGTCATTATATTTGGGAAAACGAGGCATCGGGTTGATTCCCATACCGT
>Ga0180431_10005017_pt1 | contig 16303 bp, 11 predicted proteins | sample SS_ome_11_FD_132459 | JGI IMG/M metagenome (GOLD analysis project Ga0180431, IMG submission 132459) | Hypersaline lake sediment archaeal communities from the Salton Sea, California, USA - SS_1_MS_1 metaG | ecosystem: Environmental > Aquatic > Non-marine Saline and Alkaline > Hypersaline >... | reverse complement strand
CTGCCCGTTGCCGTGTGGACGACCCTGATGCCTGGCCAGCCGCGCAGCAATGCCGCCGCGGTGTTGACGGCCCTGTTCGTCCTCATCTTCATCAGCCGGGGCCGGGCGTTCGCGGATCGCCGTCAGGCGATCGCTCTGGTCTGTGGCGCTACGGCCGGTGTCTGCTCAGGTGTGTCGCGCTACGTCATCCACTTCGTCCTCCAGTTCGGCGGGGGTTCCGCCGGCGACGCCGTGTTGCCACTGCTCTGGGGGACCCTGGTGCTGGTCGGCTTCGCCGGGGCGGCGCTGGCGGCCGGGTTATTGGTGCCGGTCACCCGGTTCACCCCACTGGCCCGAATGGCCGCCGAGTGGATTGAGTTGGTCGCCATCGTGGTGGCGTTGCCCTTGGCCGCCTGGATCGGCGGTCTGTTCACCTGGGTGCGGATGCGATGAAGGTTCTCGGCAGTCGAACAGTGGCCGTGACGATGGTGGTGCTGCTCACCGCGGCGGTCTCGAATCTCCCCGCCGCGCTCGCCCTCGAGCCGCCCCGGGTGGATCCCGCTCTGGTGCCACCCGATGGTGTGCCCGGACCCGACCAGCCCATGCGCCAGAGCAATACCTGCGCCCGAGCGGTTGCCATTGCCGAGCCCGACGTCGGTCTACCGGCTCCGGGATTCGCCATGTTGAATATCGCGCGGGCCTGGCAGCACTCGACCGGCAACGGGGTGGCTGTTGCCGTCATCGATACCGGGGTCACCCCGAATCCTCGGTTGCCGGTGGTATCCGGCGGGGACTACGTCATGGGCGGAGATGGGTTGGCGGACTGCGACGTCCACGGAACCATCGTCGCATCGCTGATTGCGGCGGCGCCCCAGGGTTCACCGATGCCCGCCCCGATGCCGCTGACCCCCGCGTTCCCGGTGCCGGCCGGCCGGTCCGCGGTAGCCGACGGAGCTCCGCCGTCGGCCGGTCCCGCGCCACCGGTTCGACCACCCGCACCGACGTCGACAGGCGCCGAGCCGGCAACCTCCGCGGCCCCGGATGGCGTGGCCGGCGTGGCTCCGCATGCGACGGTGATCTCAATCCGCCAGTCCTCACGGGCGTACGAACCGCAGTATCCGCTACCGGATGATTTCGCGGCTCGTAAGAAGGCGGGTACCGTCGCGACCCTCTCAAGGGCAATCGTGCACGCGGCGAATCAAGGTGCCCAGGTCATCAATGTCAGTGTTACCGCCTGCGTTTCGGCGGCCGACCCACTCGATCAGCGTGCGCTCGGGGCGGCCGTCTGGTACGCCGCGACTGTGAAAGACGCCGTTATCGTGGCCGCGGCCGGCAATGAGGGCGAGGACGGATGTGTGCAGAACCCGGCCTTCAATCCACTAGACCCGGACGATCCCCGCGACTGGAAAGGCGTCAAGACCGTATCGTCCCCCTCGTGGTTCGCCGACTACGTTCTGTCGGTCGGAGCGGTCGACGAAACCGGTGCACCGGTAACCAAGAGCCTCGCCGGGCCGTGGATCGGCACGGCGGCACCCGGTGTCGGCATCGTCGGGCTGTCACCGGAGACCGGGGACCCGGTCAACGCGTACCCGCCGATCCGGCCGGGTGAGGGTCACGCGCCTTTCTGGGGGACGAGTTTCTCCGCGGCCTATGTCAGCGGTGTCGCGGCGCTGGTCCGGGCGAAGTACCCGAAGCTGAACGCCCGCCAGGTGATTCACCGGATTCTGCAGACCTCACACAATCCGCCCCGCGGAGTGGACAATCAGATCGGATACGGCGTCGTCGATCCGGTGGCTGCCCTGACGTTCAACGTGCCGCCCGGCGATCGGTCGGCGCCGGGTGCCCAATCGCGGGTGATGACCCCGCCGCCGCCCGCGCCCGCGCCCGACCGCCGGGCCCGCAACGCAGCCCTGGCCTTCGCCGGTCTGTTGGGCGGCGGCCTCTTCCTCGCCGCCGTGGTGGCGCGAGCACGGAGGGCCCGATGAGCAACGGGGTAAGGCTCGCCGTCATTGTCGGCGTTCTGGTCTTCGGCTTTATCGGCTGGAGCCTGGCTGGGGTCCTCGGTATCGGCATCGGTTTGGCGTTTGGTCTGGTGCTGTTGGTCATCTGCTGGTGGCGGCAACCACTGTGGGCGTGGACGGGACTTTTCCTGAGCCGAAACCAGCCGGTCGACCTGGCCACGCTGTCAACGGTTGCCAACGATCGATCCGGCGGGGGCGTCCGGTACCAGGACGGTATCGCCGCCACGTGTATCCAGATCCTCGGAAAACCCCATCAACCGACGTTTTTCACCGGATCCAGCAAGGCGATGACGGAAAACACCCTCTGCCTGGATGGACTGTTTTCGACGATGCGCCAGAGCCTCGGTCTGACCTTGGAGTCGATAAGCCTCATCACCTGCGGTTCGCGCCGCCGCGGCAGTGGGGACTACCCCGCCGTCTACGACACGCTGATCGGAACTCCCCCCTATGCCGGCCGGCGGGAAACGTGGCTGGTGGTGCGACTGAGCTCACTCGCCAACGCCGACGCACTTCGGTATCGAACCACGGTCGGGGCGGCCGCGCTCGCTGCCGCGCAGCGGATCGCATTAACGTTGCGGTGCAGGGGAGTACGCGCTCGCGTTGCCAGTGCGTCGGATATGGCGGAGTTGGAGAGAAGGCTCGGAGGCGGCGCTCTGCAACCGCACAACCGACGCTGGCAGACCCTTCGGGGAGATTCCGGTTGGCAGACCACCTACGGCTATCGCGCGGCTGATATCAGCTCCGACGCTCTGGAACAAGCATGGTCACTTCGTGCGGACGGCATCGTGCAGAACATCACGCTCTTTGCCGATCGCACCGCCTCGGCAACGCTAACGGTGTCCACGGCGCAGCCTCCTACCGCACCGCCCAGTGTCATTTTGCAGACACTTCCCGGTCAGCAGACCCCGGCCAGGGTCGCGGCGCTCTGCTGTCCGCGGCCCGAAATCCGCGGGCTCACCCGGGCGGCGCCTAGTGAGGCGGTGATAGTTCCGATCGGTCCGTCCGGTGTCCTGCTCGGTAAAACGGGCAGCGGTGAACGGCTGTCGCTACCGCTCGGCGATCCCGGTGAACAGACCCGGGTCCACATCGCGGCCGAAGACTCGGTTGTCAAACGGATCGTCATCCGACTCGCGGCTGCCGGCGACCGAATCACATTGCACACCAGAAACCTTGATCGCTGGCAGAGTGTGCGGATGCCCCATGTGGCGGTCGTTGAGCATCCCCGCCCGATCGTGGGAACGACCGTCAGCGTCGTCGACGGAACCGTGTCCCCCGCGCCGCGGCCGAATACCGTGATCTCCACCGGCCCGCGCGGGTCGGCACTGGACCGGACCGCCGATATCGTCATCGCGCAGAACGGCCCGCAATCCGTCGAGATCACTGCGGGGGGCCGACGGTACGAGGTTGAGATGGAGCTATTCCGGGTCGAGAATCGCTATCTTGCGGCCCCTGTGGTGGTCGCGGCACCGGAGTACGAGATGGCGGACTAGACGATGGCGACCGTTACTGCGACCGTTACCGCCCGGCGATACTTCGATCAGGCCATCGCGGTTCTTGAGTCTGAGCCCCGAACCGCCCGCCGACTGTTCCAGGATGCCACCGATGCCGATCCGACGATGGCGGACGCCTGGCTGGGGCGGGCGGCGGCGGGCGATGATGGACTGGCCACCCTGGAGAATCTCTACGCGTACGGGGCCAGGCTGCATCGCGAGTCCAACAGACTGGGTATCAGGCATGTCGCGATACTGAAAGCCGGTCCTTACTTGTCGATTTCAGTCACCGAGGCTGCCCATGCCGGTATCGCGCTGGCCAGCGCGCTCGTGGACGACAAGCAATACGAGAGAGCCGAGACCCTGCTCGGCGACAACGCGTTGCTGGACAGCTGGGAAAACCACCAGTGGTGTCAGTACCTCCGGGGTTACTTGATGTTCGCGACCCAGCGCTGGCCGGATGTCATCGCCGAGGCGGCCCGCGTGCTGCCGGCTCAGGCACTCATCATGTCAGCGGTGACGGCGGGGACCAGTACCCTCGCGGCCCACGCCGCGGCGCACCTCGGGCAGGCGCGGGTCGCACTTGATTGGGCGGATCGAGTTGACCTTCGGCCGGGCCGGACGGCGACCGAGGCGGTTCGGCGCGATCTCGTCGAGGCGGCGGTCGCGGTGCTCGATCCAACGGAGTTCCCCCTCATAGCAGCGGATCTCGCATATTTGCGCGGAATGGCCCACCGGCAGCTCGGGGAGAGTGACAGGGCGGAGATCTGGTTGTCGAAAGCGGCTGTCAACGGTGTCTTGACCGACTCGGCGAGACAGGCGCTGGCCGACTCGCGGCTGCAACTCGTCGTCACCGACGCCGAAACCATCGACAGCCGTACCGATAAATGGGATCTCAGTACCGAGCAGTCCGCCGAGGATCGAGCCGACGGTGAGAACGAGCAGCGCCGCGCCGAGCTCCTGGCAGAGGGTCGCGCCCTCCTGGACAACCAGGTCGGCCTGAGCGCGGTCAAGCGGGCGGTATCCGAACTCGAGGACCAGATCGAAGTCCGGGCTCTACGGCTGGCCCACGGACTGCCGGTGACCAATCAGACCAACCACATGTTGCTCGTCGGGCCTCCCGGCACCGGGAAGACCACCACAGCCGAGGCTCTGGGGAAAATTTACGCCGGTCTGGGTATCGTCCGGAATCCGGAGATCATCGAGGTGAAACGGGCGGACTTCTGCGGCGAGCACATCGGATCGTCGGGGCCGAGGACCAATGAGCTGATCGACCGCTCGCTGGGTCGCGTCCTTTTCTGCGATGAGTTCTACAGTCTGGTCGAACGCCATCAAGACGGCCGACCGGACATGATCGGGATGGAGGCCGTCAATCAGCTGATGGTCGCTCTGGAGGTGCACCGCTTCGACTTCTGTTTCATCGGGGCCGGGTACGAGCGGGAGGTTGACGAGTTCCTGAAGGTCAACCCTGGCCTGGCCGGCCGGTTCAATCGCAAGCTCCGGTTCGACTCCTACAGCCCGGGCGACCTCGTCGAGATCGCGGTCCGCTACGGCGGACCACGGGCAACAGTGCTCGACCCCGAGGCCCGGATTGCCCTTAACGCCGCGTGCCACAAGATCCGGGCGCACCTGGGTCCCGATGGAACTCATGGGATCGACTTGATGCAGAACGGCCGATTCGCCCGCAACGTTGTGGAACGTGCTGAGCGGCTGCGTGATTCGAGAGTCGCCGCCCAAAATCGGCTGGACCGTAGTTCTATTACAGTGGACGATTTGGAGATTCTGCGGGCCCAGGACATCGTCGTGGCGGTCACGGCCGCGTGCGCGGAGAAAAACGTGCCGATCGTGATGTGACCCGCAAGTGCGCGGAGCGTGGAGCCCACGCGCTCACCGCACCGGGCTGAAGCGCTCCAGTTGGGGCGGCGGGCCGTCGACGGGAGTGGGCGGCAGTACCAGGCTCACGCCGTCGATCACCCGGACCACGTTGTGGGTATGCCGGTCGAAGTTCAATGTGCCGTGCTGGAAGTTCTGCACGATCCATTCAGGTTCGGCGATCTCCCCGCTGGTGGGCAGGCCGAGCGCGCCGCGCTCATACCCCAGCGAGGCCCACGCCTCGTAGATGGCGCCGGTCAGCGGTTGGGCACCGGTATCCGGTGACCAATACATGGCACCGCGCTCGAAGGTCGCGTAACGGGCGGCGTCGGTACCGGCGGCCTCCGGAGAGGTCGGCACCCCCAGCGGTCCCGACTTAGCGCCATCGGCCTCCCAGCTCGCCAGGATGGCCCCACCCCGCAGGCTGTCGAAGACATCCGGAGGGCGGCCGAACGCGGCTGCGAGGCGACGGATTTCGCCGAGGGCTGCGTAGCCTGCGTCGCCCGGGCACTCAGTGTTTCCGACGTCGCGGTGGGCGAAGATCTCCGGCAGTTTGATGGTGCGCCCGCCCGGCACGACGGTGTTCTGCCCGCCGGCCGACTTCAGCGCGACCGTACCGACCGGATCGACCTGGTCCAGGCTCAGCCGCCAGCCCAGCAGGCGCCCGGCGGTACGCACCATGACCTCCGGTGGGGCGACCTCCTCGAAGTCGCCGATCAGGGACACACCCCACACGTCGCGGTTGAATCCACCGGTGTGGGCCCCCAGCACATCCTTGGTGATCCCGCCGGCCCGGCCCTCGAAGACCTGGCCGTACTTGTCGACGAGGGCGTTGTACGCGATGTCGCACCATCCCAGCGTCATGGTGTGGTACGCGTAGATCGACCGGATGATCGCCGCCGAGTCCTGCGGTTCGTAGTCATTCCCGGTGGCGGTGTGGTGCAGTACCGCAGCCCGGATGCCGTCACCGTAGAACGGCCCTCCGCAACGCATTCCGCTGCCGGCGCCCCACTGGGCCCGGCTGATGATGTTGGGCGGCTGTCCGGGTCCCAGCGCGGCGGTCGGCGGAGTCCATTGGGTGTCGATCGGGGCCTGCGGCGGGCTGATCAGCACGGCTGACATCGTCTGGCTCAGCGATTCCTCGGCAGTGGCCGGGATGTATCCGAGTTCACGGCCGGCGTCGAGGCCGGATTGGGCGGGTTCGATGGTGACCGGCGCGTCGGCCGGCCGGCTGACCGCGATCTGCACCGCGGTGGTGTCGCCCACGTAGACCGGATCGGTTCCCTGTGTCCCGTTACCCTCGACGTCCTCGGAGCCGAGTTCGAAACGCGCTGCGTGATACCAGGGCCCCCAAGATCCGTCGTCCCGCTTTGCCCGCAGCCGAGCCGTGGTTCCGGTCAGGTCTGAACCGGTCAACGCCACCATGGAGAACGGTGTCTCCTGGGTGATCTCACGGACCGTTTCCCCGCCCCCGATCCCTGCCAGTGGCTGGTGGGTGAGGATGGTGTCGTCAGCGATGGCGTGTGGTTCATCCTCGCCGGGCTGACCGCCTACCGCCCACGGCACCAGCACGACCGTCGCCGCGACGGCGGTGAGCAGGATCGTCGGAGTGGGTCGGCGGGACGGCACAGCGCGAATGTTACGTACGAGTCAGTAGTTGCCAGCGTTGCGACACGGGCTAGTGATAACTATGTGACTGATGATTCCTGCAACGGCACCGCAGGGGCTTCCGCCGGCCGGTCAACCGGCCCCACCCTGCGGTGCCGTTTCGATACAGGTCTATCGGACTGGTTCGGTAGTCCGCCTCAGCCGATCTGGGATGGCAGGTCGCCGGCGGCCTCGATCACCGGTGCGGCGGCAGCAGCCGGCGCGGCGGCGGCAGCCCCGGCGTTCTGCATGGCCTGGGTGATACTCGGCATCACGATGCCCTTGAGGAGGTCGACGGCCTGTCCTACGCCGAGTTGGTTTGCGGCGCTGGTGAGATCACCGATGACGCCGGTGGAACTGGCCGCCGGCGCGGCGGGCAGGCCGAGCGACGGGTCGCCCAGGATCGGATAGGTGCCGGCGACCGGTCCCAGCGGGGCGCCGATCGGCATTTCGGTGGGCAGGCCGATACCGCTGGGCAGTCCGATCCCGGTGGGGCTGGTCAACGCGGGGTCGACGCCCAACTGCGGTGTGGTCAGGCCGGGTGCGGTCAGACCGGGGTTGGTCAATGCCGGATCGGTCAGCGAGGGCACCGCCGCGGCGCCCGGGGTGGTCAGACCCGGCGTCAGGCTGGGCGAGGTTAGGTTCGGAACCGTCAGACTCGGTGTGGTCAGATCCGGAACCGTCAGGCTGGGGGTGGTCAGTTCCGGCACCGTCAGGCTGGGCGTTGTGAGGCCCGGTGTGTTCAAACTGGGCGTTGTGAGGCCCGGTGTGGTCAGGCTGGGTGTGGTCAAGCCCGGCGTGTTCAGGCTGGGCGTGGTCAGACCCGGCGTGTTCAGGCTGGGCGTGGTCAGGCCCGGGGCCGTCAAGCTCGGTGTGGTCAGGCCCGGCGCGGTCAGCGGCCCGGATTGAACCGGCTGGGTCCCGGCCGGGCTGAGCCCGGTCGGCAGCGGCGGCAGGTTGATGCCGAACTGGGACAGCCCGGCTTGCAGCGCGGACAGGATCTCGTTGGGCAGATCGGTGACGACCGCAGCCCGGGTGAATTCCCGGTGCTCGGGGGCGGGCTGGCCGGAGGTCAGCTGGAGGGCGCCGATCACCGCGAACGGGCTGGCGACGGCCAGCGCGCCGACCGCGCTCATGGCTGTCGAGATCTTGCGTCGACGACGGTTCGGCACGGAAGTCTCCTCAATCTGGACTGCTCGGTTCGAGGTATTCGAACTTCGGGGTTTTCGAACCCTGTGACGATGTTAAGGTTGAGGATCTTGTGGCGGGAGTGACGATGCGCAATCGTGAGGGAACCGCGACATTGCGGCGTCCCAGCCGGTGAGCTTTTCCCGGCTGTTTTCCGCGCACTGTCGGCACACTTTCTGCGGGTCGCGGCGGTTCGCCGCGCGGTTGTCCGGGCCCGGGTCGGATAACCTAGGCGCCGATGACCACCACCGATCCCGGGACCTTCGGCGCCGACCCCCGTTTTGATCTGTTCGTCGTCGGTTCCGGCTTTTTCGGGCTGACGATTGCCGAACGGGTCGCCACCCAACTGGGCAAGCGGGTCCTGGTGGTGGACCGCCGCCCCCATATCGGCGGTAACGCCTACTCCGAGGCCGAACCGCAGACCGGTATCGAGATCCACCGCTACGGCGCACACCTGTTCCACACCTCCAACACCCGGGTGTGGGACTACGTCAGGCAGTTCACCGATTTCACCGGCTATCAGCACCGGGTATTCGCCATGCACGCCGGGCAGGCCTACCAGTTCCCGATGGGGCTCGGCCTGGTCGCCCAGTTCTTCGGCCGCTTCTACGGGCCGGACGAAGCCCGGGCGCTGATCGCCGAGCAGGCCGCCGAGATCGACACCACCGCCGCGGCGAATCTGGAGGAGAAGGCCATCTCGCTGATCGGCCGGCCGCTGTACGAGGCCTTCGTCAAGGGCTACACCGCCAAACAGTGGCAGACCGATCCCAGGGAGTTGCCCGCCTCGACCATCAGCCGACTGCCGGTCCGGTACAGCTTCGACAATCGCTATTTCAACGACACCTACGAGGGTCTGCCGGTCGACGGCTATACCGCCTGGCTGGAGAACATGGCGGCCGACGACCGGATCGAAGTGCGGTTGGACACCGATTGGTTCGATGTTCGCGACGATCTGCGCCGGGCGTCCCCGCTGGCCCCGGTGGTCTACACCGGCCCGCTGGACCGGTATTTCGACTACGCCGAAGGCCGGCTCGGCTGGCGCACCCTCGACTTCGAGTTGGACGTACTGCCATGCGGCGACTTCCAGGGCACGCCGGTGATGAACTATAACGATGCGGACGTCCCCTACACCCGAATTCACGAGTTCCGGCACTTCCACCCGGAGCGGAACTACCCGACCGACAAGACCGTCATCATGCGGGAGTTCTCCCGGTTCGCCGAGGACGACGACGAGCCGTACTACCCGATCAACACCGAGTCGGACCGGGCGATGCTCGCCGCCTACCGATCCCGGGCCCGGGCCGAGACCGCCTCGGCGGCAGTGTTGTTCGGTGGTCGACTCGGCACCTATCAGTACCTGGACATGCACATGGCGATCGCGAGCGCGTTGAACATGTACGACAACGTGCTGGCGCCCCATCTGCGCGACGCCGCGCCGTTGATCGCCGACGGCACCAACGAAAGCAGTTCGGCATGAGTGCAACACCCGCTGTCGCGGAGATTTCGGACGCATCCCAGGCGGTGAGTCTGCTTTCCCGGGTGATCCTGCCGCGTCCAGGTGAACCACTCGACGTACGCAAGCTCTATATCGCGGAGTCCGATACCAACGCTCGCCGCGCGCACGCCGATACCCGGACCACACTGCAGATCGGCGAAGAGTCCCAGGTGTCTTTCGCCACCTACTTCAACGCGTTCCCGGCCAGCTACTGGCGGCGCTGGTCCACGCTGACCTCGGTGGTGTTACGGGTGGAACTGACCGGTACGGCCCGGGTGGACGTCTACCGGTCCAAGGCCACCGGAGCGCGGATCAGTGTCGGCGGTAAGCAGATTTCCAGCGCGGATGCTTCGGGGTCGTCCACGGGGTCGTCCACGGGAGCGGTCGCGGCGGAATTCGAGATCAGCCTGGAGCCGTTCGAGGACGGAGGCTGGATCTGGTTCGACATCACCACCGACACCCGGTGCACCATGCACAGCGCGGCCTGGTACGCGCCGGTGGCGGCCCCCGGCCGGGCCGATATCGCGGTCGGCATTCCCACCTTCAACCGGCCCGCCGACTGCGTCAGTGCGCTGCGCGCGCTGACTTCGGATCCGTTGGTGGATAAGGTCATCGGGGCAGTGATCGTCGTCGACCAGGGCGCCGACAAGGCCGTTGCGCATCCTGGATTCGGCGAGGCGGCGGCCGCACTCGATGGTCGGCTTTCGATTCACAATCAGCCGAATCTGGGTGGTTCGGGTGGTTACAGCCGGGTCATGCTGGAAGCGTTGCGCAACACAGTCTGCGAACAGATCCTGTTCATGGACGACGATATTCGTATCGAGCCGGATTCGATCCTGCGGGCCTTGGCGCTGAGCCGGTTCGCCAAGACGCCCACCCTGATCGGCGGCCAGATGCTCAACCTGCAGGAGCCGTCGCACCTGCATGTCATGGGTGAGGTGGTCAACCGGTCCGACTTCATGTGGACCAACGCCCCGTTCACCGAGTACGACCACGACTTCGCCAAATATCCGCTGGCCGAAGATGATGAGGACGGGCATAGCAAGCTGTTGCACCGCCGGATCGACGTCGACTACAACGGCTGGTGGATGTGCATGATCCCGCGCCGGGTCGCCGAGGAACTCGGCCAACCGCTGCCGCTGTTCATCAAATGGGACGACGCCGACTACGGGTTACGGGCCGGTGAGCACGGCTACCCGACGGTGACCATGCCCGGCACGGCAATCTGGCATATGGCCTGGAGCGATAAGGACGACGCCATCGACTGGCAGGCCTATTTCCATCTACGCAACCGATTGGTGGTATCCGCGCTGCACTGGGACGCACCGGTGAAAGGCCTGATCAGAAGTTCGATCAAGGCCACTATGAAACATCTTCTGTGCCTTGAATATTCGACCGTGGCGATCCAGAACAGGGCAATCGAGGATTTCCTGGCCGGCCCGGAACACATCTTCTCGATCCTGGAGTCGGCGCTCCCGGAGGTACGGGCGCTGCGCCAGCGATACCCGGATGCGGTGGTGCTGCCCGGCGCGACGGCACTGCCCCCGCCCAGCGGTCGGACCAGAGTCCACAAACCACCGGTGGCACTGCCGGTCATCGGACTGCGACTGGTCAGGGGTCTGATTCACCAACTTCGAACCGCCGACCCGGACGCCCACACCCGGCCGCAGCTGAACGTCGCCACCCAGGACGCGCGTTGGTTCTTGCTGTGCACCGTCGACGGCGTGACCGTCACCACCGCCGACGGCCGAGGAGTGGTCTACCGGCAGCGTGACCGCGCCAAAATGGGCGAGTTGCTCAGGACCTCCCTGCGCATGCATGTTCGGCTGGCCCGCAACTACGACCGGATGCGCAGGGTCTATCGGCAGGCGCTTCCGGAGCTGTCCAGTCAGCGCAAGTGGGAGACGGTCCTGATGGCCGAGTCGACGGCCCATGTCTGATTCTCGCGAGTTCGAGTCGGGGGCGGCGTGCGAGCCCACCGGCGAAGTCGCCGTCCTCGCCGGGATCCAGTCCGCACTCGGCACGCCGGCGGTCCTCACCGGGGCCCGGGCCATGTCCCACTTCGGCGAACACGCGGCGGGGTGGCTGGCGCTGTCCGGGGTCGGGGCGCTGTTCGCTCCGCGTCGTCGGCGGGACTGGCTGCTGGTCGGCCTGGGCGCCGTCCTCGCGCATGCGGCCGCGATCGGGATCAAGATCGCGGTTCGCCGCCGCCGTCCGCACCACCCGGGTATCGCGGTCAATGTGGGCACCCCAAGTTCCCTGAGCTTTCCGTCCGCGCACGCAACGTCCAGCACCGCCGCGGCTATGCTGCTGTGCCGGGCCACCCGGTCCCCGCTGCCGCTTGCGGTAGTGCCGTTGATGGCGCTGTCGCGCCTGGTGCTCGGTGTGCACTACCCCTCGGACGTGCTTGCCGGGATCGCCGTGGGTGCCGCTGTCGCCCGGGTGACCGCACAGCTGTCCGGGGAGAAGCCGGGCGACACGCTGGGAGACAAGGGTGCGACGGGGAGCAGCGGAAAGGACGCAGATGGCCACGAGTGAGGCTGCGGTCACCGGCCCGCCGGGCAACTTATTCTCCGCGATCATCAAGGCGATCCGGCCCCGCCAGTGGGTGAAGAACCTTCTGGTGTTCGCCGCTCCGTTGGCCGCACTCGGCGGGGATGCCCGTTACGACTACCGCGACGTGCTGTTCAAGGTGGCCTTCGCGTTCGTGATGTTCTGTATGGCTGCCTCGGCTATCTACCTGGTCAACGATGCCCGCGATGTCGAGGCAGACCGTGCTCACCCCACCAAGCGATACCGGCCGATCGCGGCCGGTGTGCTGCCGGTCGGCCTGGCCTACGGGATCGCCGCGGCTCTGGGTGTCGGCTGCCTGGCGGGCTCATGGCTGCTGACACCGCAATTGGCGGTGGTGATGGCGGCCTATCTGGCCATCCAGTTGGCGTACTGCTTCGGGCTCAAACATCAACCGGTGCTCGACATCTGCATCGTGTCCTCCGGGTTCCTGATCCGCGCGATCGCCGGCGGTGTGGCGGCCGGGATTCCGCTGTCGCAATGGTTCCTTCTGGTCATGGCGTTCGGCTCGCTGTTCATGGCGGCCGGGAAGCGCTACGCCGAATTGCAGCTCGCCGAACGCACCGGCGCAAAGATCCGCAAATCTCTGGAGAGCTACACCAGCACCTACCTCACCTTCGTCTGGACGCTGTCGGCGACCGCAGTAGTGCTGTGCTACGGACTCTGGGCCTTCGAACAGGACGGCGGCGGGGGATCCTGGTACGTCATCTCGATGATTCCGTTCACCATCGCGATCCTGCGCTACGCGGTGGATGTCGATGGTGGACTGGCCGGAGAACCCGAGGAGATCGCGCTGGGCGACCGGGTGCTGCAATTGCTGGCCCTGGCTTGGATCGGAACCGTCATTGCCGCCGTCGTCCTCGGCTAGCGCGCCGGCCGTCAGCCCGGGGCAGGCCCGGACCGGTGCGGTCGTGCCGGATTCCGGTCAGCGGGTGTGGCCGGCCTTCCGCTACCCGGCGCCGACCCGGATCAGTCTGTGGATCACCGTCACCGTTGTCTCGGGGCTGTGGGCGTGGGGCGCGTGGCAACGCCGGTGGATCTCCGACGACGGCTTGATCGTGCTGCGCACGGTCCGGAACCTGCTGGCCGGCAACGGCCCTGTTTTCAACCCCGGGGAGCGGGTCGAGTCCAACACCTCCACCGCCTGGACCTACCTCATCTACCTGGGCAGCCTCATAGGTGGACCGCTAAGGCTGGAGTACGTGGCGCTCGCACTGGCCCTGATCTTGAGCGTTTCCGGGGTGGTGATGGTCATGCTGGGCACCGCCCGGCTGTACGCGCCCGGCCTGCGTGGCCGCCGTGCGCTGATGCTGCCGGCCGGTGTGCTGGTCTATATCGCCCTGCCACCGGCCCGCGACTTCGCCACCTCCGGCCTGGAGAACGGCCTGGTGACCGGGTGGCTGGGCCTGCTGTGGTGGATGCTCGTCCGCTGGGCCCAGGCCCGCGACGACCCGGCCCGGCCCGGATTCCTCGCCGCGCTGGCCTTCGTGGCCGGCCTCAGCGTGCTGGTGCGACCGGAGCTGGCGCTGATCGGCGGACTCGCCCTGGTGATCATGCTCGTCGCCGAGCGGGGCTGGCGCAGGCGCACCCTGATCGTGCTGGCGGGCGGGTTGTTGCCGGTCGGCTACCAGATCTTCCGGATGGGCTATTACGCCCTGCTGGTGCCGCAGACCGCGATCGCCAAGGACGCTTCCGGCAGCAAATGGAGTCAGGGCTTCGTCTACCTGCACAACTTCACTGCGCCGTACGCGCTCTGGGTGCCCGCGATCCTGCTGATCGGCTTGGCCCTAATCCTGGTGCGGGTGCCGGCTCCGGGTCCGCCGGCCGGGCCGGGCGCGTCTCCATCGCTGGCCCATCGCCTCCAGAGCCCGTCGGCGGTGGTGCTGTTCATACTCGCCAGCGGTGTGGTGCAGGCCCTGTACTGGATCCGCCAGGGTGGCGATTTCATGCACGGACGGGTTCTGCTGGCTCCGCTGTTCTGTCTGCTCGCCCCGATCTCGGTGATCCCGATGTTGATTCCGCGGCGCGGATGGTTCACCTCGGGGCGGAACCGTGCGCTGGGCGGGGCCGCCGCAATACTGTGGCTGTCGCTGGCCGGCTGGGCGCTGTGGGCGGCGAACTCAGTGGGCATGGGGGTTGACGGCACCCGGGTGACGTACTCCGGAATCGTCGATGAGCGCAGGTTCTACTCCCAGGCCACCGGGCATGCCCATCCGGTGACCGCGGCGGATTATCTGGACTACCCGCGGATGCGAGCCGTCATCGTGGCGATCAACAACACCCCCGACGGTGCGCTGCTGTTGCCGTCCGGTAACTACGACGTATGGGACGTCGTTCCGGCGCTCCCGCCCCCGCCGCCCCCGCCCGGCGTCCCGATGGACAGCTGGCGGCGTCAAGTCGCGCCGCACACCGTCTTTTTCACGAACCTCGGCATGCTCGGGATGAATGTCGGCCTCAACACCCGGGTGATCGATCAGATCGGACTGGCCAACCCGCTGGCGGCGCACACCGCCCGGCTCGGCGACGGGCGCATCGGGCACGACAAGAACCTCTTCCCGGACTGGGCGGTCGCGGAGGGGCCATGGCTCAAGGAACGCCCCTGGATTCCGGAGTACCTCGACCAGGGCTGGATTGAACAGGCCGAAGTGGCGCTGAGCTGTCCCCGGACCGCGGAGATGCTCAAATCCATCCGGGATCCGATGACCCGCCCCCGGTTCATCGGCAACCTCAACCGGGCATGGGAATTCACCCGGTACCGCATTGACCGGGTGCCGGAGTACGAGCTGCAGCGCTGTGGACTGGCCACACCCCCGTCCAGCACCCCGCCCTACACCGGACTGCCCGCGACCGGCCCGTAGGAGCCCGTCGTCCCACCGGCGTGGATCGGCACCAATTCCGGACCCGCGGGCTGGTCCGTGTGATTCACTACGGGGCGACGAGTCTCGGGGGAAATCCCGGGAATAGCGTGGTGAGGCGGGTATGGAGATGACTGTGGGCTGCATCAGACTGTTCCGCGCCCTGGGCGCGGCGATCCTGGCGCTGGGACTCTGGGGCGCGACCGCCCCGACGGCTCCGACCGCCGCTGCTGCCGGAGCCGAGTTCTTGATGGTCCCCTCGGTGGCGATGGGCCGTGACATCCCGGTCGCATTCCAGGGCGGCGGGCCTCAGGCGGTGGTGTTGCTGGACGCTTTCAACGCCGCGCCCGAGGTGAGCAACTGGGTCACGGTGGGTAACGCGATGAACACACTCGCCGGGAGCGGTTTCTCGGTGGCTGCCCCGGCCGGCGGTGCCTACAGCATGTACACCAACTGGGAACGGGACGGCAGCAAGCAGTGGGAGACCTTCCTGGCCGACGAACTGCCGAACTGGCTGGTGGCCAATAAGGGGCTGGCTCCGAATCGGCACGCGATCGTGGGCGCCGCACAGGGTGGTACCGCCGCGCTGACCATGGCGGCGTTCCACCCGGATCGCTACAGCTACGCGGGTTCGCTGTCCGGGTTCCTGACCCCGTCCAACACCCAGATGAACGGTCTCATCTCCCGCGGTATCAACGGCAGCGGAGCCGATATCAACGCGATGTGGGGAGCACCCCAGTTGGGTCGCTGGAAATTTCGCGATCCCAACGTGCACATCATGCTGCTCATCCAGAACAACACCCGGATGTGGGTGTTCAGCCCGCAAACGGTGACCTGCAGCGACCCTGCCGCCATGATCGGCGCCTGCGCCGAGGCCCAGGGCAGCAACCGCACCTTCTACGCGCACTACCGGTCCACCGGCGGTCGCAACGGGCACTTCGACTTTCCCACCGGCGGCAACCACGACTGGGGCAACTGGGCAGGTCAGCTCGGCGCGATGGCCGGTGACATCTCCGCGGCGATCGGCTGAGACCCACCGCCGCGCCGATTCGTGAGCCATCCGCAACTCAACGGTGCCCTGACCACTCCGGCAGAGCCGGTAAGGTGGCGGGCGTGCCCTGTCCGGACCGCGGATCACTCAGCAAAGTCGTCAGCATGAGCCGACGACCACTCGGCACCCCCACG
>Ga0180431_10005016_pt1 | contig 16303 bp, 10 predicted proteins | sample SS_ome_11_FD_132459 | JGI IMG/M metagenome (GOLD analysis project Ga0180431, IMG submission 132459) | Hypersaline lake sediment archaeal communities from the Salton Sea, California, USA - SS_1_MS_1 metaG | ecosystem: Environmental > Aquatic > Non-marine Saline and Alkaline > Hypersaline >... | reverse complement strand
GAAGTGCCTTGGGCGGATTATTCCCCAGAACAGCCACGTTTACTTCGCGTCCATCAATGAATTCCTCGACGAGAGCCGTCTGTTTAAAATCATCCAATACATAAGCCACGGCCTCCCTCAATTGGGATTCATTCTCGACTACTTTTAATCCAAAACTGGCCGCCTCACTCCGTGGTTTGACGATGAGGGGAAACCTCAATTCCGGAACGGTTTGATCGGGATGCGTGACCATACGATAGTTCGGGTTTGGAAGACCTGCCGACATAAGTATTTGTTTTGTAACAACCTTATCGAATGAAAGAATATGGCCGAGGGGGCTGGAACCCGTGTACGGTATGCCCGCTACCTCCAACATGGCGGGCACATGGGTATAACGGCACTTGCCCTGAATCCCCAGGGCAAGATTCAACACGATACCGTTGGGTCTTCGCTTCGAGAGTTTTGGCAAGAACTTCTTCAGGTTTGACAGTAAAAACCGATCGGCAACGATGAGTTCAACCGTGTGACCACCCTTCTCGAGTGCCTGAACAACTTTCTGGATGGTTTCTTCAGGATACCACTCACGATTCTGAATGCCGAATACGTTGATAATACCCTTCTTGTCTCGGTTGTAGACCACAGCCACTTTCATAAATACAACGCTCCGTTTATCCTCATAAAAAAACCTGCTGGACGATCCGTCGTCCCACAGGTAAATATAGTTCTTTCATTTAAAGCGACTTTCCCCGTTGAAGGCGTTTCCTTCATTAACAATGATGATAAAAATTGTGGATCACTTTCGTCCATGAAAGACGAATCCGTCAATAAATGCCTACACCGGCATCACCGTATTAGATATCTATTTAGTATTTATTTTTAAAAAGTCAAGCAAAAAATGAAATAAAAGGAAATTGATTTATTAAAAACCCTATGAAAACAGCCAAAACGTTTAGGATCCTTTCAAATTATGGGGTGATTAAAATATCTGGACGCGACCATCCGGGACTTTCATCCGAGTTGGCCACCTCCAGACCGGTCAAGAATACAAGCCGCGTGATTTTTTCACAATCGATGAAGTTGACTTTCTCAATCTCATCCGACGGTTGATGATAATCCGGATGAAGCCATGTAAAGAAAAAGACCGCCGGAATGTCGTTTCGGACGAATTGATACTGATCTGAGAGGAAGATCAGCCGCATCTGAGGCTGTTGATCGGGTAACACGTTGAGCCCAATTTGTTTGTTGACAGAAAGCACGGTCTTGTAAAGGGATTCCGCTCCAGGCGCGATAACCTGGACCCTGCTGCTGTCCGACCGCCCGATCATGTCGATATTTATGTTGGCGATGACCTGCGAGAGGGGAACCGTAGGATGTTCGGAAAAGTAGGCCGATCCATACAATCCCTTCTCTTCACCGGAAACCAGCAGGAAGAGCAGCGACCGCCGGGGATGCCGGCCTTCCGGCAGGGATGTAAAAGCCTCGGCCAGTTCCAGGATGGCCGCCGTTCCCGAAGCATTGTCATCGGCACCGTTGCAGATGGAATCCCCTGCCACGGGTGTGGAGATACCCAGATGGTCATAATGGGCGGAGAATACGACGAATTCGTCCCCGAGTTTCTCGTCTGCTCCTCGTACCAGCCCGATGATATTAGATACCGGTTTATCGACCATCACCGCCCGAACATCCACCTGAAAGCGCAGATCCGGGATTTTGAACCATATGGGTTTTTTGGAGACATTCATCTTCTCGGCCAGCTTTTCCGCAGACTGGAATTCTACACGGCTCATTCCCAAAATCTGATCCACCACATCCCAGGATGTGAGAATAGCAGGAATGGACATTCCCGGTTCTTGGGTCTCCAAGGGAAGAATCATATTATGCCCATGGGCTATGGCCCGGACGAAGGCCTCGCTCAGGGGTTCCTCCCGGCCAAAGCTTGGAGAGGCATAGATGAATCCTGCAGCACCGTGGGCTTTAGCATTGATGAGTTTACCGAAGAGTTTATCGTAGCCAAAAACGACATCGAGGTCCGTTTCCCAGGGTGCACCTGCAAAGACCAGAACGGTTTTCCCCCGAACATCGATATTCTTATAGTCGTCCCAATTCTTTTCCGGGGCCGTGATGCCGAATCCGGTAAAAACGATAGGGGCCGACACATCGGGACTCTGTCCCGTCAATCCGAACAGGAGAAGGATTCTCTCATCCGGTGTGACTATGACCTTCTCATCACCCTGGACGAGAGACACCTCTGTATTCTGATGCGTGGACTCGTATTCCCGAACGGAATAGGTCTGACGATAGGTTCCGTTCGAACCGCCTGGTTCAAGGCCCATTCGTTGAAACTCGGCGGCCAGATAGGCAGCAGCAATGTCGAGTCCCCGTCCGGGTGTGTCGCGGCCCTCCAGAAGGTCGGAGGACAGAAATCCGATGTGGGCTTTCAAGTCTCGTACCGAGATGCTTCCCAATGCCCTCTGAATCGCTGGCGGATAGGCTTGCAGCCTGTCATCGTGTCCGGCTGCCGGTCCTTGCGCCATCAGGTACTGGATGAAAACAAGATTAAGAATAAGCATCATTAAACAAGATTTTTTATCAAACCACGATTTCATGGTCTCCTCATTCGATGACATATTCGATGAATGGACGCGGAACATCGATGCCGCCTGCATACTTCCTTCCTAACAAGCGGAGTATACCTAAAGAGTAATGAGACGATACGAACGACATGGAATCATCGTTACCCTATTGCATTCGAGTATATTGAATCACTCCCGGATTTATTTCGTATAAAAACGAATTCTTACACGAGCCGGACCCGTCTCAACAATTACCCTTATGAAGATGTGGAACAGGACATTTCTTCATCCGAAAGACAATTTCCCAGAGCCCGTATGGGGACGATGGACTCAATAACACCAGCCATACCCACAAGTATTGTTTTGTTCTCATCAGTATCTACGACGCTTCTGATCGAGTGTACGAATCTTCAGGAAATAACTTATTCCTTCATACTCACCACACCTGCCTTTTCCAGGACGCGCATGTATTCCTCCACCGCATTCAGGGAAACGGGAACATACTCGGCGCTCACGGCATTGCGAACCTCTGTAATGCTGCGTTTTCCATCCACGAAATTCAACGTCTCGTATGGAATATTTCCCGCCGACGGTATTCCAGAAGGGATTTCTTTCTGAATCAACAATTGGCCTTCATCAAAATCCCTGCCCAATTTTTCCTTCAGGAATTCTCTGCCCACAGGCCCCCTGTAGGCCATCACCCTCTCTGGTATGACATCCTGCAGTCGATGTTGCTCTGCCGTCACGGTGGGACGGACGGCTTCCACTCCCTTGGTCTTGCATAGGTAGCCATAATAATCGTCCAGACGTTTCTGGGCAGCATTTTCCTCGTTCTGCAAAGAAGTTTTTATTTTTTTCAGATACTCTATAACGTCTTTCCCTTCTCCAGCCAGCGGCGAGCATGAAAAAATCGTTTTTGCTTCTCTGGCATAGGCCTGACGAATGATATTTTTTGCCTCTATAAAGTGACGGGTGATTTTCTCGGGCTTTGCATTCGATAGCACGCTATTGGCCTTCCTCTCGTCCCGGGCGACGCGGGCCATGCCTTTTGTCATCGTTTCTATGGCCAGCCGGGGAACGCCCTCGGACGTAAGACGCGTGAGATACAACGCCGGTGCAACGCCCAGGAAAGCCGCCCGCTTTAAGGTGGTCGGATCGACCTTTTCCGGCGTGTCTTCGTTGGTATGATAATATACATCGGGCCAGGTTCCGAACATCACCGCGGGAATGCCGATGGCACCGTCGGTGAATATGTAGTGATCGCTCCCGCCGCCGTAATCCTCTACACCCACATCGAACGTATTTCTCGAGCCAGTGGGGGCGATGATGGTCAGTGTCCGATCTCCTCCAAATCGTTCCCGGTTGTTATCCCTGGCATACTCGGTAAAATGCTGAATCACATCGTCAAAGTACGTGGGCAGCGAATGGGGTGTGCGGGTCAGATGAAAACTGGCCTGGGTCTTCTTGTGGTCTGCCCCTACCATGTCCATGTTGACAACACCGAACATCCGGTCGAACGCCTCCGGATGAGCTGCCAGGTAGGGAATTGTGCCACTGATCTCAGGAACCCACAGGAACCGGATCGACCTCAAGGGAGGCGCTATGATTCCCTTGGCAACCAAGCTTTGAAAGGTACGGGCGATTTCCAGGAGCACTGCCGAGCCGCTGGCGTTGTCGTTAGCACCGGGACGGTAATGATCCAGATGGGCGATAAAAACAAATTCCTGGTCTGGATACTGCGTGCCCGGAATGATGCCCGTAACGACGCCGTAATGTCCTGGATGCACATTCGCCTTGATTTCTGCCCTTAAGACCACGCTTTGCTCCTGAGAAATCAGTTGCCGGAGCATCATACCGGTCCGATAAGAAAGCATGAATCCAAAACCGCCCTGTTGGCCTTCATCACTCTGTGGACTGATGCTGCTCCAGGTCACCTGATCCGGGAAATCGCCGGGCTGACGGGTATTCTGCCATGAAATCGTATAATATGACAGTACGCCCAGTGCCCCTCTCTCGAAAACGGCCTGTTCCTGGACCGAACGCGGGCTTCCCGAGGCCAGCACCATCTTACTCTTCACATCGACTCCCTGGTAATCTTCGGCTTTCTCTCCCACACCCACATCCACCAATTCGGCGGTTACATCGGTACTGTGGCTTCCCGGCGCCAGGGAAACCCGGATTTCGTTATAATCGGCCAATTTCTTCTTGGTCGGCTCGACCAGCCACAACTCACCCATTTCAGCATCCCACGCCGGTGACGTACGATGGGTAAAATTCCACGTCTCTCCATCGGCTGCGTACTTCTCAGTCTTGACATCCTTCAGTCCATACGCTTTTGCCTGCTCTTCCACATACATCGCTGCCTTGTGATACTCCATGGATTTATCGATACGATGAAACTGGGCCAGTCGGCTCACTTGCCACCAGGCCTTCTCCCCCGATACCTCATGGATGATTTCTTTCAACAGCGATTCCGGGAGCAACGTCCCTTCTTGAGCAGGAAGAAATCCGATCCATAGAAAAACAACCAATAACCATCCGATCAACGCCTTACTACGAATTTTATACCGAATCATATCACCATCTCCTTATAGTTATTTTTTTTCGGCTTACACACACGGTTAACCGTATCAATTACCCTATCCGTATTTCGTTCCAGTTTAGGGAAGAAGTGCGAACACACGTGCCGGTGCGCCCGTACCATCCTTGATGAGCATGGGCATTACGAACAGGGTGGCTCCAATGGGCGGTAGCTTATCCAAGTTGGCGATGTTCTCCAAGGCCACTTTGTCCGCTGCAAAGAGAATTTGATGAACCTTAAAATCTTTCGATTTACCGTAATCGATGCTGGGCGTATCCAGGGCGATCCCGGTGATCTTGCGCTCCTGGGTCAGGTATGAAACGGCTTCGGGTGAAAAACCGGGAAAGCTGAGCTCAGGTATGGCAGCGATGCCCTGGGTATCCGTTCCCAACACTTTTTTCTTATCGGGATAGTACTTGGTACCGATGCCCGTATACATGATGACCCACGCATGATCTGGAATTTCGCCGAACGTGGACTCCCATGCTTGGATGTCCTCAACCTGGAGAAGATAATCGCGATTCTCCTTGCACTTTTTTGTGACATCAATCACCACGGCAGGCCCGATCCATTCTTCCAGGGGAATCTGATCGATGGTTCGCCCATTCTCTGCGAAGTGAATGGGTGCATCGGCATGGGTACCGCCGTGCTCGGCTGCACTGTACTCGTTGGAGGCATACCAGTATCCGGCCTCTGTTATTCCCCAATTCCCCTTGGTGAGCTGGAACGGCTTTGCGTTTGGCCAGTAAATTGTATTCTCATCGTAAGGGTAGGTCATGTCCAGGAGTTTACCTCTGAACTCGTACGTCTTCTGACAGGCTGTTATGACCATCAGGATGAAAATAGCGACTACTACAATACCGAAAGACGTATTCTTGACTTTCATCTCTCTGCCCTCCTTAATAACGTTATGATGATCTTGAACGATTGGTCTTCCTCTCTTGCACAAGAATGATCTTTTATAGAAATAATATCATGTATTTAAAATTTTTTAGATTGACAAAAAGGATGCCTATTATGCTGTCAGTATCTTTGTAACAGAATCGGATATCGAAAGACAAGAAACAGATATGCCCGTTCATCGTCATCTCAACCATTTGTAAGATAACGAATAAATCGAACCATTTCAAGGGTGTGTTTGACCAGCTTCGTCTAATCAGACATTTCAAGGCATGCGTGCGATTAAAAACGTGGTTTCCTTTCGGTCTTGGTCGGTGACTTCTGTAACATATGACGAACGTGATATATTCCATCTTGTGTGTAAAAAGACCGATGGATAACGAAGGTGAAGAGATGGTAAGTCACTATTTTTATTGGATAATGTATTCTGCTCTTTCCTCTCGTTTAAATACGATGAATAGCTGTTATCCTCGTCTACAGCGTCAGCGAAAGGGCGTATGAAGCATGAAAATCGATTCGCTGCAATTCACTCCGAACGGATACGACTCCGTACGGGTTGCTTGATTCTTGATCTCCCTACGCCCTTCCCAGCCTCAGCCATTCGGCCCAGTCCGAACGTCCGTGAGTCAAGGCTGCATCGGAAGCCGCCTGCCAATCGTAAGGCACGGCAATGTCCTCCATCCACCAGCCGTCCTCATTGCGTGTAACAATGCAGTACCGGGCATGGGGCGTACCCGTCTCCATCACATGCGGGAACGGAAGAGCGTCATCATACGCCGGAAGTCCGACGCTCCCCGGATCGATGATGATCCTGCCATCCGGCAGCAAAACCGATCGGGGTACGTGGTCGTGTCCGCAGAGGACGATGCGCTGCTCCACGGTCTCCAATTTCTTCATCAGCGAATCCGATGATCTTAGAGACACACCCGCCTCCGTCACATCGGCCAACAGGTACTTCGTATCGTTATCCGGAGAACCGTGGCACAGGTAAAAATCATCGTACACGACCAATGTCATGGGAAAGGTCTTCAGCCATTCGAAATGTTCGGGTGTCAGGACGTTTAAGACATAATCCAGAGTCGGTACGCGTTCTTTGCCACGTGGCGGATCCAGAAGAATCCGATCCTGATTCCCGAGAACCGTGGGGATATCCATATCGACCAGTATCTGCGCCGTGCCCGATGGATCCAGGGGGCCGTACAATACATCCCCCAGATTGACGATGGCAGCGATTTCTCTCCGTTTAATATCCCTTAGGACGGCTTCCAAGGCCCATCGGTTCCCGTGGACGTCCGATATGACGGCAACGTGAAGATCAAACATGGGGCTGTCCTTTCCGTGTGTTCAAGATGACTTCCACGCGAGAAGGATACCGACACAATAATCTCTAAAAATGAACAGCTGCATGGATTACCAACAAATGTATGTTTTATAATGTCTTACGAAACCTCATTCATCGAGCGTTCTACAGCATCGACCAATCGATCGATCTGTTCTTTCGTGTGTGTCGAAAAAATGGCAATTCGTATGGCCCCGCACTCGGGAACACTAGAATACGAGCCTCCTGCCGTGTACAGGACTCCAATGCCCTTCTCGAACAACTTATGTTGTATCTTTTTTAGATCCATCTGTTCCTGGTGAAGACAGATGATGGGAACGGGCGTGTCGGGTATATCAAATCCCAGTTTTCTCAGACCCGCCTTGGCGTAGAACACGTTCTCCCACAGTCGTTGCCGGAGTTCGGGTTGACGCATGATCATCTCCAAGCCCTTGGATGCCGCCGCGGCGGCAGGAGTTGGAACCGGGCTGGCTCCATGAAAAATCTCAGAAGACTTTCGGAGTTCATCGATGAACGGTTTATCGCCCGGGATAATCCCTCCATACCCGCCCAGGGCTTTGCTCAGCGTATAGGAAGCAAAAAGGCGATTCCCGTTCAATCCGAAATAGTCGTACGTGCCGCGTCCCTGCTCGCCGATGACACCCGTGGCATGAGCGTCGTCCACGCAGATTAGGGCATGATCAAAGTTTTCCAAGACGCTTATATAGTCAGGTATGGGTGATATCTCCCCCGACACGGGGAAAACCCCATCGCAGATGAGCAATGGCCTTTGGGATGGTTTGAGATGCTCACGGACTTTCTTGCCCAGGTCATCGGCGTCGAGATGGGCAAAATCGACTATCGGTTTCTTGGCGGTATGCGCTCCGTCGAACACAGAGTGATGGGAGGCTTCGTCTACAAAAATAATGTCGTACCGATCCCTGAGCCCCTGGAGCAAAATGGCATTGCCCAGGTATCCTGTGGCCAAATAGAGTGCGCTTTCCTTTCCGAAAAACGCGGACGCCCGCTCTTCCACCTCCAGGAGTACGGGATTGTCCCCATAACCGAAACGCGACGTGGCCGTACAGATGCCGTATTTTTTAACGGCATCACACGCGGCTTTCAGTAGTTCAGGCTGACCCTGCAACCCGAAATAGCCCGTGCCGCCGTAGTAATCGATCTCGCATCCGTTGACGACCGTACGGTTCCCCGGTGCGCTCTGCATTACATACATGCTTTTCCTCGCTTACTGGACTGTCGTCGATTCACACTGATTCAGAAAATCGGGATCGACGTCGGCGCCGATACCCGGAGCATCGGGAACGGTAATTTCTCCCACGTTATACTGGGCACCGCCGGTGATGGGATCCACCTTCTGAAAAAGCCAGCCGTCCAAGTCGGCATACTGAATGTTGGGACGGGCCGAGACCAGATGTGCCGCGGCTGTCAGTCCAAGCCGTGTCTCCGTCATACATCCTACCATACAACGGATACCGGCCCCTTCGGCGATGGCATTGATGCGCAAGCCGGTATGAATACCCCCGGCTTTGGCCAGCTTGATATTGAAATAATCGCAGCATCCCATGGAGGCCAGCTTAAAGGCATCGTGATGGTCGAACAAGGACTCATCGGCCATGATGGCGATGGAGGTCTTCTCCCGAATCCGCCGCATGTTCTCGAAATCCCATCGTGCGATGGGCTGCTCGCAGTATTCGATGCCGTAGCATTCCAGGGCCTGAAGGGTGGTCACGGCCGTCTTATAATCCCATCCCTGGTTTGCATCGATGCGGATGGGAATATCGTCGCCCACGGCTTTTCGAATTTTCTTGATTCTCTCGACATCCTCGTCCCGTGTCGTACCCAGCTTCACCTTGATGGCCTCAAAGCCCTGATTTTTATAGTTTTTGGCCTTTTTGGCCATGTAGTCTGGATCGGCAATACCGATGGTGTTGTCCGTCCAGAAGATGCGTTTTCCACCGCCCAGCACGGCGTACAGGGGAAGCTCGGCCGCCTTGCCCAGAATATCGTACAGGGCCATATCGAAGGCGGCCCGTATCGTGCTGTTGTGAATCAGGTACTTATCAATTTCCCGCAGCCGATTCTCGATATCCAGAGGATCCTTGCCCAGCATCAGCTTGGCCAGATCCATGGCCCCGGCCAGGTTGATGGCTTGTGTTTCACCCGTGATTCCCCATGTGGGATTGGCTTCACCCATGCCGTATAATCCTTCATTGGTGTTGATTTTTATGAAGACACTCATGGCACTGGCAATTTCCATGATAGCGATGCGAAACGGTTCGTGGAATTCGATATCCGCCTTGTAAATATCGACACCTGTAATCTTTAACTTACCCATTACGGTTCCTCCTTCATGACTCAGTAATCAATAATGGTTTATTATTGTATCATTCTTTCGACGTGATCTATTCAGACTTCATCAAATATGTCGTTTCTTCCGATAGCTTCTGGAGGATGCGATTGCCCATTCGTAGGATATGTAAAGAAGAATCTCCCTGGATGATTTACGGGAACGTGCCGTTATCCTGTTTTGGCTGCACCCCAGAATGTCTGGACCACACGATCCGAGGGGGGCGATGTGGCATGGCTCACGAGGACATAGACGATCATGGCGGTTACAACGGAAACGAGGGACGGATGTGTTCCCCACAGTGCTATCTGAGGCAGGATCGTATTGCCCAGGGCGTAAATGACCATCCCCCAGGTAATGGAGGCCAGGGCACCCCACTTGTTTCCCCGTTTCCAGTGGAGCCCTAAAAGAATCGGCCCGAACGTCGCCGCCTCCAGTCCGCCGATGGAGAAAAAAATGATCCACTGGATGAGGGGCGGCTGGAGCAGGGCCAGGCCGATGGCAATGATCAGGCAGCCCGCCATCGTCCACCGGGAAGCTATTTTGATGCCTTCGGGTGATACGTCCGGTTTGATTTCCTTGAGCAAATTCTTGGCGATACTCGATGTGATGATGATGGCCATGGCAGCCACCGTCGTTTGAATGCCTGCCACGATACCGGCCAGGACGATACCGCCCAGGGCCTTGGGCATCACATTCATGGCCAGCCAGGGGCTGATTTCGTCGGGCACGGCCAGATCGGGTTTGATGGAACGGCCGATCACCCCTGCCATACAGAGCAGGAGCGTCCAGATACAGACCAGGATGCCGCCCATCCAGATACCCCGTTTCAGCGCCCGCGTGTTCCGGTACGTCAGAGCGCCCAGCATGGCATGGGGCATTCCGACGACGAACAAGCCCGTCATGCAGGCAATAGAAATCGCAAACGGCGGCGGAAATTGTCCTCCCATCGTGGGAGATAAAAAGTCGATGTCCTGGAGGGTCAAAGCTTCCGTGGATTGGCGGAATCCTCCCGCGTAGTGAACCGTACCCACGAAAAGGGCGATACAGCCGACAGTGATCACGATGCCCTGGAGCAGTGTAGCCAGAGACGTTCCCCGCATTCCCCCCAGTACACAGTAGACAAGAACGACGACAGACCCAAACGCAAGGGAAACGAAATACCCCATGCCCGTCATCTGTGCGATGACCCTGGCGGCTCCGACGAACTGGGTGGCCATGTAAGGCAGGAGGAAAACCGTGACCAATACCGATAAAAGTACGATGATGGCCTTGCTCTCGTACCTGGCCCTGAACATATCCAGATACGTCACAGCGTTCACCCTCCTGGCCGCCACACCGACGATGATGCCGATAGGTGCCAACAGGGCAAGATTCATAAATATTTGAAAATTATTCATTAAAACCCATGAATATCCATAGGCGTACGTCATTCCCGGTCCTGCGATGAACGTCCCGGCACTGGCCAGTCCGCCGGCGATGACCAGGGCCACGACGATGCCTCCCAATCCCCGGCCCGCGGCATAAAACTCTTCCTCGTACTTGGCAATGGGCACTTTTTCGACGATCTTATACGACCAGATGCCGATGACGACCAGTATCCCCGTGTAGGCCAGGAAAGAAATCACAGCCGGATTCATTCTTCATCCTCCGATTTATCCGTTTCATCCGACAGCGAGACATCGGGAATGAACGCCTCCACCACAAATATCAGCAAGACAACGAATACCACAGGAACGATGATATTTCCTATGGCTACCCACCGAGGCAGGCCCCATACGTAAGGTTTCATCCCCAAGCGGTACGATGTCAACAGAATGGTACCGAGATAGAGGAAGAAATAAATCCATGCCAGCACGAGGCATCTGCGCCCCACTTTGACTCTGGGATCTTCCTGAAAATGCATCCGACTCCCTCCTACTTGCTCACATTCTTATATGGATGCAGCAAGCCGATTACTTTTTAATTTTAAACACATACGCAACAGTCACCATAAACTTCAAGCCATCGATATTGCCCTTCACACCCTGATACCCCTCACCGTAAAGATAAGCCTCGTAATCATCGGGAAAGATGTATGTACCTTCTTCCATCTTGTCAGGACTCCGATCCTGTAACGTCCTGGAACCTCCTCCAGTGAAGAGAGGGTAGGTAAATTTCGCTGTGAGACATATAGGCTCTTTAAAATATCCCAAAGCAATACCGACGTCTGTAGATACAGCCGTAATACCCTTGAACGTTCCGTTCAGTGCTATCTTGGATTCTTCCGCAGACGTCGAGTAAGCGCTACTCAGCGTAACATCGCGTTTAAAAAACACCATCAACACACCGTTGATAAAAAACTTTTTTATCGACCGTCCTGCTTCAAATTCAACAAAATATGTCTTAACATCGAGCGTAAACTGTCTTTCTCCACCGTAAAATCGCGCTTGATCCGTACCCGAGAAATTCTGAGACCCTAGATAAAAAGCCATGTTTATCTTGGACCAACGGCGGTATCCGATTTCCCAGCGCATGCCCACAGAGACATCGAAACCTTTCATGGGCTGAATCAGAGAGAGTCCATATATCCCGTTGTAAGTATCCTTGAACAGGTTCAGATCATCGGAACCCAGAAGTGCTGCACTATAACCAGCTCCCAGGGTTAGGTAATGCTGTGCCCACGAACGAGGAATTAGAATCACGGATTGTAGGCACACGATGAGAATCCAGAGCCATCGTACGTTGTTACGAATCGGCTGTATCGCACTCATCACTCCGTCTCCGTGTTACGTTGGAAGCAGATAGGATCGTAGAAATGTATCCGTAATGTAGCGACTTTTCCTCTTTCATCCAAGTAAAATGTAAGAAAGGACTTGGGCGCCATGTCGAAAATCGGATGACGCCATGTCACACGAAACGTGTCGTGATGCCAATGCTCCAGGTCGCCGATATGCCTGGGGTTGTAATCGAATAGGAGATTGCCGTCCTCCATACGAACCTCTGCTTCACCCGACAGCTCATCGAAATACCAGCCAGCGTAGTCCTTCAGCGGTAAGGACGGGCGAGTACCCTTCACCCGCTGGGCCAGCAGTTCTTCTTCATTTTTTTGCTCTCTTAATTCTGCCTGTTTACGGCGCTCCAGATATACACCACTCCAATCCTGCTCGGGCTCGCCCAGAAAGGCATCGAGAATTCGATACGTGACCGCCCGTGTCAGCGAATTGGGAGCAAAGTTGGTTAAAACGATCACACCCAGATTTTCTTCAGGAATCAGCGTCTGCAGAGAAATCATGCCCGAAAGCCCTCCGCCGTGGCTGATCATCTTGTATCCTCGATAGTCGGAGATGCTCCAACCCAGGCCGTAACCGGAGAAACGGGTTCCAAAATGGTCTTCGTTAAAATCGGACACCTGGAGGGGAAACTGGATGGAATGAGCGTCCCGTATAACCTCAGGGCTGAGAATCTGCCTGCCCTCGTAGACACCACTTCCCAAGTGAAGCCGCATCCACTGAGCCATGTCCACGATGTTGGAGTTGATACCACCGGCCGGCGCGATTCCGTTGACGTTGTCGTACGCGATGGGTACACGTTTACCGTCGACGACCTCATGGGGTGTGGCCACGTTGTCCTCTTCCGGCAGGACGAGTATGCTGGAATTGCTCTCATCCATGCCCAGGGGCTCGAATATGCGCTCCAGAATAAAGTCGTCCCAGCTCTTGCCGGTGATCTCTGGGATGATCTGGCCGGCGACCATAAACATCAGGTTTTGATACTGATATCTCGTACGGAAGGGTGCCGTCGGTTTTAGAAAACGCAGGCGGGCCATGATCTCCTCTCGGCTGTTCTCCGGAGCACCGATCCATAGATGATCGCCCCCGAACGTGGGAAGTCCGCCGCGGTGGGTCAGGAGATCACGGACATCGATTTCCCGTGTCACGTACGGGTCGTAAAGCTGAAGATCATCGATGTAATCGACAACCCGGTCGTCCCATTCGAGTTTGCCCTCATCCACCAGCATGCCCAGCATCGACGCCGTGAAGGCTTTGGTGTTGGAGGCCACGGCGAATAGCGTATGCTCATCGACCCTGGTTTCTTTCCCCATTTCCCGAACACCGTACCCTTTGGCAAATATCAGGGCATCGTCCTTCACGATGCCCACTGCAACGCCGGGTATCTCCCAATCCTGTCTGGCCTTTTCGATATATTCGTCCAATGCACGCAGGGTCGCGTCGGTCGTCTGACCTGTCGAGATGCCTGCCCACAGGACGAATATCAGGAGCATTATTTTCGCGATGATTCGATCTCTTCTATGCACGATAAAGCCCTCCATGTAGATTTCATTCAACGGACATTTTCATTTTATATGAAACATGGACGAGTCCTTCAAACGTCTGATCTTGTCCAAAGCTTGCCCAGCCGCAACCCGGAAATCCACATCCCCCGATTCCCGGACGATCTTCTGTAGGACGGGTAAGGCATCGGTTACGTACAGTCTTCCCAGCAGTTCTATGGAGGTAAATTGGACGTCGGCCTGAGCGCCTTCAGCGTTTTCTATGAGGATACGATGTAATGTCTCGTCATCGGGCTTGCAGGCTGCCCATGCCTGCAGGGCACTTGTACGAAGAAATGCATGGTATCCCTCGGCGGCAAAAGGCTTGATATCATTCAGCAGACCTTCATCGCCCATGATTTCCATCGCCTTCAGGCAGGCCATCGTGATCTCCTCGTACCAGGAAGGCCGTCGGATTTGCTTCCGTATGAGATTTATGTGATCCTTGGGGTTCGTCTTTGCCAGTGCTACGATGGCCGTGGCAACGACATCGGTATGTTTATCCTTTTCGATGACGTCGATGAGTGTCTTCTCGGCAAATCCGGGCCGAAAGTCCGGCAACGCAAGAACAGCCGCCTTCCTGACAGCATACTCCGATGATTTCAGGGCCTGTAATATAATCTTCTCGGCTTCGGGAGTTCGAATCAGGCCCAGGAGACGGGCAGCCTCGGCCTTGGGCCACCAGAAAGACGACGCCGACAGGAGTTCCGAGAATGCATCCAACGTTTTAGGATGGACGGGATACTCTTCAGCTATCTTCCGCATGGCCCAGATGCGTCCCGGCAGAACATCGTTCTTCATCTGGTAAAGGAGCTCATCCAGAGACTTATTAAATCGGACCTCTGCCACTAGCGCACCCTTACCGTCGAAACTGACCATTAACGGCGGCTCGTCACATTCGAGGAAAAACGTCTCCTCCGCATGCTCTACCCAAACGGTCTTCTTCTTTATTCCGTCGGATGTGGCCACTGTGATCTCCACGGGCAGCTTGAACAGACCCTGCCCCTCGACGATAGGCTGGATTTGCTTCACGTTCAGGGCCATGCGTTTGGGAGACGGAAGATAATCCGTACTGACTTCAAATATGGGATATCCGCCGCCATACACCCAGTCATCGAAAAACCAGTCCATGTTCCTGCCCGTGGCCTCTTCGATGGCTATCTTGAAATCCTGACTCTCTACATTGGAAAATTCGTGCTTGTGCAGAAAGGTACTCCAGGAACGAAAAAACGCATCGTCTCCCAGAATGTCCCTCAGCATATGGAGGATGAGAGCGCCCTTAAAGTAGGTGATTTCCTGCGTATAGATATCGGCCACGGCATCGTAATAGGCGTATTGGAGGGGCCGTATGATGTGATTGTATTTCACATAATCAAAATACTGATCCAGGGCTTCCCGTCTGTCCAGATGAAACATCTCCTGACCAAAATAGGCTTCGTCCCACAGCATGTTGCAGTACGTGGCAAAACTCTCGTTCAGCCACAGGACGTTGAGATGCCGGCAGGTTAGATTATCCCCGAACCAGTGATGGGCTAACTCGTGGGATATAATGGCCTCGGCCGTCCACATGGTGTAGTATCTATCGAAATCCGGCGGGCCAAAGTCAAGGGGAGCATTTTCATTTCGTAACATGCACGCGCGATGTCCGGTGACGCCTGTGTGCTCCATAGCACCGATAAAATAATCCGGGACTGCGATCTGATCATACTTGTCCCACGGATACCGATAATCAAATTTATCGGAAAAGAACTCCACCATTCTCGTCGTGTTGCGGAACACTAATACCCCTTCTTCCTGTCTCCCCTCCGGCACCCAGTACGCGATGGGTATGGTGCCATAAGCCGGTTCCAACTCACCTTTTTCGAATTCACCCACGTACAACGCGATCAAGTAATTCGAATGCGGAAGATCTTGTTTCCAGTGGTACGTTCGTTCATCGTTTTGGAGTTTCTGGATACCCAGCAATGCCCCGTTGGAAATGACCGTATACGGAGACGGCACGGTGACGATCATCTCCGACGAAAATTTATCGTTGACCTCGTTATAGATGGGAAGCCAGTTGGCATGGAGTCCACCCTCACCGTAGGTGTATACATAAAATTGGCCTTCATGGTCGTTGTCTTCTTGAAAATACATGCCGGCGTTGGGCCGTGCCGAATATCGAATGGTGACTGTGAGCGTCTCATGGGGCGAGTACATTCTGTCGAGTTGGATAAGGATACTCTGGTCTTTCGATTCATACGTCAAGCGTTCGGCTTCTGACTCTCGCATG
>Ga0180431_10005015_pt1 | contig 16304 bp, 15 predicted proteins | sample SS_ome_11_FD_132459 | JGI IMG/M metagenome (GOLD analysis project Ga0180431, IMG submission 132459) | Hypersaline lake sediment archaeal communities from the Salton Sea, California, USA - SS_1_MS_1 metaG | ecosystem: Environmental > Aquatic > Non-marine Saline and Alkaline > Hypersaline >... | reverse complement strand
CAGGCTCTGCAGTCCCGTCAGGTTCATACCGGTCGGGAATACGTTACCCATGCTACGCGTGGTCACGCCGGGTTCTGCGAACGAGGTCGATTCCGACAACTCGTTGCTCGTGGCGGTCGGGAACGATCCCAGGAGAATCGTGCTGTGATTTCCCGGGATGAAGCTGTTCGAACCGTTCTTCAGAACGTACGAAATCAGCGTGTTACCTTCCCAGTCGATGGTCACATCGCCGGTGGCCGAATCGTAAATCAGATCCGGAATGGCCGGATCAAGATCGCCAGCCGGGGTAACAGTCGACAGCGCGGGGCTAGCAAGGAACATTGTGGCGACTAGAAGCGCCACGGTCGCAAAACCTCGATTCATTAGAAAACTCCTTGTTGCAAAAACACTGTGTCTCATCACTCCACGTCTCTCCTTTCGGGGAAAAAGGCTGGACTCCGCCAGGCAAGCTAATGACCAATTTAGGTTGAACGCCCGCCGAAAAAAAAGCGGCAATGACACTCTTAATTTCCTGTTCCCAACACGGATTAAGAGCCCCCTCGTCGCTTTTCTTACACACGTCGAACGTAAAACCGAGTCACGAGCTATTCCCTTGAAAACTAAGTCCCTACGAACCCAGCCACCGCTCCAATTCTTTGAATTGGTAGAACGCTGACTATCATCTTTCATCAACAAGTACCAAAGTATCCGGGGTGATTACCCCTGTCAAGGAAATTGTCCATTTTATTCCAATTTTCACGCGAACCTGTGAGACGAGTTTTTTGCCTCCGTTCCACACGGCAAAAGTGAACCAGTTCCGCGTCCGTATTGAACTTCAGATCATCACACGAATCCCCCTTAAAAACTAGTGTTTCTTGCAAATAACCAGAAATGACTATAATTTCAGTGGCATTTATTGAGTTGAAACCACATGCCCGTAACGTCGACTTTGAGGGTTGGGTATCCAGCGAAAAATATCGCCTGAATACGAAGAAAACTCCTGCCAATTGACGCCGCTTCAAATACCAATAAATTCCCCCGCTAAACTGTCCCAAAACGATCCGCCGCGCCCACGCAAACGCTCGGAACCAAAGCATGAAACGGGCCCTAGAGAGGGTCACTACAGGCGGGCGGAAGCGATATCCCGCACGCGCCTGCCCGCAATGCGATCGCGCTCGCCTGTACCGCTAGAAGAGCGTCCGCAGCCGCAAGCCAAAGACCGTAACGGCCTGTTTGCTCGGCGCGTGGGCCGGGTCAATCACCACTTGCACGTCGGGCGTGAGATGCGTGTGCGGGGTCAGGTACAAGCGATAGAACGCTTCGACAGTGTACTGGTCGCGCAGGGCGCGATTCGTTGGCTCTGCCCAAGAGCAGGCGATGCCGATAACGTCGTCGTTCTGGCAACGAACATTCTCAAAGCCGACTCCGACCGAGAGATTCTCGCGAGTGCCGTTCAGCCCTCGATGCGCATAGGCATATCGCAAAAAGGGCACGACGTTGTTACAGCAGCCGAGTTCCTATTCCATCGTCAAGGCGAACCCGCGATCGCTCGCTCTGCCGGCATTCTGCCGCGGATCAACACTCCAGAATGTGATGTGGTAGCCCCCGGCCCCCGGCTGGCCGAAATTCGGTGTCAGCCCTGCTTCGACCGCCGTGAAGTACTCCCCTTCTCCGAAAAACGTGTCGAAGCCCGCCGTCGTACGGCGACCGTTGGCGTCATGCACTCCGGCAACGAGATAGCACTCTTCACTAGGATAGATGGCCGCAGCGACGCCCAATCCCGCCCCCGGCAGCGGCATCGGTAGTGTGTCGGAAAATGCGGGGCTCAAGAACGCGTAGTTCGAACTGACGTAACGGCCGCCGTCGTAGATCAGAGCCGGATCCATCTTGCCGAGCCGAGCCAACATTCCGTCGTCAGGCGAACCCTGCTCCCAGTACGCTTCGACGAGGGCGAAGTCCTGTCGGCCGAAGGAGACAATCGTGCCGCCCATTGTGCCGGTGTTCAGTTCGTTGGGCGAAATCTCGCCGTAGCGATGCCGCGATTCACTGCTGAACACGAATGCCCCCTGACGACAACAATCGCAAGCGAGCGGCTGCCAACGGCCAAAGAAGTCGAGATCGCCGCCGCTCCCTTCCCGCGGGCCGGCGAAGACGGTGTCGGCCCCCTGGTACACGGCCGTGTAGTTGAAACCGAGATCGAGTCCCCACGAGTCGCGCAGATTGTCCGACGCCCGTTCCCAAATGCGGTGCAGCGGTGTCAGGGGCCCCACTGCAAACAGCGAATCGACCTGCCGATCCGATTCCGCAAGCTGGGCTCCTACGTTGTCTGGCACGTTGCCAAGCTGCCGGCGTGCAGGACCGTCTGCCGGTTGCGCCGGTATGGCTTGGTCTGGAATAACGACGGCCGGATCACGATCGCTCGGCGACTGCGCCTGCGCAAGCGACGGAAAAGCGAGCGGCATTGCGGCGGCCAGGCAGACCGCTATCGCAAGCTGGATCCAAGTTTTTCGCCTCGCCAATTTCACGTCCATATGCCCTGCGACAGTCGATTTTTGCGCACAAAGACCTACTTTCGCTATCGACTTCCGCATCTCACCAAGACGAGAAAGGTTTACCCAGCCCGCAAGGTCACCCAACTTGCGAAGAAAGCACGGGCCGCGAGCAAACGCCGGGACTCGCGACTACTCCTCATCCCGCGCTGCTTCCCACCGCAACATCATGCGGTCGACTTCAAATCCCTGCTGGAACACCTGGGTAATTCTTCGTGTGTCGGAGATATTCTTGGCCGGATTGCCATGCACCAGGATTAGGTCGCCGGAGAGTCCCTTCTGCAAGGATCCGAATTCCTTCTCTCGGCGGAGAATCTTGGCCGCGTTGTAAGTGCAGCACTTGATCGCTTCGAGCGGCTCAATGCCTGCCATCACGAACAGTTCCAATTCGCGGTGCATCACCTCGCCGTCCCAAAGGCTGGGGTAAACGCAGTCCGACCCGCCGGCAATCAACACGCCAGCGTCGTGCGCGTTCTTGATGTTCTTTAGAAACGCCGCCCGAAACCGACTCAGATCGCCGAAGCCATTCTGTTGATAGAAGGCGCTCGGGCCGTCGTAGTAGTTCCGGCGAATCTGGGGATAGACCATGTAGAACTCCATCACGGTCTTCTTGCCCCACACGTCGACGATGAGCGGGTTCTTGAGCATCAGCCGCTTCCCACCTTCGTCCTTGACGCGCAAGGCCGACATCGCCTCGCCCAAGGTCGCGGTCACGATGCAGAACCGATCGTTGTCGGCCATCCACTTGTTGTCCTTGGCCGAAACCTCATTCGGAGTCGAGTGTGCCCAGCCGTCGATGCCGGTCGCCTCCATCACGGTCGCATCCATATTCAGCTTCCAGAAATCGGCGATCACCTTGATGTCCCGCTTATGGGCCTCGGCCACCACAATCTGAGCGGCGTGCGGTGACATGCCGGTGTAGAGCTTGATGATCTCGATCTTGTCCTTCTTGTAACGATCCATCTGCTGCGGAACCGCGGCCAGCGAAGTCACCTTGGTCGACACCCCGAAGGTGGCGTCGCCAGAGGTGTTGCCCGCTTCCCAACCGCTAGGCGACTGTGACCAGGGCGCCCCGGTAGTGAAGAATCGCGGTCCGCCGACCAGACCGCTGTCGAGTCGATCTCGCCACTTGAGTACGAAGTCGTGGTCGCTACCCGCGTCAAGAATTGTGGTCACGCCCGCATAGAGATGGGCACTCAGACTTTGCTGAACCGACTTGTCGTCGAATCGGGGCTTGAACTTGTCGCCGGGGATCGTGCCGTTCGCCCAACCGCCCTGCAGATGGACGTGCATGTCGATCAAGCCCGGCATGGCGGTCTGCCCTTTACCGAAAATGGTCAGAGCGTCGGGCGGAACCTCAATCGAACCGCTGGGGCCGATGGCCGCGATCTTTCCACCCGAGAGCAGAATGTCCTGATTCTCGCGCGGCTCGTTACCCAGTCCATCGATCACGCGGATCCCTTTGATGAAGGTCGGCCCGGTCCGATAGATGGGACCTTCTTGGGCCTGGCCGAGCTGTCCGCCCATGACAGAGAACGCGGCGACTAGCAGCGCGATCCAAACTGCGAAACGAGAACGACGAAAACTCCAAGGCGTGATCAATGACGTTCTCATCGTTCGACTTCTCCTACTCGTCAGTCTTGTCGAAATAGAACCGACAGTCGGCAGGTGCTCGCCCCCTCCCTCGCATCGACGCAACGTCTCAATGCCATCCTACTCCTCTGCAAAGACAAGTTTCCAGTCACGCCGCATATCGACGACGGTCCAGCCCTTCTCCTCCGCAGCGTCGAGTCCCTGATCGAGGCGACCGATGTGTGACTCCCGATCGTAGGCCCATTCCCGCTTGTCGTCGGTGTGATGAATGAACATCCCGAAGCGTGGCCCCTCGGCGGCGGTTGTCCACTGGAGCATTTGAAGATCGCCGTCAGAATTGCCAAACGCGGCGATCGGTCGACGTCCGATGAACTTGTTAATCGCCACCGGCTTTCCCTGCTTGTCGTCGATGAAATCGATCTTCGGCCTCCGCACCAAAGCCGGCTGGCCGTCGCGAACCTCATATTCCGTCACAATACTGCTGCCGATCACCTGTTCTGGCGGAACCCCGTACACCTCTTCAGCGAAGGTTCGCATGAATTCAAATCCGCCGCCGGAAACAATGTACGTCTTGAAGTCGTTGGCCCTCAGATAGGCGAGCAACTCCAACATCGGCACATAAACCAGCTCGTGATACGGGCGATTGAATCGCGGATGCTCGGCGGTGCGAAGCCAGGCCTTAACGTCATCGGCAAACTCTTCGGTCGTCATGCCGGCATGCGTTGCCATGACCAGTTCGAGTAATCCCCGCTCGCCCGCGGCGGCCAGCGCTTTCATGTCTCCGTCGAGCACCGCCTTGAACGGCTGCTTCGTTTTCCACTCGGGGTGATCGGAGGCCCGCTGGCGAACTCGGTCGATCGCAAACTGCAACTGGAAATAGACCGGTCGCTCCGCCCACAGGGTGCCGTCGTTGTCAAAGACCGCGATCCGCTCTGCCGGCGGTACAAAGTCAGCCCCGCCCTGCTCAGTCACTCGGGCGACGAAGTCAAGGATCGACTTTTTGGCCACCGTGTTGTTCCAGCTGGGCAGAGGATCGCCAGCCGAACCTGCCGCCTCTGCACCGGAAGGGTCCGCCGCTCCAATCACCGGCCACGTGGCCACGACCACCACCGCCGACAGCAACAGCCCCTGACACGCTCCCAATAGAAGCATCCGTCCCACGTGCGGCCAGCGCCCCACCGTGTCGTCACGTAGCGCATCACCCATAACTCGTCCCCCTTAGGCCGATCTCAAAGTCGGGCCCAAACAGACCACCTTCCGGCGTTTTCACCTAGTCCGACTCTTCCAGCCAGCTCCAGGCGTTGTCGATCTCGCCGGAATCGAAATACTTGATTTTCGCCATCGTGAATGGAGCACAAACCTTAGCCATCCACTTCTCCCAGGTTTTCTCGCCGACTAAGGCAATTCGCTCGATCTTCGTGCAATGGGTCGTCGCGAAATTAATATCATCCCACAGGGCGTGGGCATCCCAGCCATGAAAATCATGGAACCAGGCCAAGATGCGTACCTTGCCTTCACTGGCGATCGCCTCATCAACCCGAGGCACAAACGTCTTGTAGTCCTCGTCATGCAGTTTGTCGCTCTTGAAGCCGAGCACGTCGCCGCTACGAGCGTCGAGTTCTTCGATCATATCGAGACTCCTTTGTCATAGAGTTTGTCCCGACCAGCGGTCATCGACCATGCAGCAAGCGAAGGCTACTTCGAGCCCCCCCCCTCGGTGAGCGTCTTCATCACCTTGTCGAGTGAGAAGCTGGCCGCCTTCTGACGTGGCGGAAACTCCTTGAATGTCTTCAGGAAATTCCCAACGTACGTCTGCGCCGGCACCAATAAGAACGCCCGATCGAGCAACCAGTCGTTGTAGGTGTTGGATGTGATCGGGGCTTCCTCGTAAGGATCGCGGCGGAGGTTCAAGATCAACGGAACTCGCAGCGGAACAAATGGATCCATCCAAACCCGCAACGTTCCGGCGGTCTTTTGCTCCATGAAGATCAACTTCCAGTCGCCGTAGCGAAGCGCCGTCAGGTCGCCATCGTCGGAGAAATAGAAGATTTCCTTGCGCGGACTTTCAACCTTGGCCGGACTCTTCAAGTGCTCAGTCAGGTCGTAACCGTCGAGATGAATCTTGTAATTCCTCCCCAAGGCTGGCGACTTGTAGCCGTCAATAAGATCCTCCTTGATGTCGTCCTTTCCGGCCGCGGCAACAAACGTCGGCAACCAATCCATGTGGTGTACAATACCGTTGCTCACGGAGCCAGACTTGATCACGCCGGGCCAACGCACAGCGCACGGCACCCGCCAACCACCTTCCCAGTTGGTGTTTTTCTCGCTGCGGAACGGGCTAACAGCCGCGTCGGGCCAGGTGTTCTTATGCGGTCCGTTGTCGGTCGAATAGTGCACGATCGTCTTGTCGGCGATGCCCAATTCGTCGAGCAGCTTGAGAAACTTGCCGATGTGCATGTCGTGCTCGACCATGCCATCGGCGTATTCGTCCTGTCCAGAAATCCCTCGCAACTCCTTCTTCACATGGGTGCGGAAATGCATCCGCGTTCCGTTCCACCAGCAGAACCACGGCTTGCCTGCCTTGTGCTGGCGGCGAATAAAATCGAGAGCGGCGTCGGACGTTTCGTCGTCGACCGTTTCCATTCGCTTCTTGGTGAGCGGCCCGGTGTCGACGATCTTGCCACCGGCGAATGACTTGATCACGCCGCGTGGCCCGAATCGTTTCTTGAACTCGGGATCCTTGGGATAGTCTTCGTTCTCCGGTTCCTCTTCGGCATTGAGGTGATAGAGGTTGCCGAAGAACTCGTCGAAGCCGTGATTCGTCGGCAGATGTTCGTCACGATCGCCCAGGTGATTCTTACCGAATTGTCCCGTCGCGTAACCTTGATCCTTGAGCAGGACTGCGATCGTAGGATCTTCAACCATCATTCCCTCTTTTGCACCAGGCATGCCGACTTTCGACAGTCCCGTGCGAAACACACTCTGGCCCATGATGAACGAACTGCGACCGGCGGTGCAGCTCTGTTCGCCGTAGTAGTCGGTAAAGACCATTCCCTCACGAGCGATGCGATCGATGTTCGGCGTGCGATAACCGACCATGCCCATCGTGTAGGCGCTGATATTCGACTGGCCGACATCGTCACCCCAGATGACGAGAATGTTCGGCTTTTCGGCCGCCGCCGGGGCTGGCCCGACAAGCAACAGACCTAGCATAAGAACGGGCGTAATAACCAAAACGGCGAAGCGGCGCGCGACAGACATGACAATCCTCCAAAGAAAAAGACGGCGGCGGCGAACACAACCGGTCACGATCGAAGAGAAAAGACGCCGGACGCGCAAGACAGAGCAATACCGTCGAACACCACCGGCATCTGTCAATTTACCAGTTGGCAGCTAGAAGACAACGAAAACCGCAAGATTTTTGCAGAACCTTCACGTGCCTCTGGGTAACCTGGGCGTCTATCAGGCTGCCTCGGGAATGGGCAATTCGACGTGGATCGTCGTCCCTTTCCCTGGATCGCCTTCGGTTCGAACGGTGCCTCCAAAGAGGCGGGCTCGCTCTCGCATCCCCCGCAGACCGAAACTCTCTACTGCCACCGAGTCTGGATTGAATCCCTGACGGTCGTCGCGCACGACAAGTTCGAGTATGCCGTTCTGTTGCATCATCGACACGCAGGCATGCTGCGCGTGGGAATGTCGCCGGATATTGGTTAGCGCTTCTTGAACTATCCGAAAAACTACTCCCTCGAACTTGGGTTCCAAACGTTCGAACTGAACGTCGTGATCAAAATCGACCAGCACATCCGAGTTAGCCGCCTCGTCGGCAATGAGATGCCGGATGGCGGCCACAACTCCCTCTTCATCGAGGATCATAGGACGCATCTCACGAATCAGTCGTCGGCCCTCCGTAATCGCCTTTTGCAGGAGCGATCCCACATTCGAGGCTGTTTGTGCGGCCTGCTCGAGATCCGTCGAATCCTCAATGGGCTGCACCTGCATGTGCGCCCCAACAACATCTTGGACAAATCCATCGTGAATATCGTGGGCGACCATCCGGCGTTCCTGTTCCTGGATCTCAATGAGCTGCCGCAGGAGCCCACGTTCGGCGTCTAGTTCGACTTTCGCCAGCTGCCGCATCGACTCGGCCTCTTGAAGATTGGCGGTCATGCTATTGAAAGCTCCGGCCAGGTCGCCGATTTCATCGGACGAGTCAACTTGAAGACGTGTATCGAGATCGCCGCGGCCAACCTTCTCCGTACCAAGAAGAAGTTTATCAAGTGGACGAAAAATGGAGCGACTGACCTGCACCAATACGAACAGACCCGCACACACCGCAACGAGCAGCAGCCCGACGGCCAGATTGCGAGTCAGGGCAGTTGTGTTGCTCGCGTTCTGGTACCGGCTCGCCGCAAGCTTTGATTCGACATCAATAAAGGCATCGAGCTTTTGCCGGATCTCATCGATGATGGCCTTCCCTGTGCCTGCTACGAGCAAGGCTGCCACGTCCTTGAGTGTCTCCGGATGTGCGTTCATCTCCCGACGCGCCGCGATTTCTGGTTCGGCGGCCTTGGTCGTCCACTCCTGAGCCAAACTCTCGAGTCGATCGACCTTTGCCGACAACTCATCGCCACGGCCTCGATCCGCAACAAGGGCTCGCAACCTGGCAAAGTATCCAGGCAAGTTCGCCTGCTCTCCCTCAAGATACTTATCCAGAAAGCGTTCATCCCCAGTAATCAGAAAGCCCCGCTGGCCGTCCTCCCTATCGACCATGCACTTCTCAATAAGCTCGACCACGAATGCGGACTCCCAGTCTTCTTGACTTGAGAAAGCGGCCTCGATTTCGTGTCCCACTGTCATGACCTTCTTCATAAGGTCTCTGCCCACGCCTCGTCGAAGAACGGCTTGAAGATGTTCGGCGTCAATCTCATGTGTCGCTACTCTCCTGGCCATCGCGATTTCCGGACCAGCGGCCTTGCCCTTCCATTCCTGGACGAGTTCCGCTACCTGCTCAAGCACTGCGACCTGATCGGGATTATCACTGACGAGCTTCATTTGCTCCGACATGACGGCGTCAAAACTCGTGGCTCCTTCGTAGTAAGGTTCGAGAAACTCCTCCCTGTGCGTGATACAGAAACCCCGTTGGCCGGTCTCCATGTCAACGACGAGTTTGGCCAGGTGTCTGGCGTTGGCAATGACCACCGCATCGCGTTCCACGACTTGGCCAAACTGGTTGTTCACGGACACGATTCCGGCCAACACACCCAGGCCAAGAATGGCCGTAAGAAGAACCTGTATGCCGAAGCTGGATGCAAGTTTCGTTCGGATCTTCATTGTTCTGTCTCCGTCATAACGCGTCATCCTTGATCGGAGCAGGTTTGCACGATCCGCCTGAGTGCGATCAGCGATCTAGATAACGGCGACTGCCTGCGACAGGCGACACGACGCTTCTACACAAAAAAGAGCCGCCAGGAATTTGCACAGCGGCAAGCGACGTCGGCGCGACGACGCTCACCAGATGCTCCAGGCGGCACTCACGAGTCGGGGTCATTAGGATTACGGGGTCATTAAATTACGGGGAGGTCTGCGGCTAATCCTTCTCTCGTAAAGCAGTTCGGCTGCCGAACGGCCCTCCGCCCAAACCATTCCCTTCAATATATGTAGGCCACTAGCTAGATCAAGTAGAATCCTGCCCTATCTCGCGTATCGGCAAGCCGAGAATCCGCGCTCAATAACTCGCTAAAAACCCGGCCCGACCGCCCAACATTTCAAAGCAACGTCGCCAGGGCAGACGATCCTTGCCGCAAGGCATCTTTGATTGCAGGAGTGTGAGAGTCGGCGGCGAACTAGCGAGTTCGGCGTCGCCAACCGGCGACGCAAATTCCGACAAGTGCGAGAGCCGCCATCGCGTAACTGCTCGGTTCGGGAACGGGTACCACGTTGCCGGTGATGTTGAGCGTAAGCGGGTCAATGGGACCATGTAATGCAGAGTCGGGGAAGGAGAGCTCGTAGCTGGCGGAAAAGACACCGGGCACGCTCGTGTCAATCATGGCGTCGAATGACAGCGACCTGCCCCATCCCAAGTCTGTGAACGGAGCGAGGTCCGTACTGAGTACTCCGGTGTCGCCAGTACCGACAATGCTTGTCATGTCCAGAAACTCCGTGCCGAACCAATTTAGATTCTCAAGATTCGAAATTTCAAAATCGATCGGCGCGACGACGCTACCGGCGGCGACGGTTCCAAAATCAATATCGAGCGTGTCCAATTCCAGCACATCGTCGAAAGAAGGAATCGGTGGGCCATTCGGCTCAACAATGATGTCGACATAGAGATCAAACGGCACGAGCGGACTCGTGAAATCACGGGCGACGGAATTCACCGTCAACAAGTTTTCCAAGCTAGTCAGATCCAGGTTGGCGGGAAAGACATTGCCGATGTCTCGGATCGTCACCCCGGGCTCGATAAAGCTCGTCGCCTCCGACAATTCATTACTGGTGGAAGTGGGAAACGACCCCAACAGTATCGTGTTGTGGTTGCTAGGGAAAAAACTATTCGTGTCATTCTTGAGCACGTACGAAAGGATCGTACTGGACTCCCAATCTATTTGAACGTTACCCGTAAACGGATCATAAACCAGATCGGGAATGTTCGGATCGCCGATCGCGAGCAGCGAGCTCGGAAAGACCAGATGCGCACACAACAACAGCACGAACGCTAAGCGACTTCCACGAACCATAAGAGCGACCCCAAACCTAGAGAATTCAGCCAGCCGACGGAACGTCGACACTTGCCGTCACCACGCGTGAAAAGAGCGTTGGCCGCATTCTCCCCTATCTGCTAGGGAAATGCAAGAATTTTCTCGGTTTTGCTCCCGCGTCCCGATCCCCCGCGCGGCTACCGCGTGATGACCAGGCCGAAGTTGAGGCCATGGAACAGGACGCTGCCCTGGTTAATCGTCATCGGTCGGACGCCGGTCGTATTGAACTGATCGGTCGTCGAGACTTGTTCGCTCGCCAAAGCGGCTCCGTCGACGAACAGCAGCTGGTAGCCCGCCTTCAAGGTCACGTTGCAGCGGACCTCGTAGACCAAGTCGATGCCCGCTTCGCCAACGAAGGCAGCCTGGTCGTTGCTGTCGGTGGCCGTACTACCAAAGCCCGCGCCGGAAACCACGAAGTCGGCATCTTGGTCGGCCCAATAGAGACCCGCCTTGGCAAAGCTGTTGATGCGAAAACGACTGCAACCCAGTTGACGCGACCCTTTCAGGGCCAGCTGGAACCCGAACAGATCGTTTTCGGTTTCCCAGGCTATGTCCGACCCGACGGCACCGCCGGCCCCTTCGATCCGCCCGGCGAATTCTTCTTCCAGATTCAGATAACGAAAGCCGGCCCCCCAGTACCAATTGTTGCCACAGGGGTTTCTCAGCAGATTCACCTCTAGCGACTGGACTTCCGTCGCATAGTCGAACTCGCCTGTTTCCGCACCGTTCCAATTCGTGGTTGGGGTTGTGAAGATGGTGACATTTGAAGCGGCCTGAGTGAAATCGGCCTGCGCGCCCATGTCGTCGAGCCAGAGGTATCGAACCTCTACGGCGCGATCGCAGTCGTAGCGATAAATGGCCCCTAGGTCGATTCCCGGTTCGTAGTTGAAATCGAAGTCGCTGGCGTTGATCAGCGAAACGTTGCCAGCTGCTCGCTCAACCAACAGGTTGTCGCTCGAATTCTCACGACGCATGTAGAGCACGCCGGCGTGCCACTCCCAGGTCGGCCCAAAGTCGCAATCACCGCAACAGTTGTCGACATCGACCGCACAGCACGAATCGTCTTCGCCCGCAGTGCACGACTGTCCGTAGGCGGTCGAGACCGAGGCGGCCAATAGGGCTAGCGAGGCGAGAACCGCTGAGCGAAACGTGCGCATTTTCGTATCTCCGACTTGAACAGGAAGACGGCTAAACCGCTTCCCGTTGAACTGTCCTATTGGCGCCCCAAAGCAACCAACCTCCTCTCTTATCGACAGTAAAACATCCCTATTGCGCAAAAGCGGAATCAGAAGCCAAACCTTGCCTAACCGGTACAGTTTTTAGCGAGTACGCTAGCAAGAGGCGCAGCAGAACGGACCGCGGCCGCGATCAAGACAGCCAGCTATTAGCACGCGGCCGGCGGGCAGCGGGAAGCCTTTGAGAAAGCCTTGCCGAATTGCCAAATCGAGTGGTGACACCTCGCCCGGCGCGGCGCATGGGTGGATCAATTCCGATGGTCCCCACAATCCGCCGCGCGACCGGCGGCCGGGCCGCTAATCAATCTCGGCCCAGTCGGTCTCAACACCAGGCTCGGTTTCAACCCGGTAGCACCTGACGCTCCAACGCGGCGGAACCGGCATCGTCAACGAATTGCAGGCAACGCGCGCATCGTCGTGCTGGTGTGCTCCGGCAGCGAGATTGAACTTTCGTTCGCCTTCCGCGTCGAACAATTCGGCCACAATCTCGCCTGCGCCACCATCGACGCACTGAATCCGACCCGTCATGAATGCTGTGTGCTGCTTGTCATTCGTGTACTCCAACTCAACTGCTGGACCGGCCATGACATGTCTCCTTGTAAAAAGGGTTCGCAGGTCAACACGCTCTTCTCCCGGAATTGTACGCATCCGCATTCGACGGACGCGAGGAATAAACGGCGGTGCTTACTAAAGAACCAGAACGCCAAAGGACACAACACAAATCGACTTTCCGCTCCATGGCGAGTTGTGTTTACATCTGGTCCAAGATGGCCTCCATTTCTTCAGCCCTGAACGCTCGCGTCGTTTGAGCTCTAACATTACCCAGGGAACCGACATGCAGCATCAACGTGGCAGCGGTTTCCTCATCCGCGGCTTCCATGAGAACAATGCCATCGTTGACTCCTAGCGTCCAGTAGATGCCGATAATTCGTACTCCCATCTTCTCAGCGACAGCTTCAACCGCATTCGCCCGCTTGCACGTGTCGTGAATATTCTTGAACCCCTGCTCCGTAAACTGAATCGTGCTGAGGAAGGTAGCCATCGGAGACGCTCCTTTCTGGTGAGACCAAAACGACTTCGACCACGGTCAACGCTCATTCTTTAACGCGCGCCACAGAGCCGCTCATGCATGACTTCTGTTCTCAAGGCGACGACGACGTGCTGCGAGAACTCCACGCCGGACGCATATCAGTGCAGATCATGTGCCAAATCGAGTCGCGCAAGACTACGCAACGAAAGGGCACCACCACGCGTTTCTAAAGACAGCTCTAGCGCGCGATATAGCACATGCGTGTGCTGAAAGTTGCGCGGTGGGACGCTCTCAAGGTGCCGCAGCCGCTACCGCAATACCTGAATGAGCGCGATGACAAACCCGATCAAGCAGACAAGTAGGTCGGTGGTTCAGGGACGTTGGCATGACAACGAGCAACGCTAGTGGAACTCTCAGTAATCAACATGACGTTGCCGCTAAGACATCCCTAAAGCGTCAATCGTCCAGAAAATCTGCGACGACCTCGCCCAGTTCCGGCGACCGCAAGTAGCCATACGACTTATGGTGGTTTCGCTTGCCCTCTTCTTTCTCGATGAACTCGTTTTGAATCGGTCGATCGATTGGCTGAATCTCAGGAAAGTCATCTTCAAGATCACTGTCAATGGCCACGCAGTCCAAACGGTCGTACAAATTGAACCAGTCGGTGACGTTTTCCTTTAGCCCCGCACGATTCTCGTCGGTCAGGCCGATTTCAGCCTGGACAACAGATATCCCCAGCGGCGAACCGATCGTAATCAAGCGGTCGATGTGGCGAGTCCCCTCAAGAATTACATCCAAAGAAACGAAGCTTCCCATGCTGTGACCAATGAGACAGACTTGCGAATCAGCCGGCAGCGCGCTGAGCGCGTCCTGAACAACCTGTTTCACAGGATCGCGTCTACCTTGTCGGAAGTAGAGATCGACATCGCGGACAAACGTCTCGTAAACGGCTCCGGCCACCTCATTGGTTATGAAGGATGCGACCACGTCACGTACCTGCGAGATGATGTCTTCCGGATCATCGCCGTCGCCAGGTTGAAGAATCCGGCTGATCCTGTCTTCCAGCTCGCGGGTCACCACCCCTTTGGCGATTCCCCTGGCGCGGAAACTCCATTCCTCCCGAAAGGTATAGGCGCGAAAGTTAACGCTGCCGTCGCCCGATTCCTTGTATTCATCTTCCTCAGCCGTTAGCGGCTGCCGCCCTGGCTCGATCGCCTCCGTCCAATAGGCAACGTGAAAATTCTCCGCCGCGATTCCGCGCCCCACCGACTCCTCCAGGTACCGCTTCAAGCGTGGCACATATAGATCCAGCGGAGGTTTTCTTCCCAGCCCGTGAACGAAAACAATTTCCTTAGCCATGGTGCACCTCGTATTTTCGTAGCCCAAAAAGAATGATGTTTTTCTTGCCTGCCACTTCCTGCCCGTCCAAACATCAGCGTCGCGAGCGAATCGATCGCCAACTCGATAAGGTCACGGTAGCGGCCACCAGCAATTTGTCAATATACTCGCTGGTGATATATGGACTTCCGTCGCCTCAGACGGACGTTGGAACGACGACAATGCGGTCGACCGCCACCTGAAGAAAAGCCAACAATGCGGGAGCCCCGGCAAGATACGCAGACTAGACGTTCCTGCGCAGCCGCACGTTTTGTTAGAAAAATGGGCTGCTGCGCTAGCGCAGGCCTTGCTGCTGCCGAAAGTCGTGCGGCATGTGCGTGACGAGAACGCGGATCGTGTGCGAACCGCGATAGACATCGACCGCTATGATCAGGCCGGTGTCATCCTATCAGACCCGCCTTCGACGACAAGCGAAAAAGGCAAACGCGACGACGCCAATTCCTGCCATTGCCCAGGCTGACGGTTCCGGGACAATCATTTGGCCGTCACTCAACGCCATCATAGATAACGTGGTTCCGTCGAAGCTGGTATCGAATTGAAAATCATCTTCCAGGCCCGCGAATCCGAAGGTAACGTTGTTGGTCAACAGGCCGGCGACCGACAGGAAATCGAAGCTGTCACCGGCTTGCGGCGCGTAACTGAAATCAAAGACGATGTCGCCGCTAAAATTGGCATCGCCGAGGATGTTTAACACATCGAATTGTCCAGCACTTATTCCCTCGACCTCAATGACCAGGAAACTGTCCGCACCGAGAACGTAATCACCGTTCACGGTCATCAACCCTGGCGAGTGGCCCGGAACATGGACGCCTCCTCCTTGATTGATGATGTCACCATTGATCGTTCCGGTTCCCGAAAGCACGCCCCCAGGGCCTACATGAATTGCATTCGAGTTGGCAGGCGACGTGATGTCTCCAATATTGATGGAACCGCCGTTCAGATTGATGACACCGTTGTCGTGGACGTTGAGGTGGTTTGCGACGTTGACGACCGCGCTATTCCACACGTCCAGAACCCCGCTTCCGCCTTCTCCGATGAGCATGTCGTCGACCACGACGGTCGTGCCAAGACCGTCTGCAAACATAAAGCCCTCCCCACTTCCGCCGATCGTCTCAAAAACGGTTTCTTCCCATTCGACACAACGCCTTCCCCCAAAAAAACTCCGCTGATAACAGCTCCGTCGCGTCTCAACCGTTTTGACGGTTTCAGCTTCACCCCCAAGCACGACGTCAGAAGCCTGCAAAACGCCACCGTTTCTAAGTTCCACATTGGCGTCGACCTCTCTTCGAGCAACGGTCAAGCGATCGATGTCGAGTACCTTGCCGCCGTTGCGAATATCGAGACGACCGCTGCCGTCCTGCCCCATCGAAAGGATCACGGAGTGACCACCGACATCCCAATCGCCACCGTCGACGAGAATGCCGCTGCCGTGAAGCAATGAATCGGTCCGAACATTTCCCACCGTCACTAATCCGGACGTCTCTAGCAAACCTCCGTTTGAAACTGTCACAGCCGCCAGCGAATTATCGACTGCCAAGGCCATGCCTCCATTGATGGTCAGCCGTGATCCAGCGTCGGTAACTACGATACGAGCGTGTGTATCAGCCGACTTTCCGACCGTTACATCGCCATCCGTCACATTAAAAACACCCCCGTTGCTAATCGTTGTCGTCCCATCGTACTAATCGAAGTCGACAGCGGATGCGGAAACACCGTTTCCGGCGTTAAACGTCCCCGTTTCGACAACGACTCTTCCACCGAAAGT
>Ga0180431_10005014_pt1 | contig 16309 bp, 11 predicted proteins | sample SS_ome_11_FD_132459 | JGI IMG/M metagenome (GOLD analysis project Ga0180431, IMG submission 132459) | Hypersaline lake sediment archaeal communities from the Salton Sea, California, USA - SS_1_MS_1 metaG | ecosystem: Environmental > Aquatic > Non-marine Saline and Alkaline > Hypersaline >... | reverse complement strand
TCTTATTCGATGATTTCGGTGATGGTTCCTGCGCCGACCGTTCGGCTTCCTTCCCGGATCGCGAACCGCTGGCCTTTCTCCATCCCGACCGCCGTGATCAGACTGATCTCCACATTCGTGGTATCACCCGGCATCACCATTTCGGTTCCGGCTTCCAGTTTCACCGTTCCCGTCACATCCGTCGTTGAAAAATAAAACTGCGGGCGGTAACCGGCAAAAAACGGAGTATGACGACCACCCTCTTCCTTTTTCAACGCGTAGATCTTCGACGTGAATTTCGTGTGCGGTTTGATCGAGCCGGGTTTCGCAAGCACCATGCCCCGCTCGACTTCCTTCTTGTCCGTTCCGCGCAGCAGGATTCCCACGTTGTCTCCCGCCTGACCCTCGTCCAGGATCTTGCGGAACATCTCGACTCCGGTCACAACCCGCTTCTTGGTTTCGCCGAAACCGACGATCTCAACCTCTTCTCCGGTCCGAATCATACCGCGCTCGACGCGCCCCGTAACGACCGTTCCTCTTCCGCTGATCGTGAAAATATCTTCGATCGGCATCAGAAAAGGCTTGTCGACCATACGCACCGGCTCCGGAATATGCGCATCCACGGCAGCCATCAGTTCCAGTATCGGCTTGTTCACATCGGAGTCGGGACTGCCGTCCGATTCCAGCGACTTCATCGCGCTTCCGCGGATGATCGGAATATCATCACCGGGAAAATCGTTCTTCGAAAGCAGCTCGCGAACCTCCAACTCAACCAGATCCAAAATCTCGGGATCGTCAACCAGGTCCGTCTTGTTCATGAACACGACGATCGCGGGCACGTTCACCTGGTGCGCCAACAAAATATGCTCGCGCGTCTGCGGCATGGGGCCGTCATCGGCCGCCACCACCAGAATCGCTCCGTCCATCTGGGCCGCGCCCGTCACCATGTTCTTGATGTAATCGGCGTGCCCCGGGCAGTCGATATGCGCGTAATGACGGTTCTCCGTCTCATATTCGATATGCGCGATCTGAATGGTCAAGCCGCGTTCCTTTTCCTCGGGAGCATTGTCAATCTGGTCATAGTCGACAAACGCAACCTTCTGCTCCGAGGCCGCAGCCAATACCTTCGTGATCGCCGCCGTCAACGTCGTCTTTCCGTGGTCAACGTGACCAATCGTGCCTATGTTTAAATGCGGCTTCGTGCGCTCAAACTTTTCCTTCGCCATGCTCTTGCCTCCTGTAGTTTCCCTCTTTCTATACCGTAATCCGCCCCTCGATACGCGCGATGACTGCGTTCATGACCGGTGGCGGAGCCGGCCCGAATTTATTGAATTCCATCGAAAAGACACCTCTTCCCTGCGATAACGTCCGTAGCGTCGTCACATAATCGAACATTTCCGAAAGGGGCACATGCACCTTGATGATCCGGGAGCCGCTCGACGCGTCGATCGCTTCGATTTTCCCTCGGCGGGAATTGATGTCTCCGACAATCTCACCCATATATTCTTCAGGAGATACCACCACCAGATTCATGATGGGCTCCAAGAGAACCGGTGCCGCTTTTTTGGCGGCATCACGGAAAGCCAACGTCCCGGCGATTTTAAAAGCGATGGCCGTTGAGTCATCCTCATGCCAGGCTGCATCAACGAGAGCGGTTTTGACACCCGTGACCGGGAATCCCGCTAAGATACCGGTTTCCATGGCCTCCCGGATTCCGTCGCGAATCTGAGGAATGAATTCTTTTGGAATATGTCGGCTTTTGGTCCGGTTCTCGAACTCAAAGACCTTCCCTTCGGGAAGCGGTTCGATCTCGACAACACAGTGACCGTACTGACTCGGCCCCCCGGCGGTCCGCATATACGTCCCTTCTCCGCGGGCCGGGATCGTGATGGTTTCCTTGTACGCGACCTGAGGTTTGCCGAGGTTGGCGCGAACCCCGAATTCACGCCGCATCCGGTCGATCAAAATCTCCAGGTGCAGCTCTCCCATGCCCCAAACAAGGTTCTGCCCGGTCATGGGATCCCTCGTCACTTTGAAGGTGGGGTCCTCTTTTTCCAGCTTGGCCAGAGCCTCCGCCAGCTTGGTATGTTCGCTGCGCGATTTCGGTTCGATATGCGCGGAGACCACGGGATCAGGAAACTTTATGGATTCCAGCACGATGGGATGATTACGGGCGCAGAGCGTATCCCCCGTCGTCAGATCCTTCATGGAACCGAGAGCGGCGATATCGCCGGCGAACACTTCTTCAAGATCCTTGCGCTTGTTGGAATGCATTTCCAAGAGACGCGTCACACGTTCATCGGAACCTTTATTCGAGTTGAAGACGGATGCTCCGGTCTTGAGCTTTCCTGAATATACTCTCAGAAACGACAGCGATCCCACATAAGGATCGTTCATGATCTTAAAAACCAGCCCCGAAAAAGGCTCATCGTCCGAAGCCTTGCGCGATTCCAGGTTTTCGGTGCGGGGATGAATCCCCGTGACCGGAGGAATATCGGCCGGGGAAGGAAGATAATCCACAATGGCGTCCATCAAGGGATGAACCCCCTTGTTTTTAAAAGAAGCTCCCAGAAGAGTGGGAATGATTTCCAGCTCGATGGTGCCTTTACGGATAGCCGCCCGGATTTCTTCGGCGGAGATATCCGCTTCATCGATGTACTTCTCCATCAGAGTTTCATCGATATCGCTCAACTGTTCCAACATTTCCATTCTCTTTTTTTTCGCTATTTCTCGATTTTCTTCGGAAATCTCACGCATTTCAAACTTCGCGTCCAGGATATCATCCCCCCAATCGATTTCTTTTTCATCGATCAGGTCGATAACACCCCGAAACTCCTCATCTTTCCACAACGGGAGCTGGAGGACTAAGGGATTTGCACCTAAAACCTCTTTTACTTCCGCGACGGCCTTCTCCGGGTCCGCCCCAATCCGATCCATTTTGTTGATGTATATTATCCTGGGGACTTTGTATTTGTCCGCCTGACGCCATACCGTCTCCGACTGGGCCTCGACACCGCCAACCGCACAAAGGATGACGATCGCGCCATCGAGAACCCGCAGAGACCGCTCAACCTCTACCGTAAAATCAACATGGCCCGGAGTATCTATGATGTTGATTCGATGTTCTTTCCAACTACTCGTCGTTGCCGCCGATGTAATCGTTATACCGCGTTCCTGCTCCTGGGCCATCCAATCCATGACCGCGGTACCTTCATCTACTTCACCTATCTTGTACGTTATGCCCGTATAGAACAGGATACGTTCCGTCGTGGTTGTCTTCCCGGCATCTATATGAGCCATGATACCAATGTTCCTGACTCGTTCGATGGGAAGTCTTCGCTCCACCTCTCCTCTCCATTTTTTTCCGTAACCGATTCAAACTTCGAGAGCCTACCATTTATAGTGAGCGAAAGCCCGGTTCGCTTCCGCCATTTTATGCGTATCTTCCTTTTTCTTGATGGAGCCGCCGCGATTATGCCCGGCGTCCAATATTTCCGCAGCCAGTTTGTCGATCATGCTTTTTCCCGGCCTCGCGGTGGCATAACGCAGCAACCAGCGCACAGCCAGAGAGACGGACCGATTCATCGGCACTTCGATGGGAACCTGATATGTGGCTCCTCCCACGCGGCGCGATTTTGTTTCCAGAAGAGGGCGGGCGTTTTCGATCGCCTTTCCATATGTTTTCAACGGATCTTCCTTCGCCTTCTCCTTGATCTGATCCATGGATCCGTATACGATCTTCTCGGCAAGGCTCTTTTTTCCGTCCTGCATAACCGCATTTATAAAAGTGGAGATGAGCATGCTGTTGTACATGTGATCCGGTTTGACTTTCTTCTTCTTGATATGTCCTCTTCTGGGCATCTGTCACTCCTCTACTTGCTTCCCTTTTTCTCTTTCGGCTTTTTGCTTCCATACTTGGAGCGACCGCGGTTACGATCTTGCACTCCTTCGCAATCCAAAGTTCCGCGCACGACATGATAGCGGACACCTGGAAGGTCCTTTACACGACCTCCCCTGATGAGGACGATCGAGTGCTCCTGAAGATTGTGGCCGACTCCGGGGATATAGCCCGTCACTTCAGTGTTATTCGTCAATCGTATTCTCGCAACTTTTCTCATGGCCGAGTTCGGCTTCTTGGGCGTCGTAGTGAAAACACGTGTACAGACCCCTCTTTTCTGGGGGCACCGATCCAGCGCAGGAGATTTGCTCTTGTACTTCTTCGGCGTCCGGCCCTTTCTCACTAATTGATTGACAGTCGGCACTTCAATTGCTCCTATCTATCTTATTTTTACGTCATTCGTCCCGTGCGGAAAATCCCCTGAGGGACGAATGTCAGGATGATAGCAAAAACCCTTTGCTATGTCAAGGAAATTACAACAGTTAGAGCTAAATGTCAGTTGGGTAACTGAAGGTCTATATCTTCCTCTGTTTTCTGTTGTTTTTCTTCCTTCAACTCGACATCACGATAATATTGATATCCTGTACCGGCGGGAATCAGTCTTCCCATAATAATATTTTCTTTCAGGCGGCGCAAATGGTCCACTTTTCCATAAAGGCTTGCTTCCGTCAAGACCCGGGTGGTTTCCTGGAAGGCGGCGGCGGCGATAAAACTGTCCGTGCTTAGAGCGCTCTTCGTGATTCCCAGCAGGAGCGGCCGCGCCTTGGCCGGCTTTCCTCCCTGTTGGACAACTTTTTCATTTTCAACCTGAAAAACGAACTTATCTACCTGCTCGTCAACCAGGAATTCGGTATCGCCCACTTCCTCCACCTTTACCCAGCGCAGCATCTGCCGGATGATGGTCTCGACATGCTTGTCGTTGATCGCGACGCCTTGGAGACGGTACACTTCCTGAACTTCCCGCAGCAGGTATTCGGCCAATTCCTTCTCTCCGAGAACCCTCAGAATGTCGTGTGGATTGACGGGACCGTCCATCAGCGGCGTACCGGCCTTGACGCGTTCGCCGTCACCCGCACTCAGATGCGCCCCCTTGGGAATGAAGTATTCTTTTTCTCCGCCTCTGTCATTATGGACGGTGAGCTTCCGATGCCCTCGCACCAGTCCGCCGTACTTGACGACACCGTCGATCTCGGAAATCACGGCGGGGGCTTTGGGACGACGTGCTTCGAAAAGCTCTTCGGCCCGGGGGAGACCTCCAGTGATATCCTTGGTGCGGGCCGCCTCCCTCGGGATCTTGGCCAACACCGCGCCGGCATGGACCTTATCCTGATCCCGGACCTCGAGATTGGCTCCGGAGGGCAGAAAATATTTGCGCAGCACGTACGGCTTATTGTTATCGTCCAAGCGTTTTGGAGCCACGATTTTAATCTGCGGCTGCATCTTCTCATCTTTGGGATCGATGATGACTTGGGTGATCAATCCCGTAAATTCATCCTGAACCTCTTCCATGGTCAATCCCAACACGACATCTTCAAACTGCACCTGACCGCTTTCCTCACTCATGATGAAGGTGTTGAAAGGATCCCATTCCGCAAACTGCTGTCGGGTTTTAACCTCCTGACCATCATTAACCAGGACCTTGGCCCCGTATGGAACCTCATAATGCTCGATCTCACGGCCCCGGCTGTCCATTACCGCAATATTGGCATTGCGATTGACGACGATAACGGTTCCATCCTTGCTGGTAACGTGTTTGAGCTGATTGAATTTGATAATACCGTCGTTCTTGGCTTCCAACCGGGATTTTTGCGCCCCGGAAACCGCAATGCCGCCGACGTGGAAGGTCCGCATGGTCAGCTGCGTTCCCGGTTCACCGATGGATTGCGCGGCCATGATACCGACCGCTTCTCCCAACTCGATCATCTTCCCGGAGGACATATTGCGTCCGTAGCAGAGCTGACAAACCCCTTTCATGGATTCACAGGTCAGGATGGACCTGATCTTGATCCTTTCAATCCCCAGGTTTTCAATCTGCTGGGCGGTGTCTTCGGAAATTTCCTCATTGATGTCGACAATGACCTCATCGGTATCCGGATGGATGATTTTTTCAAGAGACATCCTTCCCACGATCCGGTCCACAAACGGCTCGACCAGCTCTCCGTTTTCCACGATGGCCGACACATTAACGCCCTTGAGGGTTCCGCAGTCGTATTCATCCACGATGACTTCCTGTGAAACATCCACTAATTTTCGAGTCAGGTATCCGGAATTGGCCGTTTTCAAGGCCGTATCCGCCAATCCCTTGCGCGCTCCGTGGGTCGAGATGAAATACTGCGACACGTTCAGACCTTCACGCAGGTTGGAAATGATGGGCATTTCGATGATTTCCCCCGAGGGTTTACTCATCAATCCCCTCATCCCGGCCAACTGTCGGATCTGCTGTTTATTGCCCCGGGATCCGGAATCCGCCATCACATACAGCGGATTCAACTCATCTCCTTCGAAGCTGACCTTGCGCATCTGCTCGATCATGGCAACGGAGACCTTATCGGTAACGACCCCCCAGATCTCGACTACGCGGTTGAAACGCTCTCTCGAGGATATAACACCCTCTCGATAAAGGGCCTCTATCTTCTGGACCTTTTTCTGAGCTTTCTCGACCAGAGTTTTTTTCTCTTTCGGTATGATGAAATCATCGATGCCGAGAGAAAATCCGGCTACGGTGGCATAGGTGAAGCCAAGTCGTTTCATCCGGTCCAATATCTTGATGGTTACGGCATGGCCGAAATTCAGATACGCGTAATAGACCAGACTTTCCAATCCCTTTTTCTTGAGTTTTCCATTAACAAAGGGGAATCCTTCCGGCAGCATATTGTTGAATATAATTCGACCCGGAGTGGTTTCGATAAAGACTCCTTCCCGTTCGGATACGGGACAGGACATAACCGCTTGATCATCATAGAAAACGGAGAGATTCATGAACCGTCCCGTGAAGCGTAACTTGATCACGGACTGCAGGTCGATCTCCTTGTTTTCCATCGCCAGCAGGACTTCTTCCGGGGTGCCAAAAACACGTCCTTCTCCTGCACGCCCTTTCCGTTCCAGTGTCAGGTAATAACAACCCAGAACCATATCCTGACTCGGGATTGCCAGAGGTCTGCCGTTGGCAGGTGAAAGGATGTTTTCCGTGGAAAGCATCAAGGTCTTGGCCTCTATCTGCGCTTCCACCGAAAGCGGGACATGCACGGCCATCTGGTCTCCGTCGAAATCGGCGTTGAACGCGGCACAGACCAGAGGATGGATCTGGAGAGCTTTTCCCTCCACCAGGGTAGGTTCGAAAGCCTGGATACCAAGACGGTGCAGGGTCGGCGCCCGATTGAGGAGGATAGGGTGCTCCTTGACTACCTCTTCCAAATAATCCCAAACTTCCGGACGTTCCTGTTCATGCCATTCCCGGGCGATCTTCACGCTCGGGACCAATCCTTCTTTTTCCAACTTGTGGAAGATGAACGGCTTGAACAGTTCGAGGGCCATTTTCTTCGGCAGCCCGCATTGGTTGAGCTTGAGTTCCGGTCCCACGACAATAACCGAACGGCCGGAATAATCAACGCGTTTGCCCAACAGATTCTGCCGAAACCTTCCCTGTTTTCCTCGAAGAGCCTCACTCAATGATTTCAAAGGCCGACGGTTTGCTCCCAGGTGAACCCGCCCGCGTTTCCCGTTATCGAAAAGCGCGTCCACGGCTTCCTGCAACATCCGTTTCTCATTGCGAATAATGAGTTCGGGAGCCTTCAATTCGATCAATTTCTTTAAACGATTATTCCGGTTGATCACCCTGCGGTAAAGGTCGTTGAGATCGCTGGTCGCGAATCGACCGCCGTCCAGCCTGACCAAGGGCCGCAGATCCGGAGGAATCACCGGGATAACATCCAGGATCATCCATTCCGGCCGGTTCCCTGAATTTTTCAACGCTTTGAAGACCCGCAGTCTTTTAGCGTGACGAAGCTTCCGCTGCTGAGACGTTTCGGTTTTCATCCGCTCTCTCAACTGCTCGGCTTCCTTGTTGATATCGATCTTCATCAAAAGCAGCTTGATCGCTTCGGCACCGATCAATGCTTCAAATTTTTCTCCGAAGTTTTCTTGGGCATCCTTATACTCTTCTTCGGAAAGAAGCTGTTTTTCTTTCAGGGGCGTATCACCGGGATCGGTCACGATATAAGACTCGAAATAAAGGACTTTTTCCAGTTCTTTGATCGACAGGTCGAGGACCAGGCCGATGCGGCTGGGCGTTCCCTTGAAAAACCATATATGCGCAACCGGAGAGGCAAGCAGGATGTGTCCCATGCGTTCCCTTCTGACTTTGGAGCGCGTGACTTCGACGCCGCATCGCTCGCAGATGATGCCCCGGTATTTCATGCGTTTATATTTGCCGCACAGACACTCATAATCATTGATGGGACCGAATATTTTGGCGCAGAACAATCCGTCCTTCTCGGGTTTGAAGGTGCGGTAATTAATGGTTTCAGGTTTGGTTACCTCTCCCCAGGACCAGCTTTTTATCTTCTCGGGAGAAGCAATGCTGATACGCACCTGATCGAAGTCAATCTTAGGTTTTCCACCCATTATGTGCCGCGAATCCATCATTCTTCTCCTTTTAAAATCTGAGGGACATCGATCCCCCAAGGCAGGATTTCATCTTTTTCCGCTTTTTCCAACTCGAAATTCAGGCAGAGGCTCTGCAATTCCCGGATAAGCACGTTCACCGATTCGGGAAGACCGGGGGAGAAATCCAGATCGCCTTTTACGATTGCCTCGTAAATCTTGGCCCGCCCTTCCACATCATCGGACTTGGCCGTCAGGATTTCCTGCAGGGTGTACGCGGCGCCGTACGCTTCCAGCGCCCAGACCTCCATTTCTCCGAACCGCTGTCCTCCGAACTGAGCCTTTCCACCCAGGGGCTGCTGTGTGATCAGGGAGTAGGGGCCGGTCGAACGCGCGTGAATTTTATCATCGACCAGATGATACAACTTCATGATGTAGATGTAGCCGACCGTAACTTCATGATCCAGCTGCTCGCCGCTGATCCCGTCAAAGAGGTGTGTTTTTCCGCTGGCCGGAAGGCCGGCGCTTTTCAGCAGCTCTTTAATCTCCGCTTCCGAGATCCCGTCAAAGACCGGCGTCGCGAACCATCGGTTAAGTTTACGAGCCGCCCAGCCCAGATGGGTTTCAAGGATCTGCCCCACGTTCATTCGCGAAGGAACTCCGAGGGGATTCAAGACGATCTCGACCGGGGTACCGTCCGGAAGATGAGGCATGTCTTCTTCCGGGACGATGCGGGCGATAATGCCCTTATTGCCGTGCCTGCCGGATACCTTATCCCCGACGGAAAGCTTCCGCTTCATGGCGACGTATACTTTGATGACCTGAATCACTCCAGGTGCCAGCTCATCCCCCTTGCGCAGGGATTCACACTTCTCTTTATGCGAGCTTTTCAATGCTTCGATCTGTCGTTTGACTTTTTTCTCGATATCCTTGATCTTTTCTTCCAAACCGGCTTCCCCTTGAAGCTTGATCTTGCTCCACTCCGAGGATTTTATGGTTTCCAGCAGTTTGGCGGTGAGTTTGGTTTTCTTTTTCAGGTCCTTTCCGGATACCTTCTGGTCCTTGGCAACGATCTTGCCTGTCATCAAGCTTTTAATCTTTCGCCATTTTTCATTATCCAGGATGAGGATCTCATCATCCAGATTGCGTTTCATCTTGATGATTTCATCTTTTTCGATCAATTTGGCCCGCGGCCCTTTCTCGACCCCGCGGCGGGAAAAGACCCGGACATCGATGACCGTGCCCTCGATTCCGGGAGAACAGTACAGCGATGCGTCCTTCACGTCGAGCGCTTTCTCTCCGAAAATGGCTTTGAGCAGTTTTTCCTCGGGAGAGAGTTGGGTTTCGCCTTTCGGCGCCACTTTGCCGACGAGAATATCACCGGACTTGACCTGCGCACCGATCCGGACGACCCCGTTCTCATCCAGGTTTCGCAGAAGATTTTCGGGAACATTGGGAATATCCCGCGTGATCTCTTCGGGGCCCAACTTGGTATCACGCGCCTCTATGGTTTGTTCCACGACGTGGAGCGAAGTGAAAATATCATCCTTGATCAGCTTTTCACTCACGATGATGGCGTCTTCAAAATTGTAACCTCTCCAGGGCATAAACGCACACAGAACATTCCGTCCGAGAGAAAGTTCTCCGTGATCGGTACAGGAACTGTCCACCAGGATCTGTCCCTTGACCACACGGTCGCCTTTACGAACGATCGGTCGGTGATTCAGACAGGTGTTCTGATTCGTACGCAGAAACTTGGTCAGAAGATACAAGTCGGTTCCGACATCATATCCTTTCTCGTTCTCGTTCTCGTCTACACGCACCAGGATACGTTCGGCATCGACAAACTCCACAACCCCCGACCGCCGGCACAGGATGACATCTCCTGAACCTTTTGCCACCAGATGCTCAATGCCGGTCCCGACCAAAGGAGCTTCCGGCCGCAATAAAGGAACGGCCTGCCGCTGCATATTGGATCCCATAAGCGCCCGGTTGGCATCGTCATGCTCGAGGAAAGGGACCAAGGAAGTCGACAGGGAAACCAGCTGTTTGGGAGAAACATCCATGTAGTCGATCTTTTCCCTGGGGATGCGCTTAAAGTCTCCCAGCTGTCGGGCACTGATCAGGTCATTGATGAAATAGCCATTCTCGTCCACGGGGGCATTCGCCTGCGCGATGTTATAATGTTCCTCTTCCCAGGCAGTCAGATAAAAGCAGTGCGGCTCATAAACCGGTTCCTGTCCCTTGGCTTTCTTTTTTATCTTTTTGATCTCGGCGTCCAGGATATCTTTTTCGATGACGTCATTGACTTTAAACGAACTGTCGCCGGGATGGAGGATCTTCACATAATCGATGATGCGGCCGTCCTTGACCTTTCGGTAGGGCGTTTCCACAAAACCGTATTCATTTACCTTGGCGAAACTGCTCAAGGAAGAGATCAGCCCGATGTTCGGCCCTTCCGGCGTTTCGATCGGACAAATCCGGCCGTAATGCGAAGATTGGATATCCCGCACTTCAAAGCCCGCACGTTCTCGGCTCAATCCGCCAGGCCCCAGTGCGCTTAATCTTCGCTTATGCGTGACTTCGGCCAGGCTGTTGATTTGATCCATGAACTGGGAAAGCTGAGAGCTTCCGAAGAATTCTTTCAACGCCGCTATAACGGGCTTCGAATTGATCAGATCCTGAGGCATGGCGGAAGCCAGGTCCTGGGCAACGGTCATTTTTTCCTTGACCGTCCTTTCCATGCGGGTCAAGCCGATACGGAAAGCATTTTCCACCAGTTCACCGACCGAACGCACACGCCGGTTTCCCAGATGATCGATATCATCAACCACTCCCTCTCCGCTGCGCAGCTTCAAGAGATATTGGATAACCCTTACGAAATCCATGGGATTCAGCGTCCGTTCCTCCAGAGAGGTATCCAGATTCAATTTGATGTTCATCTTGAGACGGCCGATGCGGGAAAAGTTATACTTCTGGGAATTGAAGAACAAGTTCTGAAAGAGATTGTGCGCGCTCTCTATGGTATGGGGTTCTCCCGGCCTGAGTTTTTTGTATATCTCACCCAGGGCATGATTCGTATCATGGCCGGCATCTTTCTTCAACGTATTGCTGATGAGAGGGCCCCCCATATCATCCTCCGGAAAGAATATTTCGAAGGGCTCCCCTTTTTCCAAAAGCTTTACCATCTGTTCGGGCGCAATCGCCTCATTCGAAGATACGATCGAATCCACGGCATTCACCGCAAAAGCCATGTCGAGCATTTTTGACGTCAGGGCCACTTTCTCGATCTTGAGGTCCTTCAGCTTCTGTATCAATTCGGCCGTCAGCTTTTTCCGCGACCGGATCACAACCTCTTTTCCGGATGGGTCCAAAACATCTTCGGCAACCGTTTTTCCGATTAAATTCTCATCAACGGCCCAGTACATACGCCCTTCGCTGGGAAGAATGCGATATGTTTTATAGAACAATTTCAGTATTTCTTCATCGGAACCGAATCCCAGAGCACGCAAAAAAACCGTCGCCAGGAATTTTTTCTTTCTGTCCAACCGGACGTACAGGATATTCTTGCTGTCATATTCAAATTCCACCCAAGCTCCGCGGTATGGGATGATTTTGCCGATAAAAAATCCTTTGCTCTCGCCGGGCCGATAGAACACTCCGGGAGAACGCTGCAGCTGGCTGACCACCACCCGCTCGATTCCGTTGAAAATAAAGGTTCCCTTATCGGTCATCAAGGGAAAGTCGCCAAAATAGACTTCCTGCTCCTTGATGTGTTTCAGGCGTTTCGCCTTGGTAGCCGGGTCCTTCTCCCAGGATATCAAACGGATCTTGATCCGCAGGGGGACGGAAAACGTGTATCCCTTCTGGAGACATTCGGTAGGACTGTACTTCAATTTGAGAGAAACATTGTCACCACAATGATCGCATTGAGGAACATCGATCTGCTTTATGGCACCGCAGTAGGGGCATATTTCTTTGTCGGTCAGTTCCGCGTCCGGAGGAAGCAGCGTACCGCATCCCTCACAGCGACGCCGCGCGTTCTCAACACCCTTTAAGCGGCCGCATTTGCATTCCCAATTCCCGATGGAATAGCTGATAAAATCAAGCTGGGTCGTTTCCTTAAAATCGGATATCGGGAAAATATCTTTGAAAGCAGCCTGGAGACCGGTTTCCTGTCTTTCCTCAGGCAGCAGTTCCATCTGAAGAAACTCTCCGTAGGACTGACGCTGAATCGCCAACATGTCCGGCATCGGGAAAGTCCCTTTGATTTTAGAGAAATCGACTCTTTCTCGATAGATATTCTTCAATTCATTAAGCATGTTTGCTCTCTCAGAAGGGTTTTCTCTTCTTTTTTATACAAATAAATTTAAAAACAATTCGCTTTTATGGTACACGATTACTGAAGCTCGATGACAGCTCCCACTTCTTCGAATTTTTTCTTGATTTCTTCGGCTTCTTCCTTGGACACGCCTTCTTTTACCGGTTTGGGAGCATTGTCCACGACTTCCTTGGCTTCCCGCAGGCCCAAACTCGTTACTTCCCGAACGGTCTTGATCACATTGATCTTTTTGTCGCCGATTTCCTTCAAGATGACATTAAATTCGGTCTTTTCTTCTTCAGCCTGAGCTTCTCCTTGGGCGGCGGCTCCGGGCATTGCCATGGCAACGGGAGCGGCGGCGGCGCTGATGTCGTATCTCTCTTCGAATTCCTTAATATATTCGGCGAGTTCCAAGACGGTCAGATTATCGAGATGCTCAAAAAAATCCTCTTTGCTAATTTTGGTTGTTTTCACTTTTTTCTCCTTAGGTTTATCATTCGCCTCATTGGTTTGTGCATTGGGCATAATTTCCTCCAACTCTATTTTTTGGATTTTAATTGACTCAGCAAATTGCCCATGCCTGATAAGGGGGCCTGCCAAGTCCTTAAAAATTTCGCCAGCGGAGCGGACATCAAATAACCGACCTTAGCCAACAGATCTCGCTTGGAAGTCAAAGCGGCGATCTCGCTGAATTTTTCCGGGGTGAGATACCGGCCTTCCACGACGCCGCCTTTGACCTTGAGCAGCTTGTTCTGCAGTGAAAAATCTTTAATCAAACGAGCCAGTCCAATGGGTTCTTCCTGAGCGAAAGCGATCCCTGTCGCTCCTTTGAAATGCTCACGTAGTTCCTCGGGAAGATCCGGATTGATCGCCCGCAGGGCCAGCCGGTTCTTCACCACTCGAAAAGAATAAGAGTTTTCTTTCAGCTTTTTCCGCAACTCCACGGATTTGGATACGGGCATCTTCTCGAAATCAACCAAGAGAAATGTTTCATGCGTATCGATGAACTCACTGATTTCCGCTACTGTTTTTTCTTTGGACTCACGATTTACACTCACTGTCTTCTCTCCTATTTATCCAGGATGCCTTCGGAGATCTTGAGCGAAGGGCCCATGGTCGATGACAAGAAAACGTTCTGGATATACTTACCCTTGGCTGCGGGAGGCTTCGCCTGCAGAACCGCCTGTATAAAGGCCTGGACGTTTTCCCGCAGCTTGTCCTCACTGAAGGAAGACTTCCCCACCGGAGAATGAATGATCGCGGTTTTATCCACACGGAACTCCACCCGACCGGCTTTGATCTCCTCAACAGCCTTTTTGATATTGAAGGTCACGGTTCCCGACTTGGGATTCGGCATGAGCCCTCTCGGGCCGAGAACCCGCCCGAGCTTACCAACGCCCCGCATCATATCAGGAGTCGACACCACGACTTCGAAATCGAACCATCCCTGGGAAATCTTATCTATCAGTTCTTCACCACCGACGAAATCCGCACCGGCCTCTTCCGCTTCCGTGATTTTTTCACCCGAAGCGATGACACAAACCCGCTTGGATTTTCCCGTTCCATGAGGAAGGACCACGGTTCCCCGCACCATCTGATCGGAATGCTTGGGATCAACTCCCAGACGCAATGCGATATCGATCGATTCGTCGAATTTGGCGAATTTCATCTGATTCAAAAGCGCCAGGGCCTCATCTAAAGAGAATTCTTCCTTGGCTTTCAATTCCCTCGCTTTTTGGTAATTTTTCCCTCTTTTAGCCACTGACTATCTCCAATCCCATGTTTTTTGCGGTTCCCGCGATGATTTTTTTGGCCGCTTCCAGATCGTAAGCGTTAAGATCTTCCATCTTGACCTTTGCGATCTCTTCGAGCTGTTTTTCCGTCACTTTGCCGACCTTCTCTTTATTGGGTTCGCCCGAACCTTTGGCGATTCCCGAAGCTTTTTTCAGAAGATAAGACGCGGGGGGGGATTTAAGCACGAAGCTGAAACTCCTGTCCTTGTATACGTTCAGGATCACAGGAATGATCGTGCCCACTTCCATCTTGTTGGTCTTATCGTTGAACTGCCGCACAAAATCCATGATGGGAACATTATGCTGTCCAAGCGCAGGACCGACAGGAGGAGCCGGACTGGCTTGGCCAGCCTCGATTTGCAGTTTGATTGTCGCGACGACTTCTTTGGCCATAGTTCCTCCTAAATTTTCTCTACCTGTAAAAATTCTAGCTCTACAGGGGTTGACCGTCCAAATATGGTCACAAGTACTTTCAGGGTACTTCTCTCGTGATTCACTTCTTCTACAATTCCGTTAAAATTGAAAAAAGGACCATCGATTATGCGAACGGCTTCCCCTTTTTCAAACGAATGTTTCGGCTTCGGCTTCTCCGAAGTCGATTCCATATGATCAACGATTTGATTGACTTCCTCACGACTCAAAGGAGAGGGTGAGCTTCCGGATCCGACAAATCCCGTCACTTTCGGGGTTTCCCGAATAATCAACCAGTTTTCGTCCGTCATCTCCATCTCTATCAGAATATATCCCGGGTACGATCTTTTAGTGGATACGACTTTTTTTCCGCCCTTGATTTCAATCACACCTTCTGTAGGAATGATGATTTTGCCGATCTGATCTTGAATATCGAGTTCGATCGCCCGCTGCTCAATGGATTCAGCGACAAATTTTTCAAATCCCGAATACGTGTGAACGACATACCAGTTTTTTGCCATTTTTGGACTCAACTATGAAAAAATAGATTTAATTTGCGTAATCACCCAAGAAAAGATGATATCCATGAAAAAAAGATAGAACCCGAAAAATATCGTTGCAATGATAACGACGATAGTTGTACTATAAATTTCGCCACGTGAAGGCCATGTCACCTTTTTGACCTCAGCACGAACCTCTTTAAAAAAGGGACGAATACGCTTATACCATTTTGTTTTTTGACTCATTCTCAGCCCTTAAGACGATATTTAATTCCGCTTCTCATAAAATGGAGCGGTGTCACTGCCTTTCCAAGAGTTTCCGCCCGCCGCTGTCTATAAAAAAAATTGGCAGGTGAGACAGGACTCGAACCCGCAACCTTCGGTTTTGGAGACCGATGCTCTAACCAGTTGAGCTACTCACCTGTCTGATTTCTTCTTCCTCCTCCGGTTTCGCCCGTCCTGTTATTTAACTTCTTTATGCAGGACATGTTTTCTACAGAACCTGCAGTATTTTTTCTGCTCTATCTTTTCCGTTTGCTGCTTTTTATTCCTGGTCGTAGTGTAATTGCGCCGTTTGCATTCGGTGCATTGAAGGGTCACGATTTCTCTCATCGTTTTAACTCGCTTTTCATCGGCTTACCCGGCGTCATATCCGGCATCCCAGAGATTTTCCGTTCCCGAATCTTATTCGATGATTTCGGTGATGGTTCCTGCGCCGACCGTTCGGCTTCCTTCCCGGATCGCGAACCGCTGGCCTTTCTCCATCCCGACCGCCGTGATCAGACTGATCTCCACATTCGTGGTA
>Ga0180431_10005010_pt1 | contig 16320 bp, 13 predicted proteins | sample SS_ome_11_FD_132459 | JGI IMG/M metagenome (GOLD analysis project Ga0180431, IMG submission 132459) | Hypersaline lake sediment archaeal communities from the Salton Sea, California, USA - SS_1_MS_1 metaG | ecosystem: Environmental > Aquatic > Non-marine Saline and Alkaline > Hypersaline >... | reverse complement strand
GCGTCGTCCATGTCGATGAAGTCGATGACGATGATGCCGCCGATGTCCCGCAGCCGCAGCTGGCGCACGACCTCCTCGGCGGCCTCGAGGTTTGTGCGCGTGATGGTGGCCTCGAGCTGGGTGTTGCCGCGCCCCACGTTCTTGCCCGAGTTGACGTCGATGACCGTCATTGCCTCGGTGTCGTCGATCACCAGCGACCCACCCGACGCCAGCGGCACGCGGCGGCTGAGGGTGCTGCGCACCGCGGCCTCCACGCCATGGGCCTCCATGAGCGGGGCCGTGCCCTCGTACAGCTTGACCCGATCGGCCAGCTCGGGCGACGTGCGCCGCAGGAAGCCCTGGATGCGCTCGTGCTGGCGGGCATCGTCCACCAGCACCTCGTCCACGGTCTCGTTGAGCATGTCGCGGATGACCTTGAGCGACGAATCGGCTTCGCTGTAGAGCAGCGCGGGCGTGGTGACCTTGTCGGAGCGCTCGCGGATGGCCTTCCACAGCAGGGTGAGCGACGCAAGGTCGCGCGCGAGCTCCGCCGCCGAGGCCCCCGCGGCGGCGGTGCGCACGATGATGCCGCCGCCGTCCGTGGGAAGGCGCCTGCAGATGTCGCGCAGGCGGTGGCGCTCGTCGTCGTCGAGGCGCTTGGAGATGCCGATGCCATCGCCGAAGGGCACGTACACCAGGAACCGCCCCGCCAGCGACAGCTGCATGGTGAGCCGCGCGCCCTTGGTGCCCATGGGGTCCTTGACGGCCTGCACGATGACCTCATCGCCCTTCTTCAGGAGGTCCGCGATGAGCCGCTTGCGCTTGGGCACGCCCACGGCCACCACGTCGTCCACGTGGAGGAAGCCGTTCTTGCCGATGCCCACCTCGATGAACGAGGCCTCCATGCCGGCGAGCACCGACTCCACGCGCCCCTTCCAGATGTGGCCCACCACGGAGCCCTTGCCGCGACGCTCGATCTGCACCTCCGCCACGCGGCCGTCCTCGATGATGGCCACGCGCGTCTCGGCGCGATCCACGGAAACCAGGATCTGCTTGATCAGTTCCTCTCCCTGCGCCCCTCACGGACGCGATGGAGCAGCGAGCGGACGGCGCCGCGCGGATCGGCGGGCAGGTTGCCCTCGCCCATCTGCTGCGCGATGCGGTCGGTGGCCGCTGCGAGTGCGACGGTCGACGCCCAGGCGACCGCGCCACGCACCATCCACCGCGGAGCGGGGACGACGCGCGACGCGCCACGGGCGACGCCGGCGATGACGAGTCCGCTGCCCACGGCAGCGGCGATCTCCGGGAGCCGGCGGGCATCGAGCTGATGCCCATCCGCCGACCCCGAGCGGACCACCATGCGCAACTGCGCCGCAGATGCCCCGCTGAACCAGTTGAGCGCGCCGGCCACCGCGGACTCGCGGGCGGCCGCGGCCACGATGTCGCGGCGCACCGCGTCGCGAAGCGCCGGATACCGCCGGGCCGCGGCCACCTTGTGCACGCCCAGGGCGCGGACGATGGCGTCGGCGATCGCGCGCTGCGACTCGCCGGACGAGGCATCCGGCGCGAACGCCAGGTCGCCGATGGTGACGTCCGGCTCTGCCAGCAACTGGGCCTCGCGCGCCCCGCGGCGCGACTGCGGGCACACCACAACCACCAGCGTGCGCCGGTCCTGGCGAGCACGGGCGGCCGCCTCGAGCGCGGCGGCGCGGGGGTCGTCGCGCATCCCCAGCGGAATCACCAGGAGGTCGGCCGACGGCCGGTCACCCGCCGGGATGCCCAGCATCTCCGAGAGCTGCGCGGTGATCGCGGGGTCGCCGGGCAGGATGGCCACCGTGCCGCCGTCGAGGGACTCCTCGTGATGCTTGCGCGTGTCCTTCGCGAAGGTGTTCACGCGCTTCGCGAGGGTGGTGATGGCGCCCACGGCTATGCCGCCCGCGATGCCGGCATGGCCCCGCGGCTGCCGATGCGCAGCAGCACGCCGACGGCGACGAGGTTGGTCAGGGTGTGGCTCCCGCCGTACGACATGAGCGGCAGCGGGATTCCGGTGATGGGCATGATCCCCACGTTCATCCCGATGTTAACGAACACCTGGAACGCCAGCATGGCGGTGATGCCCGCGGCCACCAGGCGCTCCAGCTCGGTGGCTGCCCGGCGCATGATCACCAGGGCGCGCCAGATGATCACGAAGTACAGGGCGATGAGCAGCCCCGCCCCCATGAAGCCGAACATCTCGGCCACGACGGCGAAGATGAAGTCGGTGTGGTGCTCGGGGAGGAAGTCGTAGATGGTCTGCGTGGCCCCATCCGGCCCCTTGCCGAAGGCCCCCCCGGAGCCGATTGCCACCTTGCTCTGCTCCAGCTGGTAGCCGGTCTCCGAGCGGTCCACCCCGGAGTCGACGAACGCCGTGAGGCGGTCGACTTGGTACGGCTGCAGCACGTTCACGCCCACCGCGGGCAACAGGTACAGCACCGACACCGCCAGCGTGGCCACCACCAGGCCCGCCAGCACGAAGTGCGTGAACGGCTGGCCCGCCACCCACAGCACCGCAAGCGCGATGGCCGCATAGACCAGGGCCGTCCCGAGGTCGGGCTGCAGGAACACGATGCCCGCGGGAACGGCGGTGACCCCGGCGACGAGCAGCGACAGCTTGCCCGGCTCCATCGACTTGATGCGCTCCACCACCACCACGGCGATGACGAAGGCGATGACCACCTTGCCCAGCTCGGACGGCTGCACGCGGAGGGGACCCAGTTCGATCCAGCGCGTGGACCCGCGCACGGACGAGCCCAGCACGAGGACGATGCCCACCGCGGCGATGAGCGACGCATAGAGCGTCCACACGTAGCGCGTCAGCCATTCCAGGTCGAGGCGCAGCACGAAGAACATGGCCACCAGGCCGATCAGGGCGTACGCCACCTGCCGCGTGAAGAAGTACCCGGGATCCGAGGCGATGTCGCCATCGGTGGCCACGCGCACCACGTACACCCCGAATCCGGAGACGACCAGTGCCGCCCCGAGCAGCCACCAGTCCAGCCCCGCAAGCGCCGAGGTGGCGCGGTCGCGCGCGGACGTGCCCCCCACCTGCCCCGGGAACGTGGCCATCAGTTGGCCTTGGCCCCGGTGCCACAGCGATTGGGGCCGAAGCCCAGGTACGCCCCGATTGCGGCGCAGGCCACCGGCGCGGCGGTGTTGGCGCCGGTGCCCCCGCGCTCCACCACCACGGCCACGGCGATGGTCGGGTCATCCGCCGGCGCGTAGCCCACCCACCACGCATGGTCGATGCCGCTCGGGTTCTCGGCCGTGCCGGTCTTCCCCGCCACCCGGAACTGCCGCGGCAGCCCGCCGAACACGGGCGTCGCGGTGCCGCCGTTGGCGTTCGCCGCGCGATCGAGCCCGCTCCGGATGAGGTCGAGGTTGTCCTTCGACAGACCCAGCGGGCGCGTGGCGCGCGCGCCCACCAGGTCGCGCAGCACGCGGCCGTCGGCGTCCACCACCGCCTGCCCCAGGGTGGGCGTGACCAGGGTGCCGCCGTTGGCCAGCGCGGCGTAGGCCACCACCATCTGGATGGGGGTCACCAGCACGTTGCCCTGGCCGATCGACATGTTCACCGAGTCACCCGGTCGCCACGAGCAGTTGATGGGGTCCACCGACCGATCGCAGGTGCGTCGCTTGTAGGCCAGGTCGGGCACCAGCCCGCTGCTCTCGCCCTCCGTCAGGTCGATTCCCGTGGGGCGACCCAGGCCGAACTTGCGGGACCAGTCCTGGAACGGCCAGCCCTGGCGCCGGTACGACCGATCCGCGAGCTTGTAGAAGAACGTGTCGCTCGATACCTCGAGGGCCTCGGGCAGCGCGATGATGCCGTGGTCCTGGTTGCGGAAGCCCTGGAAGCGGGTCTTGTAGAGCACCACGCTGCCCGGCGAGTTGATGGTCTCCCCGGGGGTGTAGAAGCCGGACTCCAGTGCGGCGGCCGCAGTGATGGGCTTGTAGGTGGACGCCGCCGGGTACTCCCCACCGATGGCGCGGTCGAGCAGCGGGCGGCTGGGACTGGTGAGCACGCGGCGCACCTGGCGCGGGGACCCCGACTGGAAGAGGTCCGGCCGGAAGGTGGGATACGACGCCAGGGCCAGCACGGCGCCCGTCTTGGGGTTGATGGCGATGCCCGCGGCGCCGGTGGAGGTGCCCGAGCCCACCACCTCGGCGCGCAGCGCCGCCTCGAGCGCCTTCTGGGTCTTCAGGTCGATCGACAGCCGCAGGGTCTGCCCGGGCCGCGGTGGGGTCTGCGACAGGATGCCGCGCCCCACCACCTCGCCGCGGGCGTCCACCTCCACCTGCTCGCGGCCGGCGATGCCGCGCAGGTACTGCTCGTACTCGGCCTCGATCCCTGCGCGCCCCACGGTCTCGTTGCCCCGGTAGCCGCGCTCGGTGTAGCGATCGGCCGCCTCGGCGGGAATCGGCCCCACGTACCCCAGCGCATGGGCGGCGAGGGCCCCCTGGGGGTAGTCGCGCACGTAGGCGGCCTTCAGGCGGATGCCCGGCAGCTGGCCGCGGCGCTCCTGCACATACGCCTGCAGCGCCGGCGAGGTCTCCTTCTGCAGCACCACGGGTTCGAACGGACGGGCCTCCTGCGCCTTGCGCACCTTCGCGGCGAAGAACCCGGGGCGATTTCCCAGCGCCACCGACAGGCGGCGCAGCACGGCCTCGCCCCTGGGACCCGACAACTGCTGGGGGTCGGCCACCAGGTTCAGCACCTCGCGGCTGGTCACCAGGGGGGCGCCCGTGCGATCGGTGATGGCCCCGCGCGGGGCCTCGGTGACCACCGTGCGCAGGCGGTTGGCCTCGGCGCGCTCCTGGTACTCGCCGCCCCCGATGACCTGGAGGAACCACAGGCGGGCCACCAGCACGCCGAGCAGCGTGAGGATGATCACCATGAAGGACGTCATGCGGAGCACCCGCCGGGGCGGGCGGCGCGGGCGGCGGCGCGGCGGCGGCGAGTCGCCGGGCGGCAGGTCGGGCGGTAGCGGCGTGAGCGTGCTCACGACCGAAGCATTCCCGGTTCCACGTCGAGTGGGGCGCCCAGCAGTCGCCGCACGACGAGCAGCATGGGGAACGACACCAGCCCGGTCAGGAGGATCGTGGGCACGATGATCTGCACCGCGACCGCCGATGCCACGATCTCGGTGCCCAGCAGCAACTGGAACGCCGCGTACCCCACCTGCGCGAAGGCGCACGCGGCGATCACCAGCACCACGGGCAGGCCCAGGCTCTCGGCCTCCGGGCGGTCCACGAAGCGCCCGCACCAGTAGCCCACGGCCAGGTAGAGGAGCGCCAGCACCCCCAGCGTGCCCACCGGGGTGGTCAGCTCCACGAGCAGCCCGCACGCGAACCCGAGCACGGCGCCCACCAGCGGGCCGCGGAAGAGCGCCACCAGCACCACCAGCGCCACGCAGAGGTCGGGGATGCCCCGCGACACCGACAGGTACGGCATGAGCGTGACCTGCAGCAGCACCACCACGGCAGCCATCGCGGCCACCCGCCCGAGGTGCGGGGGGCGCGCGGGCAGGCTGCGGATGCGCCCGACCGGAAGCGGGCGGGCGGCCTCGAACTCCCCGGTCACCGGATCGGCCACGGCGGCGTCAACCCTCCGCGCGGCGCTTTGCGGCGGCCGAGCGGGGGGCGAGCACGGCCACGGTGGACAGGGCGCGAACGTCGACGAAGGGGGTCACCTGGATGGTCCGGAACGTGTCGACCGGCTGGGATCCGGCCCCCGCCACCTGGCCCACGGGGATGCCGCGCGGGAACACCGAGGGCAGGCGCATGTCGGCCACGAAGCCCGCGGTGCGCACCACGGCGCCATCGCGCACGCGGAACTCGCGGGGAACGCCGTCCATCATCATCTGGCCGCCCACGGTGGGGCGCAGCACGCCCAGGGCGCCTCCGGATCCATCGACCGTGGCGCCGACGCGCGTGGACGAGTCGGTGATGAACGTGACCACGCTGCTGCCACGCGAGGCCGAGGTGATCACCCCCACCAGGGACGACCCCGGCGTGGCGGCCGCCACCACCGGGCTGTTCACCACCACTCCGTCGCTGGTACCGGCATCGATGCGTGCACGCGAGTACCAGTTGGTGGGTGACCTGCCCACGATCGACGCCAGCACCGGCGCGTAGCCGGTCGGGGTGTCGTCCACGAGGCGCAACAGGGCGCGCAGGCGCGCCACCTCGGCCGCCTGGTCGGTTGCCGCCAGTACCTGGGCGCGCAGCGCCGCATTCTCCTCGCGCAGCCGGTCGTTCTGCCCGCGGGCATCCACCAGGCCGGTCACCCAGTCCCAGCCGTCACGGAATGGCTGCACCACGCGGCTGCCGATGGACTGGAGGGGCGCCACCACGCTGCCGGCCAGCTGCTGGGTGCCGGTGACCGGGCCATCGCCGTCCTCGCGGAAGTACGCGGTGAACAGGATCAGGCACACCACCACGAGCGCGCCGATCACCCCGCGGCGGATCAGCGTGCGGCGTCGCTCCAGGTCGTTCCGTGGCGAGCGGGGAATCTCCGTTCCTCCCGGGGTTCCCGCGCCCTAGTAGCGGGTCCGGCGCGTGCGCCGGGCACCCTGCGACGACCTGCGGATCACCTCGAACTCCTCGAGGGCGCGTCCCGAGCCCACGGCCACGCACGTGAGCGGGCTGTCGGCCACGTGGATGGGCATCTCGGTCTCAGCGCGCAGGCGGGCGTCCAGTCCATTCAGCAGCGATCCGCCGCCGGCCAGCACGATGCCCCGGTCCATGATGTCCGATGCGAGCTCGGGCGGGGTGCGGTCGAGCGTGGCCTTGACGGCGTCCACCACCTGGCTCACCGGCTCCTCGAGGGCCTCGCGCACCTGCTGGGACGTCAGCACCACGGTCTTGGGCAGGCCGCTGATCATGTCGCGGCCGCGGATCTCGGCCTCGAGCTCGTCCTTCAACTCGAACGCCGAGCCGATCTCGAGCTTCACCTCTTCCGCGGTCTGCGAGCCGATCATCAGCTTCTCCTCGCGCTTCACGTAGTTCACGATGGCCTCGTCGAGCTCATCGCCGCCCACGCGGATGGACTGCGCCACGACGATGCCGCCCAGCGAGATGACGGCCACCTCGGTGGTGCCGCCGCCGATGTCGACCACCATGTTCCCAGTGGGCTCGCCCACCGGGAGGCCCGCGCCGATGGCGGCCGCCATGGGCTCCTCGATCAGGTAGGCCTGCCGGGCGCCGGCCGACAGCGTGGCCTCCTCCACCGCGCGCTTCTCCACGCCGGTGACCCCCGACGGCACGCACACCACCACGCGCGGGTGCGCCCAGCGGTTCTGGTGCACCTTCTGGATGAAGTGGCGCAGCATGGTCTCGGTCACGTCGAAGTCGGCGATCACGCCGTCCTTCAGGGGGCGGATGGCCGTGATGTTGCCCGGCGTGCGGCCCAGCATGCGCTTGGCCTCGATGCCCACCGCGTGGACGTCGCCCGTGCGCTGGTCGATGGCCACCACGGAGGGCTCCGACAGCACGATGCCGCGTCCCTTCACGTACACGAGGGTGTTCGCCGTGCCGAGGTCGACGGCCATGTCACGGCCGCCGAACCCGCCCAGGTAGCTCATCACGCCGATCGGGGGCCTCCGGTGCCGATCGCCCAGTCCAAGTCAGCGCCCGTCGACGCTGGCAACGAAGCGTATCCCACCCCGCTACGAGCGGTAATCCACGCGTTCCTGATGCACGCCCGATTGCACCGAAGAGGGACAGTCCCAGCGCTGGGACTGTCCCCGGGGTGGGACTGTCCCGTGCATGGGACTGTCCCGTGCATGGGACTGTCCCTCTCGGGCTAGGCCGGGAAGAGGTCCTCCGCCGCCAGCATCTCCGCCACCCGTGCCATTGGGAGGCCGATGATCGTGCTCGGGTCGCCCCTCACCTCGTCCACGAGGGCCGCGCCCGCGCCCTGGATGGCGTAGCCGCCGGCGCGGCCCTGCCACTCGCCGCGCGACACGTACCAGTCCATCAGGGAATCGTCGATGGGACGGAACCGCACGTCGGCCGACTCGAGGGCCTCGCGCTGTCCCTGCTCCGTCACCAGCACCACCCCGGTCATGACCTGGTGGGTGCGCCCCGAGAGGGAGGACAGCATGGACCGGGCCCCATCGGGGCTGGCGGGCTTGCCCAGCGCGCGGCCGTCGAGCACCACCTCGGTGTCGGCCGCGAGCACGGCTCCCCCCGCGGGCACCCCGGCACGGGCCACCACGTCGCGGGCCTTGCCGCGTGCGTGCTGCATGACCCTCTCCGCCGCCGGCAGGGACGGGTCGCTCTGCTCGGCCTCGCCGGACGCCACCACGGTGACCGGAACCCCCAGCGCGCCCAGCAGGCCGCGTCGCTGGGGGGAGCGCGAGGCCAGGATGATCAGCCGATGATCTCCGAGTCGGCGAAGTGGATGGCCAGCTCGCGGGCCGCAGACTCGGTGCCGTCGGACCCATGGATGACGTTCTGGCCGAGGTCGAGCGCGTAATCGCCCCGGATGGTCCCCGGCGCGGCGTCCTGCGGGTTGGTAGCGCCCATCATCGTGCGGCAGGCGCCGATGGCCCCCTCGCCCTCGATGCACATCATCACCACGGGACCCGAGGTGATGAACTCCACGAGTTCGGCGAAGAACGGCTTGTCGCGGTGCTCCGCGTAGTGCTCCTCGGCCGAATCGCGTGCCATGACGCACTTCTTGAGGCCGATGATGCCGAAGCCACGGCGCTCGAAGCGCGCGATGATCTCGCCGGACAGGCCACGGGCCACGGCGTCGGGCTTCACCATCACGAAGGTGCGTTCGGTCATGAGATGCGGGTCTCCTCGGAGGGGCTTCGGTCGGGACGGGATGCGGGGGTGGCGCAGTACGGGCACACCCTCCATGCGGGGTCGAGCGGCTCGGAGCACCGGCGGCACGGCTCGCGCAGCGGGGCGGTGCACATGGGGCACACCAGGAACTTCGGGCCCACCACGGCCTCGCAGTCGGGGCACCGGAGGCCCTCCACCTGCGCCTCGAGGGCAAGCGTCTCGAGCTCGCGATCGTGGGCGTCGGTGAGGTATTCCGGCGGGCGGATGAACAGGTAGATGAGCGGGCCGAGGAACGGGATGACCAGCGCGATGGCGGTGGAGCCCGTGATGGCCCCGGCGTTCTCGAACCGGCGCCGGGAGTCCTGGTACACCCAGTACGCCAGCGCCAGCCACAGCGCCACGGCGAACACCTGGATGATGATGAGCATGATGGTCCACGCGGTGGACCCGAAGAAGTCAGACAGGGCGTTCAGGGGTCACTTCCTGAAGTCGTCGAGCCGCCATACGGTGGCCATGCCGGCATCCGTGCCCGGAGCGGCGGCGAGTGTACCGGACTGCCCCATGGCCACGGGAGCCAGGTCGGAGAGCAGGTGCAGGGACCCCGCAACCAGCACGGCGCCGTGCGGCCCGGCGTCGTCACGGGCCCTCTCGAGCGCGCGAACGGGTCCGGGCACGACGTCCGCCGGCACCCCGCGCTCGCGCAGCATCCGCGCGATGGGCCCGGGCCGCACCGCGCGGCCCGACGATGCCCGGGTGGCATGCGCCGCCCGGATGACCGGGGCGAGCGCATCCAGGATTCCCGCGGCGTCCTTGTCGGCCATCATGCCGATCACCGCCACGGGCTTGACGTCGCCGAGCAGCCGCGGCAGGGCATCGGCCAGCGCGCGGGCCCCGGCGGGGTTGTGCGCGCCGTCCAGCACAACCACCGGCGGGCCGGGCACCACCTGGAGGCGACCGGGATTGGCCAGTGCGGCGAGGGCCGCCGTGACGACGTCGGGGTCGAGCCCATGCCCGAGCACCCGTTCGGCAGCGCCCACGGCGAGGGCAAGGTTGGCCCGCTGCCACGGGGCCGGCAGGTCGGCGTCCACCCGGAGGGCGCCATTCGGGGTGCGGATGGTCATGACCTGACCGTTTCCGGCTTGCAGGGTGATCTCCTGCCCCACGCGCCACCCCGACATGGATCGTGCAGTGATTGCCTGCTCCACGCCGGCCAGGCTGTCCGGCCCCTGCTCCCCCACCACGAGGCCGGCAAAGCCCTCCGGGGCCACCCCCAGCTTCTCGCCCGCGATCGCGCGGACGTCGTCGCCCAGCAGCTCCGTGTGGTCGAGGTCCACGCTCGACACCGCCACCACGGGCGCCTGGATGACGTTGGTGGCGTCCAGCCGTCCCCCCAGTCCCGCCTCCACCACCATCGCCTGCGCGCCCGCATGCGCGAAGGCGTCATACGCCATGGCCGTGAGGGCCTCGAACTGCGTGATGGCGCCCTCCGGAACGCCCGGCACGGCGTCCCTCACCCGCGTGGCCGACTGCGCGAACTCCGGTGGCGGGATGGGCACGCCCTCGACCGCGATGCGCTCGTGCCAGCCCCAGATGTGCGGTGACACGTAGGCGCCGGTGCGCACCCCCGACGCCGTGAGCAACGCCGCGCACATGCGCGTGACCGATGTCTTTCCGTTGGTCCCCACCACGTGCACCGCCGGCAGCCCGCGGCACGGCTGGCCCAGCACCCGCATGAGCGCGTGCATGCGCTCCAGTCCGAACCTCATCCCCATGAGGTCCAGCCCCGCGATCCAGCGCTCGGCGGCCGCGGGATCCACCCGCCCTACCCCAGGGCGTCGAGCCGGGCGGCGATCTCGTGGGCCTCGGCGGCGAACCGCCGGGCCTTGTCGCGCTCGGCGTCCACCAGGTGGGCGGGCGCCCGGCTGGTGAACTTCTCGTTTGCCAGCTGCTTCTCGGCCCGCGCCTGCTCGGCGCGCGCGGTCTCGAGCGCGGCCTGCAACCGCGCGCGCTCGGCCCCTGCGTCCACCTCGGGGGCCTTCACCAGGACGCGCCCCCCGGCCGTGGGCACCACCAGGGCGTCGTCACCGGGATCACCGATCTCGACGTTGGCGATGGCCGCCAGGGCGTCTTCGGGCAGCACCGCGGGGCCATCCTGCACCACCCGCACCACCAGGGCATTGCGGCCCGGAATGCCCTGCTCGGACCGGAACGATCGGATGGCCTGCACGGCGTCGCGCAGCGCGGCGATGGCCTCCTCGGCCCCGGCGTCGCGCGGCCCGGGTGCCACCGCGGGCTCGTGCGTGAGCAGCAGGCCCTCGGACCCCGGAAGCCTGCTCCAGCACTCCTCGGTGGTGAACGGGATGACCGGATGCGCCAGCGCCAGCACCTGCTCGAGGGCGGCGCCCGCGAACTCCGGCGTGGCGAGGCCGGCCTTGAGGAGCTCGAGGTACCAGTCGCAGAGGTCATCGAACACCAGGTGGTACAGCCCGTCGGCGAACTGGCTGAACTCGAAGCCCTCCACCAGGCGGTCGGACTGCTCGATGGCGTCGCCGATGGCCGAGGCGATCCAGCGGTCGCCCAGGGTCTCGGGCGCCGGCGCGCCGCCCGCCTGGCCCCCGCGCTCCACCACCAGTCGCGTGGCGTTCCACAGCTTGGTGACCAGCTGCCGCCCCTGGCGGATGCGGTCCTCGCTGAACCTCACGTCCTGCGTGGAGGTGATCATGAGCAGGCCGAACCGCAGGGCGTCCGCTCCCTCGCGCTCCACCACGTCGAGCGGGTCGATGCCCGTGCCCAGGCTCTTGCTCATGCGGCGCCCATCGGGCGCCTGCACCACGGAGTGGATGTACACGTCGCGGAACGGCACCTCGCCCATGTACTCGAGGCCCATCATCACCATGCGCGCCACCCACAGGAAGATGATCTCGCGGGCGGTGGAGAGCACGCTCGTGGGATAGAAGCGCGACAGCTCCACCGTGCGGTCGGGCCACCCCAGCGTGGCGAACGGCCAGAGCGCCGATGAGAACCACGTGTCGAGCACGTCGGGGTCGCGCTGCCAGCCGTCGCCCTCGGGCTCCTCCATCCCGACGTGGACCTCGTCGCCGCGGTACCACACGGGGAGCTGGTGCCCCCACCACAGCTGACGCGACAGGCACCACGGGCGGATGTCGGTGAGCCAGTCGCGGTACACGCGGCCCCACGTGGGCGGGGTGAACCGCACGTGCCCCTTCTGCTCGGCCTCGATGGCCGGGCGGGCAAGGGCCTCCATGTCGCAGAACCACTGCAGCGAGAGCAGCGGCTCCACGCGCGCGCCCGACCGGTGCGAGAACGGCACGGTGTGCAGGTAGTCCTCGGTTCCGCGGATGAGGCCCTGCGCCTCGAGGTCGGCCACCACCTGCTGCTGGGCCTCGGCCACCGGCAGGCCCCGGTAGGCCGGGGGCGCGGCGTCGGTGATGTGGCCGTCCTCGCCGATCACCTGGATGGCCTCCAGGCCATGGCGGCGCATGATCTCGAAGTCGTTGGGGTCGTGCGCGGGGGTCACCTTCAGCGCACCCGTGCCGAACGCGGGATCCACGTGCTCGTCGCCGATGATCGGCACCTCGCGGCCCGAGAGGGGCAGCGTGACGGTCCTGCCCACCATGTCGCGGTAGCGATCGTCATCGGGGTTCACCGCCACGGCGGTGTCGCCCAGCATGGTCTCGGGACGCACGGTGGCCACCACCACCTCGCCCGAGCCGTCGGTAAGCGGGTACGCGATGCGCACGAGAGTGTCGGTGACCTCGCGGTTCTCCACCTCGAGGTCCGAGATGGCCGACCCCAGCCCGGGATCCCAGTTGACCAGGTAGGTGTCGCGGTAGACGTAGCCCTTCTCGTACAGGTCCACGAACACCCGCAGCACCGCGCGGGCGTAGCCGTCGTCCATGGTGAAGCGCTCGCGCGAGAAGTCCATGGTGCACCCGAGGCGCGTGAACTGCTCCATGATGCGCCCGCCGTACTCGGCCTTCCATGCCCACACCCGCTCGAGGAACTCCTCGCGCGTCATGTCCAGGCGGCGCACGCCCTGCGTGGCGAGCTCCTTCTCCACCACCGCCTGCGTGGCGATGCCCGCGTGGTCGGTGCCGGTCACCCACTCGGCCTCGTACCCCGCCATGCGGTGGCGGCGGATAAGGACATCCTGGATGGTGCCGTTGAGCGCGTGCCCCATGTGCAGTGCGCCCGTGACGTTGGGCGGGGGCACGGCGATGACATACGGCGCGCGCGGGCTGGACGGGTCGCCGCGCAGGCAACCCGAGTCGTCCCAGGCCGCAACCCAGCGCGCCTCGACCTCATGCGGGTCGAGGCGTGCCGGCCACTCGCCTGCGCCCTCGGCGGCTACGCCGACTCCCCGGCTTCGGCGAGGGGCGGGTGGTCCTGGTCGTCGCTGTGCGCGGCCTCGGTGACCAGCGTGGGCGGGAGCCCCTTGTCGATGGTGTCGCGGGTGACCACGCACTTGCGCACGTCGTCGCGCGACGGCAGCTCGAACATCACGTCCGTGAGCGCGGCCTCGATGATGGAGCGCAGCCCACGGGCCCCGGTCTCGCGATCCAGCGCGCGGTCGGCGATGGCGTAGAGCGAGTCCTCGCTGAACACCAGCTCCGCGTCGTCGTAGTCGAAGAACCGGCAGTACTGCTTGGTGAGCGCGTTCTTTGGCTCGGTGAGGATGGTCACCAGGTCATCGCGCGTGAGCTGGTGCACGGCGGTGACCACCGGCAGGCGGCCGATGAACTCCGGGATGAGGCCGAACTGCACCAGGTCCTCGGGCAGCGACTCCGTGAAGAGGTCGTGCGGGTCCATCGCGGTGGTGGCCTCGCGCAGGTTTGCCGCGAAGCCCACGCCCTTCGTGCCGATGCGGCGGTCGATCACCTTGTCGAGCCCGGCGAATGCGCCGCCGCAGATGAACAGGATGTTCGTGGTGTCGATGGTGAGGAACTCCTGGTGCGGATGCTTGCGCCCGCCCTGGGGCGGCACCGACGCCACCGTTCCCTCCAGGATCTTCAGCAGCGCCTGCTGCACGCCCTCGCCCGACACGTCGCGGGTGATCGACGGGTTGTCGCTCTTGCGGGCGATCTTGTCGACCTCGTCGATGTAGATGATCCCCGTCTCGGCGCGCTTGATGTCGAAGTCGGCGGCCTGGATGAGCTTGAGGAGGATGTTCTCGACGTCCTCGCCCACGTAGCCGGCCTCCGTGAGGGCCGTGGCGTCGGCGATGGCGAACGGCACGTTGAGGATGCGCGCCAGCGTCTGCGCCAGCAGGGTCTTGCCGCAGCCGGTCGGGCCCAGCAGGAGGATGTTGCTCTTGTGGAGCTCCACCTCGGCGTCGCCGGCCTGCATCATCTGGATGCGCTTGTAGTGGTTGTAGACCGCCACCGAGAGGGTGCGCTTGGCCTCCTCCTGGCCCACCACGTAGTCGTTCAGCACCCCGTAGATCTCGCGCGGGCGCGGGAGGGTCTCGGCCTCCAGCGCAGCGGGAGCCTGGACGGCCTCCTCATCGATGATCTCGTTGCAGAGGTCGATGCACTCATCGCAGATGTACACGCCGGGTCCGGCGATGAGCTTCTTCACCTGTCGCTGGGACTTGCCGCAGAAGCTGCACAGCAGCTGCTCGCCGGTGTCATTGGTGGTCTCGGACATCTCCTGCCTTCGTGCGCGTGGGGAGCCGGGCCCGGACCTACTCGGCGTCGGGCTTCTTCTTCGCCGCGGGCTTCTTCGCGGCCGCGGGCTTCTTCGCCGCAGCCGTGCCGCTCCCCTTCGCACTCGACGTTGCAGCCTTCTTGGCGGCCGGCTTCTTGGCGGCCGGCTTCCCAGCCGGCGGCTTCTTCTTCCCGGCCGGCTTCTTGGCCCCGGGCTTCTTCTTCTCGGCCGGCTTCTTGGCCGCGGGCTTCGTGGCCGCGGACTCCTTCGTTGCGGCAGGCTTCTCGGCCGCCGGCGTCTTGGCTGCAGGCGCCTCGGCATCGGCCGGCGCCTCGTCCTGCTCGGCCGCGGCGTCCCGCTTCTCGGCCTCCTCGGGGGAGATGGGCGTGGCGGTGTCCACGATCAGGTTGACGGCCTTCTCCACGCGGAGGTCCTCGCGCAGGTTGTCCCACCCGTTGGCCTTGCGCAGGGCGTCCAGCAGCTCCTCGGCGTCGCGACCGGCGTCGGCGGCGTCCGCGCGCACGCGGGCCTCGATCTCCTCGTCGCTCATGGTGATGCCCTCGGCGTTGGCGATGGCCTCCACCACCAGCTCGCGCCGGATGGACAGCTCCGCGTCGGCCCGCAGCCCCTCGCGGGCCTGGTCGAGGGTCTGGCCCTGCATGGCCAGGTACTGCTCGAGGGTGATGCCCTGCGGCAGCTGGTGCGAGGTGTCGTGCAGGATCTCCTCCACCCTGCGCTCCACCATGACCGGCGGCACCTCGAGGGTGGCCTCGGCAACCGCGGCGTCGATCACCCGGCGCCGGTAGCGCTCCTCCACCATCTTGGCGGTGGCGGCGGAGAGGCGCTCCTCGATCTCGGTGCGCATCTCGTCGGCCGATGCGAAGCCCACGGTCTCGGCCAGGGCGTCGTCCACCTCGGGCAGCACCTTCTCCTGCACCTTCTGCACGGTGATGGAGTACGCCACCGTCTTGCCGCGGATCTCCTCGGGGGCGTCCTCGGGGTACGTCACGTCGAACTGCACCGCGTCGCCGGCCTTCGTGCCGTCGAGCGCGGTGGTGAACTCGGGCAGGATGCGGTCGGTGCCCAGCTCGATCAGCTGGTCGCGCGACTGGGCCTGCGGCAGGGCCTCGCCATCGAGCGTGCCGTCGATGTCGGCCACCACGAAGTCGCCCACGGCTGCCGTGCCGTCCTTGTCCTCCAGGCGCGCGCCCTGCTCGCGGATGCGGTCGAGCTCCTCCTGCACGGCCCCCTCGGGGGTCTCGTCGGCCTCGCGCATGACCTCCAGGCCCGTGTAGGTGCCCAGCACCGGGGTGGGCGGCACCTTCAGGGTGACCGCGAAGGCCACGCCCTGCTCCGTGGCGTCGCCCATGTCGAGCTCAGGCGAGTCGATGGGGTCCACGCCCGTGGCGGCCAGGGCCTCGCGATACCAGTCGTTGAGCGCGCGGTCGATGGTCTGCGCGAACAGGCCCTCGCGGCCCACGCGCTGGATGACCACGCCGGCGGGCACCTTGCCCGGGCGGAAGCCCGGTATCCGCATGCGCGCCGAGGTCTCCTTGACGGTGCGGTCGAATTGCTTGCGCACCTCGTCCTCGGGGACCGTGACGTCGATGCGGACCTGGTCCCCATCGAGTGTCGTGACTTCAGCGGCTACGGGCATGTCATCTCGCGGATCTCGGGGTGTTCATTGGCAGTGCGGGTGGGAGGACTCGAACCTCCACGGGTCTCCCCACCAGGACCTAAACCTGGCGCGTCTACCGGTTCCGCCACACCCGCACGAGTCGAAACAGCAGACAGGGTGAGCGATGGGACTCGAACCCACGACCGCCTGGACCACAACCAGGAGCT
>Ga0180431_10005009_pt1 | contig 16322 bp, 14 predicted proteins | sample SS_ome_11_FD_132459 | JGI IMG/M metagenome (GOLD analysis project Ga0180431, IMG submission 132459) | Hypersaline lake sediment archaeal communities from the Salton Sea, California, USA - SS_1_MS_1 metaG | ecosystem: Environmental > Aquatic > Non-marine Saline and Alkaline > Hypersaline >... | reverse complement strand
GAGACACCCTGCTTCTTGGCCATCTTGATCGAGATAGAGGTGAACTCGGGTAGGAAATGGGAACAGCAGCGCGGACCTCCACAGGCGCCGCAACCCCCCATCAGCTTGGCCTGATCGCGAGGACCAATCTTAAGCAATTCCACCCGGGTCTTGAGCTCTCGCTGCAGACGCCGCTCCAGCTCATTGACGTCATAATGCCGCTCCTCGCTACCATACAGGAGGGTGAGCCGCTTACCGTCCAGGGTATACTCGGCCACCACGACTTTGATTGGCAGCGCAAGCCGGTCCGCCTCTCGGCGGGCCAGCTCCAGGGTCTCCTCCTCGCGCTTCTGCCACCACTGGCGGAGTGCCAGGTCGCGGCCGGTGGCCCGCCGCTTGATGGGCTTGAGAGTTCTGACATCCTCGCCCCTGCGCGGTGGCCGAACGGTGACGACCTCACCCAATTGGGTGCCCCGCACCGTCTCCACCAGGGCGAAATCACCGGGGCGGAGATCCTCCACCCTGCTGGCGTCAAAGTGGTAGATCTTGCCCGAGGGTTGGAATCGGACACCGGCAATCAGTGTCTCGCTGAAGTCCGAGAGCGTCGATTCGTTGCTCGAATGACCCATGGCGCTATTCCGGCGCACGATCAGAAGGCCCCTTCTGGATAGCCAGAGAGGTGGCGTTGAACGCCGCACGAATGAGGTCTGGATAGCTTATCCACACCCCAGATGGAGCTCTCATACCGTTCGTAGGGAGCGACCTCATTGTCATGATCCATCATAATGGCATCGAAGGGACAGACCTTAGCGCACAGCCCGCACGACACATAGATCCCGCTGTCGATGAAGAACTCACTGGGCGCCCCAGCCTCCCCCACGGGCTCCGGCTCCTTTCCCGGCTTGATCCAACTGCACTACGGTGGGCATCCTCGAGGACACATCTCGCAGGCCACGCAGCGCGATTTGCCCGTCTCCGGATCGAAGACGTGGAAGGGCAAGACGCAGAAACGCTCCGGGGAGAGGCACCTCGTCGGGATACTGGATGGTGAGACCGTTCATGGCCCGACCGCTATCCCGCTCCGGTAGGGTTTCCGGCGTATCGCGGGTCCCATAGCTGCGATTCTGAGAGCTCATCGAAACAACACTTTCGCTAGCCATAGTTGTCTGCTAGCCATAGTTGTTTGCTAACCATAGTCGTCTAACCATAGTCGTTTGTTGGCCATAGTCGCGGGGTCGGACGCTTGCCATCGTGGAGTTGTCGATAATGCGGTGCAACATGGTGCATTGGGGCAAGGACCGCTTCACAAACCATCAGCCCCTCGCCGGGGATGGACTCGGGGCTACCCGCAACCAGTGATCCACCTTCGATACAGCACACCCTTAGTTATTCTACAACGCTTTCGAAAAACGGGCAAACAGGGTTCCTCGGCAGCAAGCGACACAGGGTCTCACCGGCGCTCGAACGACCCGCCGGGAATCGAGAATCAGGCTCAGCGAAGAAAGTGGCGCCAGGGGATACGCACGGCACCCGACTTACCCTCAGAGCAGGCGGTGCGCATCCGCCGAGTCAATTACAATGATGTCTGTTTGACAAATTAGCATGCGCGTGATAGAATCGCCTCATTCATCGCTGGCGCGGACCGGCGTTGCGCGTGGGCCGGGCCAAGCGACACACAGACGAGAGGGAGCAAGATCATGCAGGCCACCCGAGAACGGATACTCAACATCCTCAAGGAACGAGGACAGGCCACCGTACAAGAACTGAGCAGTACATTGGACCTGACCACGGTGACCATCCGTCACCACCTGGACACCCTGCGGAGGGAGAAGCTCGTTGCAGCACCCGAGGTGCTCCACCGCAAGGCTCCCGGACGCCCTCAACACGTCTACAGGTTGACTGAGGAGGCGAGTGACTTCTTCCCGAAGCGATATGAGACTTTGACTGACATGATCCTCGCTGAGCTCAGAGAGCACCTCTCAGAGGAAGAAGTAGAGAATCTGATGGCGCGGATTGGAAAACGTATAGCGAGCGAAGTAAGGATTCCTACAGGCGCCAGCTTCGAAGAACGCGTCGTGGTGGCTGTGGAGTTCATGGATCTTCGCGGGTATATGGCGCATTGGGAGAGAGACGACGACGGTCAATACCTCGTCCACGTGGCAAACTGCCCCTACGAAGGGGTGGCCCGACGACATAGCGAGGTGTGCAAGATTGATCACACGCTGTTGACGGAGCTCCTCGGCCCCCGCTTGGCGGAGCTCGAGCGCATCGCAGACCCACCCCATCACTGCACCTACTTTATCCGACTCCATAACAGTTGAGGGGGTCGGGAGGAGCCATCGCCGAATAGCCTTTTCTGCGTTGGCCCCGACTGAGCGGCCGGGCTCTGTGATCGGATCTCGGCCCCCTCGATCAGGCCTAATCAACCTATGAGCTTCAAGACGACTCTGATCTACCCAGGCATCGCGGGCCAGGGCTTCAACTCGCTTAAACGCGGCATGGAGGCAGGCTGGATCTCCCACGGACTGGCCCATCTCAGCTCGGCGGCCAAAGCGGCTGGCTTTGACGTCGATCTGATCGACCTGCGGGCGCTCTCCAGTTGGGACCACTTCCGAGATGTGCTGGTTGAGCGGGACCCGGACGTCGTGGCCATCACGCTCATGAGCGTCGACTACAACCCGGCGAGGAAGGCCGTCGCCATCGCCAAGGACTTCAAGCCGGAGCTGACGACGGTCATCGGAGGGCCGCACGTGACGATCGCCCTCGAGGATGCACTGCAGATTCCCCACGTGGACTACCTGGTGACGCGGGAGGGAGAGGTGACCTTCCCCCGCCTACTGCGTCTGATCGAGGCCGGGGACCCGCCCACAGACCGGGTGCTGCGGGGCGCGCCGCCGGATCTGGATGGGATTCCCTTTGCCGATCGGGAGCTCTTTCTGGAAGAGTGGAGAGAGTGGGGCTATGATCTGAACTCGCCCGAGGTCCCCTTCGTGCCCGAGCTGCCAGCGCCGTTCGTGACAATCATCGCCGGGCGAGGCTGCCTCTACAATTGCGCCTTCTGCAAGCCCGGTGAGGATTACCTCTTTGGCAAGCGGACGCGTCGGCGCAGCGTGGGCAACGTGATGTCGGAACTCCGCGAGCTTGTCAACAGGTACCAGATCGCGTCTTTTATGTTCCACGACGACTGCCTGACGGAGGACCGCCCCTGGGTTACCGAGTTCAGCGAAGCCTATATCGAGGAGGGCTTCGAGATGCCCTTCTTCTGCCAGAGTCGGGCTGACATCATCGTCAAGCACGAGGATATGGTGGCACGGATGGCCGAGGCCGGGCTGCGGGGTTATTTCATCGGCTTTGAGAGTGGGAACGACCGGGTGCTCGATTTCATACGCAAGGGTACGACGGTCGCAGAGAACCTCGAGGCGGCCCGGGTGTGCCGCAAGTATGACATCCGGATCTGGGCCAACTACATGATGGGCCTCCCTACGGAGACAAAGGACGAGGTCATGGACACGGTGCGGATGATGAAGGCAATCGACCCTGACTACTACAGCCCGGCTTTCTTCACCCCCCACCCCGGCACCGATCTCTTCACCTACGCCCTTGAGCACGATCTGAGCCGCATTGTGGACTATGATTCCTATCGGCGCAATCCCACAGAGCCCAAGATCAAGGGGCAGGACTATGATTTCCTCAAGTGGGCCATGGCCGAGAGCCAGCGCCGCACCCCGATGAACGCCCTGAGAAGGTGGATGGGCCGTCAATGGGAACGCGCCCAGAGGATCACCCCCCAGAAACTGATTCACAAGTTAGGCCTGGCGCTTAGCGGCTGATTTCCCGTACCTGAAGGGAGAAGCGTTCCCACCCAGCCCAGCGTGCTGATAGCGACACAGGCTGTCGACAGTGAGGATTCCCTATGATGAGAGATCGTATAGCGTCCGCCCTTCGTTCCAGCCAGGCCGACTACACAGAAATCCGCGTGGAAGAGAGTGAGACGACGCGCGTGGTCTTCCGCGGGCCGGACCTTGAGACCGCCGACGTGCTGATGGACCGCGGGGGCATCGTACGCTGCCTGGTCCGGGGCGGCGGCTGGGGCATCGCCTCCTTTAACGATCTAAGCGACCTGGAGCACCGCGTCCAGCAGGCCTATCAGGGGGCGAGGGCGATCGAGGCGGAGCCTGTCGACCTGGCCCCTATCCCGGTCTCCGAGGATGAGATCACCGTCTCCCTGGAGAACGATTTCCGCAGAGTCGACACAGCACGCAAGAAGGCATTGGCGGAGCGTTACAATGAAAACCTGCTGACGTTCGACGCGCGAGTCGTGGACACCAACACCTCGTACGTAGATAGGTTCAAGCACGTGATCTTCGCCAACTCGGAGGGAACCTACATCACCGAGGAACGTCCGATGATCAATGTGGCCTTCAGCGCCGTCGCTCGCGAGGGGAACAACGTTCAGCGAGCCTTCGAGGCGGTCTCCAAAGTTGCCGGATTCGACGCCGTCACCGGCCACGATGACCTGGTGGGGACCGTGGCCCAGCGCGCGATCGATCTCCTCTCGGCGCCTCCGGTGGAGGGCGGGCGGTACACGGTGGTCTGCAATCCAAGAATGGCCGGGGTATTCGCCCACGAGGCTTTTGGGCACCTCTCGGAGGCCGATTTCGTCTACGACAATCCCCAGGCGCAGGAGATGATGGTCCTCGGACGCCGTTTCGGCGGCGACATCCTGACCATCGGGGACGACGGATCGATTCCCGGGCTGCGCGGCACGCACCCGTACGACGACGAGGGAACACCGACGGGGCGGACAGATCTGATCAAGGACGGCGTGCTGGTCGGGCGGCTGCATTCCCGCCAGACGGCGGCACGAATGGGGGAGACGCCCACGGGGAACGCGCGGGCGACCAGCTATCGCCACGAGCCCATCGTGCGTATGACGAACACTTTCATCGACGGCGGCGAGACGGGATTTGAGGAGATGATTGCCGACGTTGATCGCGGGATCTACGCCTGCGACGCCTTCGGCGGACAGACTGCGCTCGAGAACTTCTCATTTACGGCGGCGTACGGGTACATGATCCGCGATGGACGGATCGCAGAGTTGGTGCGGGACGTCGTGTTGAGCGGGAACCTGTTTGTGACGTTGAAGCACATCGACGCTGTGGGGGATGATTTCCAATGGGCCGAGTGGGGCCGCTGCGGGAAAGGGCAGGGCGGCCTGGCGGTGTCCATGGGCGCACCGCACGTGCGAATTCAAGACGTCTTGGTCGGTGGCGAGTAGGAATTCTGACAACATAGCAATATCCATTCAGGAGACCAAGCGGAAAACGGGAGTGCGGGCGTCCGCAGCAGAGGTGCGGGCGTCCGCGGCAGAGGTGCGTACTCCCTCGGACGAGCAGAGCGGTCATGGTGCTGTTCTTCGGGTGGATTACGACGGAGATTCGACGCGCCCGCTGTGGAAGGAGGGAGGATGCTGAAACGTCTGACGGAGCGCGCTGAGCAGGCCGAGGTCTTCGAGATCGATAGCGAGGCCGTCAAGATCGGATTCGAAGCGAATAAACTGAAGTCCTTCAAAGTGGAAGAGACGCAGGGCGTGGCGGTCCGCGTCCTGATGGACGGGAGGCTGGGCTTCGCAGCGTCCAGCGATGTGGCAGCCGAGGATAGGCTGGTGGAGAACGCCCTGGCATCGGCACGCTACGGGGACCAGGTCCCGCTTCGGTTTCCGGAGTCTGCTTCGGGGCCTGACGTTAGGGTTTACGATCCCGAGTTGGCTAACCTTGCCATCGACCGACTGATCGAGATGGGTATGGAGATGATCGAGACCGTGCGGGAGGCCGACGGGCAAGCCAACGTGCGGGTCGACCTGACGCGACGCGTCAGGCGGACGATGGTGCGCAACAGCCGGGGCAGCGAAGCGGTAGTCACTCGTTCCCCACTCTCCATCATGCTTGAGGTTGAGCGGGTGCGCGGCGACGACGTGGTGACGCTTTTCGAGTACTTCACCACGGCTCAGGCTGATGATTCATACCGGGAGTTTGTGGAGCGTGTCGCTCGCAAGCTCCGGATGGCGCAGAAGTCGGCCGGCCTCTCATCAGGTCGGATGCCGGTGTTGTTTGCCCCCAGCGGCGCGCCTGTGCTGGCGCTCCCGCTGCTCCAAGGCCTGAACGGAAAGAACGCCTACCGAGGCATCAGCCCGATGGCGGGCCGTGTGGGCGGGCAGCTCTTCCACGAGAGCCTGACGGTGGTCGACGATCCGACCTTGAATGGACGGCCCGGCAGCGGGTCTCATGACGACGAGGGCGTTCCGCGCCGGCGCAACGTGCTGATCGACCGGGGACGGGTGACCGGATTCATCTACGATTTGAAGACGGCGGCGCTGGCGTCCGCCAAGCCGACGGGCAGTGGGGAACGGGGGCTCTTCTCGCCGCCGTCGCCCTCCTTCTCGAACATGGTAATCGAGGGTGGCGACCGTTCGGTAGATGATTTGATTGCAGGTATCGACACCGGGCTACTCGTGGAGTCGCCCCTGGGTCTGGGACAGGGCAACGTCATCAGCGGGGCGTTTTCCAACAACCTGAGCCTGGCGTTCAGGATCGAGGCTGGCGAGGTGGTCGGGCGCGTGAAGGACGTGTCCATCGCGGGGAACATCTACGAGGACTTGCAGCAGATCGAGGCCTTGAGCCGCGAGTCCGAGTGGGTGTATGGAGGGATGCAGCTGCCGTACATCTTGCTGCCTGAGTTGAATGTGGTGACGCGGGCCTGAGAGTCGCAGGGCGTGGTTCCGGCAAGGGGACGTGTGCTTTCGTCAAGTGCGGCAACGGTCCCGAAGAGAAGCTGACGATCGCCGGCGGGCAAAGTGATGCAGATCACTGACTGTCGGCGACTGGGAGCGCTACGCTTACGAGTTCAGCTAGCGTCGGAGTAGGCGTCGAAGGGCTGGCGGATCCCTCTCTCACGGAGCGTGGGTTGGCCCTCTTCGGTGGGGGTTCCTAGTGATTGGGGCGGCAGCAGCGCTTTATGAGCCGGCGGCAAGGTTTGCCTCTCGCTAGGGGGAGCCGGTGCCCGCGCCCTCCTCGGACCCCAATTCGGCGAGCACGGTATCTACGGCACGAGGAATAGCCTCCTGGACGGCCGGCGTGCACGCCTCGGAGAAGTTTATCACGTCCTCAACTTCGACGGCGATGATTACGAAATCCTCGTCCTCAGGCAGCGTCAGTCCCATGGCTCGACCAAACACCAGCGCGCCGGGCAGCGATAGATCGTGGGATGAGCCGGCGTGGAGTGAGAGCCTGAATTGCTGAGGCGTGAGCCGATAGATCTCTCCCGGTCTCCCCTCTCGGGTCTGGATCGCATCAACCATGATGACCCGTTTGTAGCCTCCGACGATGTCGAGGATACGCATGCCGCCCACACTGCCCTCGGCGAAATCGACATCCTCCCGCTCAAGCCTCTCCGCCAGCTCTCGGACGACGTAGATTCCTACTCCATCGTCCGAGAGAATGGTGTTGCCCATACCCAGCACCAGCGTCTTCAAAGCCATCTCCTTCTCCTGCCTCATCCCCGCCAACACGGTGAAAAGCGTAGACGCCCCTCTACTCAGCGCCAAACCCGAGAAGCCGCCATCGTCCGAGGAGCTGTGCGCGTCGGCAACCTGTCAAGCCTCCCCGACGCCCAGCCCGCTCCAGCCACTTGCGTCACCCAGAACCGCGGTCCGTGGTGGCGCTAACAGCCGCGAAAAAGGGTAGACCGGGACCTGCAGGTCCATCATACCTTCACCCTGCAGATCGCCAGCCTACCCTTCCAGGAACTGTTAGGAGGTGAGTTAACCTGGCCGAAACAGCCCGAGCAGTGCGCTGCTCCGGCCTACGTGAGTATCCAATCCAAGCGCACTCACCGTCAAGGACCGGGCGCGTCAGTCTATGTTCTGCTCCAGCACCTCCACGACGTCTCCGTCCTCATCGCGGATGCGCACCTGTAGCGGCGTCTGACCCGGCAGCGTATGCGTCGCGCAGCCCAAGCAAGGATCATAGGACCGGAAGGCCATCTCCACCTTGTTCAGAAGGCCCTCGCGAACCTCTCCATTGTGGATCAGCGCCTTAGCCGCTTTCTTGATGGAGATGGACATCGGCGCGTAGTTGTTCGTCGTGCCGACGATCAAGTTACACTTCTCGACGATGCCGTTCTCATCCGTGATGTAGTGGTGGGTTAGCGTGCCGCGTGGAGCCTCGACAATACCCACGCCCTCGTGCGGCACCTCGGTAGGTATGGCTCGCACCTCTGGATCGGTGACCCGGGGATCGGTTGCCAACTCGACGAGACGCTCGGCCGCGTAGAGCAGCTCAATCAGTCGGGCCCAGTGCGTAGCCAACGTGCCGTGCACCGGTTTGCCGCCCAAGGTTTCGTAGAACTCCTCGTAGGCCTCCTGGGCCTTCGGCGTCGCCATACCGTCGGCGGCGTTGAGACGGGATAGCGGTGTGGCCTGGTAGACCCCGCTGTCCATGCCCGTCGTGAACCCCTTCCACCCCACGTCCTTGAGGAAGGGGAACTTAAGATACGTCCAGGGCTCAACGTGCTCGGAGACGACGTCCAGGTACTGATCCGGATCGTACTTGACGAACTCGTTGCCCTCGGGATCCACGACGCGCACCTTCCCGTCGTAGAAATTGACGTGGTTGTCCTCATCCACCAACCCCATATAGTACATCGGCGTAGTGAAGGCGTCTGAGAGGATCAGCTCCCGGTATTCGTCGTTCCCCAGAACCACGTCGTGGAAGAGTTGGAGGCCGAACTGGCCAAACTCCACCAGCTCGTGACCCCAGGCCTCAATCTGGGCCCGCTCCTCTTCGTTGATGGCCTTGCTCATGCCGCCAGGCAGGGCACTGATAGGGTGAATCGTCTTGCCCCCCAGCATCCCAACGATGTCCATGGCCTTTCCACGGGACTCGATGACGACCGTCCCGGTCTCCACACCCACCTTGTGGATCAGGCCGAGGATGTTGCGCTCGGCGGGAGCCGCCTCGGGCCCAACGACGAAATCAGGAGCCGCCAGGATGTAGAAGTGCACGGTGTGGTCAGCGACGTAGAAAGCGGAATATAGGAGCTCACGGAGCAGCTTGCCCGCCGGCGGCACCTCTACGTTGTAGACGGCGTCGCACGCCTTGGCGGACGCCATGAGATGTGCCTCCGGACAGACGCCGCAGATACGCGGCGTAATCCGCGGAAGCTCCTCTACCGGTCGTCCTTCGGAAAACTTCTCGAATCCTCGGAGCTCGGGGACCACCAGGTAGGCATTCGCGACGTTGCCCTCATCGTCGAGGAAAATGTCGATCTTGCCGTGGCCCTCAAGCCTTGTGATAGGGTCAATACTGATCTTCTTCATTCGACTTCCTCCAACTTCTTACGGTGCAGCATCGAGGCCGGCAGGCCAAACCGATAGAATGTGCCGACAGGGTCGACCACAGCGGCCACAATGCGGGCTGCTTCCTCTTCTGTATCAGCATCTACAACCGAGGCGACCGCCGAAAGAAGAGCTGCACCCTGATCTACGACATTGGGCGCAGGCCCGTAGCATCCCCGGCAGGGCATACCGACTTCCGTGCAGAGTGCACCACATCCAGCGCGCGTCGCCGGTCCAGAGCAGATGATGCCTTGATCGAAAAGACACCGATCCTCCGCGATGATCTCATGCGGACGGTAGAACTTCGACACCCGCTTCTCCTCGCGGTTGTACTTGCACTCGTCACAGACCGTCTTGTCAGGGCTGGCCCCAACCACGCTGCCCTTGGGCGGCAAATTGCCGCCGAGTATGGCCTCAACAACGGCCCAGATCTGCGGGGCTTGAGGCGGGCAGCCCGGCACGAAGTAGTCGACGTCCTCGACCTGGCCCAGCGTCTTAACCGTGTTGTACATAGTCGGGATGTGGACCTCGCCCTCAGGCATCTGATAGGACGTCTGGGGCATAATGCTCTCCGGGTTGTCCGTCGAAGGGGTTTCCAGGTAGACGCGGTTGAAGATGGACTGCCGGTCGAACATGTTGCCCAGCCCCGGGATGCAGCCCTCGTGAGCGCAGGAGCCGAAGGCCACCAGGACCTTTGACTTCTCGCGCAGCAGGTGCGCCATCTCCTCGTTCTCGCTGTTGCGGATGGCGCCGTTGAAGAGGACCACGTCCATATGCCCATCGGGCATTGCCTCAACGTCTTTGTACTTGAAGTCCATGGCGCACGGCCAGAAGAGAATATCGGCCGCGGCGTCTAGATCTAGTATCTTCTCTCGAAGCTCAACGATGGCAATCTCACACCCACCACAGGAAGCGGCCCAGTAGAGTCCTAGCTTCAGTTTTCCGTTATCTGCCATCGTCCTAGTCCTCCTTGCTCCGCAGCTGCCGCTTCCAATCCAGCGGCCCTAAGCTGCGCACCTGTTCAGTAAACTCGTTCACCAGCTTCGCCCACTTGGGCGCCTCCGCGCCGGAGATCCATCCCCAGTGGAAGCGCCCTTTCTCAATGCCGTACTGCTCCAGTAAGGCCTCCATCATCGGCATCCGGCGGAAAGTCTTGAAGTTGCCTGAGTCATAGTGGCAATCGCCAGGCGGATGACAGCCAGACACGATCACCCCGTCGGCTCCTTCCGTGAAAGCCTTCAGGATGAAGGATGGTTCGACGCGTCCTGAGCACATCACGCGGATGATGTCTACATTGGCCGCCTGTTTCATCCGGCTCACCCCCGCTGTGTCTGCAGCGGCATAGGTGCACCAGTTGCAGAGAAAGCCAACAATTCGCGGTTCAAACCCATTCCCGTTGTTGCTCATGCTCTTACCCTCTCCCCTTCAAGCTCAACCGGTTCCTCCTCGGGCATACGGAACAGACCCTCGATCTGAGCAAGCATCTGCTGCGTGGTGAAGTGCTTGGCCGTGATGGCATGAGCGGGACAAGCCGCCGCACACGTACCGCATCCCTTGCACAGCGCCTCGTTCACCCTGGCCACGTTCTCCTCCTCGATGAAGCTGATGGCATCGTAGGGGCAGAGTGAGATACAGGTCTTGCAGGCCGAACATAGCTCCTCGTCGACCAGAGCGACCTGCGGCGAGATCACGACTTCGCCCTTGTCGAGAAGAGCCAGTGTCATGGATGCCGCTGCACCTGCCTGTCCGACCGTGTCGGGCACGTCCTTGGGACCCTGGGCATTTCCGGCCAGGAAAACGCCCTCGGTGTTCGTCTCCACCGGCCGCAGCTTCGGGTGCGCCTCGGCGAAGAACCCGTCCTCAGAGCGCCCAAGGCCAAACAATGAAGCGATACGATCTGCGCCCTCCGGTGCCTCGATGGCCGTGCTCAGGATCACCATGTCCACGTCAGCTTTCACGACGCGACCCAGATCGGCGTCCTCACCCTTCACGCGCAGCTGACCGTCGTCAAGCACCTCGACCTCAGCGCCACGGCCACGCACGAAGGTGATCTCCTCCTCCTGCAGCCGCTCGTAGAACTCCTCATAGCCCTTCCCGAAGGTCCGCATGTCCATGTAGAACTCATAGACGTCGGCCCCGGTCTTATCCCGTACGAGGTGGGCCTGCTTCAGCGAATACATGCAGCAGAAGCGGGAGCAGTACTTGTGAGCATTATGGTCACGGCTGCCCACACAGTGGATAATGGCCACCCGCTCCGGCTCCTTGCCCTCGGCGGTTAGAATCTCGCCGCCGGTCGGCCCGCCAGCACTGGAGAGCCGCTCAAACTCCATACCTGTAAGAATGTTCGGAGACTTCCCGTAGGAGTACTGAGGCAACTGGTGCGGATCCCACATGTCGAACCCCGTTGCCACGACGACGCCGCCCACGTTCAAGTCCAGAATCTCGTCCGTCATCTGATGATTAATCGCCTGAGGGCCACAGACGTGGACGCACTGGTTACACTCGGAGCAGACGCCGCACTGGAGGCAGCGCATCGCCTCAGCGATCGCCTGCTCTTCCGTCAGCACGCCGCATACCTCAGCCCAGCTCTCCACGCGCTCATCGACCCCCAACTCCGGCACGCAAACGCGTGGGGCGTCCGCGATCTGTCCAGCAGCTCGCCTCTCGGCGATCATCTCTTCCGTCAATTCGGCCACCGGGAGTTCCGGCTCAGGACCAGGCATGGGGTCATCCCGTAGGTAGGCGTCCATGGCTTTTGCGGCCTTGTGAGCCGCGCCGATGGCGTCCACCACGAAGGCCATACCTGTCACTGCGTCACCGGCCGCAAACACGCCGTTGGCGCTGGTCATCATCGTATCCTCGTCGACGACCACCGTGTCCTTAAGCGTGCATTCGACCGCGTCCGACAGACAGACCGGATTCGGCTTGGCACCAATGGCCCAGATTACGTACTCGGCGTCCATCAGGAACTCCGACCCTTCCACAGCGACTGGACGGCGGCGTCCGCTCTCATCAGGCTCGCCTAGCTCCATGCGCTCGCAGCGCAGGTTGCAGACGTTGTCCTCCTCGTCGCCCACAACCTCGCACGGCGATACCAGCCAGTCGAAGATGACGCCCTCCTCCTGGGCCTGACGGAACTCGCCCTCCTGTGCCGGCATCTGTTCAGCGGTGCGGCGATACGCGACGCGCACCTCAGGTTTGTCTCCACCGCGTTTCTCGGCCTGGATGGTGCCGATACGCAGAGCCGTGCAAGCAGCGTCCATAGCCACGTCGCCGCCGCCGAGGACGACGACCTTCTTGCCGATGAGATCCGGGTAGTGCCCGAGGTTTGCATCGCGCAAGAAGTCAACAGCGGTGATCGACTGGCCCAGTTCAACGCCCTCGATGGGCACCTTGACACCACGGTGGGCGCCGATGCCCAGGAAGACCGCGTCGTACCCATTCTTCTTAAGCTCCATCACGTCATCGACGGGATGGTTCAGCTTGAGTTCGACGCCCATGTCAAGGATGGCGTCGATGTCGCGCTGCAGCGCCTCCGGGGACAGCCGGTAGTCGGGAATGCCGACCCGCATCATGCCGCCCGCGACTGGGAGGGCCTCAAACACAGTCACTTCATGGCCCTTCCGCACCAGATCCTGGGCCGCGGTCAGGCCCGCCGGCCCGGCGCCCACGACCGCCACCTTCTTCCCTGTCGGCTCGGGCTCCTCCGCCTCGGAGTCGATCTTGGGCTCGAAGGCTTTGGCTACTTCCTCCGGATGGTCGTAAGCCCACTCGGTGACAAAATGCTTGAGCCGCATGATGTTGACCGGTTCATCAACCTTGCCACGCGAACAGTCATCCTCGCAGACGTGGTTGCAGACGCGACCACAGACAGAGGGGAACGGGTTGTCCTCTTTGATGGTCCGGAAAGCGTCGGCGAAGCGTCCCTCACGAATGAGGGCGATGTACCCCTGAGCGCGCTGATCCGTCGGGCACGCGCTTCGGCAGGGGGCCACGCCCAACTTGTCAATGACGTACGTGGACGGGATCGCCTGAGCGAATGCCCGGTAGATGGCAGGACGCTCACTCAGCCCCTCGTTGAATGCATCTTCTACGTGGATGGGACATACATCGAGGCACTCGCCGCAGGACGTGCAGGCATCCTCATCCACATAGCGCGCCTTGCGCCGCACTTGCACGTCGAAGTTGCCGACGTATCCAGATACAGATTCGACCTCGCTGTAGCTCAACAGTGTGATGTTCGGATGTCGACCGACATCCATCATTTTGGGCCCGATGATTCATATGCTACAGTCGAGGGTAGGGAACGTCTTGTCGAGCTGGACCATATGGCCGCCGATGGTCGACTCGCGCTCAACCAGATAGACTGGATAGCCCGCGTCGGCAACGGTCAACGCCGCCTGCATACCGGCGATGCCTCCACCCACCACGAGCGCCGACCTGGTAACCGGCTCAACCCGCGGCTCGAGCGCTTCCTGGTAAGCCACACGCGACACCATGGAGCTGACCAGACGCTTGGCCTTAGCTGTGGCCTCAGCCGGGTCCGGGACCACCCAAGAGCAGTGCTCGCGGATGTTTGCCATCCCGAAGTAGTAGGGGTTGAGCCCAGCTTCGGAAACGGTCTCCTGGAACGTGGTCTCGTGCATCCGGGGTGTACAGGAAGCCACGACCACGCGATTGAGATCGAACTCCTTGATGTCATCTTTGATCAGGTTCTGACCAGTCTCGGAACACGTGTACTTATTCTCTCGAGCCACGGTCACGTTCGGCAAGCGACTGGCAAAACGCACCACCTCCGCTACGTCAACCTTGGAGGCGATGTTGATGCCGCAGTCGCAAACGAATACGCCAATCCTAGGTTCTTCCATGATCATTCCTCCCAGCAGTAACGCCAAAGGTCTCTAGTCGCCTTTTGTCACTCTCATCCCGCTCAACGCAGGGGCCGGCGTGGCCCGAGCGCCTGGGCAGCTGCCGCCGAGGCAGCTTACTGCAAGCGTGAAAGTACGGGCTTGAATGGCACCATGTGTCTCTCGAACATCGTCACGTCATCGGGCAGTCCAAAGGCCAGCGCCATCAGTTGAGGCAGGAACAGGATGGGTAGGTTCACTCGACGCCCCAGCAGTTTGGAGACTTTGTCCTGATAACCCTCCATGTTCAGCTGGCACATGGGACAGACGGTCGCCATACAGTCGGCTCCTGCACAGGCGTCAAGGACTTCCGCCACCATGTGCAGGCCCGCGTCCTGCTTGGTCATCAGCAGCGAGGTTCCGCAACAGCTCGCCTCCCGATTGTGACGCTTGATGGTGACCCCCAAAGCGTCCAGAACGGGCAGCATTGACGTCGGGGCCTCGTCGTCGTCGTACGGACTGAATGGGCGCACGGTCTGGCAGCCGTAGTATGGGGCGACCGCCAGGCCCTCGAGGGGACGTTTGACGTGTGCCCGTATTTCCTCGGGCGAGAAGTCGTTAGCCAGCACGTCCATCAAGTGACGAACCTGCGCCTTGCCCCGGTAGGTCAGGTCCTCCACCTCCAAGGCTCGGTTGATCTGCTCGTGCAGCGCCCGGTCTTCGCTCGCCGCCTCTTGCGTCCGACGGAAGTTGGTGTAGCACGCACTGCACCCCGCCACGATCGTCAGATCTTCATCAATCTGCTCGGCGAGGGCCAGGTTGCGAGCCGGCAGAACGTAGCCTAACAGATCACTCGCCACCGAAGCTGCGCTGGCTCCACAACAGGTCCAGTCGGAGATCTCCTCGAGTTCCGCCCCGAGGGCCTCGAAGACTGCCTGAGTCGAGCGCTTGTACTCCAACGCCGAGGTGTCCATCGAACATCCAGGATAGAACAGGTACTTCATGCCTCAGCCTCCAGTTCGGCCACCCGCGCAAAGAGTTTCTCCAGCGAACGGCCCTCACGGTCTACGGGCAACTCGGGGTGCACTTTGCCGCGCATCATCATCATCGCCCCCATGCGGACGAACTTGAAGGCAGTGAGCGGATTGCCTTGCAGGAAATATCGCACCATGAACTCCATCTCGCGGTTCCGACCGTAACGGCGCATCACGTCGGCAAAGGCCCCGTAGAAGGCCTCACTCTGACGCGATGAAACCGTACCCTCTTTCATGGCCGTTTGCTTGAGGTGCGTGATGGTCTCAGTCAGTGGAATGCCACGGGGACAGCGCACCTGGCACTCGTAGCAGAGGCTGCACAGCCACATCGTCTTGCTGTTTAGCACCTCGTCCACCAGCCCCAGCTGCACCATGCGCCACATCTGACGCGGGGAGAGGTCCATAGCCTCTGACGCCGGGCACGAAGCGGTGCACGTGCCACACTGGATACAGCGATGCAGCAGCTTGCCATCCCTCCCGAGACGATCGGTGAAGGTGGGATCTCTCCCTGGCTTGGTTAGATCAATTACGTCCGGTACAGCCACAGGTACCTCCTTGTTCTCTCGTTGTTGGTGGTTGGGCAAATGGGCAGCCCACGGTGAAGCGGTCGTGCTTGTGTGCGCCATGCAGGTGCCGCATTGTAGGGGTGTGCGGAGGGGAAGAGACCCACCCTTGGGTCCGCACAGACGGGATACGTGCCGCAGCGATTGGAGACCGTCGGTAGAGGGAAGCAACGAGGGGAGGCCTCATGTTCATGCCGAGAGACCCGACATTTGCCTCTAGATAATGGACCCGAGAAAGACCAGTGAGACGAACTCTCGAGGGTGCCCAACTCACCTCTGTCCCGAGGTACCGACGGATAACTGTCATCTACGCACTTTCTAGATGCATCAGGGAGCAACGCTGCAGTGCTTGCGACACATAGGATAAGCCCGCGTGATTCTTACATATCCCTTATAGTTTGTCAAGTTCACCCCCGACGTTGGGTGCGCTAACGTTTTGTCGCGGAGATCGTTGTCGGTTGGAGACGTTTGGCGCCGGCGTACCGACCATGTGACTGGCACACGT
>Ga0180431_10005002_pt1 | contig 16346 bp, 12 predicted proteins | sample SS_ome_11_FD_132459 | JGI IMG/M metagenome (GOLD analysis project Ga0180431, IMG submission 132459) | Hypersaline lake sediment archaeal communities from the Salton Sea, California, USA - SS_1_MS_1 metaG | ecosystem: Environmental > Aquatic > Non-marine Saline and Alkaline > Hypersaline >... | reverse complement strand
TGGTAGAGGATGAGAACGGCTGTCGCTCCCTGTTGTTGAACGAGGGGCAAGGTATCCACTCCACGTATTGCCCCGATCAACTGCGCACCCCCGGGCCGTGGGATTATTTTCTCATCGCGCCCTACTTCAATCCCCCCCCTTACACACCCGATCAGGTGGAGAGCGTGGCCCTCATCGGGCTGGCGGCCGGTACGATGGCCCGGCAATACACCGCCGTCTATGGGCCGCTGCCCATCGATGGCGTGGAGATAGACCCAAAGATCGTGCAGGTAGGACGGGCATACTTCGCGATGAACCAGCCCAACCTCAACGTCATCGTCGCCGACGGGCGCTACGCACTATCCCGCTCCGACCGCCACTACACCGTCGTCGGCGTCGACGCCTACCGGCTGCCCTATATTCCCCCCCACATGGCGACAGTGGAATTCTTCCAGCAAGTGCGCGACCACCTCACCGCCGACGGCATCGTCGTCATCAACGTCGGGCGCACGCCAGAAGACTACCGGCTGGTGGCGGCTATGCAGTCTACACTGCTTCAAATCTTTCCCTCGGCCCACGTGATCGACGTACCGCATAGCTTCAACACGGTCGTCATTGCCACGGTCCAACCCAGCCAGGCTGACAACCTGCTGCTCAACCTGCCGAACCTGGCAGAGAATGAATTCCTGTACGCCACCGCATCTCAGGCGGTAGAGAATCTACGCCCCGTCCAGCCAGGGAAGACCGTCTTCACCGACGACCGCAGCGCCATCGAATGGATGACCAACGCCCTGGTGCTTGACTTTATCCTGAGAGGAAGCCAATGAACAAAAAAACATGGCCTCGTTTGATTCAAGGGCTGCTCGTGCTGATCGTGCCTGTGCTCCTGGTCACGGCCAATCTGCGCATCGTGACCGGTCACTGGTTCGTGCGCTGGGAATATGGAAAGACGGGATTCCCACCCGACCCGTTCGGCCTCTCCACAGCGGAGCGCACCAGCCTGGCAGAGACCTGCGTGGACTACCTGGCGACCAACGCCGACATCTCGCTGCTGGCAGACCTGCGACTCCCGGGCGGCGGCCCCGCCTTCAACGCACGGGAGTTGCAGCACATGGCCGACGTGCAGGCGGTGTTCCACGCGCTAACGCTGACCGGCATCGTCGCCGCGCTGCTGTTCTTGGGGGGCACACTGTTGCTCCTCCGAGGTCACACCCGCAGACGCATCCCCGCCGCACTCCTGAGCGGCGGACTGCTCACACTGGGATTGCTCGTCGGCGTGGGTGCCACCATGGTACTGAGCTGGAATGAGTTCTTCACCGCCTTTCACCGCATCTTCTTCGAGGGTGAAAGCTGGATCTTCCCATACTCGGACACGCTGATCCGGCTGTTCCCCACGCGCTTCTGGATGGACGTGGGTGCAGTCATCGTTGGCCTGCTGGCCATCGAGGCGGCGGTGGTCAGCGCGGTAGGATGGATATGGATGCGACGAATCAACAATTGATTGCCTGAGCCCCCGTTTTCTGATATAATGAGAACAACCTCGGTCACGGACAAGGACAAGGAGGGAACCTCTCCCCGCAAGTAAAGGCGCAACACATCCCCCTGAGGAACGCAGACGGTGCCGAACGACGACCGCCACGCCTCAGATGTGACCGGTATGGACATCAACAGGGCGGGCTGTGTCAAAGCGTTCGATCCATTGGTTCCAACGTGAGGAGGTGCACGCGATGGATCTGGTGATGAATCTGACGACGAAGATTGAGGATTTCCACGCCCTGCTAACCTCGGACGACAACTCGCTGCTGGCAACGCTGCGTGAACTGACGAAGATCAAGCGCGTCGAGGAAATCGTGACCGCCGTCTCGGACGCCGAGGAATATTGGTACGGCGATCCATAAGCACACACGTTGACGTGAGGTTCCCTTCAAAATAGCAGGCGTACTGCCCAGACAAATCGTAGCGTGGTTCACTCAATACGCCGCGATTTGTTCTTCACTGTCAGCGAAAGCAACCTGATGAAACTCGAGAGCGTCAAAGCCCAGGTACTGAGTCTGCCAGAAGTGACCGCCTGGCCGGAGATGGCAGGCATCTTCGAGCGCTCCGTATCCCACGTGAAATGGGAGTTTCCCGTGATGGCCTGCCAGGCGGTGGGGGGCGAACCCCTGGCGGCCGCTGTGAGCGCAGCGATCATCGCTTGCATACAGTTGAGCCTGGTCCTGGTGGATGACATGCTCGACGAGGATCCCCGGGGTGCGCATTACCAACTCGGCCAGGCCACCACGGCCAACCTGGCGTTCGCGCTGGATGCGGCGGCCTTCCGCCTGATCGCGCACGCGCCAGTAGAGGCCGACCGGCGCGCCGCTGTGAGCGCCAGCCTGGCCCAGATGGCGCTCACCAGCGCCTTCGGGCAGAGCCTGGACGCGCAGAACCTGAGCGGCGAAGAGAACTACTGGAGAATCGTGCGAGCCAAGAGCGGCGCCTGTTTTGGCGCTGCGTTGCACATCGGGGCGCTGCTGGGACAGGCGCCGCCTGAAGTCGCGGAGCGTTTGCGCGATTTCGGCGCTCTGGTCGGCGAGGTGATCCAGATATACGACGACTTGTTGGACGCGCTCCAGTCGCCCGCCGGCCCGGACTGGAGACAGGGCCGAAACAACCTGGCGATCCTATACGCCCTGACGGCCGACCACCCCGATCGTGCCAGATTCAAGGCCCTGTTGCCCCAGATCGACGATCCCCAGGCACTGGCAACTGCCCAGCAGATACTGATCCGGTGTGGGGCCACCAGTTACTGCGCCTATCACGTGATCAAGCGCACCCAGGCCGGGCGGCAGCTTCTGGACGACACGCCGCTGGCCGATCCAACACCAATGCGTGACCTGCTGGCCCGGCAAACAGAACCGCTCGTGACACTGCTGCAGAACATCGGGGCCGAGATTCCCTCCGAACTTGCAGGAGTCTGACGTGGACACGGACACCCATCCTAACGACCGCCCACGCGCATCAAACGTGTGGCTTATGTTGGTCTCGGCCGTTGTGTTCCTGATTTGTGCCTCCTACACCATCGCAGCAGCCTTTCTCGCGCCATATCCGGGTATCGATCTGGGTCCGAATTGGACGGTCGATGCACGCGAGACGTGCAATTCCGAACTGGATTGGTGCGCGGCAAACCAAGCCGCAATTCAGCCGGGCGACAAACTGCTCGTCATCGGCAACCTGAGCTACGGCGCGTCCCGCCAGGACCGAAGCCGGGTCATCTTCGGCGGCTACGATCCGGGCGACGAAGTCACCATCACCCGCCGCCGGGGCGAAACCGTGCAAATCGTTCAATGGCACATGGTCGGCCCCACCTCGGCCAGCCGGACGCGCCGGCTGGTCCATAGCCTGCTGGCCTGGATTCCCTTCTATATATCCGGCACATCGGTTCTGATCCTCCTGCAACCACGAGACATACGCTGGCGACTGCTGCTCTTATTCAGCTACGTAGCCGCGGTCTGGTTGGCGGCGGGGATGTGCTCGCGTCTTACAGTGGCCTACGCCTCTCCGGTGCAACACGCCCTCGCCTGGATCGGCGCGGCCATCTTCCTACATCTCCACCTCACCATTCCCAGCCCGCTTCTCCGGCGCTACCTGCAGTACCTGCCTCCCTTCCTGTACATGCTCGCCGGCGCCTTCGCCACCTTGGAACTCTTCCAGAGACTGCCCGCGCCCGCCTTCAACGTGGGTCTATTGATGGGCTTCGCAGGGAGCGCGGGAGTCCTGATCTTCCGCCTATTTGCCAGACCCTCCGCCCCCGACAGGCTTGCAATACGGCTGATGTTGGTCGGGATGGGCCTGACGTTAGGTCCAGGTATCGCGTTGGCGGTGATCCCCGGACTCCTGGGCACATCCCCTGCGCCAGGTTCGACCCTGACTGCGACAGCGTTCGCCATCGCGCTGCTGCCGTGTTTCTACGGCTACGCCATCTATAAGCGCTACCTGGACACGCTGGAGTTTCGGGCCAACCGCCTGTTGAGCGCGTACAGCTTCGTCGCGGTATACGCGACTGCCCTCACCGTGGTCTTCTTAATCGCGAACCGGTGGGTAAACCTGCCCAGTAAGTCACTGTTCTTCAGTCTAGCCGTCTCGACGATTCTCGTCATCGCCGCGTTGCTCCTGCACCCGCGCTTCGATCAACTGGCCGCTCGCCTGGCCTACGGGACCGCGCACGATCCAGATGACATCTTGCGCGTGTTCGCCAGCCGGATCCCCGCAGCTTTGACAATGGAGGCCCTGGCTCAACTGCTGGCCGACGAGATCACCCCGAGCCTGCTCATTCGCCAGTCGGCTTTGTATCTACTCACCAATGGCACCCCTACGTTGATCTATGCCAAAGGTGTGGAGCTGGATGAATCGCCACAGTCGCCCCAATGGATCCAGCGACTGTTGGTCAGGGCAGGTCGATACCAGCCACCGGTGGAAAAGGCACCACCCGCACGCGACTGGGTGCGGCTGGCGATCCCGCTGGAGATACGCAAGGAAACGCTGGGGATCTGGCTGTTTGGACGGCGCGACCCCGACGACTACTATCCGCAGAAAGACATCACGCTCCTGACCACTCTGGCCGGACAGGTGGCGGTGACCATCGAAAACGCCTGGATGTACGAGGAGACGCGGCAGCGCGTGCTGGAGCAGAAAACAATAAGCCACATCACCTCCGCGCTCAACACCCTGGACTTTCGCGACGCGATACCCATGCTGGCACAGAGTCTGCGCGACGTCACCGGATGCGACGTGGTGAGCGTGGCATTGATCAACGCAGTGCAGGAGCAGTTTGTCGTAGTCGCGGTAGAACCGCCGTCTCCTTTCCTGGCATTAGGGGATACCGCGCCGCTCTCGGACAACGCTGTGCTGGAAAGCCTCATGGCTGGCCGTCCACACCTGACCACTGACCTGAGCGTGGAGACCGCTTGCCCACTGGCGCAAGCCATGGTCCAGGCCGGTGTTCGCTCGCGGGTGGCCTTGCCACTGTTCCTGGGCGGGAGAATCATCGGGGCGCTCCATCTATCCAGCCACCAACCGGACATCTTCGAGGAGCGTCAACTGCCGGTCCTCCAACAAGTCGCCAACGCGCTGAGCAGCGCCGTCGAGAACAGCCGCCTCTTCCAGGCCGAGCGACAGCAGCGGGAACTGGCCGAGACCCTGGAGCGCGCGGCGGCCATCGTGAGCAGCACGCTGAAGCCCGAAGAGGTGCTGGACCGCATTCTGGAACAAGTCGAGCAAGTCGTCGCCGGGAGCACCTCCAACATCATCCTGATAGATGACGGCCTTGGACGGCCGGCTCGTTGGCGGGGCTATAACCGCCTGGGCGTGCCGCACCCGCCCACGGTGGGGCCGCTCCCCATCACCCGGTTCCCCAGCCTGGCCAAGATGGTCCAATCCGGGGAGCCGGTCGTCATCTCGGACACTGCGACCGATCCGACCTGGATCAAACTGGATGGCCGCGAATGGCTGCGCTCCTACGTCGCCGCGCCCATCCGGGTGAGGGACAGGACGGTGGGCTTCCTGAACGTGAACGGCACCCAACCGGACCAGTTCACCCCCGCCGACGCCCAGCGGCTGGGGGCCTTCGCCGCCCACGCCGCCGCCGCCATCGAGAACGCCTACCTGTACCAGGAAGTGCTCAACCACGCCGGACGGTTGGAGCAGCGGGTGCAGGAGCGCACGGCAGAACTGCGAGCCCAGTATGCCCGGCTGGAAGCGATACTCGGCAGCACATCCGACGGGATCGTCGTCACCAACGCCCAGGGGAAGATCATCCAAACCAACAGCGTGGCTCAGACCTGGCTCACCCAGACGCTCTCGCCTGCGGATGCGACCCGGCTGGAGCAGGCGATCCTGGACCTGGCGCGGCAGGCGAACAGTGCTGTGGGACCCCAGGAGCAATCAAGGACGGCACTGGAGCTGACCGGGTTAGACCTGGAACTCACGGCGGCCCTCATCCCGGACCCAGAGAGGGCAGACGCTTTTCTACCAGGCTTCGGTGAGTTCAAACTTCGGCAAGCTCAGACTTCGGCGAGATCAGTCGATCCGTCGAGCCACCGGGCTGCGCAAGGTCAGCCGATGGTAGTGGTGAGCATCCACGACGTCAGCCACCTCAATGCGTTGAACCGGATGAAGTCCCGTTTCGTGTCCAACGTGTCCCACGAACTGCGCACGCCGATCACAGCCATCAAGCTGTACATCGCGCTGTTACAGCGGACGTCGCCGGAGGACGGAAAGTGGGATAGGTACCTGGACGCGCTGGCGCAGGGGGCCAACCAGCAGGCGCGACTGGTGGAAGACATTCTGCAGCTCTCCCGCATCGATAGCGGGAGGATGGAACTGAAACCCCGCCCGACCGCCCTCAACGCATTGGCCCAGGCAGCCACCAGTGACTACCAGGCACTGGCCCAGACGCGAGGGCTGACGCTCGCGTATCACCCGGCAGAACCAGGGCCGGTAGCGTTGGTGGACCCTACACGAATGACACAAGTGCTGAGCAACCTGGTGGACAACGCGATCCAGTTCACGCCGGAGGGTGGCAGGGTGACGGTCTACACCGGGCAGGAAGCAACAGAAGGCCGGACGTGGGCCACGGCGACGGTGGCGGACACGGGAATGGGGATACCGGAGGACGAGCTGCCCCACATCTTCGAGCGGTTCTTCCGGGGGGAATGGTCACGGACGATGCAAATATCCGGGACAGGGCTGGGCCTGGCGCTCGTCGATGAAATCGTGGCCCTACACGGCGGACACGTGACGGTGAAGAGCGAGATAGACAAGGGGACGGTCTTCACCGTGTGGTTGCCGCTCGTGGAAGGGCAGGATTAAGGCGGATCGGAATCCGTCCGCGGATCGGAATCCGTCCGCGGATCAGTATACCCGCTGCATCAGCGATGTCAGACAACCCCGCAGCGCTGGCAGCGAGTAGTGCTGGCGACCGAGATGGAAATTGTGCTCGACGGTCTGCTGGCGCAACTCAGCGTCGGTGAGCAGTTCCACAGCCTGATCCGCGGCCGCCTCGATGACGGGCTGGGCCACCTGCACCAGCCTCAGGTCGTCTCGGCCCACGATCTCGCTGCCCAGGGACACCACTTGAAAACCCTTGTCCCCGATGTCAGCCTGGTAGACCGGATACTCGAACAGCATCAGCGGCAGTTGAGCCCGCAGCGCCTCGAGGAATTGATTACCCCACCCCTCCCACAAGCTGGGATAGGTGACAAAATCAGCGCAGACGTAGGTATCCCATAGGGAATAGATCTTCTGCCCATCCCGCATCTGGCGCTGCCCGCCTACCACATCGCCGACGAAGCGTGCGTCAACGCCCGCCCGCTCGATCTTGCGCTTGAGCAGATTGAGGTAAAGTCCGGTCGCATCGTCCTCCGCATCCCCGGCCAACACCAACACGATGCGGCTGTCGTCGTCGAACGGACGGCCGTCGTACAACCCGTGCTGCTGAAGGCGCGCACGCCGTTCGGGGCTGTTCAAGGCCTCGACGAAATCCACCGCCAGTTCGATGCCCTTGCGCCAGACGATGCGGGTGGCCTGCAGGATCACGACGTCGTCCTCCCTGAGCCCGATACGGGCACGCAAGTCTTGATTATAGCCATCGGGCTGCCAGGGCGGCGCGTCGAAGTCGAAGACGTTGGGCACCACAGTTGACTCGATGCCCTTGCGCTCTAAAAGCTCAAGCTGCGACAGGCTGTTGATAACCACATGCTGGATCAACGGGTCGCGCGGCGGAAAGTACTTGTCGACAATTTCAACAGCCGTACCACAAGTGAGAGTGATGCCCTCCGATCGCTCCCAATAGAAGTCGTGATGGTGAGCCAGCGTGGGCAGTTCCAGATCGCGCATCACCCGCGTCAGCGCGATGGCCGCCGACGGGCTGAGGGCCACCGACCAGATGTTCTGCGGGATGAGGAAGTCGATCCCCTCGCGCTCCACGAAGTCCCGCACCCGGCACTCGATCACGCTGGTGAGACGCTCAAGCTCTGCCCGGTACGCCGCCTGATCGGCATAATTGCTCAACATCTGAAACGTGTTGCGGTCGAGCCGCTTGACGTCAGGGCAATGATGGTACAGTTCCTCGATCAGGGTGCCCTCGACGGTGCCCAGGTCGCCGGCGCAGAGGTGCACCCGGTGCCCCATCTCCTCCAGCACGCGCTTCCACTTATCAATCTCCAGCGAGACCCCGTCGGTCCCGCCGACCTTGTAGTGAAAAATGCCAATGGTGCTCATCGTCTATACCCCACACTTCAGTATCCAAGCGTCTTGTCCACCACGTTACGCAGCGGCTCACCGGCCTGGTAGCGGCGCAGGTTGTCCACAAAGATCGCCGTCGCCCGCGCGTGATAATGCGGCGTGATCCCGGCATAGTGGGACGTGATGATGACGTTGTCCATCGCCCACAGTGGCGAGTCATCCGGCAGCGGCTCGGACTCGAAGACGTCCAGCCCCGCGCCAGCGATCCATTCCTCCCGCAGCGCGCGGATCAGGACACTCTCCTGGATGGTCCCACCCCGGCCTATGTTGACCATGTACGCCGTCGGCTTCATCGCGCGCAGTTCTCGCTCTCCAATCATCCCCTGCGTCTCGTGGGTCAGGGGAACCGTCAGCACGACGAAATCAGACTCCGGCAACAGGTCCAACAGCCGGTCGGGACCGAACATCGCCTCTACGTCCGGCACGCTGACCGCCACGTTGCGTCGCACGCCCAGCACCCGCATGCCCAGCGCCCTGGCGACCGTGGCGGTCCTCTCACCGATGGCGCCAACGCCGACGAGCAGCAGGGTCTTCCCAGCCAGCTCGAACAGGCCCTCCAGTTGGTCTTCAGGTATCCATTCGCGGCGTTCCTGGGCGCGCACCGCCCGATGGAGCCCGCGGGCAAACGTGAGCAAGAAGGCCAGGATGTGCTCGCTGATCGGAATCGGGTGCACGCCGGAGGCGTTGGTCAACACGAAGTCAAGCTCAACGGCCTCGGGGTGGCGCAACAGCCAGTCGGCACCAGCACCCCACTGCTGAAACCAGCACAGGTGGCGCGCCCGGAGGAGCAGGTCGCGCGGGAACCCGCCAACCACTATCTCAATCTCGTCCAGCACACTCTCGATCTGGTCGAGGTCGCGCGTGACCAGTATCCGCATATCCGGCGCGGCGGCCCGAATCTGGGCCAGTTGAGCTTCTGGCAGCGCGCCCGGTTCGAAGTCGAGTAAGATCGTTCTCATGGTCTCTCCTCATACTGGGAGCAAGGGATAGGACGCAGATGAACGCTGATTAACGCTGATTATTATTTCTTTTATCTGCGAAATCTGCGTTCATCTGCGTCCCAGAGGGCTTATCCTGCACTTGTGAGAAGGTTTACTTCCCGTGTTCCTGCAGGACCAGTTCGGCCAGCGGGCGCTTGGGGACGTGGTGCACAGCGTCGGCGTCGCGATAGTACTTGATATCGCCGTCGGGGCCGGTGTCCTCGATCACCACCGTCTCCTTGGGCTTGCCCAGCGCCAGCGCAAGCAAAATCTCGTACCGCTCCGGAATGTCGAGGACCTGGCGGAGACCTTCGCGGTCGATGGCACCGAGCATGCAGCCGCCCAGGCCTCGCTCTGCCGCACCCAGCATCATGGACTGAGCCACAATACCGTGGTCGCAGCCGAAGGCTTTGCTGATCCCCGTGTCGCCCAGGATGACAACGTAGGCGACCGGGCGCTCGCCCTCCTCCGGTCCCGCCCAGTCCTTGAGATAACCGGCCCAGCGCGTGTGGGGGAAGATGCGGGCGTTGGTCTCCGGGTCGCAACTGAGGATGTACTTGAGAGGTTGCTTGTTGGAGCCCGAGGCCGAGAGCCGCGCGAGGTTCACCAGCGCGCGGAGCGTGTCAAGGCCGATCGGGACGTCCTGATGGAAACGGCGGTAGCTACGATTCTGGCGGACAAGGTCTTCGATCATGGGTTTCCTCCTGGCTGAGTGTGTTTGTGGTGAAGTAGAGTATATCATCCCTGGGTCTGGAGGTCAACCGGAGTGTGCCACCCCAGCGACCAACCCGGATTTGACAAATCTGGGAAGGCGTGTATAATTGCGCCAATATCAACTAGGATGTCTTTGAGCAATGAGTAACTCTCGCGTTTCGGTTGTTGTCTTGTCCAGCCTGCTCCTTACCCTTATTATTGGGGAGGGGCCTTAGCCCGTTGGGTAGACGGTGACCACCGCTCATCTAGTGTAAACCAGAGCCGCCCAACAGGGCGGCTCGATTGCTTTATCGCTCTCAACACTTCATCAGGCACGAACTGATCAAGGAAAACAGACCAGTGGACTCTCGCCAAGATCACGAAAACGCATCCCAATCCTCCGCCCGGGTAGCCAACCAGGCCTGCCACCGCGCGCTGGGCTTGCTTATTATCGTTATTGTCGTGCTCCTGCTTAGCAGGAGCGACTGGGGGTTGGGACGGCGCCGTTGAGTTAGTGCAGTCGAAGGCCAAGAAGTTAGCAAAAGCCACCCAACCGGGTGGCTTTTCTTATTAAAGGGAGGAGGAGAGATGAAACGCACAGGGGCACAAATCGTTTGGGAAATGTTGAAACGTGAGGGGGTGGAGGTGGTGTTTGGTTTCCCCGGTGGGGCGATCATGCACACCTACCATCCCCGCCAGGATTACGGCATCCGCCACGTCCTCGTCCGCCACGAGCAGTGCGCGGCCCACGCCGCCGACGGCTACGCCCGGGCGTCGGGCCGGGTCGGGGTGGCAATGGCCACCTCGGGGCCCGGGGCGACCAACCTGGTCACCGGGATCGCCACGGCGATGACAGACTCCGCACCGATCGTGTGCATCACGGGCCAGGTGCCCACGCCGTCGATCGGATTCGACGCCTTTCAGGAAGTAGACATCACCGGAATCACGCTGCCCATCACCAAGCACAACTATCTCGTGACCGACGTGAACGATCTGGCCTACATCATCCACGAAGCCTTCTACATCGCTCAAAGCGGCCGGCCGGGGCCGGTGCTGATCGACCTGCCCAAGGATGTCCAGAAGGCTGAGACTGAATTCGTGCCGCCGGAAGAGGCAGTGCGATTGCCCGGGTATCGGCCCGTCGGGCCGGGCGACCCCGCAGGCGTACAGCAGGCTGCCGACCTGATCAATGCGGCCCAGCGCCCGGTCATCCTCGCCGGACACGGCGTCCTGATGTCGGGGGCAATGGAGGCGCTGCGGGCCTTCGCCGAAAAGACGGAGACCCCCATCGCACTGACGTTACTGGGAAAGGGTGGATTCCCCGCATCTCACCCCTTATCGTTGGGGATGATGGGCATGCACGGCGAGGCCTACGTGAACCACGCCATCCAGAACGCCGACCTGCTGCTGGCCTTCGGGATGCGCTTTGACGACCGTGTGACGGGAAAGCTGGCGCATTACGCGCCCCAGGCCCGCAAGGTCCACGTGGATCTGGACGCAGCCGAACTGAACAAGGTCGTGCCGGTAGACGTGGCTATCCTGGGGGATCTGTGCCAGGTGCTGGAGCAACTCACCCCGCTGGTGAAGCCAGCGTGTCACCTGGACTGGTTGGAGCAGATCGACGTCTGGAAGGCCGAAACCCACATCCGGGACGTCGTAAATCGGCCCCAGAACGGCCGCCTGCTGGCCCCTCACGTGGTCAGCGCCATCTGGGAGGCGACCCACGGGGAGGCCATCGTGGTCACCGACGTCGGCCAGCACCAGATGTGGGCGGCTCAGTATTACCACACCGATTGGCCGAATCCCCTGATCACGTCCGGGGGGCAGGGCACGATGGGCTTCGGGCTGCCGGCGGCCGTCGGGGCCCAGATCGCCCAACCGGACAAAGAGGTGTGGGCCGTGGTGGGCGATGGGGGTTTCCAGATGACGGCCCAGGAACTGGGCACTGTGATCCAGGAACAACTGCCCATGCGCATCGCGCTGTTCAACAACGGTTACCTGGGCATGGTGCGCCAGTGGCAGGAAATGTTCTACAACCGGCGGTACGAGTCCACCTACCTGGTCAACCCGGATTTCGTCCAGTTGGTGGAGGCCTACGGCATCCGCAGTTGGCGGGTCACCAGCCCAAGAGAGACCCAGCGGGCCATCACCGAGGCCCGAGGCCACGCCGGTCCGGCGTTCATCGAGTTCCAGATCGCCGAGGAAGGCGAGGAGGGCAACGTTTATCCAATGGTCCCGGCCGGCGCAGCCCTGCACGACATGATCCGCCGCCCGATCACGGCTGTTGAGCCCTGGCAGGAACAAGGAGGATAGTGATGAACCGCACGTTAATCGCTCTGGTCGAAGACAAGCCCGGCGTACTGAACCGGGTAGCGAGCCTGTTCCGGCGACGGGCCTTCAACATCGAGAGCCTGACCGTCGGTCACACGGAGCAACCGGGGGTCTCCCGCATGACCATCGTCGTGGACAGCAGCCGCACGGACGTACAAAAGGTCGCCCAGAACCTGTACAAACTGGTCAACGTCATCCGGGTCGAGGACGTGACCGAGCAAGCGGCCGTGATGCGCGACCTGGCCCTCATCAAGGTGCGGGCGAACGGCGGCAGCCGGTCGGAGGTGATGCAGATCGTGGACACTTTCCGGGCGCGGGTGGTGGACGTGGGCCTGGATACACTGATGGTCGAGGTCACCGGCACCGACGAGAAAGTGGATGGGTTGGTGGAGGTGCTACGACCGTTTGGTATTGATGAGCTGGTGCGAACGGGGCGGGTGGCGATGGTGCGAGGGGCAATGAACAATGGACAATGACCGATCGTACAGCTACCCTCCCGCAGGTTTCAAAATAGCTGAACGGCGGGGCACACTGGACATTGGAACGCACTTGTGGCCTCCCAATTGCACCCCAACCTGCGGGAGGGTGAGCAGTTACCGTAAATCGCAAGTTGCAGACTGCAGATCGCCGATAGCATAGATGAACAACACGGAGGACAGGAATGGCTAGGATTGATTTTGGGGGGACGGTGGAGGATGTTGTCACGCGGGATGAGTTTCCGTTGGAGAAGGCGCGGGAGATACTCAGGGATGAGGTCGTCGCCGTGTTGGGGTACGGGGTGCAAGGCCCGGCCCAGGCGCTTAACATGAAGGAAAACGGCATCAGCGTCATCGTGGGGCTGCCCCCTGAGCGCAAGCGCTCCTGGGACAAAGCGCTCAAGGACGGATGGGAACCCGGCCGGACGCTCTTCCCCGTCGAAGAGGCGGTGGAGAAGGGCACCATCATCCAGTACCTGGTCTCGGACGCCGGGCAGATGATCATCTGGCCCAAGGTGAAGCCCTGCCTGAAAGAAAGTGACGCGCTGTACTTCTCCCACGGTTTCGCGATCGTGTACAACGACCAGACTGGCGTTGTCCCGCCTGAATTCGTGGACGTCGTCCTGGTCGCGCCCAAAGGGTCAGGGGCCAGCGTGCGGGCCAACTTCCTGGCGGGCAGCGGCATCAACAGCAGTTACGCCGTGCACCAGGACTACACCGGCCGCGCGGCGGAGCGCACCATCGCCACCGGCATCGCAATCGGCTCAGGCTACCTCTTCCCCACCACGTTTGAGAACGAAGTGCACAGCGACCTCACCGGGGAACGCGGCGTCCTGATGGGCGCGCTGGCGGGCATCATGGAGGCCCAGTACGACGTCTTGCGCAAGAACGGCCACAGCCCGAGCGAGGCTTTCAACGAGACGGTCGAGGAGCTGACGCAGAGCCTGATCCGCCTGGTCGGCGCGAAGGGCATGGACTGGATGTACACAAATTGCAGCACGACGGCACAGCGGGGAGCGCTCGATTGGCGGCACCGGTTCCGGGAAGCCGTCGCGCCGGTGTTCGAGGAGCTTTACCAAAGCGTCGTCGCCGGCGAGGAGACGCGGATCGTGCTTGAGGCCAACAGCGCGCCCGACTACAAGGAAAAGCTGGAGGCGGAGCTGCAGGAGATGCGGGAGTCGGAGATGTGGCAGGCCGGCGCGGCAGTCCGCTCTTTGCGGCCAGAGAATTGGAAAAAGTAAGCGAACCACACAAGGCAAGAGCGTTTGGCAAGAGTTTCACGCAAAGCCGCAAAGAACGCCAAGGACACCAAGAAGCTTAGAAGCTTAACCGGAGATTTCGAATCATAGGACTGACGAGGTGGTTTCACGTGGTGCCGCGAAGAACGCTAAAGACGCAGAAGATTAGGAGTTTAGCCAGAGGTTTCCAGTCAAGATGTAGAGATGCTTTGCGACTTTGTGCCTTGCCGTGAGGATTCGCCTTCTTTTTGACAATGATTGGCAGGAGAGGAACTTCTATGGACGAGAGTGACATTACCAGCCATGATAGGATCAAGGTTTTCGACACGACGCTGCGAGATGGAGAACAATCACCCGGCGCGGCGCTGACCGTGAGTGAGAAGATCGAGATTGCCCACGTGCTGCAAGAAATGGGGGTGGATATCATCGAAGCTGGATTTCCGATCTCCTCACCGGGCGATTTTCGGGCGGTGGAAGAGATATCACGGGAGATCCGCGGGTGCGTCGTCTGTGCACTGACGCGGGCCAACCCGAAGGACATCGATGTCGCCGCCGAGGCGGTGCGGGAGGCGGCCCATCCCCGCATCCACACCGGCCTGGGCGTCTCCGATAACCACGTGCGTTACAAGCTGCGCATGACGCGCGAGGAAGCACTGGAGCGGGGCATGGAGGCAGTCAAACACGCCAAGCGGTTCGTGGAAGACGTGCAATATTACGCCGAGGACGCCGGGCGGGCGGACCCGGCATACCTGTACCGGGTGCTGGAGGCGGTCATCGCCGCCGGGGCGACGGTCGTCAACATCCCCGACACCACCGGCTATACGACGCCCGATGAGTTCGGCGCGCTGATCCGGTCCATCGTCGAGCACGTGCCCAACATCAACCGCGCCACGGTCTCGGTCCACTGCCACAACGACCTGGGCATGGCCACGGCCAACACGCTGGCCGGCGTGCTGAACGGCGCGCGCCAGGTCGAGTGCACGGTCAACGGGATCGGCGAGCGGGCGGGCAACTGCTCGCTGGAGGAGGTCGTGATGGCTCTCAAGACCCGTCGTGATCTGTTTGGGGCGGAGACGGGCATCAACACCCGGCGCATCTATCCCGTCAGCCGGTTGGTCAGCCAGTTGACCGGCATCATGGTGCAGCGGAACAAGGCCATCGTGGGAGCCAATGCCTTCGCCCACTCCTCCGGCATCCACCAGGATGGCGTGTTGAAGGAGCGCACGACGTACGAGATCATCGACCCGCACGACGTCGGGGCACCCGATTCGGAGATCATCCTATCAGCGCGATCCGGCCGGGCCGGACTGCGCCACCGGCTGGACGAGCTGGGCTACGGCCTGGGAGAGGAACAGTTTGAAAAGGTCTACCAGCGCTTCCTGGCGGTAGCCGATATGAAAAAGACGGTGGACACCCGTGACCTGGAGGCCATCGTCGACGACGAGGCGCGGATGTTCTTCGAGGAGACCTACCACCTGGAGCACGTCCAGGTCACCTGCGGTAACTCCAGCGTGCCCACGGCTACCGTGCGCATCCGGGGGCCGAACGGCCAGGTGCGGTGTGACGCGGACCATGGTAGCGGACCGGTGGACGCCGTCTACCGCGCCATCAACCGCGTCGTCGGCGAGCCCAACGAGTTGATCGAGTTCTCGGTGCAGGCCGTGACCGAGGGAATTGACGCCGTGGGGCGGGTGACGATCCGCATCCAGGCCGACGAGCCGGTGAACGGCACCAAGCGCCAGGTGTTTAGCGGCCACGGGGCCGATAACGACATCGTGGTGGCCAGCGCCAAGGCGTATATGTTCGCGCTGAACCGGCTGATTGCGACGCGGAGGGAGGCGGGGGGGGAGGAGAAGTATGGAGTATGGAGTATGGAGAGAGTATAGAGTTGAGTCGCGAGTGGGCAGGTTTGCAGGTTGGCAAGTTTGCAAGTGGGTAAGCAGAAAAACATTATTCTAGGAGGCAAGAGAGATGGAGAGTAAAGATCGTGGTCAGGAGCAGGAAATCAAGGTTAGTGCTCAGGATGAGGCGGTCCCACCGAAGGCGATGGGGAAGTACAGCGGGGCGCACAGGAAGTTCCAGGAGCCCCGTGGCTGGGCGCTGAAGTGGGACGGCGATGCCCTGGCCAAGGCCGAGGACAAAGAGACGACGCGATGAGCGCCGAGACCCGCTCACGTGGCGGTGTTGTTCCTCGCTCATTGACCATTGGTCATTGGTCATTCGGATGTCTGCCATCCGCGTTCATTGGTCATTGACATGGGACATACACTGGCCGAGAAGATCATCGCCGCGCACCTGACAGACAACGAAGGGAACCCTGTCCCAGACAATCGAAGCGAAGTATGGCCCGGCGACCTGGTCGAGGT